>JAEAMF010001429.1_pt1 | contig 17226 bp, 14 predicted proteins | sample 8958721 | NCBI WGS metagenome assembly JAEAMF01 (sample SAMN16933255, study PRJNA681124) | bioreactor sludge metagenome | isolation source: anaerobic bioreactor treating anionic surfactant - SDBS | place: India: Bengaluru | collected 2019-02-28
CCGGAGATTTTAGCGGAGAGTAATCGTTGCGGATGATCTTGTCAATCTCTTTCTCGCTGACTGTCAAGAGCAAATAGAATTGTCCTGTCTGAACTTTTTTCCGATTTTCGAACTTTTTGCTTGACTTCCGAAACGGCATGCTTTTAGATAACGAACACATTTCACACGGGGACCCGTGTCAACGGAACCTCATCCTCTTCCGCGGTTTTCATTGCGGCAGCTCATTCGGCCTCGGACCAGTCAGTGAAACGGAAACGTTTATGATCCCCGACGGCATTTTTCCAGATCCCAGAAGCAACGTTCGCCAACCCCGGCATCGGGCAGGGGCCTTTTCGTCTCTGCCCGGATTCGCGGAAGGATAGACGCAGCAAGGCGGGTTCTTTCAGGCCCGGTTCTGCCGTCAGACGACACGCGATTTGCGGTAAAAGGGAATACAGAGAAACAGCCACAATGGGTGTGCCTTCCCCGCTGCGAACGCGGAGGAACGGCGATGATGGGTTGCATGACCCATCGGAAAGGGAGGAGGCTATGAGAAAGGTCGTGATCAGCGGATTGTTGACAGCGGCGTTATTTCTGGGTGCAGTAGGCACGGTTGACGCCGCGAAGCTGAAACTCAAATGGGGTTCCACCAGCGTCGGATCCGGTCTCTACGCCAATACGGTGACCATGGCCGGAATTGTCAACCGCGCGTACCCGAACGACATCGACCTGACCGTGGTGGAAACGGGCGGTTTCATTGAAAACCTCTCCCGGATCGAAAGGAAGTTCATCCACCTTGGACCGGCGAGCGCGGCGGCGGCCTACGCCAGCTACCAGGGCATCATCGACTTCAAAAAACCCAATCCCACCCTGCGTTCCCTATGGGGAGGCTACGTGACCCCGATTCACATCATCACCAGCAAAAAGAGCGGGATCAGCACCCTCGAAGCGTTGAACGGCGTTCCCTACGCCATGAACCCCGGCACGACCTCGGGGCGCATCATCGAACTCTTCTTCGATGCGCTCGGCATCAAACCGAACTATAAGCTGATGGGAATTTCCGCGAGCGTGGACGCAATGAAATCGGGCAGCGTCCAGGGCTGGTTCAAGGCGGGATTCAAGGACGCCGCGGTCCTCGACCTGGAATCCGCCATGGAGGTTAACATCATCCCCGTCACCAAGAGCCAGATCGACAAGATGAATGCCAAATACCCGGGGCACGGCCTGCTGATGACGATTCCCGCGGGGCTCTTCAAGGCGACGCCCAAGGAACAGATCAGTTACGCCTATGTGGTGAGCGACTTCGTGCACAAGGACATTTCGGCCGACGTCGTCTACAAGATCGTCAAGGCGGTCTATGACCACCGAAAGGATCTCAACACGCTGGCCACCCTCAAGGAGGGCAAGTTCGAGGAGATGTACAAAATGGCGCTCGATTTCGATTTGCTGGTGCCGTTCCATCCCGGTGCGGTCAAGTTCTATGAGGAAACCCTTGGCGTCAAGGTTCCCGCCAAATTGAGACCGCCGGAAATGAAATAAACCCGACGGAAAGGAGGTTTCGATCATGAAGCGATTCGGATATTCCGGTTGGATCGTAGCCCTGGCTGCCGTTGCGCTGATCATCGGCTGCGCTGCGGGAACCACCGCAACCAAGAGCGACGAAACACCGAAGATCTTTCTTTCGCCGTCCAGTGGAAAGGCGTCGACCGCAATTACCGTTTACGGAACCGGGTTCCGGCCCGGCGAGGAGATCGACATCGTGATGGTCGTCGGGGCGGGCGAGAAGGTCGGCCTGGGAACCGAAAAGGTGGAGGCGATCCTGGCCAACGATCAGGGCGCATTCACCGCCAAAACGGCGATCTATGTGCGGGCGAAGCCGGGAGTCTATGCGGTCGAGGCCGGCGGAAGCAAGGGGAGCGAGGCTTCCGAGAAGCTGACCGTGTTGCCGAAATAAACCCCGGACGTCTTCGAGAAGAAAGGATCGGCTATGAGAGATCTGCGCGGTTTCTGGAAATATGCCGTCGGTGTTCTGATTGCCCTCTGGAGCGCCTTTCTGCTCTTCACGGCCCTGACGGTGGCTCTTCATCCTGTCCTGCAGGGGTCTATCTCGCTGAGTTTCGGCCTGGCGATCGTTTTTCTCGCCTACCCTCTTTCCCCCGGACGGTCCAAGACCGCCCGGGGGGCGGGAAGGGTTCTGATCTTCGGTTCGGAGAATGCCCCTTCCGTGCTGGATCTGTTCCTGCTGGCGCTCAGCCTGGCGCCCTGTCTCTACATCATGTACGCCTGGGAAGAGATCGTTCGGAATCCGGGGCAGTATGAGATGTACCAGCTCTACATCGGGGGCGTCCTGATCCTCGCCCTTCTGGAGGGGACCCGGCGCTCGCTCGGGATCGTGATCCCGCTTCTGGTCGCGGGATTCCTTCTCTACGCCCTGTTCGGGGAGTCCATCCCCGGCCGCTTCGGCCACGGCGGATTCGGCCTGGAGGAGATCCTCTACCAGATCTATCTGATGACCGAGGGGGTCTGGGGGTTGCTCACCGACATGACCAGCCGTCTGATCGCGCTGTTCGTGATCTTCGGACCGGTCCTTTTCGCCACAGGCGTCGGCAAGACCTTCATGGATCTGGCGAAGCTGGGCGGCGGCCGGATCCGGGGCGGACCCGGCCACGTCGCCGTGATCGCCAGCTCCTTCTTCGGGATGCTCTCCGGCTCGGCCGTGGCCAACGTGGCCACCACCGGGGCCTTCACGATCCCCACGATGAAGCGAATGGGCTTTCCCCCATCCTTTGCCGGCGCCGTGGAGGCGACGGCCAGCTCGGGCGGGCAGATCATGCCCCCGATCATGGGGGCGGGGGCCTTCATCATGGCGGAGTTCCTGAACATCCCGTACCTGACCGTCATGGTGGCGGCGATCATTCCGGCGATCATCTTCTACTTCGGCGTCGGGGCGGGCGTCTATGTGGAGGCCTGCCGGTACGGCCTGGGGACCATGCCGCCGGAGATGATGCCCAAGATCCGCGAGGTGCTCCATCCCCGGCAGTTGATGGTCTTCGTGCTGCCGGTGGGAACGCTGCTGGTGCTTCTGGTCATGCTGCTTCCTCCCCAGATGTGCGCCGCCTGGGCGCTGGTGGTGACGATGGGGATTTTTCTGCTCACCGGCGGACCGCTCAGCGGCCGCGGAATCGTGGAGAGGATCAAGATCATTTGGGAGGGCTATTTCCGGGCCATCCTTACGGCGCTGGCCTGGCTGATGGTCATGATGAGCTGCGTCCAGGTGGCGGTCAGCCTCATCTCCCTGACCGGCTTCGGCGTCAAGGTCTCCCAGCTCATCATCGAGCTGGCCGGGACCCACATCTCTCTGGCCCTGGGGGCCGCCATGCTCACGGCCCTGATCCTGGGGATGGGGATGACGACGACGGCGGCCTACGTGATTGCGGCGGCGGTCCTGATCCCCGCCATGGCAGGATTGAAACTGCCGTTGCTGGCGAGTCACCTCTTTGTCTTCTACTTTGCCGTCTTCTCCGGCCTCACCCCGCCGGTCTGCATTGCGGTTTACACCGGGGCGGCCATCGCCGAGGCAAACTGGCTCTCCACGGCCTGGATCGCCATCCGCCTGGCCGTGTCCGCCTTCGTGCTTCCGTTCTACTTCATGTTCAACACCGCCTACCTGATGCAGGGGACCGCACTGGAAATTATTCTGCTGGTTATAGGAGGGCTGGTCGCGATGCTCTTCATTCAGGGGGGAGTCATGGGGTATCTCGTCAAACACCTGACCCAAATCGAAAGGGTTCTCATCTTCATCGGCGGCATTGTCATGCTGGCCGGGGGTCGGTGGGCCTTGATCGGTCTGGCGGTAGGCGGGATCGGCTATCTGCTGATGCATTTCGATATCCAGATCCCCGTGATCGGCATCCGGCGAACCTGACGGGAGGCCATCCGGAACGGCTGAAGGATCAGCCCCGGAACGCTCCTGCCCCCCATGGACCGTTCAAAACGGCCCATGGGGGGTTCTTTTTGTGGCCATCCGGGCTTTCGGGGGCGATCGGTATCCGGGACATGCCGAGCCTGAAATCCTACGGTCCCGTTCGTTAACCCCTCATGATCATTTTCAGCGCCCCCGGCACGATCTCCAATTCGGCCGGCAGGGTGCCCGGCTGCTCCCCGTCGATATCGAGCAGAACCCGCTGTTCCGACATTGCGGAAACCTTTGTCCCTGTGGTCATGGAGACCTGTCGAATGCTCTTGATCTTTCCGGTGTAGAGTTTGGGGAGGTGCCAGAAAACCAGCGGGAGGGGCATGGCGCCGATAACGGTAACCTGAAAGGCGCCGTCGTCGGTCACGGCGTCCGGGGCGACGAGCATTCCGCCGCCGTGGTAGCGCCCGTTGGCGACAGCGATGTTGAATACATCGACCGTCCGTTCCTCTCCGTTGTCCACGATCAGGCGGATCCGCTTCTTCTGATATGAGAACAGGGAGACCAGCGTTCCCCAGATGAAGCTGATGAACGGCCCGCAGGCCTTGCTGGTCCGGTTGACGCGGTCGACTACCTCCCCGCCGAGGCCGAAGCTCGCGATATTGTGAAAATATCTCGTGCTGGTGCCGTTCTGATGATTCCGGAAGCGGATGCGTCCGAGATCGACCGTCCGGATGTGTTCCTCCCGGATGGTTCGGAGGGAAGCCTCGATGCCGGACGGAATGGGCACGGTCCGGCAGAAGTCGCAGCCGGTGCCGTTCGGAAGGAAACCGAGAACCGCATCGTTGCGGATCGGGCCGGTTTCGTCGAAGAAGCCGTTGACCACCTCATTGAGCGTTCCGTCGCCGCCGACGCAGATAACCCGATCGGCGCCCCGGAGAAGGTTTTCCCGGGTGAGCCGGGTTGCGTCTCCCGGGCCCTGGGTCAAGAAGGCATGGAAGGGGCCCAGGAGGTCCTGTGCCATTTTTTCGATCTGGGGCCACTCCCTGCCCGTCGCCCTGTTTCCCGCATGAGGATTCACCACAAAAACGGTTTTCCCGGAATGCAAGTTCCCCTCCCTTGCCCTCGACAGATTGCGAGGAGTGTTTTTGAAAGGCGAGGGAAGTATAGCACAGATATTCCCGATCCGATAGCCGAAAAGGTGCAAAGAAATTGCATTCCCGGCCCCTTTTTGGTATCCGTCTGCTGTAAGAGGACGGACTTTTCACAAACTTTTTCGCGTACAGAGAGAGGGGATCGGAGACCGGTTCGATGACACAGGCTTGCGGCAGGCTTAAATTCATATCCGCCTTTTTCTTCTTCCCGGCGCGTTCGCTGCTCGGGCGCGTCGGACTGCGTTACGATATCTCCGGGATCGCCAATGCCTACTATCAAAGCGCTTTTGACCGAATTCCCGCGGCCGGCAAGGCGGTCATCCTGCCGCACTGCCTGATCGGCGAAAAATGCAAGTCCCGCTTCTCCAAGGAGGACGGGATCCTCTGCGTGAACTGCAAGCAATGTCGCTGCGGGGAGATCCAGACGCTCTGCCGGGAGCAGGGCTGGCAGTTCTACATCAGCCCGAGCTCAAACTTTACGAAACGGCTGGTGCAGCGGAAGGAGATCCGGGCCGCAATCGGCGCGGCCTGTGAGTTTGAGATCGAAAGGGGGATCCGTTCTACGCCGATCACGCTTGGCGGGGTGCGTCTCAGAAAAAAGCGGGTTATCCCGCAGGCGATCCTGACGGACCGGTGCGATTGCCTGGACAATGACATCGACTGGGAGAGACTCCGGAGAATGATTCTGGATGGGGCCTCCGCCGGCTGATGCGGCGCCGGGAAACGGAAAGGGGAGAAAAATGACGGACGACCGAGCTTTCTCAGTCCCATGCGGATCCCCGACTCCGGGAGCAGAATCCGATCCGGTGGTCGTTGTCGGCGCCGGCGCGGGCGGGATGATGGCCGCCGGGCGGGCCGCGGAAATGGGGGCCAGGGTCCTCCTCCTTGAGAAGACGGACGGTCCCGGAAAAAAGATCCTCGTCAGCGGGAAGAGCCGGTGCAATTTGACGAACGCATGCGATTACGAGCGGTTTTTATCCATGTATGGGCCGAACGGCCGATTCCTTCACGGCGCCTTTCACCAATTCTTCCGGGAGGATCTCATCGCGTTGCTCAAGAGGTACGGCGTGGAAACCAAGACGGAACGCGGCGGACGGATCTTTCCCGTTTCCGATGATGCGGCGGACGTGGTGAAGGCCTTCCAGCGGCATCTTCGGAAGCATGGCGTCGAACTCCGCACCGGCGTCGCCGTCAAAGGCGTTGCCGTCCGTGGCGGCCGCGTCGCGGGTGTGCATACGCAAGAGGGATTTGTCCCCGCCCGTGCCGTCGTGTTGGCAACCGGCGGCGCCACCTGGCCGGCGACCGGCTCATCCGGAGACGGCTACAGGATCGCGGCTCTTCTGGGCCACGCCGTGACAAAACTCCGGCCCGCCCTTGTGCCGCTGGCGGTCATGGAAACCGAACGGGCGAAATCCATGCAGGGGGTGAGCCTCAGGAACGTTCGGCTCACGGCCTTTCGCGGGGCGGCAGAGACGATCGATTCCGCCCGGATTCCGCGCGAGGATGACGGCCGGAGGCTGCAGAAACGACGGAAAAGGGGCCAGGTCATCGAGAGCCGGATGGGGGAGATGCTTTTCACCCATTTCGGAATCGGAGGTCCGATCACGTTGCTGATGAGCCTGGCCGTGGTGGACGCGCTTGAGGAAGGCCCGGTCAGCGTTTCCATCGACCTGAAGCCGGCCCTGACGGAGCAGATGCTCCGCGTCCGTCTCCAGCGGGATTTCGATACGTTCGGCAAGCGGGGGTTCCGCAACCTCTTGGCCGGACTTCTGCCCCGCAAGATGGTCGACCCCTGTATCGAGATGACCGGCATTCCCGCGGAGCGGCCGGGCCATCAGATCAGCGCCGGGGAGCGGGAGCGGCTTCTCGGTTTTCTGAAGTCGCTCCGATTCAACATTCGGGGATCCCTGCCGATGACCTCGGCGATGGTCACGGCGGGCGGGGTTTCACTCCGCGAGATCGATCCCAGAACGATGGGCTCACGCCTGATTCCGGGGCTCTACTTCTGCGGAGAGGTGATGGATATTGATGCCGACACCGGGGGCTTCAACCTCCAGGCGGCCTTCTCCACCGGCTATGTCGCCGGAGAGGCGGCCTCGGCTCTGTCGCGCTGATCCGAGGGAGTTCGCGGGAGAGGATGCAAATTGATGAAACGATACCATTTCTTGCAGAGGAGGAGCGACGATGGCAGCAGTGGATAAACCGGACAATCTGGTCGAATTTCTGGAGAACAGCCTGGCGCGACGTCCGGACCGCCCGCTGTTCGGAACGAAAAATGCTCAGGGCGTGTACGAATGGCTGACCTACCGGCAGTTCGGCCGGCGGGTGGACGAGCTTCGCGCCGGCCTGGCGGGCCTGGGGGTCGGCCGGGGCGACGCGGTCGGGATCATCGCGAACAACCGGACGGAATGGGCGATTGCCGCCTATGCCACCTACGGCCTCGGCGGCCGTTTCGTTCCGATGTACGAATCGGAACTTCCCCGGATCTGGGAGTACATCGTCGCCGACAGCGCGATCAAGGTTTTGTTCGTCTCCAAACCGGAGATTCTGCAAAAGGTATCCGATTTTCCGCAGAAAATACCGAACCTGGCGCACCTGGTTCTGGTGGAGGGGACCGGGCCGGGGAGCATGGCAGCGCTGGAGGAGACGGGCCGTCTTCATCCGGTGAAGGCCATCCATCCGGGGCCCGACGAGATCGCCGGTCTGATTTACACGTCCGGGACGACCGGAGAGCCGAAAGGGGTCCTCCTTTCGCATAAAAACTGCACGAGCAATTCCATGGCGGGGGTCAGCATGTATCCCGAGCTCACGGAGGAAGACGTGAGCCTTTCCATTCTTCCGTGGGCCCACTCCTACGGACAGACGGCGGAGCTCAACGCCATGATCTATCTCGGCGGGTCGATCGGTTTCATCGAAAATGTCAAAACGGTTGTCCAGGACATGGCCCTGGTCCGGCCCACCTGGCTGATCGCCGTTCCCCGCGTCTTCAACCGGATCTACAACGGCCTCTGGGAGAAGATGAACGAGCAGGGCGGGATCGCCCGGAAGCTTTTCGTGATGGGCGTCGAGGCGGGCAAGAGACGGCGGGAGCTGAAGGCGGCCGGCCGGAGCGATCTTCTCACGGAACTCAAATTCAAGATCGCCGACAAGGTCGTCTTTGCGAAGATCCGGCAGAAGATGGGCGGCCGGCTCAAGGGGGCGATGAGCGGAAGCGCCGCGATGAACGTGGAGATCGCCCATTTCTTCTTCGATGTCGGAATTCCGATCTACGACTGCTACGGGATGACCGAAACCTCTCCCGCCGTCGCGATGAACGCCTCCTTCGCCTATCGCCTGGGAAGCGTCGGCCGCGCAATCGAAAACGTGCGGATCGTGATCGATTCCTCGGCGGTCGAGGAAGGGGCTGCGGACGGGGAGATTGTCGTCTACGGTCCGAACGTGATGAAGGGGTATCACAACAAGCCCGACAAAACACGGGAGGTGATGACACCGGATGGCGGCATCCGAACGGGGGACCGGGGGCGTCTCGATGCGGACGGCTACCTCTACATCACCGGACGGATCAAGGAGCAGTTCAAGCTGGAGAACGGCAAGTTCGTCTTTCCCGCCGCGCTGGAGGAGGAGATATCGCTGGTGCCCTGGGTGCAGAACGTGCTGATCTTCGGCGAGAACCGTCCCTTCACGATCGCCCTGGTTGTGCCCGATTTCCTGATGGTCGAGCGGCATGCGGAAAAGAACGGGATCTCCGGCGACATCCGGCGGCTCATTGAAAATGCCGATATCCAGGCGATGATTACCGGGGAGATCCAACAGATTCTGCGGGGCCGCTTCGGCGGATACGAAATCCCGAAAAAATTTCTCTATCTGACAGAGGGGTTCACCTCCGAGAACGGGATGCTGACCCAGACCCTGAAACTCAAAAGGCGCGTGGTTCTGGAGAAATACAGGGACAGGATCGAGGCGCTCTACATCTGATGTCGGGGAATCGGTCCGGATCGTTTCGCGGATGAAAAATGGATCCCGGGGGAGGGGCTCTCCGTTTTCCCTCCCGCCGTCAGAGGCGGGAGCCGGAATCCGCGGATCGGCGATCACAGAATTTATTCCGGATTTCATTGGAGAGCCGGTACCATTTCTGGACCCCGTTTTCGAGCCGGTAATAGTGGATCACATACGCTGCCGACAAAATGATCAGCAGCCCGGAAAGAATGAAACAGGGAACGGCCGGGTATGCAAGGGTGTATCCCAGAGACAGCAGGGCAAACAGGCAGACAAACAGCAGCGTGACCAGATGGGCCAGCCTTTCATGCTGCATCCACTGTATTTGCCGGTCATGATCTTCGAGAAGATCTCGGAACGCCGCCGGACCGAGATTTTTTTCGAGCATTTCCCGGATGTGGCGTTCATGTCGCTTCATATAGTCGATCATTGCATTCCCTCCGGTTGTCTGAAGGGGAACCAAGACCGGTCGCATCGAAGCCTGTCATCCTCCCCGCAGCGGAACAGCCGGGATGGACGTCCTGTCACTGCTCGAAGGTCGCCCCGGTGTGTGCGGAGCGGACCAGCGCAGCGTAGCGCTTCAAATATCCCTTGAGCTCCCGTTTCACCGGCTTCCACCGGGCGAGGCGCGCTTTCAGCTCTTCGTCGGAGAGGAGCAGGTTCAGCTTTTTTTCGGGGATGTTGATTTCGATCCGGTCGCCTTCCCGGATCACGGCGATGGGGCCGCCCTCTGCCGCCTCCGGGGAGATATGGCCGATCGCTGCGCCCCGGGTGCCGCCGGAGAAGCGGCCGTCGGTCAGCAGGGCGACGTCCCGGTCCCGGCCGATCCCGGCGATCGCCGAGGTCGGCGAGAGCATCTCCCGCATCCCCGGGCCGCCCTTCGGTCCCTCGTAACGGATGACGACCACATCGCCCTTGCTGATTTTTCCGTCCAGGATCGCCTGCATGGCCGGCTCCTCTGCGTCGAAAACACGGGCCGGACCGGTGTGTCGGAGCATCGTGTCGTCCACGGCGGAACGTTTGACGACGCCTCCCTCCGGGGCGAGGTTTCCAAACAGGACCGCCAGTCCGCCGGTCGCGTGGTAGGGTGTTTCCAGCGGGTGGATGATTTCGGGGTCGAGGACTTTTCGGCCCCTCAGGTTTTCGCCGACGCTCTTTCCGGTGGCGGTCAGCGCATCCGTCCGGATCATGCCGCCGCGGGAGAGTTCCTGCATGAGGGCCTGGATGCCGCCCGCCAGATGGAGCTGATGAAGGTCGTGGGGGCCGCCCGGCGCCATGGAGCAGAGGTGTGGGGTCCTGTCGCTGAAGTCATTGAAGGTCCGGAGGTTCAGTGGGATGCCCATTTCCCCGGCGATCGCCGGCAGGTGGAGCGCAGTGTTCGTCGAGCCGCCGAAGGCCAGATCGACCCGGAGTGCGTTTTCGAAAGCCGCGGTCGTCAGGATGTCGGAGGGCTTGAGATCTCTTTTCACCAGTTCCATGATCTGCAGCCCGGCTTCCTTGGCCAACCGGATCCGTTCCGCCCAAACGGCGGGAATCGTTCCGTTCCCCGGGAGCCCCATTCCCAGCGCTTCGGTGAGACAGTTCATCGTATTGGCCGTGAACATTCCCGCACAGGACCCGACACCGGGACAGGCGCAATCTTCCGCTTCCCGGAGCTCTTCCATCGTCATTGTTCCGACCCTGGTCCGGCCGACGTATTCGAACACCTTGATCAGATCCGTCTTCTTGTGCTGGAACTCGCCGGAGAGCATCGGACCGCCGCTGATGACGATCGCCGGGATGTTCAAACGGGCCGCGGCCATCAGCATCCCCGGGATGATCTTGTCGCAGTTGGGGATCAGGACGAGGCCGTCGAAAGGATAGGCCATGGCCATCGACTCGACGGAATCGGCGATGAGTTCGCGCGAACTCAACGAGTACTTCATCCCTTCGTGGCCCATGACGATTCCGTCGCAAACGCCGATCGTGAAGAACTCCAGCGGCGTTCCGCCCGCCATCCGGACGCCGGCCTTGACCGCCTCGGAAACCTGGTGCAGATGCAGATGGCCCGGGATCACCTCGTTGGCGGAATTGGCGATGCCGATCATCGGCTGTTCGATTTCCCGGTCCGTCAGCCCCAGCGCCTTGAACAGGGAACGGTGCGGCGCCCTTTCCAGCCCTTTTTTCATCCTGTCGGAACGCATGATTGCCCCTCCTGATTTGAATCTGAATGGGTGTTCTTCTATCATAAAATGGATGAGATTCGTCTCCTTTCTAACACAAGTCGCGACGGGATTCAAACCCCTCTTTGTATCCAATAATGATTTTTCACCGATGATGGTGGGGACGCGCGTCGGAAATGGGGTGTCGAGCTCTTTTATGAATTATGCCTAAAATGATTGAAGAATTTTTTATAAAAAATTGTTTGACAAATCTTTTTCACTATTATAAGCAACCTCTAAAGTTTTCAAAAACGGCATTTTTGGATACAATGATGATCGCTGAGCCATCCCAAAAGCCACAGAAAGACGGTAGATCCGTTCGCGAGAAAACCTACGAGCAATTGAAGGCTGAAATTTTTGCCGGGCGGTTCCGCCCCGGCGAACGCCTTGCGGAAGAGCATCTTGCCGAGAAATTGGGGGTGAGCCGGACTCCGGTGAGGGAAGCTCTCCACAAACTGGAACAGGACGGACTGATCGAACCCCTGGAGTCTCGGGGGTTCTGCATCCCCCATGATTCCCGGGAGGAGATGGAGGAATTGTTCCATCTCCGGATGGTCCTGGAAGGGTACGCCCTGAGCATGATCTGCGAACGAATTGCCGACGAACAGATCCGGTCGCTCGAGGAGATGGTCGACGAGTCCGACGAGGCCCTGCAGAGGGGAAGGCTCGATGAGGTCTTTCATTGGAACACCCGGTTCCACGATGCGCTGCACGAGATGATTGCCGACAAACGCCGTTTCCACAGTTTGATCGTGAATATGAGGAAATACGTTCTTCGCTATCGAAAAGATACGCTTCAGTATCTCGATGCGGGCCGAAGGACCATCGAGGGCCACCGACAGCTTCTGTCGGCGCTGAAAATGAGGGAGCCCGACCTGTGCGAACGGGTCATGCGGATCCATATCCGTCAGTCCATGGCGGATGCCCTCGAGACGAAAAAAACCAAAACAGGAAAGGATTAGAAGACCATGTTGCCGTTGACCGGAATCAAAGTGATTGATCTGACCCGTGTGGTGGCCGGGCCGACCTGCACGCTGCAGCTGGGACAGATGGGGGCCGAAGTGATCAAGGTCGAGGCGCCCGGCAAAGGGGACGATACGCGAACGGCGCCGCCTTTTCTCAACGGCGAGAGCACCTGGTTCATCGAGATGAACTGCAACAAGAAGAGCATCACGCTGGATCTGAAAAGCCCCGAGGGCAAGGAGGTGCTCTGGCGGCTCATCGACCGGGCCGACGTCTTCATCGAAAATTTCCGGCCGGGCGTGTGCGACAAGCTGGGTTTCAGCTACGAGGCCGTCGCGGCCCGGAATCCCCGCCTGATCTACTGTTCGATTTCCGGATACGGCAGCGCCGAAAAGATCGGCTCCTATGACCCGATCATCCAGGGGGAGTGCGGGCTGATGTCCATCACCGGAGAGCCGGACGGCGAGCCCATGAAGGTGGCGATCCCCATCTCGGACCTGATCAGCGCCCTCTACGCCGTTCAGGGGATCCTTTATGCGCTTTTCCAGAGGGTCACGACCGGTCGCGGCCAGTACGTGGACATCGCGATGCTCCACGCCATGGTGTCGCTGATGCAACTGCCGGGCAGCAAGTACGTGGGCATCGGCGAAAACTCGCGGCGCCTGGGGAACAAGCATCCGAGCTGGGCTCCCTACCGGCTTTTCAAGTCGGCGGACGGCTATGTCAACATCGCCTGCGGGAACAACGGCCTCTGGCTCACGCTCTGCGACCAGCTGGGTCTGCCCCACCTCAAGGAAGACCCCCGCTTCCTGACGAACAAGGATCGGGTGGCCAACCGCGATCAGCTCAATGCCATCCTCGCTCCCGTCTTCGAGACCAAGACGACGGCCGAGTGGTGCGAGCAGCTCTTGAAGGTGGGGATCCCCACGGGCAAGATCCGCACTGTTGCGGAGATTTTTGAAGATCCGAAACTGATCGGGAATCGCATGGTGGTCGAGGTGGATCATCCCAAGGCCGGGAGGATCAAGGTTCTGGGCAATCCGCTCATGATGTCCGAAACGACGCAGGAATATCACCCGGCGCCGCTGCTGGGCGCCCACAACGAGGAGGTCCTGACCCGCTTGGGCTTCGGTGCCGACGAGATCGCCCGGATGAAGGAAAAGGGCGCCATCTGAGGCGCGATCGCGACAGTGCTGCCGGAGACGCGGTGATGACAGCGCGGCCAAACGGGATTTGATTTTCAGGACGACCTACAGAAGAAAGGGAAGAACTCTCCAATGAATCTGATTGATGACGCGGTGAAATCGGGGAAATCGGCCTTGAACGAACACGAGGCGAAACGTTTTCTGGCGGGTTTCGGGGTGCCCGTCAGCCGGGAGACCCTGGTCCCCGATGAAGCAGGTGGCGGGTTTCGGGGTGCCCGTCAGCCGGGAGACCCTGGTCCCCGATGAAGCAGGCGCCCTGAAAGCGGCCCGGGAGATCGGATATCCGGTGGTGCTCAAGGCAGCCGGGGAAAAGCTCCAACATAAGACGGAGGTCGGGGCCATCGCGCTGAACCTGAAGTCGGAGGCCGAGGTTCGCGACGAGGCGCGACGGCTGCTGGCGATTCCCGGCTGCGAGGCCCTGCTGGTCCAGGAGATGGTCAAGGGGGACCGGGAACTGGTCTGCGGGCTCACCCGGGATGTCCAGTTCGGCCCCTGCGTGATGTTCGGTCTGGGCGGAATCTTCACCGAACTGATCGATGATGTGGTCTTCCGCGTGGCCCCGGTCACGACATCGGAAGCCCTGATGATGATGGACGACATCCGGATGGCCAAGGTTCTGAAGCCTTTTCGCGGACAGCCGGCCGTCGACAGGGAGGCCCTGGCCCGGATCATCGTGGCGCTGGGGAAGATCGGCTGCGAGTGCGGCAACGTCCGGGAGATCGATATGAATCCGATCAAGATCCGTGCCGACGGTTCTCCGGTGGCGGTGGACGCCCTCGTGGCGCTCCGGAAAACGGCGGCCGTCCATTCATGATTCCGGGATGCTTCCCGAAGAGACTCTGTTGGGAGAGATGTGATGAGACATAAACTGGTACCATTTTTCGAACCTTCGAGCGTGGCCATCATCGGCGCTTCGGGCGTGCCCGGAAAGCCGGGCCATGAGGTGATCAAGAACATTCAGGCAAACGGTTATTCGGGCAAGGTGTACCCCGTCAATCCCAAGGGGGGAGAGATCCTGGGGATCGACGTCTGCTCCTCCATCGCCGCGCTGCCGCGGGACATCGACGTGGCGGTGATTATCCTGCCCGCGGCGGTCACGGCCCAGGCGATGCGCGAATGCGCCGACCAGGGGATTCGCCATTTCGTCCTCTCCTCCGGCGGCTTTGCCGAGGTCGACGAGGCCGGAGCAAAGATCCAGAGAGAGCTCGAGAGCTTGATCCGGGAGAGGGGACTCCAGGTGCTGGGGCCGAACACGTCGGGCCATACGTCGACCCCCCAGGGCTTTACCTCCACCTTTTTCCCCCAGGGAAAGATTCGCCGGGGTCGGGTTTCCTACATTGCCCAGACGGGCAATTTCGGCACCCATACCCTGAAGTATATCCTGACCGGCGAGCATTTCGGCGTTGCCCGGGTGGTGGGTTTGGGGAATAAGGTCGGACTGGATGAAACGGATGCGATCGAATACCTGGCGCAGGACCCGGAAACGGCCGCGATCCTCGTCTACATCGAGAGCTTCAAGCGTCCGCACCGTTTTCTGGAGGTGGCGCGGGAGGTGACCCGCAGGAAACCCATCGTTCTGCTGAAGAGCGGCGCGACGGAGTCGGGCCGTCAGGCGGCGGTCGCCCACACGGCCGCCATGGCTTCGCCGGACCGGATCGTGGACGGCATGCTCCGCCAGGCCGGTGTCGTCCGGATCTCCGATTACAGCAACCTCGTTCGGGCCGGCAAGGCCCTCTCGATGATGCCGCTGCCCGCCGGAAACGGCGTCAGTTTTCTCGCCCCCTCCGGGGCCATGCTGGCCGTGCTCTCCGATTACTGCGAGCGGCTGGGGCTGCACATCCCCCCGATGGAGCCCAAGAACGTGAAAAGGCTCCAGGACATCAGCCCGCCTTACATCCGGATGCGCAATCCCGTGGACATCTGGCCCGCGGCCCTTTCGGTGGGGGTGGAAGCCGCCTATCGGGACGGGATGGAGATCGTCCTCCAGGATCCCGCGGTGAACGCCGTGGTGCCGGTGATGATGCTGACGCCGGAGACCGGGGTGCCCGATCCGGGCTTCATCGTCGAGCTGGCCAAAAAGTATCCGCACAAGCCGATCCTGGTCACCTTCAGCGGCGACAAGGGGGCGATGGATGAGTACAAGGCGGCCCTGGAGCCCCGCGGAATACCGACTTTTCCAATGATCGAGGAGCCTTTTGCGGTTCTCGCCATCATGGAGCGGTGCCGACGGGCGATGAACCGTCCCGAGTAGGGCGATCCGGAGAGACCGACTTCGAACAAGAGAATTTTCCCCGCTTCGGGCGGGAAAGGTGAATCAATCAGGAGAAGAACAGGGGGAGTTATGGAAAAGACGACGTCCGGCAAGATCGACGAATTGAAAAAGCGGAACAGCCGCCTCATGACGATGGGGGGCGAGAAGATGATCGCGAAACAGCGCGCCCAGGGCAAGCTCACCGCCCGGGAACGGATCGCCCTCCTCTTCGATGAGGGGACCTTCCAGGAGACGCAGATCTTCGTCAAGCACCGCTCCACCCTCTTCGGCCTCGGCGACAAGGAGATCAACGCCGACGGTGTCGTCACCGGTTACGGCCGCGTCACCGGCCGGATCGTCTTTGCCGCCGCCCAGGATTTCACCAGCGCCGGCGGAAGCCTCGGGGAGATGCACGCCAAAAAGATCTGGAAGGTCATGGAGATGGCCGCCGACGCGCGCAAGCCCTTCATTGCCCTGAACGATTCCGGAGGGGCCCGCATCCAGGAGGGGATCACCGCCCTGCAGGGCTATTCGGGGATCTTCTTCCGCAACACCATCGCCTCCGGCTATATCCCCCAGATCTCCGCCATCATGGGACCCACGGCGGGCGGCGCCGTCTATTCCCCGGCGCTCAACGACTTCGTCTTCATGGTGAAGAACAAAAGCTACATGTACCTGACCGGTCCGGACGTGGTCAAGGCGGTGATCGCCGAGGAGGTCAGCCACGAGGAGCTCGGCGGCGCCATGGCGCACGCCGCCAAAAGCGGGGTCTGCCACTTCGTGGCGGAAAACGACGAGGATTGCATCCGTCAGGTCAAGGTTCTGCTCTCCTATCTCCCGGACAGTTGCCACAGCCCCCTGCCCGTGATTCCCTGCGAGGACAGCGCGGATCGGGAATGTCCGGAGCTGGACACGATCATTCCCGACCAGGCGAACCGCAGCTACGACATCAAGAAGGTGATCGCCTCCGTGGCCGACAGCCACGATTTCTTCGAGGTCCATGAGCACTGGGCCAAAAACATGGTCGTGGGCTTCATCCGGATCATGGGGCGGCCCGTCGGCATCATCGCCAACAACCCCCGCTTCTTCGCCGGCGTTCTCGACGTGAACTCCGCCGACAAATCGGCCCGGTTCGTCCGTTTCTGCGACGCCTTCAACATCCCGATCCTGACCTTTACCGATGTCCCCGGCTTCATGCCGGGCACGCAGCAGGAGTGGAGCGGCGTGATCCGGCACGGCGCCAAGCTGCTGCATGCCTATTCCGAGGCCACGGTGCCGCTGATCAATGTGGTGACGCGCAAGTCTTACGGCGGCGGGTACAACGCCATGTGCTCCAAGGACGTCGGCGCCGACTACGTGATGGCCTGGCCCTCCGCCGAAATCGCCGTCATGGGCGCCGAGGGGGCCTGCAACATCATCTACCGTCGCGAGATTGCGGAGGCCCCGGATCCCGCGGTGAAGCGGGCGGAGCTGGCGGGGGCCTATGAGGAGCAGTTCAACAACCCGTATTTCGCGGCCACGCTGGGCATCATCGATGAGATCATCGTTCCCCGCGAGACCCGGA
>JAEAMF010001440.1_pt1 | contig 17224 bp, 16 predicted proteins | sample 8958721 | NCBI WGS metagenome assembly JAEAMF01 (sample SAMN16933255, study PRJNA681124) | bioreactor sludge metagenome | isolation source: anaerobic bioreactor treating anionic surfactant - SDBS | place: India: Bengaluru | collected 2019-02-28
GCTTTGCATTGCTCACAATGGCATACGACTTGGTTCGGTCCACTGCAATCCGATCCAAGTTCAAGGAAAAATGGCGTGGCTCTTTCCGCTTCGGTGAATATGAGGTAAGCGGTGGAATCTATCCACAATAGGCCGGTCTCGCGGTCGCGGCGCAGATAGCCCCGCTTATCCAGGGCCCGCAATGTTCGTCGCGTTACACATATCCTCTGGCGCAAATGATTTAATATTTCGTGTCCGCCGAAGTTTTCAGACAAGCATAATTCTCCTGGTTTATATCCGGCTTATTTTCTGAGCATCCGGGCAGCTGCTTCTAGTTAGGCTATCGTGGATAGTTTGAGAATGGAAAGGATAGGGATACAAGCGGAAAGTGTTTTTTGTTGCAGATTTACTACCCTGAGTATCCTCTACTATACTCTAGTGGACACCATCGCGGTCAATCCGGACCAATTCCTCGCGCGGAATTACTATTTTGCGGCCGTGCTTCAGGTACTTGATTTTCCCCCGCTGGAGCCATTTGTAGACCAGGAAGACGGATTCTTCGAGGTATCTGGCTACTTCATCCGGGCGGAAATAGCGCTTGTTTGGGATGTTGGCCATCTTCTGGTTTATCCTACGGCTATAACTACCGTGGTGTTCTTTGAAATATTTTGCCTTGTCATCCTTGCCTTGTCATCCTTGCCTTGCCGAGCCCCGCCGAGCCGAGCCCCGCCGAGCCGAGCCTTGCCCAGCCGCAAATCGGTAATAAATTTCAAAATTCAAATGCCTTTCTTCTTTCCTCGAGTAGTGCCGCGCGCTTCTTTGCGTCCTCAGGATCCATCTGGAAATTCGGATCTGGTTCGTAGCCGCCGGAGCTGCCGATGTAGAGGCCTCTCTTTTGGGGATCCGCTTTGAGAAATTTAGATAAAGGCGCCACCGGCGCCTTGTTTTTTATTACTGAAGTAGAAGATAAAGATAAAGTGTTGCACTCCAGTTCAACACTTAAGTGTTGAACTCCAGTTGAACTGGAGTGTTGGGCACCTATTTCTTTTGGATTCTTACGTTTATGTGCTGATTTCAAACCACCCTTTTTACAAAACGCGCGGCGATGCGCTTGCTTGCGCCGTTCTCTGTCTAATTTTTTGTGAAAAAATTTTCCATTTTTTTCACGAAAGCAACGGAGAACTTTTTGGCTTGGGCAGACCCCTCGACAGAGCTGCGTCAGCTCATTGATATCGGTGGTTATTTCCTTTTCCATCCAGGTGATGAAAACGAGGATGCAATAGCAGCCGAATTCCTCTGGTGTCATAGTCAGCGTGTTGGGATCAGACAAGAACTCTCCCGGGTAAAGCTGGAACGCAGGTGATTTTTCTTTTGTCATGGCTATCCAAGCGTGATGGTTTCTGGCTGTGCCAGTTTTGTGCCAAAAAACCTATCGTTTTGAGCAAAAAGCTACTTAGGCGGAATTTAGCGAAAACCAGCCAAGTAGCAAATTATAAGAAGTTTATGGGTTTTTGTTAGAAGTTGACGGATCGCGCAAGAGGATTCGAAGTCCGACGCTCTATCCAACTGAGCTACGGGTGCGCTCTGTGCGACGAATTGATTCTACTGTCGGTTGGGATTGAATGCAACTGCGGCTTTGGCGGGCATTGAGGCATTTCTCTCAAAATCCTCTGCAGTTACGGAACCGGCTTTGAAAGAGGCCCGCATCGAGCTGCCGTGTGCCGCGAGTCTATTCATCCATGGTCCGATACAAATCCGTAGGCTTCCCGCGGTCCCAGGTTTGAAAGATCTTTTTGGATGTCTCAGGATCCAGCGGCAGGATGGCGCCTTCTCCTGAAAGCTCCCTGATCGCCGGTGCGCACGCTTCGCAAAGCCACGTTTGACCCGGCTTCTCGAAGCAGGCTCTCATCCGGCCATACACGGTCAGAAGATCTTCCTGAACGATATTGCCGAACGACAAGTTCAGGAATTCGCACGGCTGCATATCGCCCTTTGCATTGATGTAGAAGCGGTCCGTGCCTCCGGCCGTACAGCCGAAAACCTCGGGCGATTCCTCAATAATCTGGGCCGAAATGGAAGGGTGGCGGCGGAACTGCCTGCTCTGGTTATAGGAGTCAATTTTCCGCCTTATCAAGGCCATATCACCGGGCGAAATATTTTCCACCCCGGCATCCATTCGCCCTCCTGCGGGTTTCGGTTTAATGAGCTGCACGAGGCAGCCGTTCAGCTCTTTCGCCTTATCCATAATCTTTTCAAATTCGCCGTTGAAAAAGCCTTCCCTTGCGATGCATGTGTTGAACGTGACCGGAATCTGCGCCCGGTGGCACAATTCAATGCCCTTGACCATTGTGTCCCATGCGGTATCGGATTGCATGAACCGGTTCAATACCGCGGGATCCGATGTGTGAAGCGAGACCATGATTGCGGTAAGATTCAAGCCTTTGAGTTCTTTCAGCCTCTCGAAAGTCATGCCGTCGCCCGTGGAATTGACCCATATCTCCGAACGAGAGTCGATAGCCGCACACACCTTCCTCAGCCTTTCATACACGAGGAAAGGATCGCCCCCTTCAATATTGAAAAAAGCGACGCCCATGTCCTGAAGCTGCCGGACAGCGCGGATCAGATTTTCTATCGGCATGTCCTTGCCTTTGTCGTAGCGCTGATAGCAGTGGGGGCAGGAATAGCGGCAGGCGGATGTTATCGAAATAAGAGCCGTGGCGCAGGGAAGCTTTTGTTTAAAAACCAGGAATTTTTCGCATGCCGTGTAGAAAGCCCGGCTCGGGAATCCGGGCACATAAAGATCGAGGCGGGTTTTGCCCCCGATGCGTACGAACTTGTTATGGCTGAGTCTTCCGAGAAAATTAAGGAGCCGCCTCAGGAACTTGATAAACCGGCCGGGTTTCATTCGTCCTGAAACGCAAGCCGGCAGGAAGTGGAAAAAAATCGAGATCTTAAGCCGTTGAAGAAATATAAAGCGTGAAAAACCGGTGACGGCGGCAACTTTGACCATAGCGCATCTTCGGCTATAGATAGCCATTTTCGCGATACCATTGCACGGTGTTACGGATACCTTCTTCAAGCGAATAGTTGCAGGTAAAACCGAGAAGCCTCTTCGCCTTGGCCGTTGAATACCCGATTGAATCGTAAAACATATTCACCCTGCTAAGCTTGGGAGCCGTTCTGCGCTGCAGGAGCATTCCTGCGCATTCAAGCAGAAGAGCCGGCGGATAAACGATCCACTTTGGAAGCAGGCGGGGAGGCGGGAGTCCGGCCTCGATGCAGAACATCTGGAATAACCTGTGCATCGAATCCGGGCAAGCATTGCCGATAATGATGCGCTCAACTCCAGGCAACCGCTTTTTGGCCGCGAGCACGAAGGCGCGCGCAAGGTCACGGGCGTAGATAACATGAAATGAGTTGGTTTTGCTTCCGGGCATGAATCGGGAACCCTTTCGGACCGACTGGATGTACGTGAAAAAGCCGGTGTGGAATTCCCGCTCGCCGAATGTCCAGGCCGGCTCCAGAATGGTGCAGTCGATGCTGTGTTCGCCTGCATACGCAGACGCCCGCACGGTCGCCTCCGCCTTTGAATCGCGATACCTGTTCATGGCGCATGGAATCAAGCCGTCCAGAAAATAGGGGTAATGGGAATGCAAGGGATACGTTTCGTCTTTTATGGCGAGGCTATGCTCTTCGCCATAGGATGATATGGAGCCGGTGATTATGGCGCGGGGAATTTCATTCTGCCTGCAGGCTTCGAGGACATTCAGCGTTCCCTGCATGTTGACTGCCTTGAAATCCGCTTCCTTACCCCAATCGACGGCCATTGCCGCAAGATGGATTATCAACGAACAGCCGCGGGATGCCTCGGTTACCGATGCAGCGTTGCGAATGTCCCCGGTGCGTACCTCGCAACATTTCAGCAGTTGAACCGGGAGGCGCGAGGGATCGCGAACAAAAGCAGCGCAGGAGAACCCTTCCTCGCACAGGGCTTCCGCGACATGGCTGCCGATAAATCCGGTTGCTCCGGTAATCAATATCCTGTCCATTTTCAGACCGTTTTTCCCAGAAGCAGCGCCGCATTATGGCCGCCGAACCCGTATGAGACGGTCAAGGCACGTTCTATCGTCGCTTTCCGAGAGGACAATGGCAGATTGAGATCTTCAAGCGTATCGCCGGTCAGATTTCCGTGCACTTCGTCCCGGGCAACGGACAGGGCCGTCGCAGCCGCGGCAATTGCCCCACTCGCTCCGAGCGTATGACCGATGATTCCCTTGGTGGAGCTGATGAGGGGTTGGCGCCCGGCGCTGCCGAAAATCCGACGGATCGCGCAAGCTTCAACCTCATCGTTGGCTTCCGTGCCGGTGCCGTGAGCGTTCAGATAGTCGATCCTGTGGCCGCCGGAGATATCGCCGAGCATGCGGCTGATTTGCCGTCCCTCTTTTTCAATCTGTACGATGTTTGCGGCGTCGCTGCAGGAAGCGTAATTGAGGAGTTCGGCATATATCCGGGCGTTGCGGGACTGCGCATGCGCCAGCGATTCGAGAACCAGCATGCAGGCGCCTCCTTCGGAAAACAGAAAGCCGCTCCGGCTTTTTGAAAAGGGCCTCGGCGCGCCATCGCCGCTTCCGGTAAGGGCACCAAGCACGTCGAATCCGCGCATGATAGCGCCGGATGCGTCCTTGAGGCACTCCACTCCGCCGCACAATACGACGTCATCGTAGCCGTCGCGAATACGGCGGAATGCTTCCCCGATTGCCACCGTGCCGGACGCGCAGGAGGCATTGACGGTCGAGCATTGACCATGGATGCCGAAACAGATGGAAACCCAGGCGGCAGGGGAGTTCGGCATGGTGGCGGGAATGACCATCCGGCTGAATTTGCCGGTCTCGGGAAAATCAGCGCTTTTGAGCTGCTCGCGGGAAAAACGATGAGCGCAATAGGATATAAAGGCGGTTTCAAGTCCGCCGAGGCCGGTTCCGATGAGCACACTGCAGCGATCGAGGCCGCTGGCGAACATCGTTCGCTCGGCAGTCTCCAGTCGCAATCCCGCATCTTCAAAGGCCAGCTTCGCCGCAACGACCGCCATTCGATCTTCTATCTGCATGGCGTTTTCAAACGCCACCGATATCCCATGATCGGCCGGGGAAACAGCCTTCAGGGGAACATACCACCGGGAGTGAAACGAATAGCGGCGCTCAAATTCCGCGGGAATCGGGGATGCGCGAAAATCCATATTCAGCAGGGCTCGCCAGAAGGCCGATACGCCTTCGCCAATGCTGGTGACGGGACCGATTCCCGTGATCACTGCTCTACGCTCCATGATTTTGGCTCCCGCAACGGCCCTTATTCTTCTGCAGCTGCATCCAGGCAATCAAAGCTTTGAAATACCCTTGAGCGCTATCGAAATTACGAGCCTCGATTTTGAGAGAACTGAGATCGATCGTGGTCCCGCCGTCCGATGCAGTCCTGCCTTTTTCCGTAATGGCACCGATCCGAAAAAATCGCATCCCGCTTTCCCGGGATTCTTTCGTGAATTCCGCCTCCCGATCTGCCGGCACGGTAAAAAGCAACTCATATTCGCCGCATTCGGCCAGGAACAGCAGAATCGGAGGCAGCGAAACGGTTTTTGCCAGCAGAAGGCCTGCGCGATGGTAAGGAAGGCCATTGATCGCATATCCGCAGCCGTTAAGGTCCGCAATTATGGAAACGGCCTTCCAGCCCCCGTCGCTCGTATCAATGCAGCAGGAAGCATGGCGCCGGATGATCTGCGCTTCACGGCCCCTGATTGGGAACCGAATTGCGGAAAGCCGCGGGAATCTAAATTTGTCCGGGGGAAGCAAACAAAGCGCCGCCTGTATATTTCCTGCGCCTATCTTTCCGCTCAGATAGATGCCGTCCCCCGGTCGCGCACCGATGCGCCTCAGCGGAGCATCCCCGCCTTCGCCGATGACCGAGACGCAGCATCTCCAGGCTTTCGAACAGCCGCAGTCGCCGCCGATGAATAAAGCTTTGGATTCTTTGAGAGCATCGGCGACCCCTACGGCAAAGCCCTTGATAAATCCAGAGTCCCAGTTCATGGCTGCGGTCAAGGAATGGGCATAATACAGAGGCGTTCCGCCGCAGGCATAAATGTCGCTGAGGGCGCCGGCGGCGATATTCCATCCGAGAAGGCGCGGATCCCGCTCGAAGAGTCGGTCTTCTTCAGAAAACTCATCCATGGTGTATAGAAAAGACCGCCCGGCGAGGTCTATTATTTCGCAGTCGCATTCATGGCAGCGGTTCAGTCGTCCCTGCGGCAAAAGCCGATCCATTATTCCGATGATTTCCTTTTCAGCTGGCATGAGTCTCTCCGGTGATGAGTTCGAGCGAATCGGGCGCAGTCGTCAAAATGCAGGGACCGGATCCCGCAGGGTCTCCGTCAAACTCCGTTTCAACGCCCGCGTCGCAGGAAAGCTCAATTCGGCTGCCGTATTCCAACGAAATATAAGGTAGCCCGGCAGGAATATGTTTGCCTCCATAAAGGAAAGCGAGAACCGGGAGCATATTTAGCAGTGACAAATTTCGGACAGTGACGACATAAAGGCCGGGCTCTGAAGGTCGCAGGTTGTGCCGCACCTTAATCCCTGAAGCGATAAAACGCGTCCTTCCCGCCGCGATATTGTAAGTCCCTGAAACTGTTCTCGTGTTTCCATCGATTGTCAGCGAGACCGTGACCGGGCGGTATTTGAGGACCGTTTTGAGAAGCGAAAGGAGAGTTCCCAAGCGGTCGCCGGCATATTTTCTTATGCCTCCGTTGGACGCTCGCGCGACTGCAGCGCCTAAACCGATATTCGCGCAGCACCCGAAGAACTTCGGCGATGATGAAGACGGCTTGTTTCCGGCGCCGTCGGGGTGATTTGCAGGCCCGATCATTCCGACACGTATGGATAAAGTTCTTCCGGCCGCGAGGGCCGCCACCGCACTTTCAAGGGATCTCGGGATTCCGTAGCTCATACAGAAATCCGGACTGGTTCCCGTATGAATCGCTCCCATTTTGGCCCTCGAAATGCGCCGCCCTTCCGCGTCGAAAAAACCATTCAGCACCCGGTTGATGGTTCCGTCGCCTCCAACCGCAACAACGCCGTCGTAGTGTTCCTTGTTTGCTGTCCGAGATAGTTCAAATGCATGTTCCAGTGAATTCGTATATTCGTAGTCGAAGCGGAATTCGCTTTTTTTAAGCAATGAAATCAGCTTCTCGCTCTTTTTCCCGCTGCGCCCGTTTCGCGACCACCGGTTGATGATAAAAAAGTATTTCATGAAGCGTTGCCTTCGGCCAGAGATGCAATACGACCGGCAATTTCAGTCACTTCGTCTTCGCTGAATTTCGCACCAATAATCAGCCTGAGCACTCCCTGTCCCGGCGGCACCGAGGGTGGGATGAACGGAGTCGTCAATACGCCCTTGTCGAAGAAATGCTTGGCCAGCGCAACAGTGCGTTCCGGTGAACCGCATACAATGGAAGCAATCGGCGCTTCCGCCTTTTTGAGTTTAAAGCCGGCTTTTGCCAGATTCGAAACCAGAATGGCATGGTTGTCCCACATCTTCTTTCCCATCTCGCGGAACTCTTTTAGGATGATGGAAATCGACGCGAGCAGGCCTCCGGCCGCTGCCGGCGTCAGTGCCGTTGAATAGATAAGGCCGGGACAACCGTAGCGGAGGTGTTGGATGAGCTCCGACTTGCCGGCGACGACGCCTCCGGTATTTGCGAGGGACTTGCCGAGCGAGGCGGTATAGATGCCGCCGTAGTTGCGTATTTTTTTGTGTTCCAGAATCCCTCGGCCCGTTTCGCCGATGACGCCGATGCCATGCGAATCGTCGACAATAGGAATAGCGTCGTATCGATCGCAAAGGCTGCAGATTTCGTCGAATGGCGGAATGCTGCCTTCGGTCGAGAAAACCGACTCCGTCACGACAAATAGTCTCCGGCAGGACCTGGAGGCCGCAAGCAGCTTTTCCAGATGCCCGGCGCTATTATGAAGAAACGGCTTGATTTTGGCGCCGCTTGCCTTGATCCCCTGGATAAGCGAGGCATGGGCGTAGTGGTCGACGGCGACGACGTCGTCTGCATCCGCAATGCAGCAGAAAAGCGAACTGTTCGCCTGAAAGCAGGATGGAAAAATGACAGCGTCTTCCAAGCCTGTCAGGGCAGATATTGCCGATTCGAGTTCGGCAAGGATTCCGGCATAGCCCGAGGCGATGGGAGTGCCGCAAAAAGAGGATCCGAAGCGGTTCACGGCCTCAACCATCGCCGCTTTTACCCTCGGATTTGTTGCCAGACCCAGATAATCGTTGGAAGCCAGATCGAACAATTCTCTCTGCTCTACGCTCAGCTTCCCGGGCCCCTCCCGCATCATTTTAAGATAATAGGGATTGAATCCTGTCTGGCGGGCAAGCGACATGTCGATGGCCAGCGACTCGTATATTTCCGAAGGTTTCATGATTTTTTGGCCGGTCGCAGGTATTTGGTTTCCAGGAGCGCCACAATGTCTGAGACCTTCACAATGCTTTTTATGTCCGCTTCCCCGATCTCTATGCCGAACGCATCCTCGAGGCCGTTGACGATCATGATTGTTCCAAAAGAATCCACGTCCAGATCGCGGCGGAGGTCGCTTTCCAGGCTCACCTCATGCTTTTTCTCCAAATTTGCCCGTATCAGGTTGAGCACCTTCTCTTCCAACTCCGTGGACATGCACGCCTCCTTCAAGAAAAAGAATGTCCGATGTCCGGCGCATAGCACCTCGTCGGTTGGCCCGAATCACACATGACCGCACATTGGTTGCAGTTGATGCAGGAGGATCTGTTTTCAATATCCTCCTGCCATTTGGAAACAATCGACGGCTCCCGGATAAAAGGCCTGGACATGCCGACGAAATCGATCTGTTTGTTTTCTACGGCATCTGCAGCGTCCCGGCCCGAACGGAAACCACCCACGGTTATCAGGGGAATCCTGGTGTGTTTTCTTGCGCATTCGGCATAGGGGAGGTTGTATGCCTCGGTGAATGGAATGATGGATCTTCTCATGACCGGCAGCGCAATGGCTTTCCAGAGCATGCGCTTTAGAGGGCTTTTTGACCGATACCTCGGGTTGTAGTTCAGGATGGTGTCGATTGGTATCTTCCTTCCCCTGAATATATTCAGCGCGTGGTCCATGGTTCCCCAGCTGATTTCAACAGCATCGATCTTCTGAGCGTCCAGAAAGCGGATCAACTGGACAAACCCGCCGATTCCGCGACGGTATTCGTCGCCGGCGCTTATTTTGACCGAAAGAGGAAAATCGTTGCCACACTTGGACCGGATTCGCTCGATGACCCGGCGCAAGAACTCCGTCCCGATTCCGGTGTGCGAATCGACCCTGAAAGCGTCGTCGCGGTCGTTGACCGCAGGATTGAGAAACTGGTGGATAAGGTACCCGTGCGCGGCATGCACCTGAACGCCGTCAAATCCGGCGTTCCGCGCGCGAAGCGCCGCGGAAGCAAAATCCACCATAATACGTTATGCCTGCTCGCTGGCCAGCCCCCGCGGCCGGGCCTTGAAGTACGGGGATTTTTTCGCGCTGGGGCCATAAACAGCGCCGCCGGTGGCGGAAGGAATCGTTTGCCTTCCGGCGTGGGCGATTTGCAGCAGGATACGAGCGCCCCGGCGGTGAACGCTGTTCGTTACGGCGGCGAACGGCAGGATTTTACGGTCGCTGTCCATTCCCGCCTGACCTGGCTGCATCGCTCTGCCGTCGCGGCTTACGAAAGCAAAGCCGGTGATTATCGCACCAATATTCTGCCCGGCCAGCGCAGCATAATGACGCAGATAGCGTTCCGTGGGCATTCCCTGGGCATCGCACATGCCCTCAAACGTCGCCGAACGGATGAAGCGGTTGGGAAGCGTCAGCGCCCCGATGCGAGCCTGCTCGAAGAGCAGCATTTCAGCATTATTCCTTTCATTGCCGATGATCGCGGTGAAAATCGAAAAGGAAGCCGACAAAAATATAAGAAAAAATAAAAAGCCATACGGCCAGGTCAGGATTGAAGATGCCGATGAGCGCGGCCTGGCCGCATGCGCATGCCCGGAAATTCGTTACCAGGGAATTATACGCCGCCGGACCGCTGGGATGCCGGTAATAAAGGACTCCCGTCCACAGCTGCAAAAAAACAGTCAAGGCCCCCAGGATGACAAAAGTAGAATTGAGCGGCACCTGGTGGAATCCGGACAATCTGAGAAGCGCAAAAACAATTGTCGGCAGGAACGCGGATCCGATGGACAGCCAACGCGATTTGCGTAGACCCATTACAACCACCAGCGTGCGCTTCCCGGCGACCTTGTCTCCATGGTAATCCTTGAAATAAGTGTAATACGTCATGAGCGCGTTCATGATCCAGACGAGAAGAAGCACAGACAAGCGGTGCGGCAACAGAACACTTGATTTGGTTGGGCCGGCGGCATAGCCGCCGAACAACGGCGCCATGGTGATCATCAGGCCAAACACTATGTTGCCTAGAACGCCATGCCCCTTGGCATATTCATAGGCGACGTTGAGGATCACGCCGGCGAAAAGAAATATGACGGCAATGGGCTCGAGATAGAACCATGTAACTGCCGCGGACGCGAATATAAGCGCGAACGAAAGCGCGAGAGCGCCGTAGGGATTCAGTTCCCCCGAAACCATTGGCCGGTGCGGCGCATTGATGCGGTCTTCTTTTAGGCCGAGAAAGTCGTTGATTATCTGGTTGACGCCCCAACTCAGGAATAAAAGCGCGAGAATGGTCAGCTTTTTTTCTGACGACGGAGCGATTTCGACGGCTCCCTGCGAGGGATGCGTGGCCAGGTATTCGTAGTAAGCGACGCCTATCCATCCGGCAATGCCTGTTACGAACGAGTAATAAAGCCGCATGGATTTAATATAGGCACCTATAAATGCAATCATGGAGCGCTCCGCTGCGATAGAAGCCGTTTTTGTACTGATAATATAATCCTATGCAGCGTTTGAAATCCATACAACGTTGAACCTTCAATTACCGACCGGGAACTCGTTCCATATCCAAATTTATTGAAGCGCTTTGCCGCGTATGATTTGGTCGCAAAGGAATACTGCGATAAATTTCGCGATAGGATGCGCGGCATTAGTCGAGACGGCGACGCTCCCGGCCTGGTGACGCGGCGCGATTGTGCGTGCTTGCGCGCCCGCAGTTGCATTTCGGGGCGACTCAGGATATTTTTGAGAAAGGCTTCGATTCGATCGAATAAATGAGGAGAAACAAACATGGGCAAGATCAATCGGCAAAAAAGTCTTTTTGCGCTCTCGGCTCTTCTATTGTTCGCAGCCTGGGCCTGGGCCCAGGACTGGCCGCAGTGGCGGGGGGTGAATCGCGACGGTCATTCCAAAGAAACCGGTCTGTTGAAAGAGTGGCCAAAGGAAGGGCCGAAACTTCTTTGGCAGATCAACGACCTCGGAAGCGGCTATGCCACGCCATCTGTGGTCGGCGGGCGTATCTACCTGATGAGCAATAAGGGACTCGAGGACGAGTTTGTCGAGGCGTTGGACGCAAAGGACGGGAAGAAACTCTGGTCTACCCGAATCGGCAAGGTCGGCAATCCCGACCAAAAACCCAGCTATCCCGCAGCCAGGTCGACTCCTACCGTGGATGGAACAACGATCTTCGTACTGGGTTCAGACGGTGATCTTGCTTGCCTGGAATCCAAAACCGGAAAGGTGCGCTGGCAAAAGTCCTTGCGCACAGACTATGGCGGGATCCCGGGAACATGGGCTTACTCCGAATCACCCCTCATAGACGGCAATGTGCTGGCCTGCACTCCCGGAGGCAAGGATGCTACTCTGGTGGCTCTCGACAAGAGGACCGGAAATACCATCTGGAAATCCGCGATTCCCGGCGGGGACATGGCCGGATATGCCTCGCTGGTGGTCGCAATAACGGGTAATATAAAGCAATACCTCGCATACACGGCGGGCGGACTTGTGGGAGTGGATGCAAACACCGGCAGGTTCCTATGGCGCTATGAAAAAATAAAGGGCGCCATGGGAATGAGCATTCAAACTCCCGTTGTTGGCGGAAATTATGTTTATGGCGGCGCCAACCGCGTCGGGGGCGGCGCTGTCCTGCTCAAAGCCCTGCAGGGATCGGTCGCCGCGGAAGAGGCATATTTTGATCCTAAGCTTCCAACCGCAATCGGCGGGACGGTGATTGTCGGCAATCACCTCTACGGAAGCAGCCAGTCCGTTCTGATGAGCGTCGATTACAAAACCGGCCGGATCAAGTGGAGCGAGCGCAGCATCGCTCCTGCATCGCTGTGCTATGCCGAAGGATTGCTTTATCTGCACGGCGAAGAGGGTGAAGTAGCGCTTGTTGAAGCGTCGCCGGAATCCTATCGTGAATGCGGCCGTTTTGCGCCGCCGAACCAGCCGAAGCGCGCCAATGCGATGGAAAAAGCATGGGCGTACCCTGTCATTGCGGACGGCAGGCTTTTCATCCGCGACACAAACGTACTCTGGTGCTATGACATAAAAGCCAAAAAATAGCGGTATCAGAGACGACTCAGGCCAGGGAAACTGGACGAGGACAGGACCGAATGCAGAATGTCGAAGTGTCGTCTGCGGTTCGACATTCGTTATTCGATATTTTGCGACACAATTTGCTTAGCCGCCATCAGAACATGAAAAAAAATACAATCCGGCAATTGTCAAACCTTTGCTGCCGCACCGGCAGAGCCGGTGGATCTCCCAAAGGATTCGGGATATCCCGCCCTATATTCTGAATCCCGGATGCCGTTGATGCCGGGACGGGCGCATCCTGCTATTCGGTGATCAGATGCGTGATGCCCAGCTGCCGCATCAGAACCACGGAGTCGGAATAGGATGTGACTCTGTACGTTTTGCCGTCCCTTATTTCGCGCACCGCGATCGTACGATACGAGAACTTCTTTCCTGTGCCACGCACGCCCATGTAGTCGCCGGTGTGCCTGCCGCTTATGACGTATTCTTCGCACTGGCGGTTGCCGGAAGAAAAACATGACGTCAGTACTGCCCTGACATCGGAGAATGCCGCAAAGACGAGCTTGAAATAATCGCGCACTTCGTCTTTTCCGCGAAGCTCCGTGCCGGCTGCCATAATTACGACAATGTCGTCCGAGTGGTAGGAGAGAAATTTTTCCAGATCATGTGCATTCATCGCCGCATAAATCTCTTTTGTCTGTATTTCAAGGTCCGTTGCCATTGCAGTAGCTCCTTTCCCTTCTATTGCCTTTGACTTAACGTCAAGAATGACTCAGACAAGCACACAGAACATCTTCCGGCACAGAAAACGAGCCGGCGATTGGGAGCATCAAACAAATTGAGCTTACACGATTTCTTGTTTCTGTGCGCGCACAAAAATATACCCGCTGCATTCAAATTACAAATTTTCTGACCTGCGACGCCTTCCGGAGTTAAAGTATATAGATGCATTTGTGCCGGATGCCCGGCAGGTTGTTTCATTCGCGTGCCTGTTTGCGCCGATGCCGGTTAATGCGGGCGCGGATAAAGGAGCTGCTGGATGAGATTTCACTTGGCGTTGATTGCACTGGCCTTTTGGCTGTTGGCCGGTCTGCGGGAAGCGACAGCGGACTCCGTTCAAATGCAGCAGGATGGGCAGGCGCCTACCGCCGCCATCAGGACCTTGCTTCAGGCTGCCGAGGCGGGGGACGCAAAAGCACAATGCAGTCTGGCAACGGCTTACCTGCTGGGGCGCAGTGTACGGAAAGACTACGGGGAGGCCATACGGTGGTACCGGCTATCCGCGGACCAGGAGAACGCTCTCGCGCAGTTTAACCTGGGACTGATGCACTATAACGGTTGGGGGATTCCGCAAAATTTTGCCGAAGCCCTAAAATGGTATGGAAAGTCGGCGGATCACGGAAATGCCGCTGCACAAAACAATATGGGGGCAATGTACGCCAACGCAAGAGGAGTCAAGCGAGACTTTGCGGAAGCGGTGAACTGGTACCGGAAAGCCGCAGATCAGGGATTTGCCGACGCGCAGTTCAATCTGGGAGCAATGTACTACAACGGCAGAGGCGTCAAGCAGGACTATGCCGAAGCGATTAAATGGTACATTCTTGCGGCCGATCAAGGCCATTCGGATGCGCAATATAATCTTGGATTGATTCACTCCAGAGGAACGGGCGTTCTCCAAAATACCGCCGAAGCGACGAAATGGTTTGCTCGGGCCGCGGAACAAGGAGATGTCGAAGCTCAATTCACTCTCGGAGAAATATATTCCGCAGGCAAAGGGGTACCTCAGGATTATGCCAAGGCGGCAAAATGGTATCGAAGGGCTGCGGATCAGGGGAATGCCGGGGCGCAGTTTACGCTGGGCCGGATGCTGTCAGAGGGCAAGGGCGTTCCACGGGATTACGTTCAAGCATACATGTGGCTGAGCCTGGCGGCATCGGGCCAAAAGGGAAAACGGCGTGATGCGGCCGCAGCTTTGCGCGATTCTGTCGGCCGGAAGCTGACGGCCGGGCAAAAAGCGGACTCTCAGCGGTTGGCGAAAGAGTGGAAGCCCGAAAAGCACGAATGAGCTTTGGAGAAGCCGCGACCAAGCCAATGTCTTGCATGTCGGACGCGGCTCGCATTGTGTGTGCAATGCCTCCGACGAAAGGGGAAATAGCCGATCTGCCGGTGTAATCGGGCTTTTTGGGGCATCGGGATTCTTATCCTTTTAGCATTTCTGTTTCCGGGAGGAGGCCATGGCCGAAGAGATGTCGGGTTGGCCGCAAGGTATGCCGGAGCGGTATCGAGCTCTGGTCGAGATATCGGAGTTGATAAGCGCGCACCTGCGCTTTGAGGATTTCTTCCGCGAACTGAGTCGCGCTCTCTCCCGGATTATCCATTTTAAAAGCATGGGCATCTCCTTGTACGACGAGGCGGCGCATACAACGCGGCTGTTTCTGCGCGAGACGACGGAGCCGGATGAATTTCCGCTGGGGCAAATTCTATCGATGGATGGAACGCCGGCGCCCGAAATTCTAAGCAAGCAGCGGCCCTTGTACGTTCCGGATATTGTAAAAGAGGACTGCTTCCCCGCCATCCGCAGCATTCTGCTGGATAGGGGGATCCGAAGCTATTGCGTGCTGCCTCTTTTCACCGCCCGGAGCAGGATGGGAGGATTGCATTTTGCCTCGGATAAACCAGGCGCTTATTCGGCTGAAGACGTTGAGTTTATGCAGCTGGTAGCCCGGCAGACTGCCGTGACCCTCGAGAGCATCCTGAATTACGAGTCGACTACCGCCTCACAACGGGAATTGGCGCGCGAAAGAGACCATTTGCGCCTGCTCCTGAAGGTGAACAGCGTTGTTGCAACCAAACTCGATACCCGCGAGCTGTTCTCCGCCATATCGATATTCCTTCGTGAAGGCCTGGATGTCGAGTATGCCAGTCTGGCCCTTTTCGACCAGGAAACCAAACAGCTCCGCAGGCACTCGCTTGACTTTCCCGGCGGAGGCGGCTTCCTGCAGGAAAATGAAGTTATTCCCATAGAGAACACAACCGTCGGCGAGTCGTTTATGAAGGGCGTGCCGGTTACATCGCGACGGGCGGAGATCGAGCGCCTCCAGCCGGATGTCGCGCAGAGTCTGCTCAAAGAAGGGCTGAATTTTGTCTGCGCGGTGCCGCTGATTTCGCGAGGGCGCATCCTTGGAACCTTGAATGTCGCCAGCCGGCGCGAAGACGCTTTTGAAGAATCCAGCGTTAAATTGATCGAGGAGGTGGCCTGTCAGTTCGCCGTTGCGTTGGACAATGCTCTCGCATATCAGCGCATTGAGGGACTCAATTCGAAGCTTTCCGAAGAAAAGCTCTATCTCACCGATGAAATTCGAAGCAACTACTTTTTCGAGGAAATCATCGGCAGCAGCAAGCCTCTGCAGAGCGTGCTGCGCCAGATCGAGGTCGTGGCCCCTTCCGATTCGACGGTGTTGATCTGCGGAGAAACTGGGACAGGGAAGGAGCTGGCCGCCCGCGCCATCCATAGCCTGAGCTCGCGTAATAGTTCGACATTTGTGAAGCTGAACTGCGCGGCCATCCCCACGGGCCTTTTGGAGAGCGAATTGTTCGGTCACGAAAAGGGCGCTTTCACCGGAGCCGTAATGCAGCGTATCGGTCGATTTGAGCTGGCACACCACGGCACGCTGTTTCTGGACGAAATCGGCGAGATTCCGCTTGAGCTGCAGCCCAAACTGCTGCGCGTCCTTCAGGAACAGGAGTTCGAGCGGTTGGGAAGCACCCGCACGATCCGTGTGGATGTCCGTCTCGTCGCGGCCACAAACAAAGACCTCCTGAAGATGGTGCATTCTGGGGAATTTCGCGCCGACCTATTCTACCGGCTCAACGTATTCCCTATCGTTATGCCGCCGCTGCGCGACCGGCGCGAAGATATTCCGATGCTCGTACGCTATTTCGTCCAGCAACTGGCTCAGCGCATGGGGCGGCGAATTGAGACGATCCCCTCCGAAAGCATGGAAGCGCTCGCGCGCTATTCGTGGCCGGGAAACATCCGCGAACTGCAGAACATCATTGAACGCGCCGTAATTCTCTCGACAGGAACCGCTCTCCATATACCGCTGCGGGAACTGCGGACTTCAGCGAGTGCGCAAAGTATAGCACCGCAAACAATGGAAGAAACCGAGCGCAAAGCCATCCTGCAGGCACTGGAGGAAACACGCTGGATCATCGGGGGACCTAACGGCGCGGCAAAGCGTCTCGGAATGAAACGATCCACACTGCAATTCCGGATGCAAAAGCTTGGAATCATACGCCCACATTGACAGAATTTGCCGTCCGCCTGATTCCCTTTCCATCAGAGATCCCGAAAAAACTGGACACCCACTTCCCACCAAAAACTGGACACCCACTTCCCAACTCCACCCATCGTTTGCATAAGTATTTTATAATCAATATCTTACTAAATATAGCAGTCATTCATTGCCTGTAGTTACCCCACCCTCCAGATAGAAAGAGTCGCAAATAAGCAAAAAACCATTCCACACCCAAGGGAAAGTGGGTGTCCAGGGTTTCCAGGGTTTGCGGTGCGGCGTGCGTTCCACACCCAAGGGAAAGTGGGTGTCCAGGGTTCCAGGGTTTGCGGCATGGAAATCGAGGTCGCTATCGGAATCGGGATCGGTTTTTTTATTCCCTGAAACACGGCCCAACCGATTACCAAAG
>JAEAMF010001442.1_pt1 | contig 17174 bp, 14 predicted proteins | sample 8958721 | NCBI WGS metagenome assembly JAEAMF01 (sample SAMN16933255, study PRJNA681124) | bioreactor sludge metagenome | isolation source: anaerobic bioreactor treating anionic surfactant - SDBS | place: India: Bengaluru | collected 2019-02-28
GGCATACCGCTCCCTGAAATGGATGACCCGGAACCCGCTCCGGCCTGAAGATCCTTGACAACCCCATTGAATCTGGTTATGAGTCAGTCAGGATCCTATACCGCATCATAGAAGAAAATGCAGAAAGCGAGACCGGCATCCAAAGAACATAATTGCACAGGTTCATCTCTCTGGTGGGGGAAAATGATCCTGATCCTTATTTTCTCGCTTTTTTTTCTGATGTTTGGAATTGAAAACCTGGTCGGTGCGTTTCAATTGAAAAATCCCCTGGAATTCATCGCCTCTTTTTTTTCTTCAAGCCTCATGATCCTGGTCAGTCTGGTCGGGGTGCTCTACCCGGTCTTTCGGATTCATTCCTGTATTAAAATATACAAAACAGGCAACGATGAAAAATAGAACCGCTCATCCTCACGTCCCCAGGATCGCCAAACTTGTCTTTCATTCCGTCGCCGGCCTTTCCGTTTTGGGAGTCATTTTCCTTCTCTTTTTCCCTTCCGTGACTGGTGCTCAGGGGTTGGCGGAAAGGATACAGCGGGTTACGTTACGCAACGGTATCCGGTTGGTCATGATTCAGAGGCAGATGAGCCCTACCGTAGCAATCTATATCCGTTACCGGGCTGGCGCAGTGGATGAGGCGGACGGAAAAACAGGTACGGCACATTTGCTCGAGCATATGATGTTCAAAGGCACCAAAACCATAGGATCCCGCGATTATCTTCGTGAGGAAAAGATCATCCGTCAGATCGTCAAGGTCGGTGAAATGCTGGACCGCGAAAGATCAAAAGGCAAGGAGGCGGAGCCGGCGAAACTAAAACAACTCACCATTCGGCTGAAGAAACTCCAGGACGAACAGCGGCATCTGACAATTTCAAACGAAATTGATCGTCTGTATACGGAAAACGGTGCCGTAGGTTTGAATGCTTCAACGGGACAGGATCTGACCACGTATCAGGTCAGCATACCCGCCAACCGTATCGAACTCTGGGCCAGAATCGAGTCCGACCGGATGCAAAATCCCGTGTTCCGCGAATTTTACACGGAGAGAGATGTGGTCATGGAGGAGAGAAGGCAACGTTCCGAATCGGATCCTGATGGAAAACTGCTCGAGACGTTTCTGGCAACAGCTTTCATGGCCCATCCGTACCGAAGGCCGATTCTGGGTTGGCCTTCGGATATGGAATCGATCGATATTCCCTATATGGAAAAGTTCTTCAAATCGACGCATGCTCCAAACAATACGGTCATTGCAATCGTCGGGGATATCCATTTCCCTTCTGTCCTGAAGATCGTACAAAAATATTTCAGCCAGATACCTTCCCGGAAACTTTCTTTTCCCTTGATCACCAAAGAACCGATCCAGTCGGGTGAGAGACGCATCGAGGTCCTCTTTCCCGCTGAGCCCAAGATCATCATGGGTTATCATAAACCCCCTCCCCCAACGTTCACGGACCATGTATTCGACGTAATCGAATACATTCTTTCCCATGGACGTACGTCGCGTCTTTTCAAGGCATTGGTGGATGAAAAACGTTTGGCGGAAAATGTTCAGACGGTGAATGGTCTTCCGGGTGCGCGCTATCCAAATCAGTTCGTTCTATTCGCGACACCGCGCAGCCCTTACGGTTCCGCGGAACTCGAATCGGCAATGAATCGGGAAATCGAACGACTCAAGCAGGAGAGCATCTCCCCACAAGAATTGGAAAAGGTGAAGAATAAGATCCGCGCAAACTTTATCCGGGGACTCGATTCCAATGAAGGCCTGGCCAGCATGCTTTCCTATTATGAAGCACTGTTGGGAGATTTTCGTTACCTGATCGAATATCTCGACAATATCGAGCGGATTACCCCGCAGGATATCCTTCAAACCGCGCAAACGTATCTGAACAAGGAAAACCGGACTGTGGCCGTACTTGTCAAAAAACAGGAAAAGCGTTGACGATGAAACTCAAACCTCTCTTCATCAATTCATGTTGGGGATACTCGGCAGTCATCCGGGGAACGATCTGTCTCTTGATTTCCTGCGGGCAGGTTCTGGCCGCATCGTCAATACCTGTGGCGGATCGAACAATGATGAATCCGGACAAGATTCAATATCAGCCTCTCGCATTTAAACCGCCTCGTGTGGAGAAAATCCATCTGGAAAATGGCATGCATTTGTATGTTCTCCCGAACAAGGAGCTCCCGCTGATTCAAATCAGGGCCGTCATCCGGACGGGTAGCATCTATGACCCGATCGGCCTAGAAGGATTGGCGGAGTTGACTGCGACGACCATGAGGACTGGGGGAACTCTCGGCATGACCGGCGACGAAGTTGATGAGGCACTGGAATCGATGGCAGCCGTTTTGCACGTTTCCGTCAATCGGGATTCTGCCGTTTTTACAATATCCTTTCTCAAAAAGGATCTGAATCCATGCTTTGAGATTTTTTCCCGAATGTTGATGGAGCCGTCCCTCGAGGAGGCCAAGCTGCTTATGGTCAAGGATCTTAAAATTGAGGAGTTGAGAAGAATACTGGATGATCCACAAAAATTGGCGTTCCGAGAATTCGGACGACTCATGTACGCAGACAGTCCCTGGGGAAGGCTTGTCACGAGGGACTCCGTCCATGCCATTGGACGGGATGATTTGGTCCGATTTCACAAACTTTTCTTTCAACCCCAAAATGTCTCAATAGCCGTTACCGGCGATATCGAGAGCAGGGAAGCAAAAGTTCTGATCGAAAGGCACTTCGGACACTGGAAATCGCTGGATAAAATTCCTGAGCCCCCTCCCCTGCCCCGACCACAGGAGGGAAAGGTTTTTTTCATGAAAAAGGATCTCCCACAATCGATCGTGTTGATCGGCTGGTCGGCGCCTGCCAAAAAAAGCGCCCGCTTCTATCCCTTTGAGGTGTTGGACTTCATGATCGGCAGTGGTGGTTTCGGTTCCCGGATCTTTCAGGAAATCAGGACCAACATGGGTCTTGCCTACAGTACGGGCAGTTTTTACAATGCAAAGTCGGATCACGGCATTTTCGGTGCTTATGCTTTGACAAAATCCGAATCTACGGTCGAGGTTGCCTCCAGAATCGAGGAAATCATACGAGAAATGAGGGAAAAAACGGTTCCGCCGAAAGAATTGGAGAGGGCAAGAAGATCCATCACGAACAGTTTCATCTTTTCCTTTACCTCCGCAGACAAGATTGCCTTTCAGAAATTGATGATCAATTATGAAGGGCTGCCTGATGATTATCTCGAAACCTACAGTCGGAAAATAGAAGAAGTGAACGTGAATGATATTCAGAATCAGGCGGTGCAAAGGCTGGTTCCGGATCGAGCCATTCGACTGATCGTCGGAAATGAAGAGGTTTACAAGGACATGGTTCATCACTACGGCACAGTCACACGGATGGACCCCACATTTTAAAGCAACAGGTCCATTCGGGACACCACATTGCCGATTTTTTAACATGGAATATAAATCCGTTCATGGAAAAAACTGAAACCGTTGTCACAGAAAGAATTGATTTTACAAACAACGACCGTCTACGCGATCTATGCGGTGAACAGGATCACAACATCAAGCTTATCGAAAAGCTCTCCTCGGTCAAACTGGGGGTCCGAGGAGGGGTGGTTTCCATCAGCGGTGACCGGATCTCGGTGCTTCATGTCCGTAACCTGCTACTACAACTGAACGATATCTCCCGGAAAGGATATCCGCTTTTCCCGGCAGATGTTGAGCATGCCCATCGGATACTTTCCGAGGATGCAAAAGCAGATCTGAGACGAATCTTTCTGGACACGGTTTTCATTTCATCAAAAAAAAGAACCATCACCCCAAGGAGCATCGCGCAAAAGCTTTATATTGATGCGATTCGAAGTGCGGACATGGTTTTCGGCATCGGTCCGGCAGGAACCGGGAAGACTTATCTCGCGATGGCGATGGCGGTGGCTTCATTGCTGGAAAAGAAGGTCAGCCGCATATCGCTGGCGAGGCCTGCTGTTGAGGCGGGAGAAAAGCTGGGTTTCCTTCCAGGGGATCTTGCGGAAAAAGTCAATCCCTACCTTCGTCCCCTGTATGACGCCCTTTTTGACATGATCGATTTCGAACGTGCCTCCGCCCTGATTCAAAAGGGGGTCATTGAAGTCGCACCCCTTGCCTTCATGAGGGGACGCACGCTAAACGATTCCTTTGTGATTCTCGACGAGGCGCAGAATACCACCTCCGAGCAGATGAAGCACAGAATGCTTCTCCTGAACAAATGAAAATGTTTTTGACCAGGCTCGGGTACGGGTCGAAGGCTGTGATTACAGGGGATATCACACAGATCGATCTGCCGGCGGGCAAGATTTCCGGCCTTGTGGAAGCGGAGGAACTGCTCTCCAACACGGAAGGCGTCCGTTTTGTCTACTTCTCCGAGTTGGATGTGGTTCGACATCCTTTGGTCCAGGAGGTGATACGCGCTTACAAAAATTTCGATCAACGTAAAATCAAAAGCGGCGACCAGCGCAAGGAGGATGCCTCCGGGTGAGAGCCGATGCCCATTTCAATTCAAAATAGGCAGAAAAAGCATAAAGTCGATGCGGTCAGGATTCGGAGAGACATGAAATGGCTTCTGAAGGAACTGGACTGCAAAGACAGAGAAATCAGTCTATTGCTGGTCGATGATGAGCAAATCCGTGACATCAACAAGATTTATCTGAACCGGGATTGCCCGACGAACGTGATCTCATTTGCGATGAGGGAAGGCGCATTCCGAAATGTCCATCCTGAGATGTTGGGGGACATTGTTGTGTCGGTTGAAACAGCGGCCCGGGATGCCCTTATCGAATGCTTGGATCTCATGGATGAATTGGACTTCCTGCTCATCCACGGCCTTCTTCACATCCTCGGATACGATCATGAAAACACGGATGAGGGGAAAGCCTTGAAAATGAAAAACCGTGAACGGGAGCTCTTTTATCGATTAAGGAACTATAATCTGGACTGATAATTTTCTATCGAATGCGAATCGCCTGGCCCGGAACAATGACGTCCTCGATGGACATGCCGTTTAGTTCGAGCAATTGGTTCAGGGTCATTCCATTACGTTGTGCGATCCGGGTCAGGCTGTCCCCTCTTCTGACCCGGTAATTTTTTACGTTGACCGCAGGCGGCTTCCCGGATATTTGCTTGGGTTTCGGCTGAACTTGCTCTTTTTTCCCTTCGGTCTTCAATGTTTTCAGTTCCTCATCCTTCGTTTCTTCGTTTCTTTTTGCAATCCGAAGCGTCTGGCCCGTTATAATGGTATTCGTCTTCAAGTTGTTGATCCGACGGATCTCGGCTATGGAAATTCCATACTTCTTGGAAAGAGAACCGATCGTGTCTCCCCTTTGAACCCTATGGATTTCTGTCTTTCCGGGTTCTATAGTCTTCTCCTCCGAGGATGGTTTGCTTTTGTCGGGTGCGATGGAAACCTTCCCGCTCCGTATGGGGACGTTCAGCCTCTGGCCCTCAAACAGATACTGCTTCGAAGAAGGGTTTGCGGAGCGAATCGATGCAACGGAGGTCTTGTATTTCTTTGCAATGGAACCCAGGGTGTCCCCCCGTCGTACCGTGTGCTTGATAAACAGGCCACGGGCAATCCGAAAGCTTCCGGTCGGCATCTCTCCCTGGGGAATTTCAGCGATCATCTGGAGCAACGGTTCTGCCTTGTCGATCGGGACCTTCAATTTGTAAGGCCGGTCGGGTGTCATCCGATGTCTAAGCTCGGCATTCAGGACAGTCAGGGTATCTTCCGATATCTGTAGCTTCTGGGCGATATCCTGTAATCGCACACTTCTATGAATTTCCGCTACCTCATGGGACAAGACATCCGGTCTTAGCTCGTCCGATCCGAGATCCATGCCGTATTTTTGAGGGTCCCTGATAATCAATAGGGTGGCCAAAAAACGGGGAACATAACGCGCTGTTTCATAGGGGAGGCGCTGATAGAGGTCCCAAAACCGATCGAGATAATTGATGTGCTGTGAGGAAATGGTGCGCATGACTCTTCCCTCTCCGCAGTTGTATCCGGCAAGAACCGTCAGCCAGTCGCCGAACATCGCATGCAAATCCTTAAGATAATCGATGGCCGCGCGGGTGGATTTTTCCACATCCATTCTTTCGTCGATCCATTGATCCCGGTTCAAACCATATTTATATCCGGTTGAGGGAATAAATTGCCACAAACCAAGTGCACGTGCCGGGGACAATGCGGTGATCTTGTAACCGCTTTCCACGAGCGGAAGCCAGGAAAGCTCCTCCGGCAGCCCCGCCTTTTTGAGTTCCTCCAAAATTACGGGCCGATAGATCCTCGATCTCTGATAGGAGGAAATGAAAAAATCGCGTTCCACGGTCTGAAACTGACGGATCTCTTTTTCGACATCCCCATTGGTTACGATCGGTATCTCTCCGCGTTTTCCAGTCGTGACGGCCTGATGTGAATTGTAGATCGCCAAGATCCGTTTCGATATCATGAGACGAAGATCGTCCTTTTGCCTTACGATGTCCGGTTTTCCGTTGGTGTCCAACAGAAGCGCATAAGCCTGATCCAGCATTTGAATGGCATCTTCAATTTCACCGTTGACCCAATATTTATTGGATTCCTCCAGCAACAGGAGGGCTTCGTCCATGATGTCACGTTCCGTTTCCTCCTCAGCCGGATTGAGCGAGGCAGCCTCTGGGGTGTTCGATTTCGAGGAACTCAAGAGCGATGGGCTGGTTTCCGTCTCCCTTTTGGGGGGATCATTTTTCAAGACTGGCGGCGGGGGGACGATGAGAACGGATTTCCTCGACTCATCCTTTTTGGGAATATCTGAGACCGTAAAGGCCGGCGTTGGAACCGGCGATTCTGAAGGAGGTTTTATTCCGCTCTTTTCGGACTGCAAATCTGTTTCTCGATTCTGGATCGATTGGCTCCGCGAAGACTGTGTCAAAGTAGCTCTGCTATCCCCATCCTGAACAACAGATGGAAGGGGCTGGGGAATAGCCGCTTCCTGTTGGGAAAGCGTGCATGAGGATTGTGTCAATACAATGCAACCCGTGACAAAAAGCATCGTTCGGGCAATCGAAATCAAATTTCGGAACATCTTTGACTCCTGTCTTCTAAATTCCGGTCCACCCGTGACGGATCTTTTTTTTTGAAGGATCCAAGCCACGGAGACGATCTGTAAATTACGGCAAGCGCTATACCATATTTTTATGCTTCTCCCAAACATTATTGCTCCGGCAACCCAATATCGCCATACACGACCGATACATGCCGTAAACACGCGCATTGCAGAGAGCTTGGGCTCATGTTTCATTTCCGGAATAGTATTGCAGCAAATAGGCCTCGATAAAATCATCGATATCGCCGTCCAAAACCCGGGTAACATTGCCGGTCTCGATATTCGTCCGATGATCCTTAACCATTTTATAGGGGTGTAAAACATAAGAGCGGATTTGACTTCCCCAAGCAATATCCTTTTTCGTTTTATTGATCTCCTGAAGCTTTTCACTTTGTTCCCGGAGCTTCATTTCATAGAGGCGGGATCGGAGATATTTCATGGCCATGGCCTTGTTCTTGTGCTGGGAACGTTCATTCTGACATTGAACGACGATACCGCTCGGCAGATGGGTGATTCTGACGGCTGAATCCGTCTTGTTCACGTGTTGGCCTCCCGCACCCGTTGAACGATAGGTATCGATGCGTAAATCTTTTTCGTCGATTTCGATCTCAATCCGGTCGTCGACTTCGGGATAGACGAAAACGGATGCAAAGGAGGTATGCCGACGGGCGCCGGCATCGAAAGGTGATATTCTGACAAGCCGATGGATCCCAATCTCCGCCTTGGCATGGCCATAGGCATAGTCTCCTCTCAGTGTCCAGGTTACGCTCTTCACACCTGCTTCGTCACCGGGAAGATAATCAATAATGTTGGTCTGGAAGCCTTTCCTTTCCGCCCAGCGTAGATACATCCTCAACAGCATCTCGGCCCAATCCTGGGCCTCGGTCCCCCCGGCCCCGGCATGAATCGACAGAATCGCATTCATCGAGTCCTGTTCCGAACCGAGCATCATCTTCAGTTCGTCGGCGCGAATGGAGACCTTGAGTGTTTCCAGTTCGGCCTGGATCTCATTCAGAACCCGATCGTCCTGCTCCTCCGCCGCAATGGCGGCAAGCACCTTCAAATCTTCGAGATTGCTCTTCTGAGCCTTCCATTTGTCGACCGCGTCCGTCAGTCGGCTCTTTTCCCGGAGGACGGCGCTTGCCTTCTCCGGTTCGTTCCAAAAACCTTCTTTTTCGGACATTTTTTGCAATTCCCGAATGCGCAATTCTTTTTCAGGAATGTCAAAGGCAGGCTCCGAAATGTTCTATTCGCCGGGCCAGATCCACTATGGTTTCACGAATTCCTTCGAGCATGGTTCCTTCTCCTTTTTTGTATCCATTCATGAATGATCAGAATTATCCCACCCAGATAAATAAGCCAATCACCATATGCAGCATACAGGGTCTTTTCGTCAATGAATTTTACCTCTCCCCTAACGACCGTCCGTTCAAACAATTTTGTTCCGGAGCGAATCGTTCCCATCGGGTCGATAATCGCACTGATCCCGGTATTGGCTGCACGAACCAGATAGAGACGGTTTTCAACAGCCCGAAAAACCGCCATGGAAAGATGCTGGTACGGTGCCGAGGTGGTTCCGAACCACGCATCATTGGTGATGTTGACGAGCATATCCGCATGTTTTTGTTTATATGCCCTTGCGGCGTCCGGGAAGATGACCTCATAGCAGATCAGAACACCGAAACGGCGACCCTGATCTATAAGCGGTTCGAATCCTTTCCCGGGTCTGAAATCCCCGACCCCAACAACGAGTTTGCCGATAAAGGGGAAAAGTTGTCTCAACGGGACGTACTCACCGTAAGGCACCAGATGGACCTTGTCGTATCGTCCTCCAATTTTGCCATCGGATCTCAGCAGATACGCGCTGTTCATGTAGGACTTGATCCCGTTTTTTTCCTCATACCGGGGGCTTCCGAATATCAGTGTTCGACCGGATATTTGGGCAATATCCATAATCTTAGCCCGAAGCGGATCGGGATGTTCAAAATAGAAAGGTGCCGCGGTCTCCGGCCATATAATCAGTCCCCCCTCCGCGGGGACGGATTGAAGGGAAAGAGATCTGTAAACGTCCAGCGTCTCCTCTTGGAAGCGTTTGTCCCATTTGATGTTCTGATCAATGTTCCCCTGCACAAGCGAGACTTCCACATTAGGTTCATTTTTCAAAGAATCCTGAATTTGAATCGTACGAAAATGTCCGTATAGGAAGATGACGGCAAGAAGGGCGAGTGTGACGGTGATTTCAGCCGCTGGAGATCTTCCGCCCCTGAACCGTGCCGCTAAGGTGTTGTACAGAACCACATTGACCAGGACGATGACAAATGTAATTCCGTATGTGCCGACAACATCGGCCATCTGAATGAGCTCTTTGTTGAGATATTGCGAATAGGCCAGCGTTTCCCACGGGAAACCCGTCAGCAGGTGAGAGCGGACATATTCTAAAACGGTCCATAACAAGGGGACTGTCAAAAAAACGGGGCTCCCCCTGAACCTGAGAAATGCGACTCCCATGCAAAAAAAAGCTGTGTACAGGCTCAGGTATGCTGCCAAGAGCAGCATGATGAAGATACCGACATAAAGAGGAAGATATCCATATTGAACAATCACATAAGAAATCCAGTAGAGGATTCCCACATGCGCGGTCAGGCCGGCGATAAAACCGATTTTGAATCCTTCGGCGGGTTTTGACTTTTGAAGGGCATGGAGCAATGGAATCAGCGCAAACCATGCCAGAATTCCATTGCCATACTTTGGAAAGGAGAAGAAAAGGAGCAGGCCGGAGAGAACGGCCATCGGCATATTCGGAAATTTCTCCCAAACACTCTTAGGGAATGTCATTTCGATATCATAAGGATAATTTTCACCGCAAGCCCGTTGTCGGACATCGATCAGAATTTGCCATCCGAATAGAACAGGGGGTTGACCATGGTCGGTCAACCCCCTGTTGTCGATTGGCGGGGTCGATGGGACTTGAACCCACGGCCTCCGGCGTGACAGGCCGGCGTTATAACCAGCTTAACTACGACCCCGTATCCAGAAACCCCTTGCCCTAAAACCCGAGCCTGCCGCTTACCTTGATTCGGATCGGGGGTAATGTCAAGGATTTCTCTGTTTCCATGGTAGGCGGAACAGGACTTGAACCTGTGACATCCACGGTGTAAGCGTGGCGCTCTCCCAACTGAGCTACCCGCCCGGATCACCTGAATTTCGCGGAACGTTTAACAACGATTTCCCGGCTTGTCAAGAATTAAATCGTTCGGGTCATCCATTGATCCGGGGAATGGCCCGGAAAAAACGATTTTTCCCCCCTCAAACAGTCCCATCGGCTTTGGCCTGCTCCCCATCCGGAACGTTTTTTGGCTCTGATTCTTGTTCAGAAATCAACGCATGCTTCAGGACCTCGTCTACATGCTCCACCAGGATGATTTTCATGTGTTTCAATACATTGGCGGGGACATCCGCCAGATCCTTCTCGTTGTCTTTGGGAATAATCACTGTGCGGATGTTTCCCCGATGAGCTGCAAGCAATTTCTCCTTCAGTCCGCCGATCGGCAGCACCCGGCCCCTGAGAGTAATCTCGCCTGTCATGGCAAGGTCTCCCCTGACTTTTTGCCGGATAAAGGCGGAGGCAATTGAGGTCGCAATCGCAATGCCGGCAGAAGGCCCATCCTTTGGAATCGCCCCTTCCGGCACATGGACATGAATATCCGTTTCCTTGTAGAAACCTTCCGGCAGTCCGAATTTTCCTGCCCGAGCGCGCACGTATGTCAATGCCGCCTGTGCCGATTCCTGCATGACGTCTCCCAATTTACCGGTCAGGGTCATCTTTCCCGTTCCGTGCATGATGGAGACCTCAATAACAAGAAGTTCTCCGCCCACCTCCGTCCATGCAAGGCCGATCGTCAGGCCGATTTCATCGCGTCCCTCCGTCTCCCCGTGGCGAAATTTCGGGACGCTCAGATAACTCTGGACCGACTTGGAAGAGATCCGGATCCGTCCTTTACCGCCGTCTGTGACGATTTTACGGGCGACTTTCCGACAGATCGAAGCAATCTCGCGTTCCAGATTCCGAACACCGGCCTCTCGGGTATATTGACGAATGATCGTCAGCAGCGCTCCGTCTGTAAAAAGAACGCTCTCCTGTTTCAATCCATTCGCGTCCATTTCCTTTCGTACCAGAAAACGCTTTGCGATATTCAGTTTCTCCGGTTCCGTGTAACCGGCCAGGCGGATCACTTCCATCCGATCCTGAAGCGGCGGCGGAATGGTCTGCAGGACGTTGGCCGTTGTGATGAACATGATGTCGGAAAGGTCATAGTCCACCTCGAGATAATTATCGTTGAAGGCGTTGTTTTGTTCCGGGTCGAGTACCTCCAGCAGTGCGGACGAGGGATCTCCCCGGAAATCGGAGCTCAGCTTGTCCACCTCGTCCAGGCAGAACACAGGGTTGTTCGTACCGGCTTTTTTGAGCAGTTGGATGATTTTCCCCGGCATGGCTCCGATATAGGTCCGCCGATGACCTCGGATTTCCGCTTCATCACGGACACCGCCAAGCGACAGCCGGACAAACTTCCGATTGGTTGCTCGGGCAACGGATTTTGCAATAGATGTCTTCCCGACACCGGGCGGGCCCACCAGGCAGAGGATCGGCCCCTTGTTCTTGTTCACAAGCGTCTGAACGGCAAGGTATTCGATGATCCTCTCCTTTACCTGTTTGAGCCCATAATGATCCTCTTCCAGTATGGCTTCCGATTCCTTCAGCGTGTGGTTGTTTTGCGTTTTTTCGGACCAAGGCATATCAAGCAGCCAGTCAATATAGTTTCTGACAACCGTTGCCTCTGCGGACATCGGCGCCATCATTTGCATTTTCTTGATCTCTTGCTTGACCTTACGGTGGGCTTCCTCGGACAGTTTTTTTTGTTTTAGGCGCTTTTCAAGCTCGGCGATTTCGTTCTTGAGATCATCCTTGTCTCCCATCTCCTTCTGGATCGCCCGCATCTGCTCGTTGAGATAGTAGTCTTTCTGGGTTTTTTCCATCTGCTTTTTGACACGCCTTTTGATCTTTTCCTCCACATGCAGGATCTCGATCTCCGAGAGCATCAATTCATAGATGGTTTCCATCCTTTCCGGAATATCGCATATTTCAAGAATTTTCTGCTTGTCTTCCAGTTTGGCGCTGATTTGCGAAATGACGACATCGGCAAGTTTAGAAGGGTCTTCGATCGAGGAGATGGTTCCGACCATCTCCAGATGTACTTTTTTGGTCATCTTCGCATAGGTTTCAAAAGATTCCCGTATGCTCCTCATGAGAGCTTCGATTTTGACATCTTCGGTATTACCGACTTCTTCGAGTTCGTCGGCACGGACCAAAAAATACTCATCGGAGGGAAGGTATTCGCGGATAATCCCTCTTTTTTTCCCCTCCACCAGAACCTTGACGGTGCCGTCCGGAAGGCGCAATAACTGAATGATGATTCCGATCGTCCCGACGCGATAGATCTCATCCTCGCCGGGATCGTCTTTCTGTGCGTTCTTCTGAGCCACCATGAAGATCTCTTTTTCATCCTTCATGGCGGACTCCAACGCGGCTATCGATCTCTCCCTTCCCACAAAAAGAGGAACAATCATGTGCGGGAAAACGACCACATCCCTGAGGGGCAGTAGGGGAATCTCCGTCGCAATCGAACTCCTTTCCCCCATTTTTTCATGATCAAACATCGTCATTGTTTCCCATTTCTACGGAAATCATGCAGTTTCCGACTTTTTTTCAAACAGAAGAATCGGTTTTTCTTTGTTCAACACGACCTCTTCACTGATAAGGCATTCCCTCACGTCGGGTGCAGAGGGCAGTTCATACATGATGTCGAGCATGGTGTTTTCCAGAATAGACCGCAGGCCTCTGGCACCCGATTTGCGTTCGATGGACAAAGCGGCAATGGTTTTGAGCGCACCATCCGTAAATTTCAATTTGACTCCTTCGAGTTCAAACAGTTTCTGATACTGCTTGACGATGGCATCTTTGGGCTCGACCAGGATTCGGACGAGGTCATCCTTCGACAGTTCGTTCAAGGATACAATGACGGGAAGTCGGCCGATAAACTCCGGAATCAAGCCGTACTTCAGAAGGTCTTCCGGATGCACCTCCTGAAGCAATTGATCAGACTTTTTGTTCTTTTTGCTGCGGATTTCGACCCCAAATCCCAGTGAGTTGAAGCCGGTCCTGCGGGCAATGATCTCGTCAAGGTCGTTGAACGCCCCGCCGCAGATGAACAGAATATTGGTTGTATCGACCTGAATAAATTCCTGCTGGGGATGCTTCCTTCCTCCCTTGGGAGGTATATTGGCGATGGTTCCTTCGATAATCTTCAGGAGCGCCTGCTGGACCCCCTCCCCCGATACATCTCGTGTAATCGACGGGTTTCCTGATTTTTTAGAGATCTTGTCGATTTCATCAATGTACACAATCCCCTTAGAGGCCTTTTCGACGTCATAATCCGCATTCTGCAGCAGGCTGAGGATAATATTCTCGACGTCTTCCCCCACATAACCTGCCTCGGTCAATGTGGTGGCATCTGCGATGGTGAAGGGAACATTCAATATTCGCGCAAGGGTTTTGGCCAGTAAGGTCTTGCCGGATCCGGTCGGGCCGATCAGCAGGATGTTGCTTTTGTGGATATCGACTCCATCCAAGTCAATACGGGAAAACAAACGACGGTAGTGGTTGTATACCGCGACGGAAAGAACTTTCTTCGATCTTTCCTGTCCGATGACATACTGATCAAGGAATTTAGCGATATTCTTCGGTTCCGGTATCCCTTTACGGTTTTCTTCCGGTCCTCCTTTTTCACTCTCTTCGGCTACGATGCACCTGCAGAGCTCAATGCATTCATCGCAGATATAGGCGGTTGGTCCCGCCACAAGTTTCATGACCTCGTTTTGACTCTTTCCGCAAAAGGAACAGAAAAGCGATCCTCTTCCGGCAGGTGTTTCTTTCCCTTTCCTTACCATTTGAACCTATCCTCTTTTGAATTGTATTCAAACCCGCTTGACGATAATCTCATCGACAATCCCATACTGCTTGGCCTGTTCTCCCGTCATATAATAATCCCTCTCGGTATCGGCCGTGATCTTATCCAGGGTTTGTCCGGTGATCTGTGCCAGAATCTGATTGAGTTCATCCTTCAATCGGAGGATCTCCCTTGCCTGAATATTGATGTCCGTGGCCTGGCCTTGGAAACCTCCCAGAGGCTGGTGAATCAATATACGCGAATGGGGCAGAGCGAAACGTTTTCCCTTCTCTCCTGCTGCCAGAAGAAGTGCGCCCATGCTTGCCGCCTGTCCCATGCAGACGGTACTGACGGCAGGTTTGATGTACTGCATGGTATCGTAAATGGCCATTCCCGAACTGACATGGCCCCCGGGGGTATTCAGGTAAAAAAAGATCTCCTTGTCCGGGTCCTCCGATTCCAGATAAAGCATTTGCGCGATGACGAGATTTGCAACTTCGTCATCGATTGACGTGCCGAGAAAAATGATGCGATCCCGGAGCAACCTGGAATAGATATCGAAAGCCCTCTCTCCGCGACCATCCTGCTCGACAACCATAGGGATCAAGCTCATTTTGACGCCTCCGGCATCTCTTTCGTTCCTTTCCCGGTCAGGGTGATGAGCGCCTTGGTCTCGAGAAATTCATAGGTTTTCCGGTTCAGGATCTCACTGCGAATCTCCTCCATCAAATTGTCCTTCTCCAATGATTTCTTTAATGTTTCATAATCCTGGGCTCTCTTTACGGCCATTTCCCGGATCTCGTTTTCCACCTCATCGTCTCCCGCAATCAGCCCCTCTTTACGCGCTATTCCCCTGAGAAGGAGAGCTGTCTTGACGATCTTGGTCGCTTCCTCCCGAAATTGATCATGAAGCTTAAAACTGAACTCAGCCGCCTTTTTCGGATCCATGCCGCCGGAAACCATTCGTCGCTGCATGTCCAACATCATGTAGTATATCTGTCGTTCGACAAAAGATTCAGGAACCTCGAAGGTGTTCTTTTCGAGAAGCCGATCACTGATCCGTCTCTGAGTTGCAGAGGCTATTTTTCGTTTCTTTTCCGCTTCGAGGTTCTTCCGGACATCCGATTTCAAGTCTTCCAGGGATTCATAATGCTCAAAATTTTTGATGAACTTTTCATCGATCTCAGGAAGTTTTTTAATCCGAATGGCCTTTACATGGACGTCAAATTCTACTTCCTTTCCCGCAAGGCGAGCTGTGGGGTATTGATCCGGAAACTTGACGACCACAGTTTTCCTCTCACCTTGCTTCAGGCCGACCAGTTGTTCCTCGAACCCAGGAACAAATGTTTTGGAACCTATTTCCAGCAGATAATCTTCGGACTGGAGTTCCTTGAGCCGTTCTCCCTCGAGAGAGCCCACAAAATCAAGGGTGACAAAATCGCCCTCGATGACCCCTCGCTCTTCATGGAGTTCGTCCATTGTAGCAAACATTTGACGCATTTCGTTCATTCTCGTTTCAAGGTCATCATCGGTCACCACCAGCTCTTCTTTTTCAAGATCCAGACCGAGATAGTCGACGGGATCTATGACCGGCTCAACTTCGACGGTCGCCGAAAAGGTGAAATTCTTGTCTGCTTCGATTCCTTTCTGTTCGATCTGCGGTTGCACAACCGCGGCAATCTCCTTTTCCTGCAGCGTTTCCCAGTAGTATCGGTTCACCAGATTGGAAACCGTCTCTTCTTCAGCCTCTTCCCGGTAATGCTTTTCGAGGATGCCTCGTGGAATTCTACCTGGTCTGAACCCCTTGATCCTGGCCTTTTTGCCGACCTTGCGGTACACGGCATCCAACTCGTTTTTGACATTTGTCCATGGGACGTCAAAAGACAATTTTTTCTTTACGGTGCTGATATCTTCAATTTGTACTGCGACACGGATGTCATTCAAGGCCCTATACTCCTTCTGTCGAATTTATATCCCGGACGAGCAACAGATTGGTGCGAGAGAGGGGAGTTGAACCCCTATCCGCTCAGGCGGGCTGGATCCTAAATCCAGTGCGTCTACCAATTCCGCCACTCTCGCATGGTCCATCGCCGATTTTTATAAACATTGAGCAGTCAATTGTCAACATTTGAAAAATATTAAAAAACCGCCTCTTCGGCGGTTTGCTTTTTTTTGGTCGGGGCGAGTGGATTTGAACCACCGGCCCTCTGAACCCCATTCAGATACGCTACCAGACTGCGCCACGCCCCGACAAGAATTCTATGAGGCGGTTTTCTACCATCAAATCGAAGGTCGTGTCAAGGACATTAAAAGACTTGATTTTGAAGGCGCCCATCGTTATAAATAGAGCAAATATGCAGGAAAAACAACGGGAGACGATGGGAAAAAATGACGCATAAACCCAGCCTGCTCATTTCTCTTGTGATGACGATTTTCTTTCTATTGGCCATGCCATGCCGGGCAGACATCTATAAATACACCGATGCGGAAGGGGTCATCCATTTGACCAACGTACCTACAGACCCCGAGGTTCCCTACGTGTTAATTCTGAGGGAAAAGCGTGTGATTATTCAATTGAAGGGCGACATTTCCCCTTACGATCATATGATTTCCAGTGCAGCGGAAAAATATGGCGTGGATTCCGCCTTGGTCAAGGCGGTCATCAAAGCGGAATCAAACTTCAACCATCGGGCCGTTTCACCCGTCGGAGCAAAGGGGTTAATGCAACTCATGCCCTCTACGGCAGCGACTCTTCAGGTCAAGGACACCTTTCAACCTGAGAACAATATCGACGGCGGCGTTCGATACATCCGCTACCTGATGAATCTTTTCAACAACAACCTCCCTCTGGTTCTGGCCGCCTACAATGCCGGTGAAAATGCAGTGATCCGGTATAATAACCGCATCCCCCCCTATCCCGAAACGCAGACCTATGTAAGACGGGTGCTGAATTATTTTGACGGATACAGCAAGAAGAACGGCGTTCCCTGAAGGATGGAGACAGATTTCAAATCTTTCCCAATGAACGCCCAATTACCAGATAACTTTTAAGACCTTCCAG
>JAEAMF010001444.1_pt1 | contig 17157 bp, 12 predicted proteins | sample 8958721 | NCBI WGS metagenome assembly JAEAMF01 (sample SAMN16933255, study PRJNA681124) | bioreactor sludge metagenome | isolation source: anaerobic bioreactor treating anionic surfactant - SDBS | place: India: Bengaluru | collected 2019-02-28
CTGCCCATTCCCGCGGCACTGCCTGTGATGACCGCTACTCTGTTTTCAAGTAACAATGTGAATCCCTCCGTCGGCTTCTGACAGCAATCCTCGCCTGGATAATTTTGATATAAGAATCTGCAACTATGCGCATTTAAGTCTTGCCGTAGAACACAATTCTGTGTCAAGAACAAACGCAAGGGAAAACGTCCCCGGGATGGACGTTTGAAGGAAGACAAGGTGAAAGACAAGGCTTTGAGACAGCTCAGGCGATTTGCCGCATGTTCCGCCTGTTTTGCGCTATTTGCAGGATCTTTCTTGCCTGCGAACAGAAAGGTGACGAAGCTCGCATTCTCAGGCGCACTGCCGGCGCACGACAAGCTCAGCATGACGCTGGACGAATGGTGCCGGGATTTGAATCGCAGAAGCGGCGGAAGAGTCGATGCAACGTTTTACCCCGGGGGGATACTTACTCCCGCGACGCAGATGTTCGACTCGGTGACGACGGGAATAGCGGACATCGGGTTTGCGCCAACGGGAATCACGCCCGGGCGTTTCCCGCTCACCGAGGTCATGGAAGAACCGCTGGGAATCGAAAACGCCGTCACGATGACGCGCCTGTCCAACGACTTTTACCGCGTCCTGAGGCCGAAGGAATTTGAAAACGTCAAGGTGCTCTTTTTTCTGAGCGCGAGTCCGGGAATGCTGCACACCAAAAAGCCGGTCCGGAGGCTGGAGGATTTGGCCGGAATGAAGATCCGGTGCCTCGGCGGAAACGCGGCGAAGGTTCTGAAGGCGCTCGGTGCGGTTCCGATCATCATCCCGACGGGAGACACGTATGACGCTCTTCGCAAAGGAATTGTGAACGGCGTCATCGCGGCATGGGATTCGCTTGAAACCCTGAAATGGGGGGAAATTCTGCACTATACAACAGTGAACCGCTATGCCTCCGTGGGTGCGCCGGGATATGTCGTGATGAATAAGGATGTGTGGAACCGCCTCCCTCTAGACCTGCAGCAGACAATCGACGGCATGTCTTCTGAGTACGCTGAAAAACTGAGCTGGCTCTGGGACGAGAAAGACCGGAGGACGATTCGCAAGTGGAAAGCTAAAAACCATGTTTCCATTTATCTGAAACCAGAGGAAGAGCGTCGGTGGGAGCGGGCGGTCGTCTCCCTCTACGAAGCACTGGCGCGTGAGAAATCGGCCCGGGGCGTTCCAACGGAAGCCGCTCTAAGGTTCTGCAAGGAGTGGGTGCCAAAAAACGTACCGCAGAAAACACAGGTGCATCAGCGATGATAGAACTGTTGAAAAACTTATCAGGGCGATTGAGTGCATGGATGGAAGTCCTCGCCGGCGTTGCCCTTATCGGCGTGATGCTTTTGATCGGCGCGGACATCGTCGGCCGGATATTCGGTCACCCGGTTCCCGGTACATATGAAATTGTTTCCCTCGCCGGAGGCCTGATCATCGGACTTGCCCTCCCGGCTACGTCCAAAGCAAAAGGGCATGTCTCGACGGATTTTCTGCTGGAAAAGATCTCTGCCCGGTCCAGGCTTGCTCTGACCGTGGGTACTCGGGTTATAGGAATCTTTATATTCGTGCTTGCCGGCTGGGGCATGGTCGTGATGGGCGTTCGCCTGAAAACGTCGGGTGAGGTGACGGCCGTGCTGGCGCTCCCTTTTTTTTATGCGGCTTATGCGATCGGCGGGGCATTTTTCGTTCAGACTCTGGTGCTGCTTTCTGAAATCAGGGAAGCCGTGGTCTCCAAACCTCATCGGTAAATGTGTCTATGAGTGAGATTCTGATCGGCTGTATCGGTCTCGTTCTTTTGCTTGCTCTTTTTCTAACGGGAATCGAGCTCGCATTTGCCATGACATTCATCGGTTTTGCGGGATTCGCCATCCTCCGGTCCCTGCCTGCGGCTGTGGACCTTCTGGCAAAGGACTTCTACGATGCTTTTGCGTCGTATGCTTTCGTTGTGGTTCCCCTGTTTGTCCTTATGGGGCAGGTCGCGTATAACTCAGGAATCGCTGAGAAGATGTACGGTACTTCCAGGAAATTCGTCGGCCATGTTCCCGGCGGCCTGGCACTGGCAACCGTCGTCGGCGCGACCATATTCAAAGCCATCTCGGGGTCCAGCCTGGCTACGGCGGCAACTTTTTCGAGCGTCGCTGTCCCGGAGATGGATAAATGCGGCTACGGCAGGAAGCTGTCCACCGGCGTTGTAGCGAGCGTCGGGACTTTGGGGATACTCATCCCGCCAAGCGGCACGCTCATCATCCTGGCCATGATCACGGACCAATCGATTGGAAAACTGTTTCTTGCCGGGATTGTGCCCGGGTTGATGATTGCGGCAATGTTCCTCGTTACCATTGTGGTGTGGTGCCGCGCAAATCCGTCGCTGGCGCCCCGGCGTGAAGCTGCGGGCTGGAGGGAACGGGTCCGCTCGATGCCTCAGGTCTTCTGGCCATTGCTGATTTTTACAGTCACGGTAGGAGGCCTGCTTGCGGGATTCTTTACTCCCACGGAGGCAGGAAGCGTCGGTTCCATTGCGGTCCTTCTGCTTACTTTGCTGAAAAGGGATTTGGACGCCAAAGGTTTTGTCAAATCGGTCAGCGAATCCTTACGCATGGGTTGTATGGTTCTGATGTTAATCGGGGGATCCGCCGTGCTTGGTCATTTCGTGGTTGTCTCCAAGATTCCCGGCGCCGTGGCCAATTGGACGCTTGGATTGAGCCTTCCTTCCGATGTGATCATGGCGGTGATACTTCTTATCTATCTTGTAGGCGGGTCTTTTGTCGATGACATGGCATTCATGATTCTTGCGACGCCGATCTTTTTTCCTGTGGCGATGCGGCTGGGGTACGATCCCATCTGGTTCTCCGTCGTCATAGGCGTAACAATGATGATCGGCGTTATCACGCCGCCCGTGGCCGTTGCGGCTTTCATCGTTAAAAACATCACCCGGGAGCCGATCGGAGTGATATACAAAGGCGTCTTGCCGTTTCTCATCGCATTGGTTTTTTCTCTGCTGCTGCTGTTTCTTTTCCCTTCAATCGCCACTTATCTGCCGCGGGTGTTTTCATAAATAGCCTGCAAAGCTCGGCAGTATCGACGAACCGCCAACATGAAGGATTTGCGACGAGCGGAAGAAGTTTTTTGGGGATACAATCGAGAACCATATTCGATGCGAACACAATTGGCGTGCTCCGCGGCTAAATGCCGATCCCGAGGAATCGGCTGCTCGCCCCGCGGAGATATGATTTGGATCATGAAGCCGGGCGGACGGCCGTGCCAGAATGCGCCGGTTGACTAATTTGCGCGATATCTCTAAGAATAGGGACACGTCTCAGGCCATTCCGGCATTGGTTGGGCTGGATTTAGGTGTTCGAGATTCGATGACCATATCCCGTTCACTCATCAACGGGAAACGCGAAACGGGAAACGGGGAGAAAAGATATGCCAGGCGAATATCAAAACAAGGTTGTGCTGGTAACCGGGGGGGCTTACGGCATCGGCAGGGCCGCTGCCGTAGGATTTGCGCAAAGAGGAGCTAAGGTCGTCATCGCGGATATTGACGTCCGGCGGGGAGAAGAGACGCTGGGGCGCGTCAAAGAAAACGGAGGCGAAGCCATTTTTATGAAAACGGACGTCTCTTCGGAAGCCGATGTGGAAGCTCTGGTAAACAAGGCGGTCCAGACTTACGGGAGACTGGACTGCGCCTTCAATAACGCCGGAATTCACAAGCAGTTTGTCTCCACAGTCGATTTTACGGCCGCAGATTGGGATGAGATGATCAACGTGAATCTCAAGAGCGTCTGGCTGTGCATGAAATATGAAATCAAGCAGATGCTCCGTCAGGGGAAGGGGGCCATAGTCAATACCTCATCGGCTGCCGGACTGGTAGGCGCGCCCAGCAATCCCGCCTACCCCGCCAGCAAACACGGCGTCGTGGGGATCACGAAGTCCACCGCGCTCGAATTCGCCCGGAAAGGCATCCGCGTGAATTGCGTCTGCCCGGGACCGACTCGAACGGGAATGAACGAGAGCCTTGTCGCAACGAACCCGGAAATTGTCAAAATGATGGACCAGAAAGTGCCTATGGGGAGAATCGGCGAACCCGAAGAAGTGGCAGCCGCGGCAATATTCCTGTGTTCCGACGAAGCGTCGTATATCACGGGGCACGCCCTTCCCGTCGATGGAGGGATCGTCGCCGATTAATAGAGAGTTCCCAGTTTCCAGTTCACAGTTCCCAGTTTAGGATATAGTGGATGCGCTAAAAATGAAAATTGAGCGCTTTGAGGAAATAAAGGCATGGCAACTCGCCCGAGAGCTAATCCAAAAGATCTATCGGCTAACGAGCAAAGATAGGTTTTTGCGGGACTATGGTCTTAAGCGTCAAATCCAGAATGCTGCCGGTTAAGCTATGCACAACATTGCAGAGGGATTTGACTCGGAGACGAATTCGGGGTTTCTTCGCTTTCTGCGATATGCAAAACGTTCCTGCTCGGAGATTCAAAGCCAGCTTTATGTGGCCTTGGATCAAAAGTACATCTCAAAAACGGAGTTTCAGGATGTGTATGATCATGCGGGTCAAACGAGGGCAGCCATTCGAGGTTTTATAAAATATCTATCAAACTACAGGAATCGTGAGTTCCCAATCAAGATTTCGGATCCCCCAATTTCAGGTATTTCAACTGGAAACTGGGCACTGTGAACTGGGAACTCCAAAGACAAAAATCGCGAGTTCCCATTCAATGTTTCAGATTTTCCAATCCCGAGCACTTCAACTGGGAACTGGAAACTGTGAACTGGGAACTCCAAGACATGGGGGCAATTATGAGTGTGGAATACAGGATGTTGATTGATGGCGAACTTTGCGAGGCTTCGACCGGTGAAACGATGGAAGTCATCAATCCGGCCAATGGAAGCGTGGTCGGCCGCGCACCCAAGTGCGGTCCGGCGGAAGTGGATAGAGCCGCGGAGGCGGCGCGGAAGGCCTTTCCGGCGTGGGCCGAAAAATCTCCAACGGACAAAGCGGCCATTTTCTTCAAAATGGCGCAGTTGCTGCGTGCGCGCCGCGACGAGTGGGCAAAGCTTGAAACCATGCAGTATGGCGGACCCATTTTTAAAACCCATAATTTCGACATGACGTTTGACGCGCAGCATTTCGAATTCATGGCGGGCGTGGCAAGGGCCATGACGGGCAGAACCCTTCCCGTCGGCCCGCAGGCAATGTCAATGACCATCCGCCAGCCACTGGGCGTAGTCGGCTTGATCACGCCGTGGAATTTTCCTCTCGTTACCGCGATTTCGAAGATCACGCCTGCGCTGATGATGGGGAATACCGCCGTGGTGAAGCCCGCATCCTGTGCCCCGCTCACGGTGCTGAAGCTTGGTGAACTGGCGATCGAGGCCGGGTTTCCTCCGGGCGTATTGAATATCGTTTCGGGTCCGGGGAGTTCCGTGGGAGAGGCGATCGTCAGGCATCCCCATATCGTAAAGATTAACTTTACAGGAGACTCGGAAACCGGCAAGCGCATCCTGGCGCTGGCCAGCGCTGCCGTGAAGCCGGTCGCGTGTGAATTGGGCGGTAAAAACGCGTTCATCGTCCTGCCCGATGCGGATATGAAAGCTACGGTGGAAGGCGCCATTTGGGGCGGCTTCTTCAACTCGGGTCAGAACTGCGGGGCTTCCAGCCGGTATCTAATCCACGAAGCGGTTTACGATGAATTTGCCGAAAAATTCGTGGCTGCGGTCAAACTGCTCCGGGTCGGAGATCCGCTGAATCCCGAGACCATGATAGGGCCCGTCGCCTATAAGGGCCACAGAGACAACATCGAACGCTTTGTCGAACGCGCCAAGAAGTCCAGTGCCAAGCTGCTTCTGGGAGGCGAGCGCCCGAACACGCCGGAGACGAAAGATGGATGCTTTGTAGCTCCGACGATTTTCGGGGACTGTGATCCCAAATCCGAGATTATGCAGGAGGAGATTTTCGGGCCCGTCGTCGCGCTGGCAAGGTTTAAAACACCGGAAGAAGCCGTAGCCATCGCCAACGACTCCCGTTTCGGCCTGTGCGCTTCCATCTGGACAAAGGATATCCGCCAGGGACTGGTAATGACAAAACAGCTCCAGGTCGGCACCGTGTGGCTGAACCAGCACCTGTCGATCGTTTTCGAATGCCCCTGGGGCGGATGTAAGGAGTCGGGTCACAGCAAAGAGAACTCGATCATGGTCCTCGACGAATACAGCATGATGAAAAACGTGTGGATCGATCTCGTAGGTAGCCCCGCAACGCCGTGGCAAGGCCGCCTCGGCTAAAGCCTCCTCGTTTCCCGTTTCGGATTTCCCGTTTCCCGTTAAAATTCAAGGGTATTTGACGGGAAACGGGAAACAGAAAGCGGGAAATCCCCATGATTTAAATCATATTAATTTGACGCGTCTCGGGCTAAAGTAAATGGGTTAAGCCGAGGACGGGATTCGAGCATGAGCGAGCCTAAAGAACAGGGGAAAGTGCTGAGCTTGCGAGAAACGGTGCAGCGCTTCGTAAAGCCGGGGATGCAGGTACACCTTGCTGCGGGCATTGGAGGGCCGAGCGCCGCCATCTGCGAGATCATCCGGCAGTTCTGGCGGAAGAATCCGGAGTTCACGCTGATTCAAAGCACTGTAACAGGACACGCCCTCAACCTTGTTCACGCCAGACTCGCCAAGAAGCTGATTTGTTCGGTCTGCGCAAATATCGCCGCATCAGGGCGTCCGAGCAAAATAATCCAGGCTGCGCATGAAAACAAACATATCCAGATCGAGAACTGGACGCTGAACTCGCTCCAGCAGCGGCTGATGGCGGGCGCACTGGGCGTTCCGTTTATGCCTACCAGATCCGTGGTCGGCAGCAGCATAGCGGAAGACAATCAAGCAGTGTTCAAGACCATAGATGATCCGTTCGGGTCGGGAACGCAAGTGGGCCTCGTCGGCGCTCTGCTGCCGGACATCTCTATCATCCATGGATGCGTCGCGGACGCGGAAGGAAACACGATCATGTGCGCTCCATATGGTGAGGACCTGTGGGGCGCCCTGGCCAGCAGGGGCGGAGCCATCGTGACAGTCGAAAAGATCGTGCCGCCGGATTTTATAAAAAAATACGCGGCCCTGGTTAAAATCCCCTCGTATGCAGTAAATGCCGTAGTGCCGGCGCCACTGGGACTGCATCCTTTCTCTTTCGCCAATCCCGGCATCAGCGACGTCGAACCGTATGAAAAGGACGTCGATTTTCTCGACACGCTGTATGAGGCTTCGGAAAATGAGCACGCCCTGGATGAATGGATCAGGGAATGGGTTCTGCACTGTGAAGAGCACGATCAATACCTGTCCAAACTCGGAGAGGGCAGAATCACGGAACTCAAAGAACGAGCAGTGAGAACCATAGCGGATTCGGCGCCTCCTCCGCTCAGGGATCAGGACGCTGCATTTGAGCCCAGGGAAATGATGCTGATTGCGCTGGCTCGGGAGATTCTGAACAGCGTGGAAAAGCGCGGACACAAGATGGTTCTGGCCGGTGCGGGCATAGCGGCAACGGCAGCTTTCCTCGCCTATTATCAGTTGAAGCCCTCGGGTTTTGAGCTGGGCACCGGAAACGGACAGGTCGCCTATACGCCGGTACCGGGCGAGCCCATACTCGCAAGCGAAGCAGGGGTGCGCAGGTCCAAGCTGCTGACGGACACCATCATGATGCAGGGCGTCTTTGTCGGAGGCGAGAACAACAAATGCCTGAGCATTCTCGGCGCGGGGCAGATGGATAAGCATGGAAACATTAATTCCACCAAAACATCCAAAGGCAAGTTTCTGGTCGGTTCCGGCGGCGCCAACGACGCCCTCAACGCGCGTGAGGCAATAGTTTGTCTCGATCAGTCCAAAGACAGGTTTGTGGAAAAGCTCGCATATGTGACGGGTCTTGGCCGCGCCGTGACGACCGTCGTTTCGACGATGGGTATCTTCCGCAAACAGGACCCGCAGGACGAACTGCTGCTTATGGCATGCCTGCCCGATTCTCACAATCGAAGCCTGGAGGAGAGAATCAAGGAAATCAGGAATCACTGCGGGTGGGATCTGAAAACCGCACCCGTCGTTGAAGACGTTCCGAAGCCGAGCGGGGAGGAGTTGCGGCTGCTCCGATGGCTCATAACTTAATTAGAGATTCGAGATTCGAAATTAGAAATTAATCTCGAATCTCGAATCAGGAGAGACAATGAGTGGTGGTCCGTTGCAGGGAATACGGGTAGTGGAATGCGCCGGGTATCTGAGCGCGCCGACGGCATGCTACATGCTCGGCGACTTGGGAGCCGAAATCATCAAGATAGAAGACCGGGAAAAGGGCGATCCTTCGAGGGGTACGTCGGCGGTATTCGGATCTTCCATGACGCTGCCTAACGGGGAAAATATTCTTTTCGAGACGGCGAATCGGAACAAAAAGAGTATCACGCTGGATCTTAAAAAGGAAAAGGGCAGGCAGCTGCTCTATGAACTCGTTTCCAAAGCTGACGTTTTTTGCACCAACTTCACGCAATCGGCGATTTCAAAGCTCAAGATCGATTATGAAACGTTGAAAACATACAATCCGAAGATCGTGTATGGCCTGGCGACCGGGTATGGACTCAACGGTCCCGAGAGCCGCCGCCGCGCCTTCGACAGCGTCGCCCAGGCTCGCTCCGGAATCATGTACGCTCTGGGTGGAGAGCCGGATACGCCTCCGGCACAGATCGGCGGACCCGTGTTCGACCAGATGACCGGCACCCTGCTGGTGTACGGAATCCTTGCGGCCCTGGTTGCGCGTGACAAAACGGGAACCGGCCAGCAGGTTGAAGTATCTCTGCTGGGATCGGGAATCCACCTTCAGGCATACAATCTCAACACGGCGTTGCTCAGGGGACGCCAGATCCCGCGGCCTTCCCGGCGATCGCTCAAAAATCCCATGGCGAACCATTTCGAGTGTTCGGACGGGGAGTGGCTGCTGCTTTCGGAGCCGCAGGCCGACAGGTTCTGGCCGGCCTTCTGTAATGCGTTGGGCATCCGGCATCTCGAAAAGGATGAAAAGTATTGCGACGCCGCGAAAAGACGGGAAAACTTCCGCGAACTGCTCGCAATCATTGAAGGAGTGTTCAAAACAAAAACACGTCAGGAATGGATGCAGATTCTTGACGATAAGGGAGAAGGAATCGCCTATTCCCCGGTCCTGCGGCCGACCGATCTAGCTAATGATGCCCAGGCCGTTGAGAATGGATACATCACCGAAATCGATCATCCGTCCCTGGGGAAAATCAAGATGGTGGGGAATCCCGTGAGTTTTACGGGCACGCCCGTGATCGTGGATGGATACGCTCCCTGTTTCGGCCAGAACACGGAAGAAGTCCTCATGGAAGTGTGCGGCTACGACTGGGACAAGATACAACAACTAAAGGATGAGGAAGTCATCTAAGAGTTCCCAATTCACAGTTCCCGGTTCCCAGTTTGGAATTCAGAATGTAATGCCGCATTGATGGATTTTCGAACTGGGAACTGGAAACTGGGAACTCTGAACGGGGGAAGCAGGATGGAGACCAGGTTGAAGAACAAGAGGCTGGATGAGAGGGAATTTCTGAAAATGCGCGCGCCCTATCTTGCTCAATGGCGGACGGGCCGGGAAGTGGATCTGGATGAAGCAGTTGAGTATCAAAAGAATCTGCCCGATTCAAAAAACTGGCATAAGGTAGCCAGAAAACTAAACGCGGAAGGGCGGACGGCCATATTCCCCAGGGCGGGGACGGGACTGCTGGAAGACCAGATCAGCCTCTCCAGAAAGCTTGTCGGCTCCGGTGTGCCTTTCATCCCGGTGACAACAGACAGCTACACGCGTCAGCTGGATTTCGAAAAGGTGGAAGGCATCCTTGAGGAAATGAGGAGAACCGGCAGAAACCTCTTGAACGGATACCCCATCATTAACTATGGAGTCAAGCAAACCCGGAAAATCATCGAGAGCGTCGACGAGGGCGCTTTCAATCCTCGTCTTTCTCTGAAATCCTATCCGCTGGCAACAGAAATATCGTTCGCCGCCGGCATGACGGGAATTGCCGCATCTTCTTTTATATCGTGGGCCGCTTATGAAAAGGATGCGACGCTGGAACAGTCGATGGCCACCAACCAGTATGTCCATCGGCTCATCGGCTACTACGCCGACCGCGGCATAATCATCTCCACCGATAACCACGGCTGGATACTTACGGGGCTGCAGCCGATGACGGTGAACCTCGCGACCACAATCGTGGACGCGATCATGGTGGCAGAACAGGGAGGCAAGAGCATCACGTCTGTCGTCCACCTGATGGGGAACATGGCGCAGGATCTGGCATGGATCCGCGTGACCCCCAGACTAATGCGGGAATACCTCGACAGGCTCGGGTACAAGGATGTGATGATCGCGGGCGTTTTTGCCCAGCACACGCCTCTCTTTCCGATGCCACAGGGAATGGGTGGCGCCTTTGCCTTCCCGAATTACACGGCCGTGGTTGCGGCTCTCGGGAATGCAGAAGCCGTATCGGTGAGAACCATCGATGAAGCGCTCGGCATTCCCACTGAGGAATCTCACGGACTCAGCTATGAATCCACAAACTGGCTCCTCAACGTCATCCGGGGCCAGAGAATCAATCTCGACATGAAGGAGATTGACGAGGAGGCTCGTATCGCCGAACTCGAGATCCGCGCATTGATGAATAAGATCCTCGAAGTGGGCGGCGGCGACGTCATCGCCGGCTGCATCCAATGCGTGGAAGAAGGCTTTTTGGACTCGTGCTTCAGTCCCAACAGACAGGTTCGAGATAAGGTTCTGGGCATAAAGGACAGCAGAGGAGCCATCCGGTATCTCGATTTCGGCAACCTTCCTCTGCCGGAAGAGGTCAAGAAGTTCCACCGCGAAAAGGTGGCAGAGAGAGAAAAGATTGAGGGCAGGAAAATGGATTACGACGTTGTCGTTCAGGATTTCTGGGCGTTCAGCAAAGGCCAGTTGACCGGCCAACCGTAAGAAAGTTCCCAGTTTCCAGTTCAGAGTTCCCAGTTTTGAATTATTGACCTATGCAGAAACTGGGAAGGTCATACCATTAATTGCAGTCATATGGAGAACATTGATAATGGCGAATCCAACGGTGGTGACGGGAACGGTGGGCAGAGACGCCCACGTGATTGGGACAAAAATTTTGTCGCGGGCTTTGCGGGATGCCGGCTTCAATGTCGTTGAACTGGGGATCCTGACGCCTCCAGAAGAGTTCATAAAAGCCGCGATCGAGAACAGGGCGGACGCTATCCTGATGAGCTCGATGTACGGGATGGGAGAGAACGATGTACAGGGATTCAAAGATAATTGCCTCAAAGCGGGCCTCAACGATGTGCTCCTGTATATCGGCGGGAATCTTGGTGTAGGGAAACACGATTTTAAGGACGACGAGATCAAGTTCAAGAATCTGGGCTTTGACCGCGTCTATCCGCCTGCTTCCGATGTGAAAGCCGCGATCGCGGATCTTTGGGCTGATTTGAAGGCCAGGGGGAAAGCCTAGAAGACATGACTCGCACGAGAATGCTGGAAGGATATCGCGCTCTGGACCTGACGGACGAAAAGGGATTTTTGTGCGGCAAGATACTGGCAGAGTTGGGAGTCGACGTCGTTAAAGTGGAAAAACCCGGAGGCGACGATGCCCGCATGGCAGGGCCTTTCTGGCACGATCAGGCCGACCCGCAAAAGAGCCTTTACTGGTTCGCATACAACAGCAGCAAGCGCGGAATCACCCTCAGCCTCGAAACCGAGGATGGGAAGCGGCTGTTCCGAGAACTGGTTAAGACGGCACATTTTGTGATTGAATCTTTCGCGCCCGGAGAACTGGACGAACTTGGATTGGGTTACTCTGAACTCCGGAAGATCAAGGACGATATCATCCTTATTTCCATCACGCCCTTCGGCCTGACGGGCCCGTACAGCCGGTTTAAGGCAACGGACCTCGTGATCATGGGAATGGCCGGCGAGCTCTTCCTGACCGGTGATTCAGACCGCCGGCCGGTGAATATCAGCGTGCCGCAGGCATGTCTGCACGCGGGGGCCGATGCGGCCGTGGGGGCGATGCTCGCGCATCATCACAGACGGATGACCGGAGAAGGGCAACTTGTGGACGTATCCATGCAGCATAGCGCCGCATGGTTTTTGGCTCAGACAATCCCTCACTGGGAACTCGACAATCTGGTTTTGGGCAGGGTCGGCACTTTCAGGACAAGCAGCCGTGGAACTCTGCAGCGACAGGTCTGGCCGTGCAAGGACGGATTCATCTTCTTCTTCATGATCGGCGGACAGCAGGGAGCCAAAACTTGCCGGCAATTGGTCAAATGGATGGACGAATTGGGCATGGCCAATGAATTTCTTTTGACTTACGAGTGGGAAAAGTTTGATATGGCCGGCGCGACTCAGGATCTGATTGACAGAATTTCGCAGCCGATAGCCGAGTTCTTTAAAACGAGAACCAAAATGGAAGCGCTGGAGGCGGCGATGTCGAGGGGCATCTCCATCTGTCCGCTTATGGGCAACCGGGATCTGCTCAATGATCCCAACCTTGCCATAAGAGGATTCTGGGCGCCGATCGAGCATCCGGAGCTCAGTGATTCGATTCCATATCCAAAGCAGTTTGCCAGGTCTTCCGAAAATGAAATGGCAACCCGCTGCAGGGCGCCCCTTATCGGGGAGCACAATGCCGAAGTCTATGGAGAATTGGGACTATCGGCGCAGGAGTTCGAATCACTTAAGAATAGAGGAGTGATATAGAGCCGGTCTGTTCGCCTGGTTCCTATTATAGAAGGTTCGGTCTTTGGTCTCGAATCTCGAATCTAGAATTTCGAATCTCGAATCAGTTAAAGGTGATGGAATATGAAATATGAAAAAATTCTCGAGCCCGGCCGCATCGGATCGGTCAAAACCAGAAACCGGATCGTAAAGTCAGGGGCCGGCATGCTCATGTGGCACCAGGACGACGTGCACATGCGCCCGGAGGTTTTGGCGTTTTACGAGGGCATCGCCAGGGGCGGCGTCGGTCTCCTGATCGTGGAATCACCCACAATTGACTACCCGCGCGGCGTGCGGTGGAAAGAGCGCTATCGCATCGACGACGACAAATATATCCAGGGATTGAGCGAACTGGTTCAGGTCATCCACAAGCACGGCTGCCCGACGTTCATGCAGATGAATCATGACGGACCGTGGCAGGTAAAGCTGCCGTTTGCGCCCGAACCGATGTATGACGGAGCGCCTATCGGCGCTTCCCCGGTCAGTTTCGAGTTCGAGGGGGATTTCCATGCCGAGAAGCCCCATCCCCTGACCGTCGAGGAAATCCAGGAGATCGTGGACAAGTTTGCGAGCGCGGCGGCGCGCGCTCAGAAAGCCGGTTTCGATGGCGTGGACATTAACGCCGCCAGCAGCCACCTGCTGCACAACTTCTTTTCGCCTTTCTGGAACAAACGCACGGACGCTTACGGCGGGAGCATAGAAAATCGCGCTCGTTTCGCGACGGAGGTGATACGCGGAATCAAGAAACGCACCGGAAATGACTTCCCGGTTTCTGTCATATTGAACGGCGTCGAAATGGGCCAGGCCATCGGCGTGCCGGACAATCAGTGCCTGACGCATGAAGATTCGAAGGAAATAGCCAAATGCCTGCAGGCAGCGGGGGCGGACGCCATTCAGGTGAGAAGCCATTTCCTCGGATATCACGTCGGCGCGTATCTTCCCGATGCGCTTTTCTATCCGGTGCCGCCGATACCGATCGAAAATTTTCCGAAGGCATACAACGCAAGCGATCTGGGTGTGGGAGCCAATATCCCCGCGGCCGCGGGAATCAAAAGCGTGGTGTCCATTCCGGTCACCGTCGTGGGAAAACTCGACGCGGATCTTGGAGAGCAGATATTAAGGGAAGGGAAAGTCGACTTTATTGCGATGACCCGTCGATTGCTGGCGGATCCGGATTATCCGAAGAAGATTGCCGAAGGGCGCGTCGATGACATCCAGCCGTGCACGGGTTGTGACAACTGTCTGGGAAGCCGCCGGTGCAGGATAAACGGCCTTCTGGGTACGCCATACAACACTATTGAAAAGGCACCGAAGAAGAAAAAGGTCCTCGTGATCGGCGGCGGTCCGGGCGGAATGTCCGCCGCCAGAGCTTCCGCTCTCCGCGGGCATGACGTGACCCTATATGAAAAGTCGACGATGCTCGGAGGATTGATGCCTCTTGCTTCAATCGTTAAGGGATCCCGTCCCGAAGATCTGTCGCTAATCATAAACTATTTTTCGCGCCAACTCTCAAAACTCGGCGTGAAGGTGGAGCTTGGCAAGGAAGCGGATCTTGCCCTGGTGGACAGGATCAGGCCCGACGTGGCGTTTCTGGCCACGGGGGGTACCTCAACCGTCCCCAAAATCCCCGGCATCGATAATCCAAAAGTCGTCAGTGGAGCCGCTCTACACCGCCAGTTGAAGTTCGCCCTCAAGTTCTTCAAACCCGAAATGCTGCGAAAGCTGACGAAGCTCTACATGCCCATGGGAAAAAGCGTCATCGTCATCGGAGGCGCGATTCAAGGGTGTGAACTTGCCGAATTCCTCACCAAACGAGGCAGAAGGGTCACCGTAGTGGAGAGCGGCGCGATGATCGGCGAAGGCATGGTCGATGCATTGCTGTCGAACCTGATGATATGGTTCAAGAAAAAGGGCGTAACTCTGATCAGCGGCGTCAAGGAATACGTGGAGATCACCGACACCGGCCTGACGATCATTACAGGCGACGGCAAAAGGCAGACGATCGAGGCTGACAGCATCGTGACGGCTATGCCGCTGACTCCGAACGACGAACTACTCAGCGGCTTGAAGGCGAAGGTGCCGGAAGTTTACGCTATCGGCGATTGCAGGGAACCGTTACTGATTGCGGATGCCATCGGTACGGGTCTGCGCACCGCCCGTGAAATCTAATTCCAGATTGCAGATTTCAGATTCCAAAACCGTCTTGTTTTAGATCTGGAATCTGGAATTTAAAATCTGGAACCCCAAGTTAGAGGGATTAATGCATAAGCGAGTATTTGAGGATCTGAAGATTGCGGCGTTCAGCTGGGCTATGGTGGGCCCTCTGACTCTGAAATTTTTCGCCGACTACGGAGCGACCGTTGTCCGCGTTGAAACGGGCACGCGCCCCTGCGTCACGAGAACGTCCGCACCCTTCAAGGACAATGTCGCAGGCATCAACCGGAGCGGGTATTTCAATCACTTCAGCGCGAGCATGATGAGCCTGTCGCTGAACATGGCAAATCCCATGGGCATGGCGGTGGCTAAGGAACTGATAGGCTGGGCCGACGTGGTAATGGAAAATTTTACTCCCGGAGTCATGGACAAATGGGGACTCGGCTATGAAGCGCTGAAGCAGATCAATCCGGACATCATCATGGTTCGGCAGAACGGTTTCGGGACGGAGGGCCCGTATAAAAACCTGGCGGCATTCGGAATGATTCTTGCGGCAATCGCCGGCATTCCCAACTACATCGGGTGGCCGGACCGCGGGCCGCTCCCCGTCGGCGTCGGCGCCTACACGGACTGTATCAGTCCCCGCTTCGCGTCGGCCGCTCTCATCGCGGCTTTGGAATATCGCGACCGTACGGGAAAAGGCCAGCTCATCGATCTGGCGCAGTTCGAAACGGCGCTGTATTTTCTGCTGCCCGGGCTCCTCGACACGGCCGTCAACGGCCGGGAACCGGTCCGCAACGGAAACGCCGTGAACTGGGCATCGCCGCACAACGTGTATGCCTGCAAAGGGGAGGAACGATGGTGCGCGATTGCGGTCACCGCCGAATCGCAATGGAAAGCGCTCTGCCAGGCCATGGGCAATGGGGATCTGGCTGCCGATCCGCGATTTGACACGCTTGAACACAGAAAGGACAACGAGGGTGCATTGGATGCCCTAATCGAGGCGTGGACAATCGACCGCTCGCCGGAGGAAGTCATGACGAGTTTGCAGGAGGCCGGAGTTCCGGCGGGGATTGTCGGGAATTCGGCGGATATTTTCGCGGACCCTCAATTGCGGGCTCGCGGGCTCTTCTGGCCCATGGAACACAGCGAAATCGGCATGTTCAACCATCTGGGTTCCAGCATGGTCTTGTCGGGAACTCCGGCGCAGGCGGCCGCACCCAGCCCGTGCATGGGCGAGCACAACGAATACGTTTTAACCAAAATCCTGGGCAAGACGGATGAAGAGTTTGTCGAGCTTCTTGCCGCAGGCGCACTCGAATAATTTCACGGAGGTTTCATCATGGAATTGGAGTTCATAAAGTACGAAAAGGAAAAGCAGGTTGCCTTCATTATTCTGAACCGCCCGGACAGGCTCAACGCCATCGGCCCCGAAATATATCGCGACTGGACTGCTGCTTTGGACGAAGCGGAACAAGACGATGATGTGAAGGTGATCGTGTTCAAGGGCGCGGGACGGGCATTCAGCGCGGGAGCGGACCTGACCGGAGTGGGTTATGTGTACGGCATGAAAGATCCGAAGCCCGGCGAAAGGGGCAAACAGCGCATTCCCCTGCGGGTCAAATTCGAGTTCGACCGGCGAGTATTCCTGGATTTCCACAGGAGGATTTTGTACTGCAAAAAGCTGACGATCGCCCAGCTGCATACCTATTGTCTCGGTATCGCGTTCAATATCATCTCGCACTGCGACATGATCATCGCCAGCGAAGACTGCCAGATGGGACACGTCGAAGAGCGCCTTGGCCAGGGCGGCATGACGCTTACTCCCATCATGATCCTTCGTTGCGGATTCACACGCGCGATGGAACTGTGCCTCACCGGCAGGAGATTCAACGGCATCAAGGCGGCGCAATACAACCTGATCAACAAGGCCGTGCCGGCGGAAAAGCTGGATGAAGAGGTCCGGAAGCTGGCGCATGGACTGTGCATGCACCCGAAGGACGGCATCGCCGTCGGCAAGGCGATGCGGGAAATGATTTACACGACCATGGGCATCGATCGCGGGCTTGTGGATCACTACATCATGCACACGGTTCAGACAAACAGGGTTCTGGATGAAGGCGAGGTAAACTTCTTCAAAATGAGAAGAGACAAGGGCGTCAGAGAAGCCGCCC
>JAEAMF010001446.1_pt1 | contig 17157 bp, 14 predicted proteins | sample 8958721 | NCBI WGS metagenome assembly JAEAMF01 (sample SAMN16933255, study PRJNA681124) | bioreactor sludge metagenome | isolation source: anaerobic bioreactor treating anionic surfactant - SDBS | place: India: Bengaluru | collected 2019-02-28
CGAAGAGAAGAACCTGAATCCCAAAAAGGGCTAGGATTATGCGATCAAGGAGCTGAAGGTTCTTTCCCCCTATTGCCTGATCGACCGCGATCTTTGTCAGATAGGGAGCTGGAAGGGCGAGGAGCGATAGAAGCACCATGCCGACCACGCCTATCGCTCCGAGCTTCCAGTGCTTTCGAATATACGGCCACATCCATTTTAGATGCACCCAGCGCAATTTATCGAAAGTTGGAGGTTTTGGAGGTATGAGTGGCTTCGAGGATCGGCCCTCTGCCGCTATGCGCGACTGGTCAATCTTGGAGGTTGTGATTGGCATCTTGCTCAACTTATTCTAAATAGCAGATGACCTGGAGTGCCTCAGCAACAGAGCCCAGTCCCTGATTTCAGAGATGTGAACTGTCTTCAAGAGTGCCCTTCTCACACCTATCCTCGTCTCCAGGAGACCGATAAAAGAAGACAATCAATATAAGAATAACATCTCGACATGACGACCCTTGACATGCTGGGCTTTCGACTTCTTAGGAATAAGCGATTATTCGTAATGGTCTCTCGGTGAAAGGGGGCAAAAATCACGCACTCTGAATTACCAGGCTCGGGATCCAGAGACCACCGCGCGATCCCCACGAATCATTTTGAGGAACGATACTCAGTTTCCACGGTAAAAAACCGATACTTCTCATACGAGAACCTCGCAAGGATCTTCGGGATGGACCCCTGGGGGTCCACTCCAGGATACTCGACCTTGACTGAGGAACGATAGGGATAAAGAACGCCGTTCTTTTCTACTCTATATTCGTGGGTCACGATGAACGAGGGCCTAATGTTGAGGATGACGCTATCCTCCAGCACATCGTCATAACCGTCGAGGGGGACCCCCTCGATCTCGCACTTAAGAATCTGGCCGTTTTCTTTATCGAGCCAAATCCGGGCGGACCAGATCCCGTCCTCGTCGCCAGACTTGGGCACAGCCCTAACCACAAAGGCATTCTTTTTATGGACCTTGTCCTCTCCGACGACGGCGAAATCGTACTTCCCTTGCTGATCTCTGGCGAGGATCCGAAGAGGCGAGAGCAGGGCGCTCAGCCCGGAGAAGCGTTTGTCATCCAGAACCTTGTCGCGGTCCCCGACCTTGCGACCGTTTTCTTTGAGGACGACCCGCCTCTCTACGGCCTGGCCAAGCCGCTTCCGGACGAACATATAATCGCACAGAAATCTATCCCGCTGCGTCTGCGTCGGGTCCATGATCTGAAGTCGCTCGACCTTCGGCCGGACCTGCCCCCGGTCCTGGACCAGATCACCATATCTGGATTGAGAGGCGTCCGAGAATTCCATCTGTTCGCTGGGTTTGGTGCGTTCGGATATGTCGTAATAGGAGCCCGCACCTGTCTGCTTAGGCTTCGGACCAGTCGCCAGGACGATCCAATTGACATTCTTCAGCAGACCGTAGCGGACCTCTTGGATCGTCTCGTCACAGACAAAATCAAAAACTGCGCTTGAGAGCTTCTCGCAGTACTCGCCGCTCCTCTCAAGCAGTCTGGACAGGGCGGGCGAGTAGAGTTCGGGAATCTCTCTCGGAAAAGGCTCAGATGCCGAGGCATTCGGATCGAAGTTCCAGCCGCACCGGAAGTCGGCGGGGACCGGTTTCCCCCTCCGTACGACAGGCTCGAAGGTCCACTGCCGCAACGCCTGCACCGCCGCATAATTCAGGTAAGGATGAATAGGATCAGTGACGTCAACCCGGACAACTTCACCCTTCTCGTTGATGGCGACCTGCATGCCGACCTCGCCCCCGATACCTCGGCGCCTCAGTTCCCCGGGGTATGAGGGCGGCACGCTTCTGATAACGCTCGGCGCGGGTACCATTTCGATCTTGCTTTCCGGAGCGGGAACCTGTCGACTCTCCCTAAACTTCTGCTTCGTCGCCAGGATCGCCGCGAAATATCCCCCCTCCGCGTAGGGGACCCCTACGATGACAGGCTCCTCGAGGGCCACCTCGACCTCCCGGTCAAGGATGTCCTCCAGATCCTCCCACGGATTCAACGCGGTCCTCATATCCTTTTTGGTTTTGGCGATCCCAAGCTTAAGCAGGATGCGCCCCGATGGCTGCGATTTCGGGTTGATCGTGATGAGGAAACCCTGATTGGAGTTCGCGACCCGGCCTTTCATAGGGACCTTCGATCGTCCGTCCCATTCCTTTTCAAGAAGGAACAGATCTTCGACCGAGTCAAGATCAAAAACTTCCATAAGAGAACTGATGATGCCCGCCCTGAACTCCGCATCGGAGCGCCCGGCCATCTCTCCCAGCGCGGCCATTTCTGGACGAGATGAAGGCGAGAGAAAACCATTGAGTTGTTGCCGGCCTTCACTCCCCAGAGATTGAACATGATAAAAATAGACACGTAAAAATAGCCTTTCGGCGGCCTCGGCCCCTTGATGGAAGAGAAAGACGCTGGCGGCAAAAAGCATGATCCTTGCATTCTTCATAGTTTTCCCTTTCATCGACAGGACTAATAACTAAGCTGCCGACGATGAAACCGAGGATCTTTAAATTAGAGGGGGAGAAAGCTGCCTCTCGCCGCGATAATAATCACTCAGAGAGAAACTTGGGCCCCCCAGAACCAAGATTCACTTAAGACGGGCTGACAGCTACAGGCGCATCCTTCATTTATGATCCCTGTGAACTGCGTCTGGAAATTTGGTGCCGCAGGAGGATCCCCCTCACAGGCACAGTGGCAGCCGGGCCCCATAATGGCGAGATTATCTGGAATCCCTGCCTTAATTTCCTTCACGTCATTCCCTCCTAGTCAATTAGTCCATTTCCTTGATTACTTGGTTTTCACTTGTCGACATTCAACTTATCTCACCTCCCTTCCTCGGGCAGCCGGGGACAATAAATCGCTAGCGGATAACCCATGAACCTAAGTAGTCCAGACCGCTAGGGTTGATTTCTATAAGCCTGCAAAATAAGGCCAGCATATTGATAACGCTCGCGCGGGCAAGATCGCAACTTTTTGTCTTTCTTTGGATGTCCATTCGACCTTTTGAAAAGGAATGCAGATAGCATATGGGGCAGAGTTGCAGGGCCCAGCAGTGAGAGCACGCGGGAAGACTCAAACGCGAATATTCATTCACGTACAAATCAACCAATTTCTCGATCTGAACTCCCCTGAAAACGTCTCCAATTGCGGGAGCGCTGCCTACTCGCTCGCACATGACCAAGGTCCCATCCACCGTTACATATTGCTTTCTTACGCCAGGAAGACAGCAGCCGTTAAGGCAGAATTCTTTAATTGGGAAGCTGTATACAGGCCTCTTTATGATACGCGCCATCTCTTTTTCGATAATGTTGGCGACCATTGGATGGTGTTCTTTGTTATTTCGATAATCGTCGAGGAATAACTTTCCCGCCCATGAAACCAGACTAAAATCCGCGTTGCCAGTGTTCTGGCAATCAAGTGTTGACGGAAAGAAGTCCATCGCATAGGAGACCGTAAGACCGATCTTTCGGGGAAGCCATGAGTACTGTTCCCAGAGCTCCGCCATCCGGTCCAGTCTCGCAGCCGAATAGGGAGGAGAATAGACCATGCTCAGGGTTATTTTGTCTTTCTGTTCTCCATACGCATCGTAAAGCAACTTGAGACCAGTAATCGCTCTCCGAAATGTACCCTTCCCCTTTTTGTCATTTCGGTACTGATCGTGCACGTCCTCCGGGCCGTCTATACTGACGTGAATGGCGATCTTCTCATCGGCGAGGGCCTTGGCCATCTGCGCCGTAATAAGTGTCGCGTTCGTAGTTAAAGAAAAGTTGAGCTTTTTGCCCGAAAGTAGGTTCCGACCATAATGGATACACTCCATTATCAAGGGAAAGCAAAGGAGTGGCTCGCCTCCGTAGAAAGTTATGGCCACTTCCTCTTGTTGGCTGCAACTTCTCTTAAAATGCTCCAAAGCAGCCCTAGCCGTCGCGTTATCCATGTCTCTTGTCCCGTGATTTCGCTTCTCAGTGTGATGCGGGCTGTAGAGACAATAGGCGCAACGCGAATTACACCGCTCGGTGACTTCAAGTTGGACCATACCTACTGATTTTGTTATCAACTCCTTAATGTTATGATGGTGGGCGCCCCCGAAAGAAATGGGTTCAACCGTTCTTAGAATGCCCTTTTCCTGTACAGCCGTAACTAGTCCCGCTAAAGCCTCGACAACTTCACGATAAGGATATATGGCTGCGGCATTGCATATCGCCTGGCGAATATCCATCTTCAAAATGTTCTGAAGTAAATCAAACTCAATGTTGCTGCAACCGAGAATCTTATTCGTTCCGGTGTCATAAAGATAGCCGTTTGATTCGGTGCGAAAAAGCTTGGTCAATGGTTTCTGGCCAAGCCATAGACTGTCAAAGTATCGACAAGATACTTCGGTTCTGTTCAATAGAAGGGCGTTGTCTAATGTATAGTCAGCGTTATCTTGGCTGCACTTGCCTTTCATCGGACATCCATGCCCTGTTCAGTCCCAGATGAGGAACTGAAGGATAGTGAGGAAGAGCAGTTTCGCCTCTGTCCCAGGTCCCTTTGATTTTATGATAAGTCGGATTTCCCGCAGTGTCAAGAGTTTTGGGGAGTTTTAGGGAGAGGACTTCCCCCATTTGGAGCCCTGGGTAGACGGCCGCAAAGTACGCCGCCGGGATCACTGGCGCCATCAGTGTCTACGCCAAAGGCGGACGGCGCCGGCGGAGCGGTATTTCGCCGCCGCAGAGTTCCGCGAGACGGGGCGGCAGACGATAGGATTGATCGGCGGAACTCTGAGCTACTAGTGTACAAGACTCTTTCCCGCCCGCCCGGGCACACCACTCGCCTTCGGCCTTCGGTCTCCCAAGAGGAGACCAAGTTCATGGGCAATACTTCCAGTGATATACTCCGTCACACCAGCATTCTACAAAGTGTTCTTCGACCCTACCGCATTCGCAGTTTTCCCCATCGCACCGAACGGCACATGTGCCGTAAGAACAATAGGCGGATTTTGCGGCCTGTAGTGGAACGACCGCATCGATAAGAAGAATCGAGATTGCGATGAGAAGAACCGCCGTCCACAAGAACTGGAATCTGACCCTCTTCATGAATTACCTCCCTTTAGTTTGGATTTGAATTATATGAAAACAGGAATGCGTTTCCACCGCCGTACATACCCAACAACCTATCCTGAACAATCCTAAGATATCTGAGCCCCGGAGGACTATTCCTGTGTTCAATTGTCTGAACCTCAAGAACGCATTTCAGATTTCCCTTTTGATCATATATGCATCCGCCCCCTACATGACCCACTATGATGTTGTCTTCCCTGTCGAGATCAAAACTATTCACGAGGTAGCTAATTGTCGGTCGGCCCTGATTATCGTACTCGATCCCTTCGTTCTTCAAGAACGGCCTTATGGTTGGATTGTCTATTTTTTGATGCCAGGTTAGGGCGCCCGTGGAGTCAAACCTGTTCAGTTCTCGTAACAACTTAAACAAAACGACTATGTTCCCTCTGGAATCAACCCTGAACATGATGGATTGGCGCTTAAACAACTCCTCCTTGTTGTTCAGGATCTTATCGCCCAATTGGAATGCTACCACTGTCTTTCTGCGTTTCCCATCGTTGTTATAAACGGCAATAATTGGATTTGAATTTCGATCTGACTCTGCAACATACACTTGTCCGTTTATATCGACGTCCATCCAATTAGGCACGCCTTGCGTCTTAATCCCGCCAATGTATTCCCCATCGACAGAGAATATCTTGATGCTCCCGCTTCCGACATTCAAAGCATATATTCTTTTGTCCTGGACTCGGACTACTGACGGCATCATTAATTCGGTTGGCCCTTGGCCCAAAGACGATATCTTGTTGACTAGAGATCCTGTTTTCAGACTTATGCGCAATACTTCCCCAGATCTGTCATCGAGGACATAAAGATCCCCGTTCTCATCGACATCGACATCTTGAATCCGAGTGACAAATACTTGGTGCCTTTCCATCATACCCATTAGGTCAATGCCGTCGGATTCCCTAAGGACCAACTTTTCCTGGGGAAATGACATCGCAGGCAAGAGGACGGCAACAACAAACAATAAATGCTTTCTAATTACCAAGATATTTCCCTCCGATTAAATGACATCAGGCTAATCTTATTGTCTTTTTCCGTATGCAATAATTCCAATCCGTCATAGTAATCTGTATAGACGCCGACATTGGATTCTCGGGTGTCAAGGAAGGCCTTGATTTCATAACTGTTTGAACGAATAGAGAGGATTATTACTACGTTTCTATGTTTCATCTCCACTATATTTGCGAGTATCTTGTCTAGTTCACAACTCATGCAATCGGCATCTATGACGAATATTTCTTCGATTCCCGCCAATACGACCTCTCTTAACGATTCAATCCTTCTGCTGCGGACGTTTAAGAGTTCTATCTGCTTGTGGCCGAGACGATCAATCAGGACCAATCTGAGGTCTTCTCTTGATAATGGAAGCGGCTTTTCAAAATCGGGTTTCGTTAGCCACAACAAGAGCTTGTCCATCTGGCCGAGTTCACGTACTCTATCGGCGTACATTATCCGGTCGTCTTTCAGTAATATAAGACACGGGCTATTTTTAATCTTCTCCAGTGTATTTGTGTAAGCAAATCTGTATCTTGATAAAATAACGGAAGGAAAGTCACAGCCCTCACCTAAATAGAAATGATTCGAGAAGACTGCACAGAGGTTTACATTATCGTCCTTATAAAGGTGATAAAGCTTGTCGATATCTTCAAGAGAAGATAGAGAGGGGCGTTCTGTAAAAACAAAAAGAGCTTGGAGTTTCTTGTCGGATTGGAGTTTATGGCCCTCCAGGAGGTCGAGAAACCTTGCCGGTTTAGATCCTATTTTGATGTCAATAGTTATCTGCTCTCTGAAGTACTTAAGATATAACACGCCTAGCAGACAGACGAACAATATCAGGTTAACGATTATGATTCCCTTTATTCTCATCCTATAAATCCCAATTGATCGCGAGAGTATATAGGTTCAAGAGATGACCATAAAGACGTGGCTTACCTCAACTCCCTGGTTAGGAAAATGGGCTTTAGCAGGCAAAAATGTCAAGAAAAGAATTTCGGGCAAGATCACAGCGAAAATCTGTCCTTTTCTAGCTCTCTGAGCTCATGTGCGAACCGAGCCATCGCTCCGCGATATATCGCCAAGCCCAGAGGACGAACAACGAATTCAGTGATTGGTACTGTTGTCGATAGAATAATCCTCTTAAGTCAACAACAGGGGCCTCTGCACTAATTGCGGAAATAACTTGGCTCCAATTCTCAGGCAAGTGGGTGGCCATTGGACGTATCGTTTTCCGATCAATAGATCATTATTGTTAAGGAGGCATAGGTCGGCGTCAGATGGACGTGGAAACGGGGATGCAGGGCCAGCCAGCGCTTCACCCGGGGATGCGTGTGGGTGGCATAGCTGTCGACGACCAGATGAACCTCCAGGTCTCGAGGGAGGTTCGCTTCAATATGTTTCAAAACGTCGAGATACTCCTGGTGGCGATGCCGTTGTCAAGGATCACCCAGTATTTACCCTTTCGGGTCATCTAAAAGTTGCCCCCATGCCCATGTCTAGGACTCTTCGACCTCGGGCTCTTTGATGAGCCCGGCCTTGACCTTCTCCCTCAGGCGATAGGAGTCGCCTTTGATGTTGATCGTGGTGGAGTGGTGCAGGATCCTGTCCAGGATAGCCGTGGCGATCACAGGGTCGTCGAAGATCTCGTTCCGCTGGAAGAGGCTACGGCTCGAGGTCAGGATCAGCGCCCTCTTCTCATACATCCTCTGTTTCGGAATCAATTCATTCGAAAAAGCGACAATTAGATTTCCCGCTCGGAGCTGGGCCGGATTGACTATCCGGGCACTCTCTCAAGGAGGCCCGGATGGGGACAGATCGGCAAGTGAGGTTACTGATGGAGCTCGATCGGAAGGGCGAGAAGCTGGGCCCTCGGCGGCCAAGGCGGGGATGGACGAGAAGACAGTGCGGAAGTATCGGCGCATAGGCGGCTACCGAGCCAAATCCCTTAAGTTGTTGAAAAGAAAATAAACTAGCGGAAACATGCATGAAGCGCATGGCAGGACGTTGGCACAAATGTGGCACAAACGGACGCCGGCGTGATGATTCCTCCCATATGGGGGGTCAAAAGCTTTTGATTGAGTATCAACAGGTCGGGGCAAGGTTAGCGACTAAGAAGACTGATCGGGAATTGAACTACTTGCTTATCGCTTTTCTCTTCGCGCCCTCAGTAGCGCAGCCATCCACTCCAGCATCTTTTTCGGATCGCCCTGCTTTTTCTCAGGCTTAATACGATCCTTCTGTCCATCGGACGCTCTCCGGAATTCTCGCAGGACCTGCTGCCTGTAATCGAGCCCGTGGCATAGCCGACAGAGAAAGATGGACTCGCCCTTCGGGAGGTAGAGCTTCCCCGCCCTCCTCCCACACGCTGGGCAGACAAACCATCTGAGGCGCCCCCCGAGATTCCCGGGGGTCGACACGATCTCGACCTCTTGGGTTCCTACTCCTTCAATCTCAAGGTCAACGACCCCGGTTTCCTGGTCGGCGGGAACGGCCTTTCCCACAGTCTGGGCGCTGATGCTTTCGGCCCTCTCAACGAGGCCCCTCATTTTTTGTCTAAATCACTTGAGATGTTCAGCTGCTTTTCTACGTTCATCTGCTTTTCCGCGACATTCACCTGATCTGCCTGCTTGACGACCACCTTGACGGGCGGGCGTTTAATGTCCTTGAAAGCCTGAATGACAAGTAGCAGGTGGCGATCGGCCCTTTGCCTAATCTTCTGGATCATCGCCATCGCCTCCGTGCTGTCGGCACTCGGCCCACTGGGGCTAATCGTATAGGCGACTGCCCGATCCTGGTAGGCACCCAGGATTATCTCGCTCAGGATGCTGTCGATGATCTTTTCCCTTTTCTCGTTATCCAGCAAGGAACTAAACATCACTGACAAGCTCAGGTCCATAGTCTGCTTCGTTTCTTCGTTGTCGCGAAATATGTTCCCCCACATTGGCTTGGGTTGGACATATACATAGGCCTCCAGACTTTCCAGAGATTCTTTAAGCTTTTGTAGGTCTCTTGGCACGGCCTGCTTCTTCTCTCGTACTTGATCTGTTCTTTTCCGGCTTGGGGCTGGCACAGAAGCTGTAGGTTTTGACAGGCCAGCCCGAAAGGAAGGGGACATTATTGCTCCTTTATGGGGCATGAGACAGCCTCCCATCGCAAATCCACTCGTATTCAAACAACTTAAGCCACTTGAGCATATTGACCGCCTTAAGGGACAAGTTGCCCAATATAACCAAGTAGCTCAAGTATTGTGTCCGGAGCATATTCAACTCTTGGTCCAGACCCAGACGCTCCTGCCTCCGCTTTCGCTCCGCTTGCGACTCAGATAGCCGCGGGCTTTCTTTGCCCGGCGGAGTGTTGACAGACTGATTCCCCTAGCCCTTGCCGCCGCTTCAACATCGACGGCAGGAGCCTCAGGTTGCTCGGCAAAGTAATCGTCGAGCCATTTGGCGGCCTCTTCGCGCTCGCGAGGGCTCGGGCCACGCTGCGGATTCAACATTTCGTCCGCGTCCACCTCGTCGAACGAGACTCGGATATCAATCTGCCCGTCTATTATGCGGAACTCGAGCTGTGCCGGGTCTCTCCGAGCGAGATTTGCCTTGAGCGGGATAACATGGCGCAGTATTTTGTCGTCTGGATCACGAAAGACCATGAATGCCGCTCTACACTTGCCAAGCCATCCGCCCGTCGTTCCGCTCACGCGATAGATGGCGGACAATGCCTGTGCCTTGTTGAGATGGCCGAGGAGAATCAGGGCGAAGTTCTGGCGCGCCGCAACCTGAATGAGCGGGGTTAGCAACGCGCGAACCTCTTCGGTTGCATTGGGCCTGATATCGCCCGAAAAATCGATGATGGGATCGATGACGACGAGCCGGACGTTGCCGATACGGACGACCTCCTCCTCTAACCTCTTCAGGCCGGCGGGCGTATTGAGGTTGAGATGCGGCACCTTGTCGGCCACACTATAAGCCGCAATCATCGAGGGGTCGCCACCGAGCGAATCGACCCGCGGACGGATCGTATCGGCCAGGTCGTCTTCAACGGATAAATAAAACGATTTGGCGGGACCGATTCCGCGGCTTCCGTCCGCCCAGGGCAGGCCACGCGAGAGGCGCGCAGCGAGATCCAGGCAGAAAAACGTCTTCTGAGCTCCAGGGTCGCCGCCAATGAAGGAGGCCCGGCCGAGGGGGATGAAATCCGGCCACAGCCAAGGCACCTCCTTCGGTTCAATTTCCGAAAGCGCACAGGATATCGGAACATGACGGCCGTTGCCGTTGGCTTTTAGGATTCCGAATAATTCCTCGAGCTCTGCGACCTTGGCCGACTCAAAACAGCCGGTTTTTGTATAAGCATCGACCTCCCTACTGAGGACGGATAGCAGCTTGACCTTCGCGCGCTCCTGCTCCTGAGCGCGAATCCAATCATAGAAGCCGTTGGCCCTCGGAAGATAACAGCCGGCCTCGATCTCGGCGATCCTTTCGAGGGAAACGCCCGATTTCTTCGAAAGGATGACAGGGTCAATTGGTTCCCCCGTGCCAGTGTCCTCAAAGATGTCGCTGATGGCTGCGAAGAGCCTGCCGCAATCAGGCGAGCCGAAAAGACTCACATTAAGGATATCTGACCTGCATAGAGCCGGCTCGTTGCGGACGGCGTGGACGATGAGCTGCTCAAAGGTGGTCATTACGAATGCCAATCCTTAGGCAACACCTGGCGCCTGCTAATCCACTTGTCTAGGGCTGCCCGGTCGAAGACGACCCGGCGTCCAAGCCTGATAAAGGGGACCTTCCGCCGAGATACGAGTTTGCAGATGTACGAGGTCGAAACGCAGGCATAAGCCGCCGCTCCGGCAACGTCAAGGTACCGCGGCGCGTCCATCAGTCCTCGTTTCTCTTTGAACTACCCTCTCGCTCTGCTTCGATTCGCAAGGAGCTCGTCCAATTTGTACTTATCAATCCGAATGCCGATGCCTGGGGCCTTCGCAGCCGGGATTCTTCCCGCCCCGCAGGCCCGATAGATCGTCTTCTGATGGACGCCCAAGTATTCGGCCGCTTCCGAAACTCGAAGCCAGCGGCGATTGTCTCTCGAGGAAGGAGCCGGGCCCGATCTATTTGACTTTTTCTTCAGCCCGGTGCTACGCTTAGACGGGAGTTGTTGAGCGCTCATAACTCACTCTCCTCGGGCCCCCATTCAACGGCTGCTCGTAACAGCCGGGGGGCCTGCTTAATTTATGATAACAATTTCCTTGCCCTCTCTAGTTCAACCACATCCATGATTGTTCATGGAATAAATTCCGAAATCAAGAAGAGAAATAGGAATGTTCATTAACTGAGTTTCTCGCCAGTCTCTGTCTCAATGAACACAACAATATCCCGGACATTAACGATCAACGACGAGCTGTAGTAGCGAACACGTCCACCGGCCCAGTCGGGATATATTAGGTCATCGGCGATCTGCTCGGCCGCACAACGCCCCGTCATAACCATAGTGGAGAATTCAGCCGTCGGCCCGAATGGTGGTAAATATTTTCCCCGGTCGATAAGGATAACGGCCCCCTCCTCGTCGAACTTCTTCCTTTCTTTAACAAGCGTATCCCAGACCTTCTCTTCTTCAAGGTCGTTGAATACCCTCTTAATTATGTCAAGCCTCATCCCGAAGGAATCGAGTTCTCTGATAACCCCGAAGCGGATCAAATCAAGCAGCGAGTATTTGTTCTTCCCGCGCCGATCCGCTCGAACCGTTGGCTCAAATAGACGGTAGGTTCTGAGCCATAGGTAGACCGTCTCTGGCTTAAGGCCCAGGATCCGCTTAAGGTCCTTAGCCTCGAACAGCCTTCTATTTTCTATTGGCATATCCAATAGATAGCATTTTGGTCTACCCTTGTCAAGGGGCAGAAATAGATTTTTTGGGCCTACCCCAGGCGGCTTAGGGTCATATTCGCTGACTAGCCCTTCAATTACCAGATCTAGAGGGAGGAAGCCGTCTATTACTATGATCCATGACAGCAATACATACCACTCTTTTTGAATCTCTGACTTTCTCTCTTCGGTCTGATCGGTTACATCTCAGAAGAAGAGGACGCTTTCGGAAATAGCATACTCTCGGTACTGGTAGAGTAACCCAGGAAGAGAAGATGCCAGGACCGGGCTTCTTTGTTCTAGCTAATAAACTCGGTTATGACGTCAGAGATCGTCTCGAGTTCTGGACCAGTATGACGGGAATCAACCCAATTCCCACCCCTCGTTGTGCCACATTTGTGCCACTCGAGAGGCAAAACACAGGGTATTCCGGGCAAACGTGGGAAAAATGGCCGGACCTACGTTCCGTGCATAAGCTGCTGATTATTCTTCTTATATGGGGAAAAACCTTGGAGCCAGCGAGAGGGATCGAACCTCCGACCTGCTGATTACGAATCAGCTGCTCTACCGACTGAGCTACGCTGGCTTTCGGGAGGCCCGATTAAGATAAACGAATCCGGCTTTTCAGTCAAATCAGGGGGGGAGGGCAAGAATAAGACGGGGACACGAAGAGAATAAGACGGGGAATAAGACGGGGGACACGTACCGAAGCGGTACATGTCCCCCGCACGGCTACTTTTTCAGCACAAAGCGCACCGTCACGGTGAAGGTTACCGGCCGGGGCCGGCCGTTGACCAGGAGCGGCTCGTAGACCCACTGCCGGACGGCGTCCACGGCCGCCGCGTCGAGCAGGGCGACCGAACGCAGCACCCGCACGGCCGCCACTCGGCCGTAGATGTCGGTCGTGGCCTCCAGGATGACGGTGCCCTCGATGCGGGCCTCCTGGGCCACCGCCGGATAAGCCGGCTCGATCCGGCGGACGAGGCGGGGCGGCTTGACGTCGCCGACCGCCAGGACCGGGGCCGCGGCCGGCTCGCCGACCAGCTGGAAGAGCGCGGCGCCCAGCAGGTTGACGGGCGCGCCCTCCCCTATGCCGTAATCGACGCCGCCCTCGATGCCGTTGGGGTCGCCCCCCTCCCCCAGCCCTTCCTCGACGATGCCGTCGGGAATGTCGACGGGGGCCAGGCGCCAGGTCTCCCCTGCCAGCGCGGCCGCCCGCCGGATCCTGACCCTCCCGCCGGGATTCCCCACCTTGGCCTTGGGCGGCGGCAGAGGCGTCGCAGGCAGGGCGGGCACGACGATGACGTCGGATACGCCGACCGGCGGCAGCTCGGGCGCCTGGATCAGGGGCAGCGCCACGAGCAGCGTCAGGGCGGCGGCATGCAGGAGCGCCGCCATCGGCAGAGCGGCCGCCCGGGACCGCCAGTTCCGGTCCGGAACGAACAGCGCGTCTTGGAACATATTGACCTCCTGGCCGCGAATTCCCGGAAGCTTGCGGCTTCCACACGGGATACAAACGGGGCGGGAAGAAATTCCTAAGAGAGACACGTACCGAAGCGGTACATGTCCCCTTTCGGGCCCCTTTCAAATTAGGGGCGAATCGCATACAATACCCGTTCCGTCCGGCCCCCGGGCCGGGCCTAATCGACCGAAAGCGCCTCTGAATCATGAGCATGATCATCAAGAAGCTCGAGCTGCAAGGATTCAAGTCCTTCGCCGAGCGCACCAAGATCGCCTTCCATCCCGGCATCACGGCCATCGTCGGCCCCAACGGCACGGGCAAGAGCAACCTCGTCGACGCCATGCTGTGGGCCCTCGGCGGGCACCGCCAGGGCGTCGTCCGGGGCGACCGCACCGACGAGGTCATCTTCTCCGGCAACGCCAAGCGGCCGGCCCTGTCCATGGCCGACTCCGTCCTGACCCTGGCCAGCGAGGACGAGGAGATGGTCATCTCCCACCGGGCCTTCCGGTCCGGCGAGAACGAGTACCGGATGAACGGCAAGACCGTCCGCCTCAAGGACATCCAGGACGATCTCTGGAAGCACGCCATCGGCGAGAAGGAGTACTTCGTCATCAAGCAGGGCTCGATCGGCAACTTCGTCACCTCCAAGCCGAACGAGAAGCGCCTGTTCATCGAGGAGGCCGCCGGCACGGCCTTCTACAAGGACAAGAAGCGCCAGGCCCAGTCCAAGCTCGACAGCACCGAGCAGAACCTCATCCGCCTCGAGGACATCGTCATCGAGGTCGATAAGGCCAAGAACTCGCTCCAGCGCCAGGCCCAGGCCGCCAACCGCTACCGCCGCCTGCGCGAGCGCATCCGCGAGTTGACCTCCCACCACTATCAGCGCAAGCTCGTCGTCCTCGAGAAGGCCCAGCAGGAGGCCGCCGCCCTCTACGAGGCCGGGGTGTCCGCAGAGGCCGCGGCCACGGCCCGCCTGCGCCAGGAAGAAAAGGACGTCGCCGCCCGCCGCAACGAGCTTTGGGCCGTCGAAAAGGCCCTCCAGGAAAGCCAGGAGAAGCTCTTCGGCCTGAAGTCCCGCGCCGCCCGCTTCGAGAGCGACATCGACCGGGAGACGAAACGGGTCGAGTTCTTCGAGGAGAAAAGGACCCGGGCCGAGGCTGACCGCAACGAGCTGCTCGAGGACGTCCTCCACCTGACCCGGGAGATCGAAGAGCTCAAGGCCCGCGTGGCTGAGCTCGAGGGCTCGCTCGAGGCCCGCCGGGCCGACTTCGAGGCCTCCGGCTCCCGCCTGGCCGCGGCCAAGGAGGCCCGCCTGGCCGCCGAACGCGAGACCGAGCAGCTGCGCGGTTTCCATCTCCAGGCCCTCCAGGCCTTGACCGAGGCCAAGAACGAAGGCGTCCGGGCCGAGAAGGAGCTGGAGCTCCTGCTCCGGCAGGAAGAGAAGCTGGCCGCCCAGCTCCGGGACCAGGGCGCGTTCCTGGACGAGAACGCCGGCCGCACGGCCGGTTTGGAACGGGAGATCGCCGAAGCCCGGGCCGCGCGCGAGGCGCTCATCGGCCGGGCCGAGGACGTCAAGACGTCGCTGGCCGCCGCCCGCTCGTCCGCCGACGAAGCCCGGGGCCGGCTGGACGCCCTGCGGGCCCGCCGCGACGAGGCCGCCTACCACCTCCAGGCCCTGCGCAAGATCGACGAGAAAGCCCGCGAAGAGGTCCCGGCCGACGTGCCGGGCGGCCTGGGCATCCTGGCCGACCTCATCCGGACCAGCCCCGAGAACGCCGCGCTCTTCGACACCTTCTGGCGCGAGGGGGCCCGGGCCCGCGTCGTCCCGGCCGAGGAGTTCGTGCGCGACCTGCCGTCGGGCCTGCGCGGCACCTATCTGCTCGTCCCGGCCGCGGCCCGGCCGTCCGTCCCGGCCGACGTGCTGGAGCGGCCCGGCGTCGTCGGGCAGCTGAAAAGCCTGATCGAGCCCGACGAGCGCCTCCAAGGGCGCCTGGCTGGCCTCGAGGACGCCGTCATCGTCCGGGACGCCGGCGAGGCCGTGCGCCTGTGGATCGACCACCCCGAGCTGAATTTCCTGACCCCGGCCGGGGACCTCCTGCTCTCCTCCGGGCTGCTCAAGCTCGGCGAGAAGGCCAGCGGCGCCGTGGCCCTGGCCTCGGAGGTCCGCCGTCTCGAAGCCGACCTGGCCCGCCTCGAAGCGGAGACGCTCCCGGTCGCCGCCGAGATCGAGGACCGGGCCAAGGCCGTCGAAGAGCTCGAAGCCGGGCTGGCCGCGGTCCGGGACGAGATCGACCGGACCGAGCGGGTCATCGGGGACCGGGAGCGCGAGCAGCGCTACGGGCACGGCGAGGGCGAGCGGATCCGGACGACCCAGGCCATCCTCGGCCGCGAGCTCGAAGTGCTGCGGACCGAGAAGGCCCGCCTGAACGAGACCCTGCAGGGCACCGGCGAAGGCCTGGCCCGGGTCGAGGCCGAGGCGGCCACGCTCAGGGAGCGGATCGAGGTCCAGGAGCGGACCTTCGCCGTCCTCGTCGCCGAGTCGGGCGACCAGGAACAGAGGTTCTTCGAGACCCGCTCGGGGCTCGACCTGGTCCAGGAAAAGATGAACGGCCTGGCCGACCAGATCCGGTCGGCCGAAAAAAGAAAGGACGCCGCCGGGGCCAAGATCCAGGCCCTGGAGGCCGATATCCGCCAGGGCGCCGAGGACCAGGCCCGCCTGCGCGAGGAGATCGAGGGCCTGCGCCGGGACGCCGCGGCCCTGGCCGAGGAGCGGGCCGCCGCCGAGACCGCCCTCGAAGGCACCGAGACCGAGCTCGAGCAGGCCCGCCGGGCCCTCGAGTCCTTCGAAGCCGGCCTCCAGAAGAGCCGCGACGAAGAGGAGGCCGCCAAGAACGAGCGCGTCCGCCACGAGATCCGCAAGGCCGAGGTGGAGCGCGACCTGGTCAACCTCGACGAGATGTGCTGGCAGGAGCTCAAGAAGACCCTGACCGAGCTACGGGCGGAGGCCGGGGCCGCCGAGGCGCCCGGAGCCGCCGCGCCCGCCGCCGAGACCGAGGCCGTCACCGGCGACGAGTCCGACGAGGAGGCCGAGGAGAACGGCGTGTCCGGGGAAGCCGGGGAAGCCGCGGCGTCCGGGCCCGCGCCGGAGGAGGGCGAGCAAGCGGCTGCGGCGCCGGACGAGGCCGCGGCGCAGGGAGAGACCGCGGCCGCCGCCGTCAAGCCCCGCCGGGCCGCCAAGAAGTGGCGGCCGCTCTCCGAGATGACCGACGAGGACGTCGAACGGGAGCTCGAGGAGACCCGCGAGGCCCTCAACCGCTTCAAGGCCGTCAACCTCATGGCCGAAGAGGAGTACGTCGAGCAGAAGAAGCGCTTCGACTTCCTGACCCAGCAGCGCCAGGACCTGCGCGACTCCATCACCTCGACCGTCGAGGCCATCCGGAAGATCGACGAGGAGAGCAAGGACCAGTTCCTCAAGGCCCTGGAGCAGGTCAACACGAACTTCGCCGATCTCTTCAGCTCCCTGTTCAAGGGCGGCAACGCCGAGGTCAAGCTGCTCGAGCCGGACAACCCCCTCGAGAGCGGCGTCGAGATCGTGGCGCAGCCCCCGGGCAAGCGCGTCCAGAACCTGTCGCTGCTCTCGGGCGGCGAGAAGTCGCTGACCTCGCTGGCCTTCCTCTTCGCCCTGTTCCGCTACCGGCCCTCGCCCT
>JAEAMF010001449.1_pt1 | contig 17130 bp, 15 predicted proteins | sample 8958721 | NCBI WGS metagenome assembly JAEAMF01 (sample SAMN16933255, study PRJNA681124) | bioreactor sludge metagenome | isolation source: anaerobic bioreactor treating anionic surfactant - SDBS | place: India: Bengaluru | collected 2019-02-28
GGGGATGAGTTTATTCTTCACCATGCCGCGGAATTTCAGGTCCGGTTGCCGGAAAGGGCACGAATTCGCCTGATCCGGAACGGGACGCTGTTTCGTAAGTATACTGCCAAAGAATTTTCTGAAATCATACGCGATCCCGGCGTGTATCGTATTGAAGCGGATCTGAACGTCCTGGGGCGCTACCATCCCTGGATTTGGTCCAATCCGATCTACGTGACTCGGTATTGAAAACCTGGGTAGTTGGACTTGACACGGCCGCGCGTCAATATTATAGTTCAACCAAACAGATCTCAGATTTTTTTGATGGCATCGTCTCAAACCAGCATCTTCTTTGTGATGCGTTTACGGAAGGAGAGACATCATGACAGACCTTATGAAGGATGGACCTATCCACCCGGTTAAATTTCAGGACAATACATTCAGAGACGGTCATCAGTCCATTTACGCAACCCGCATGCGTACGGAGGATATGATCCCCATTGCCGAGGAGATGGACCAGATGGGCTTCTGGGCGATGGAAGTTTGGGGAGGGGCAACCTTTGACACAATGCACCGCTTCCTCGGCGAAGACCCCTGGGAGAGACCGAGGATTCTCAAAAAGTATATCAAGAAAACCCCGTTTACCATGTTGTTGCGGGGGCAGAATCTGGTCGGTTACCGCAATTACGCCGACGATGTCGTCCGGGCATTTGTGGACAAGGCCTGCGAAGTCGGCATCGACGTGTTCCGGGTTTTTGACGCTTTAAATGACATCCGGAACTTCGAGACCTGCGTGGAGCGGATCAAGGCCAACAAGAAGCATTTCGAAGGTGCAATGTGCTATTCGCTGACCGAGCCCCGCATGGGCGGCGACGTCTTCAATCTGGAATACTACAAGAAGATGGCGAAATCGTTGGAGGCGATGGGCGCCGACAGTATCGTCATCAAGGATATGGCCGGGATCATTTCCCCTTACGACAGCTACGAACTGATCGCCGAACTGAAAAAGATCGTCAAGGTTCCGCTGCATCTCCACACCCACTATACCAGCGGAATGGCCTCCATGGCCTATCTCAAGGCGATCGAGGCCGGCGTCGACATCGTCGACACCTGTCTGGCGCCTTATGGACTCCGAACCTCGATGCCCGCCATCGAGCCGCTGGTCGTCACGCTGCAGGGAACGAAGCGCGATTCAGGCATGGACCTCCGCAGGCTGATCAAGCTGGGCGAACACCTTGAAGGCATTGCCCCTAAGTATCAAAAACACCTGGCGGCAAACAAACTGGCCATGATCGACGCGGGAGTGCTTGCGCACCAGATCCCCGGCGGGATGATCTCGAATCTGGTCAGCCAACTCAAAGAGATGAATGCGCTGAATCGTCTGGATGAGGTTCATGCCGAGATTCCAAGGACGCGCAGGGAGGCGGGCACGCCTCCGCTGGTCACACCGACCTCGCAGATCGTCGGCGTTCAGGCGGTGATGAACGTGGTGGCCGGCCGCTACAAGATGGTGAACAACCAGTTCGCGGACCTGATCTACGGGCTCTATGGCAAGACCCCGACCTCGATCGATCCCGAGGTGCAGAAGGTGGTTCTGAAGCGCTACAAACGCGGCCAGACCCCGGTCACGGGCCGACCTGCGGATTATCTGGAACCGGAACTGGCGGAGGCCAGGAAAAAGATCGGCGATCTCGCAAAAACCGAAGATGACCTGCTGATTTACGCGCTCTACCCGGCGTCCGGCGAGCAGTTCCTGAAGTGGAAGTACGGAATCGAACCCATCCCCGAGAATGTGAAGTCGCCCTCGGTTTCGGAATCGGCCAAGAACAAGTAGGTTTCACAGAGAGTCATCGCATAGGGAAAGGCTGAATTGACAGGGGCGCGCCTTTGGGTGCGCCCCTTGCGTTGTATTGGATCGCATCGTTTCTCTGATTACGGGAGGCCGCCGGCAAGCCATGGCTACCCTCAGGCCGTCTCTATGCCAGCATGCCTCCATCCACCGTCAGGCAAATTCCTGTCGTATAGGAGGCCGCATCGGAGACCAGGTAGAGGACCGCACCGGCCATTTCCTCCGGCTTTGCCATCCGCCCCATCGGAATCATCGGCAGAATCATTTTCAGCATCTGCGGTTCCCGGAGGACCGCAGTGAACTTCGTTTCCGTCAGTCCCGGGAGAAGCGCATTCACGCGGATGTGATCGGGGGCAAGCTCCTTGGCAAAGGATTTCGTCATCGCAATGATCCCCGCCTTGGTGATCGAGTAGACCCCCTGGGTAGGGGCCGGGCGGACGCCGTTGACCGAGGCAACGTTCACGATGGCTCCGCCTCCCGATTTTTTCATCAGTTTTGCGGCATGCTGGCTCATGAAAAAGGAGCCCTTCAGATTGACATCACAGGTCTTGTCCCACGCCTTCTCGTCGCAGCTCAGCACGTCCCCGAAAAAAGGATTTGTCCCGGCATTGTTGACCAGGATGTCCAGACGCGGATAAAGGCTTTCGATCTGCCGGAACAGGGCCTGAATCTGCTCCATGATGCCTGCATGGCAGGAAATCGATTGCGCCTTGCCTCCGGATCCGACGATTTCCTCCTCGACGCGGCGGAGGTCCTCCAGTTTCCGGCTGGTCAGGATCACCTCGGCGCCGTGAGCCGCCAACGTCTTGACGATCGCCTTTCCGATTCCGCGGCTTGCGCCTGTGACCAGCGCCGTTTTCCCATGCAAATCGAAAAGATCCATTAGTTCCTCCCTTGCTTTTCTTATCGAGCTTCCGTTGGTTCAGATCACGCCTTTTTAGGTTCACCTTTCTTGATGAACACGTCCGGATCCCCGCCGCTCATGCCGGCCAGATGCCTGACCAATTTTTTGCGGGATTCGATGTCGTACTGGGTCGTGATCGCGATCTGCTCCATGATCGGCGAACCGCCGCCGTGGTAATTGCCGACATTCACAATGCCGCCGGTCGCCGAGCAGAGCGCATCGCCCAAAAATCTCCAGAACTGGGCCTGGTCCTCGGCGGACATCTTCGGATTCCGCTTGGTGTATTTCAGCAGCGCCTCCGCGGTCTCCGGGTTCTTGAAATCGCTCTCATGGGGGAACGTCGCCACGACGCCGCCGGCAATATCGCAGAGGATTTCCGCCTCGCGCCAGACCGCCTCACCCGACAGACAGCGGCCGACGTTGCAGTAGATCGAATGCGGGATGTAGGAGCCGGGACCGAACGGCACGAAACCCATGCCCGGGATGTAGACCTCCGGTTTTCCCAGATCGGATGCCGTATATCCGGCCGCGTACCCCAGCTCGGCGGTCATGATGATTTCCGCCAGCTTTTCTCGGACATGGGATTCCTTGTGGATGTTGTTCGCTTCAGCGGCCAACGCTGCAGTCCCCAGGATGATATCGCCGATCGCCGGTTTGCAGCCTGAATAGGAATGGCGGTGGAACAGCGCGAACAGCAGGGCCAATATGCCGCCGTGCAGATGTTCGCCGGCCAGAAAGACCCTTTCCCAGGGAATGAAGCAATTGTCAAAAATCAGGTAGGAGTCGGTGGCCCCCGGCACGAATCCGCGTTTGAAATGCTTTCTCGGCCGCAGGTTGTGGACCGTGACGATCTGCTTCAATCCGTCCCAGTCTCCCGGAACGGCGAAGGCCACGGCGTAATCCTTGTCTTCGCTGCGCAGCGCCCGGGTGGGCAGCGCCAGGATCTCGTCCGCCACGGAGGCCTCTGAAATATGCAGTTTGCAGCCCTCGACGACAATTCCGTCTTTCAGCCGCTCCTTGATTCGCAAGTATGCGCCGGGATTCGGCTGGTCGGCGGGCCGGAGCATCCGATCCCCCTTCACGTCCGTCTGAGCGCAGCAGCCGACCAGATCCTCTTTCTGGAAACGGGTCAGCCATTTCTTGAAGTTTTCGTGGTAACAGGTGGCCCCCGGATGGACCTTGTCCGCCTCGTAGGAAACGTTGTAAATGGCGTTTGCCGCGTCGATCCCCATGCAGCGCTGGATGCAGCCCCCCACCTTGTGGCAGAGCATCCGGGTCATGTCCTGCTTCCGATGCAGATCTTCCCTGTTCTGATGGATGTGGTTGAAACGGTTGATCCGCTCGCCTGTCAGGTGGGAAATCGCCGTGCACAGATCCTGGTTTTCCGGTTTGGCCGCTTCATCATAGGTGAGCCCGATGGTATTGAGACAGTCCTTCTGGAGTTCATCGGTCCTGTCGATCAGGTGGCCGTCATGGTACAAGTTTCGTTTCATCTTGGAGAGGCCCCGGATGTATTCTTCCTTGGTTCTCATGGCGGTGCTCCTTTCTCAAGGTCTTCGGTTTGGAGGTTCTTTGTGAAATGCGCGGAAGCGCTATTTCCGGTAAGCTCCGAGATTGGCCAGTGCGACGCTTCCCGGGCTGATCACGTCCGGATCGACCGCGACATTGATGCAGGCGGTCTTTCCCGAGGCGAAGGCCTCCTGGAGTGCCGGCCGGATCTCCTCCGGCCGCTCAACAGCGATTCCGAAGCCCCCCAGGTCTTCCACCAGACGCTGGTATTCCACCCGGCCGAGGCAGGTGCCGTCGGCGATGCAGTGGCCCATCCGGAGGGTTTGACTGTGCGCGATCATTCCCCAACTCTGGTCGTTGGCGATGACGACCACGATCGGCAGGCCCTTGCGGATCGCCGTGTGAAACTCCATGAAATTAAAACCGACGGAACCGTCACCGATGACGAGCAGGACACGGCTTTCCGGATGGCGGAGCTTTGCCGCATTGGCGAACGGAATCCCGACGGCAAGGCAACCATAGAGACCGGAATCGAAATAACGCCCGGCGGTTTGGACCGTCCGAGTCATTCCCATCCAAATCTGGGTGTCGCCGCCGTCCGCGACGACGATGTCCTTTTCCCGGTCCATGAACGCATCGATCTCCCGGGCGAGGCGAAGCGGGTGGATCGGCACCTTGTCGCTCGACCAGAGCGGCTGCGTTGGGGCCTTCCCGTCCACATCCGCCTTTCGGAGGGTTTCCACCCAGTTCTGAAACGTTGTGCGGAGCGCTTCTCCGATTTGCTGCTCTTCGATCAACCGGTTGAGTTCGCTCAGAAGCGCCCGGACATCTCCGACAATCCCCAGATCCACGGAGCGATTCCGCCCGATCTCCTCCGCCTCGATATCGGCCTGGATGAATTTCGCATCCTTGCGGAAGATATCGCCGAACAGGTAGAAGAGGCTGAGCCGGCTTCCGAGAAAGAGAATCAGATCGGCGCTGGTGAGGGCGGCCAGCGATGCGCCGGGGCGGATTGCCAGTGAAGACTGGAAACAGAGGGGATGGGTGTCGGACAGTGTCCCGCGACCGGAGCTCCCCGTGAAGACGGGGACACCTGTTCGTTCCGCAAATTCCCGGAGGGCGTTCCCGGCGTCGGCGTACCAGACGCCGCTGCCCGCGATGATCACCGGGGAGTTCGCTTCCCGAAGCATCTCCAGCACCTTTCGCGCGCCCTCGAGGTCCGTCGGTCGGGAGTCCACAAGGCTGCAAAGCCGTCGGACTTTTTCCGGATGGACGGGCGCGTTGAGGACGTCACAGGGAAACTCGAGGTAGACCGGTCCGGGCCGTCCGACGGCCGCGGTCCGGAATGCAAGATCGATGAATTCGGGGATCCTCTCCGCCAAGGGACAGACCCAGGCCTTTTTCACCATCGGCGCGATGACGGGAAGCTGGTTCATATCCTGGAGATCCAGTTTTTCGACGCTTTCCAGTCCGACGCAGCCGGCAATCAGGATCACCGGGGCGTTTGACAACCGGGCGTTGGCGATTCCCGAGAGGGCGTTCGTGAAACCGGGTCCGGCGGTGACCAGGGCAACGGCGGGCTTCCGGGTCATCCGCGCCCAGGCCTCGGCCATGAATACCGCAGCCTGCTCATGCCGGGTATCGAAGATGGTGACCGGCGATCCTTCCAGATATTGATAGATGGGCGTAATGTGTCCTCCGCTCAATGAAAAAAGATATTCGACCCCCCGTTCGATGAGAGCCTCCGCAACCAACTTGCCGCCGATCACCTGATCCATGTACTCCTCCTTGAACCGTATGACAGATCACAACTCCATGCACTGGCCGCCGTCCACGTTGAGCGCCTGTCCGGTGATGTACCGGGCCTGCTCCGATGCGAGGAAGGCAACCAGCATCGCGGCGTCCTCCGGAAGGCCGATCCGGCCCAACGGAATCGACCGGCACATCTCCTGCTCGCGCTCTTCCACCGTGCTGGCAAAAAAGGAGGCTTCAAGCCCAAAGCGCCACTGCTCCAAGTCGGTCCGGATCTGACCCGGACAGATCGCATTCACCCGGATGTCGCGGCCGGCAAGCTCTTTGGCCATGGTCTTGGTCAGCATGATCACCCCTGCCTTTGCCGCGGCATAGGCGCTGTTGAACAGGGGCGGAACCTTGCCGGCCCGCGAGGCCGTATTGACAATGACGCCGGGCTGGCCGAACATCAGCGGCAGAATCGCGCGGCTGACCCGAAAGACGGAAAAGAGGTTGACATCGACCGTCCGGATCCACGCCGCCTCGTCGTATGACAAGATGTCGGCGGGGACGCCGAACGAGGCGCCGGCGTTGTTGACCAGAATGTGCACGTGGCCGCATCTCGACCGGAGCCTTTCCGCCATGGCCGCGACCGACGCGGAATCGGTCACGTCCGTCTCCGCCGCAAACGCGTTCACGCCGAACCGTTTTCCCAGATCGGCGGCGATCGTTTCCATCTCCTCCCGTGTTCCGGTCGGCACAGGGCTTTTCAACTTCGGCGGACGGCCGAGATCGGCGATCACGACATTGCAACCGCAGGATCCCAGACGCTCCGCGATGGCGTAGCCGATGCCCGTCTTCTTCCCGGCCCCGGTGACGAGCGCCGTCTTTCCCTTCAAATCTTCATACATGTTTCACCTCATTTTCCCGGGCGAGGCAGGCCGCGCCGATTGCGCCGGCAACCTGGGCTTGGGGCGAGACGACCATCGGCAACCCCATCACCTTCTCCAGCGCCCGGACAACGCCGATATTCCGGGCGACGCCGCCCGTCATCAGGACGGGTGCAACCAGGCCGATCCGGTTCGCCATCGCCGACACCCGGGAGGCGATGGCTTCGTGGATTCCCGCGATGATGTTCTCCCGCGTTTCCCCCTTCGCGATCAGCGAGATCACCTCCGACTCGGCGAAGACCGTGCAGAGGCTGCTGATTCTGGCGGCATTTGTCGCCTGCAATGAAAGGGCTCCAAATTCGTCGAGATCCGCCTCCAGTGCACGAGCCATCACCTCGAGGAAGCGGCCCGTTCCCGCGGCGCATTTGTCGTTCATCGTGAAATTCACGACCCGGCCATGCTCATCCATCAAAACCGCCTTGCTGTCCTGTCCGCCAATGTCGATCAGCGATCGGACGGAGGGGTCAAGGAGGCGCGCCCCGGCAGCGTGGCACATGATCTCGGTTACGGTCCGGTCGGCAATGGAGACGCTCTTCCGGCCGTATCCCGTGGCGACAATCGAGTCGATATCTTCGGCGGCAAGACCCAGTTTTTTAACCAGCTCCTCGAAGACGCGAAGACCCGCAATCTCGGCGTTGTAGCCGGTGAAAATCACCTGTGTCCCCAAAAGTTCCCCGTTCCTCAGCACGGCGGCCTTGGCGGTGATGGAACCGATGTCGATTCCGGCCGTCAGGCTCATATCGCCAAGGCCCCCCCGTCGACCGCGATAGTCTGGCCGGTGATGTAGTCCGTGTGTCTGGAGGCAAGGAGCAGGACAATCGGGACAAGATCAGCCGTTTCGGCGATGCGACCTGCCGGGATCCCCTTCACGATCTGTTCGCAGATCGCCGGCGTCGACCAGAAGGGCTTGCTGAAATCGGTTCGGACCATTCCGGGGGCAACGGCGTTGACCTGGATGTGGCTCGCGGCCAATTCTGCGGCCAGCACCTTCGTCAGCATCTCGACCCCGGCCTTGGCGATTCCGTAAATTCCCATCGCGGGCGCAGCCCTTGTCCCGGCAATCGATGAGATGTTGATGATTTTTCCCTGTCTCTTCTCGCGCATGATCCGGGCCGCCTTCCGCGAGCATAGAAAGGTTCCGGTCAGGTTCCCCTCGAGGATCTTGTTCCATACGGGCAGATCCGTGTCCGTGACGGAGGCCGTCACCAGATTCATCCCGACGTTGTTGACGAGGATGTCAATGCCACCGAAGTGGCGGACCGCACGATCGAACAGGTTTTCCACATCCGCCTCTCGGGCGATATGGGCGGCAACGGCCAGAAGCCGCTCGCCGCCGTTCAACTGTCCTTCGGCGGCCTTGAGCTTATCCTCTTTCCGTCCGCAAATGACGACCCTCGCCCCCTCCGCGAGGAAATTCCGGGCCAGATCCAGGCCGATCCCCCGGCTTCCCCCCGTCACGACCACAACCTTTTCCTCCAGTCCATACGATATGCCGCTCATTGCTTTCCCCCCGTCTTCCGACCTGAAGGCATTCCCTCTTTATTGTCGCTGTTTAAAACTCCCATCGGGGATTCACCCTGCGCCGTCCAAAAAGGATGATTAAAATTCGACGGGAATCCCCTTTGAATAGGTTTACATCCGAACTATAGGCGAAAGCAGGGACGGTGTCAACGTTCACCAGCGCACAAATCGCACTCTTTACAGAAAAATAATTCTGTGTAAAGGTTGCTCGCCGGTCACGGAGAACCTGCGTATTGAACGGTTACTACGCTGGAAAAGGGGCTGAAGGCGGCCTACAGGCTCTGCGGAACGAAAGAACCGGACATCACGCTGATACCGCAGGAAGCAAACACCTTGCCGATTTTAAGGGGGAAAATTCTGACGGAGGGTTGGTTTTTCAGCAAATCCATCACTAAGGAGGAAGGTGAATGAAGAAAGGGTTCGTGTTGTTTTTTGCGTTGTTGGCGGCTCTGACCTTTTCATGGACGGGAACGTCAGGGGCGGCCGAATATAAAGTCGTCTGGAAACTGGCGTCGACCCAGAGCATGGACCACCCCTACATGATCGGAGCTCAGAAATTCGCGGATCTGATGAAGGAGAGGACGAACGGGCGCATCCAGACCAAACTCTATCCCAGCAACCAGTTGGGCAAGGGCGAGCGGGAGATGACCGAGGGGATCCAGCAGGGAGCGATCGACCTTTTGGTCACGTCTACCGGCCCGCTGGGCGGGTTCAGCCCTTCCATCAACATCCTGGATTTCCCTTTTCTTTTCAGGGACTTTCAGCATGTGGACCTGGTCATGGACGGACCGATCGGCCAGAAACTGCTCGATGACTTCAGCAAGGCCAACATCAAGGCCCTGGCCTTTTGGGAGAACGGATTCCGTAACCTGACCAACGCGAAAGGACCGGTCAAAAAGGTCGAAGATGCCAAGGGGCTCAAGATCCGGACCATGGAGAACAAGGTTCACCTGGCCGCCTGGAAAGCCGCGGGGTTGAATCCGACGCCCATGACCTGGGGCGAGGTGTTCACAGCCCTGCAGCAGAGGGTGATCGACGGTCAGGAGAATCCGATTGCCGTCTTCTACAGCTGCAAACTGTGGGATGCCGGTCAGAAGTTTTTCTCGCTGACCCAGCACGTCTACTCCCCTTCCCAGCTCTTGATGAGCCCGAAGGCCTTTAACGCGCTTCCCAAGGCAGACCAGCAGATCTGCGTGAAGACGGCCCTGGAAGTGGCCAAGTTCCAGCGGAAAGTCAACCGCGACGGTGAAGAGGCGAAACTCCAGGAGATGGCCAAGAAGGGCGTGATCATCACGCGCGACGTGGACAAGGAAAGCTTCAAGAAGGCCATGGTGCCGGTCTACGATGAATTCAAGGCGCAGTTCAGCAAGGCTGAAATCGACAACATCATGAACGCAAAGTAGTCCTCAGAGGGCCGGTTCAAACCGTCCCGCCATCCGGTAACGCCCCGGTCCCCGCGGGAGGAAAAAATGGTCGGTGGGGACCGGGGATTGCACCCGTCATAGTCGATACCCACTATGGAGCGGTGTCATGCGCGCACTGCAACGGTTCAACGAATTTCTGGTCACGGTGGGAAGCTGGGGGACGATCCTGTTTATGGTCGTCATCGCCCTCGTCATTCCCTATGAAGTGATCGGGCGTTACGTCTTTCAGAAGATGAGCATGTGGTCCGGTGAAGTTTCGACCTACTCCCTGGTCTGGGCGTCAATGCTGGGCGGCGCGGTGGGGCTGAAGAAGGGATACATGATCCGTATGACCACCGTTCTGGAATCGGTTCCCGAAAAAGTCGTTAAATTTCTGAAATTCTTGAGCTATATTTGTTCGCTGATCTTCTTCGGAGCCATGTTTGGCTATGGCCTCTTTCAAACCCTGTACAATGTGAAGCAGACCTCGCCGGCCATCGGTTTGGTGATGAGCTATCCCTATGCGGCGCTTCCGACCGGCTTCTTCATCATGTTCTTTCTGACGATGGAGGAGCTGCTGACCTTCCTCGGCATGGGACAGAAGGGGAGCGTGCAATGATCGTCTTCCTTCTGACCTTTATTGCGCTTTTGTGCATTTCTGCGCCGATCATGGTTGCATTGGGCGGTTGCTCCCTGGTCTACGCACTGCTCAGCGACGGCATGCCCGTCACGACACTGGTCCAAACGGTTTTCGGCGGCCTGGCCACTTTTCCGCTTCTGGCCATTCCTCTCTTCATGCTGGCCGGCAATCTCATGAACACGGGAGGGATCACGCAAGATCTCATCCGCTTCGCCCGTTTGCTTCTGGGCTACATCCGGGGAGGTCTTGGCCATGCCACCATCCTGGCCTGCGCCATCTTCGCGGCGATCTCCGGATCAGCGGTTGCCACGGCGGTGGCTATCGGCGTGGTGATGATTCCGGCCATGACCAAAGCCAGGTATGACGAAGACGTTGCCGCCGCGCTGACCTGCACGGCCTCCTGCATGGGACCGATCATCCCACCGAGCATCCCCTTCATCATTTATGGGGTTACGGCCAATGTATCGATTGGCGCATTGTTTCTGGGCGGTGTTTTTCCCGGCTTGGTGTTGGGTGTCGCTCTGATGACCTACATGTATTTCGTATCCGTCCAACGCAACTATCCCCGGGACGTGAAGCCTCCGTCGCGGGAACTACTGGTTGCCACCTTCAAGGCGATTCCCGCGCTGTTCATGCCTTTTTTGATTCTGGGCGGAATCCTGAGCGGCATGTTCACACCCACCGAAGCGGCCGGCGTCTCGGTAGTCTATTCACTTATTGTCGGGGCATTCCTCTACCGCAGGCTCAATTTCAGGAACCTCCCCGGCGTCTTTCTGAAGGCAGGGCTCGAATCGGGGATGACCATGATGCTCATCGCCATGTCGGAGCCCTTCGCATGGATCGTGGCGGTGGATCAGATCCCCCAACTATTGATCGACTGGATCTCCTCACTGACCACGTCCCCCTATCTGATCCTGCTTTTTGTCAATATTCTGTTGCTCCTCATCGGAATCCCGATGGAAACCGCCCCCGCACTGGTCATCGTAACCCCTGTGTTGGCGCCTTTGGCGGTCCATCTGGGGATCGATCCGGTTCACATGGGGATCGTCATCTGCCTGAACCTGGTTCTGGGACTGATCACGCCGCCGGTGGGGGCGATCCTCTTTGCCGTTTGCGGAGTGACGGGGATGTCCCTTGACCGTCTCGGCAGGGCGGTCTGGGCGCCTTTTTGCGTGTCGCTGGTTGTTCTGCTCATCGTGACCTACGTTCCCTGGCTGAGTACCTTTTTGCCCGGGATGTTCATGGGCCGTTGAGAAGTACCTTTTAGGAGCGGTTATGAAAAAGAAGAGTGATCCCGACCGGCCATTTTTTTCTTTTCGCGTCGGCAAGGCACCATTTTGGATATTCCTGCTGCTGGTTTCCATTCTTTTTCTTTTCACAGCAGTCGGCGCCCAAATAGAAGGTCAAGCGGACCGGAACCAGGCCTACTCTGCCCTGCGGGACTGCCCTGAGAGGCTGGAGCAGCGTGTCCCTTCACGGGTGGTCTTGCAGCACATCGACGGCGTTATACACAAATGGGAGGAATTCGATCTCGAAGAAAAAGGGGCCTTTTGCATCTTTTTGAAAAAACCGGAAAATCGCCGTCTGTCCGCCGAGGAAGCCAAAACCCTGCTGGAAAACTCCGACCGCTGGCGAGAACAGGCGCCCGACGCAGGCCTTCGGGAGGTGCTTGATCCCAATGATCCCGGCTTGCAGGCCCCTTCCGCGGTGCCGAAACTGCCCGATGGTTTCAAGATCCGGAATGTCCCAGCCGCCCCGGAACCGGACAAACCTGCTCCGCCCGCCAATCGGGGCCCGGAAAGCCATTCCGGTGTTTCTCAGGAAAAAGTCGCCCTGCAAAAGCCGGAGAATGTGATCGGCGAGGACACCCGAGTTCGCGTCATCAATACAGAGAGCTATCCTTATCCATGCATCGGTTTCATGGTGAATACCTATGAGACCGGTCGATTTCGCGGAACGGGCTTCATCGTCTCCCCTTATGTGGTCCTCACCAATGGCCATATGATCTATGACATCAACGAAGGGGGATATGCCAAAGGGATCGATTTTGCCCCCGGCCAGAGACAGGGATACGAAGGCGACGAGGTGATCCGGCCCTATGGGACGGTTTCCGCCTCTTCGTGGCAAACCAACACCAACTATATCGATGCGCTGAAAAATGATCCGGACGTTCAGTTCAATTATGATTATGCCGCCGTTTTCTTTGACACATCCTTTTCCGGCGCGGGTGTCGGCACTTACATGCCGCTGGTCTTCGACATTGCCGCTTCCGGGATCATCAATGTGGCCGGTTATCCAAAGGAGGTTCAGGGAGAGGAGAACAGTCGGGCGATGTGGCTCTCCTCAGGCGATGTTCTGTTGAACGCGGACCGAATCGTCTACTACGACGCAGATACGAGCGGCGGCAACAGCGGCAGCCCGGTCTGGCAATATTTTACCGACACCCTCCAGAGACGGGTCATAGCACTGCACGCCTTGGGCACATCCCGATACAACGGCGGGCCCCGATTGGTTGCCCAGAATCAATCCATCATCGAAACCTGGATGTCCTGGTCGCCCTCCGGGGACGGGGGAGGCGGAGGAGGCGGATGTTTCATCGCAACGGCGGCCTACGGCTCCTATCTGGACCCCCATGTGCAGGTGTTGCGGAATTTCCGGGATCGTCATCTTTTGAAGAACGCGCCGGGACGGGAGTTCGTTCGGTTATATTCCCGATATTCCCCACCGCTGGCCGCATGGATCAAGGATCAAGAGGGCTTGCGGACGGCAGTCCGGATACTGCTGACGCCGGTAGTCTACGCGGTAATGTACCCGCTTGGTTTGCTTGCCGTCTTCGGACTGGCGGCGGTGGCGACCATCGGGGTCTGCTACAGCCGGCGGCGTGCCTTCACGAAGCTGAACCCGTCGAATTTCGATACCAGATTATGAAGATCTCCGAAGTTCCCCAGGATGCCATCAAGACGATGGCAGGTGAAAAAAAGGCCCTCTATGCCGTCGATCACCAAGGGGAGTATGCCCGGACCGTTACCCGGGGCTGGGAAGCGGAGGAGATTGTTCTAACGCAGGTTATCGAGGATTTCGAAGTGAAGGCAAAACTGGCTGCCGACCGGGTGCGGTGCGGCGAAACATCCCCCATTGAATACTTTATGAACAAAAAATGGATGGACTCCTTGACACTGGCGCAAGCGATGGGACTTTTTCATTGGCAGGTTAAACGGCATTTCAGAGTTTCCGTCTTCAAGAAATTGAAAAAGCGGACACTAACCGAATACGCGCGCCTCTTCGGCGTGAGCGTCGAGCGGTTGAAAAACTTTTCCGGGGAAGAGTGAATGGCGGAACCCAAGACCTTCAAACACCAGCAATACGCCCATTGTGAGAGCGGTGTGGTCACCGCGCTTCTCAATCACCGAGGCCTCGATCTCTCCGAGCCGATGGTTTTCGGCATCGCCGGCGGTCTCACCTTCGCCTATCTCCCTTTCATCAAAATCACCAATATGCCGGTCGTCGCGTACCGCATGTTTCCGGGAGCGATCATCAGGGGGACAGCAAAGAATCTCGGGGTTCGGTTCGAGACGCGGCGATACTCGGACCCTCAAAGAGCTTTCGAGGAACTTTGCGCTTTGGTGGATGACGGACAGTGTGTTGGGCTGCAGACATCGGTCTACTGGCTCCCCTATTTCCCTGCTGAAATGCGTTTCCAGTTCAATTCCCATAACCTCATTGTTTACGGAAGGGTTGCAGAAGAATTCCTCGTGAGCGACCCGGTTTTCGAACAGGTTGTCCGGGTGAAGGCGGAGGATCTCCAGAACGCCCGCTTCGCCCGTGGGACTCTTGCACCGAAGGGATTTCTCTACTATCCTATCCAGATCAGTACACGGATCGACCGGTCGGAGGTCATCCGAAAGGCGATCCGAAAGACGGTGCGTATGATGCTTTACGCTCCGCTGCCTTTTATCGGCATCAAAGGGATTGAATATATGGCGCGGAGGATTGAGAAACTGAAGAATGGGGATCCTCGATATGCTCGCCTCTACCTGGGCCACATTGTACGAATGCAGGAGGAGATCGGGACGGGAGGGGGTGGCTTTCGATTTATGTACGCGGCTTTTCTCCAGGAGGCGTCGCGTCTCCTTTCATCGGTTCCACTGGAACAGGCATCGCGCCTCATGACCGAGGCGGGCGATCGGTGGAGACTCTTCGCCCTGGCCTGCGCCAGGGCCTGCAAAGGGAAGACCGTGGATTTCGATCCAGAAAAAATTGCCGTGTTGCTCAGAGAATGCGCAATCCAGGAAAAACGCGTCTACACGTTTCTCAAATCGTTGAAACGGTAAAGAATATTTTAAAAGCCTTTTTTTACATCGAACCGGTAATATTCCCATGATCCACGGGAGCATCTCCGGCGGATGGGTCAGCACGGTGACCGGTGCGGCGGGACCTCTTTGGGGCAGTGCTCTATCCGTCGTCTGCTGAACGGATGGAAAGCGCTTGAAGCCGAGTTTGGCTGCGTCCCCGGTGTGGATGCCGTCGGCGATCAACGGGTCCCCTTCCTCCTTGGTCTTTCCCTGAAACCTGAACCTGCCGAGTGCGCAAGAGGTCTGAGGGGCAGGCCGATGACAGGAATGCCGACCCGGGTGACCTTCCGTGTTGCAGGCTTTCCATCGATCGCTTTCCCATCAGCGTGAAAGGATCGGCGTCGGTTGTGCCCAGCGGTCTTTATCCCCCTCATAAAACCATTTGTCCGGGAAACCGCGGTGGCGTATGAAGCTGGGGTTCTCCGCCCATCGGATCAGATCCTCATAGGCCTGATGGATCTTCCGGAACATGGCCGGATTCCCCCCGAGATCGGGGTGGTGGATCTTGACCTGGCTCCGGTAGGCGTCTCGGATGATCCTGCGGAGTTCTGGGGAGTCAAGGTTCGATTTTTCCAGATGGAGATAAACCAGGGAAGAGGGCCGAACGTCCGGTGTGTGAAGGATCGGCGGCTTGACGGCCTGCGGCGGAACATGGTTCCGGACGGCTTGGTTGAGGACATGAAGCGTGGCAAAATACCTTTTCTTGGTGCGACGCTGTTCCGCCCACCAGGATTCGCCAAGGATGTCCGCCATCCTGCTGAAGTCTTCGCCCGGATTTCCTCCCGGGGTCCGCGGGTAGAAAAAGCTGTGGATCTCCTTCTGTCCGCAGGGCAGGAGGTCCATCACGATCAGCAGATCGGAAAAGTAGAAGGTTGCATACCGCGTGTTCAGCGCCTGGAGAAGGCCGCATCGCATATCCAGTCGCTGCCGGAGCTTCTGCCGACACTCGATGCTGCAGTACCGTTTTCGGCCGAGACTCTCCATCGTCCCGCAGGAAAGGCAGCGCCTCGGCTCCTTTTCGGCCTTCACAGGGACGGGCAATATTTTCATGGATTCCTTCATCATCAAAATCAGCGCCGGTCACGCCCCATCCGGCGGTAACGGGCGGGACAGGCCGTGACAACCGATGTTCAGCAGATAGACTCTTCTATCACAACGTGAAAGAGAATGAAACGAGAGACGGCCCTACGGATTTCCCCGATCCGGTTTTCAAATTTTGCCAAGAACGCAATGTACAAAACCTTCAAGATTGTGATTGACAACGGGAAAGGCCTGCCTGTATCAAACACCCATGTCCAGCCTTCTCGACCGCCTCTATGCGGACCTGTCCAACCGTCTGCTTTTCTTCAAGGACGGCTGGGGGGACCTTCCCCGAATCCGGGAACTCCGGCGGGCAGGAAGCCATCTCGGATCGCCGCGGGTCATCGAGGTTCGCTGGGAGGAGACCGTGGAAACCCAAAATGCCCTGCTGCACCGGGGCGCCTTCCCGTCTCCGTATGACGATCTCCCGCTTCCCGTGGAGAGCCGCACCGCTTTCTTTGAACTGGTTTTGCCGCCGAAGGCTTCGCAAGAAACTCCGATCTGCCTCCATTTCGCGGCGACCGGCGACGAGGGGTTTTCCCGGCGCCGCCGGGCCCTGGCCATTCCGCTGCTCCGATACGGGATCGGTTCGCTGATCCTGGAAAATCCATACTACGGGCGTCGCCGTCCGCCGGACCAGCACAAGAAGATGTTGAACCGCTTCAGCGACCTGTGGGCCATGGGGGGCGCAACGGTCGAAGAGGGGCGCTCGCTGGTGCAATGGCTTCGCCGGGAGGGGTACGAGCGCCTCGGCGTCTGCGGGATCAGCATGGGGGGGAGCATGGCGGCCCGGGTCGCCGTTCAGCAGGAGGAACCAATGGCCGTGATCGGATGCGTCACGGCCCATTCGGCAAGCGCTGTGTTCACCGAAGGGATCCTGAAGGATTACCTCGCCTGGGAGACCCTCGAGCGGGAGCTTGAGGAGGGTCCATCGGGAAATGGGCCAGGCCGGAAACCAACCGACGGCGAAGAGGCGGTCGAACGAAATCGTAAAACCGACGATGAGGGTCCGGCAATGACCCTGATGCGGGAGCTGCTCGACGTGACCGATCTGCGGCAATATTCACCTCCGCGGCTTCCGGATGCGGCCTTTCTTGTTGCGGCGAGTCGCGATGCCTACATCCCGCCGGCCTCGGCGACCCTGCTGCACGACCACTGGCCCGGCTCAACGATGCGATGGCTCCGGACCGGACACGTGGGGGCCTTTCTGTT
>JAEAMF010001431.1_pt1 | contig 17123 bp, 17 predicted proteins | sample 8958721 | NCBI WGS metagenome assembly JAEAMF01 (sample SAMN16933255, study PRJNA681124) | bioreactor sludge metagenome | isolation source: anaerobic bioreactor treating anionic surfactant - SDBS | place: India: Bengaluru | collected 2019-02-28
GAGTCCTCGGGGATCACTAAATATGGCTTGAAGCTGAGATTGTGCGGCTCCTTCTCGGCGATGGCCAGCAGCTTGCCCTCGTCGTCAAAGATGCGGAAGAAGTCGCGGCGGTCGGTGGGGTAGACCTTCAGCACGTCGGAGGCTTTCAGCGCCATGCCGTTGCACACGCAGCGCCGGCCGGCCTGGCTGACGATCATCTTCGGGTATTCGTCCAGCAGCTTCTCGATGGGGATGACCGCCTGCAACAGCCGGCCCTCGGCGGCCAGCGCCGCGGCCTGCTCCAGGGTCACCGCCTGCTCCAGGCCGAAGCGGCCGATGCGCTCGCGGCGCAGCTCCAGCAGGTAGGCGCCGCAGCCGAGCCGCCGCCCCAGGTCGTGGGCCAGGGAGCGGATGTAGGTTCCCGAGGAGGTTAGGGCGCGGAACTCCAGGGTGTCGGCCGCGACCGCGCGGCCGGTCAGCTCGTGGACGAACACCTCCGCCGCCTCCAGCGGCACCACCTCACCCTGGCGGGCGTAGGCGTAGAGCGGCTTGCCCCTGAACTTCTTGGCCGAATAGGCCGGCGGCACCTGGAGCAGGCGGCCGCGGAAGGCGGACAGCAGCTCCTCCAGGTCGACCGCCGCCAGGTCGACGTCCCGGCGCGGCCCCAGCGGCTCGCCCTCGGCGTCGTAGGTGGCGGTGGCCTGGCCGAAGCGGATCCGGCCGGTGTAGAGCTTGTCCTGCTTGACGTAAAAGTCGAAGAAGCGCGTGGCCTGCCCCAGGGCGATGAGCAGCAGGCCGGTGGCATTGGGATCGAGGGTGCCGAAGTGGCCGGCCTTCTTCGTGCGCAGCAGGCCGCGCATGCGGGCCACCGCGTCGTGGGAGCTGATGCCCTTTTCCTTGTCGACGGCGATCAGGCCGTGGATCATGGCAGCTGAGCGGCCACCAGGCGCACGACCTCCTCGCGGGCGGCCGCCAGGGGGCCGCGGTAGAAGAAGCCGGCGGCGTGATGATGGCCGTCGCCGCCGAAGGACTGGGCGACGCAGCGGGCGGAAAATTCGCCGCGCGAGCGGACGGAGACGCGGTAATAGTCGGCGTCGAGCTCCTTGAAGAAAAGCAGCACCTGCACGCCGTCGATGGAGCGGGCCACGGCGATGACGTCCTCGGTCTCGATCTGCTTCAGGCTGAGGCGGTCGAGAAAATCGCGGCGGAAGTGAATCATGGCCACGCGGCCGTCGAGGGCGGTCTCCAGCGTGGACAGGACGCGGGTCAGCATGCGGATCTTCTCCGGCGGGTTGGAGTTGAAGAGCAGGTTGCTGACCTCGAAGGGCGGGAAGCCGCCGCGGCGGGCCAGGTCGGCGGCGACGGCCAGCGAGCGCGCCGTGGTGTTGGAGTACTTGAAGGAGCCGGTGTCGGCGGCGATGGCCGCGAAGAGGTTGAAGGCGATGTCGCGGTCGAACCCGGCGCCCAGCTCCAGGGCGAGGTCGTAGACGAGCTCGCCCACGGCGGCGGCTTCGGGAACCACCCAGGCCAGGGACGGGCCGTCGTCGCCCGACGGCAGGTGGTGGTCGATCAGCAGGCGGTCGTACTCCCCGAGGCGCTTCTGGCCGGTGCGCTCCTCATTGCCGCCCTCGATGAGCACCACCAGGTCGTAGGGTTGCGGGTGGATCTGCCCGTGGCGGACGAGGGCGTAGCCCGGAAGGCGGTCGATGGGGGAGGGGGCGCGGTCGACGTTGATGAAGTCGGCCTGCAGGCCCAGCCGGCGCAGCAAGAGGCAGAGGGCCAGGCCGCTGCCGACGGCGTCGGCGTCGGGGCGCAGGTGGCAGCTGACGGCCACGCGGCGGGCGGCGCGGATGCGCTCAGCGATCTTCTGCTTCACCGGGATCCTTGGCCGCCAGCCCCCCTCCGGGTCTTCCGTCGGGGACGGCACCCTGAAGGGATGCCAGCCGGCGTTCGAAGTCGAGGGACTCGTCCAGGTGGAAGTCGAGCTCGGGCATGGAGCGCAGGCGCATGCGCCGCGCCAGCAGCTTCTTGATGAACCCGGCGGCGCCGTTCAGGTGCTCCAGCACGGAGGCGGCGGCATCGGCGGGGCAGGCGACAAAGACGGCGGCGCGCTTCAGGTCGGGGGCGGGGCGCACGCGCAGGACGGTAACCCGGCGCAGCTCCGGGTCCAGGCTTTCGCGGCCCAGGATCTCGCCCAGCGCCTCGCGCAGCGTGCTGGCGAACTTCTCCAGGCGGTAGGCCATCTCAGTAGTACTGCTCGCTCAGGCGGCTGATCTCGACGGCGTAGTCGCGCTCGATGAGCTCCTCGACCTGGCGGAACAGGCGGGCCAGCTCGGCGCGGCCGGCGCCGACGCTCACCACCGTCAACTGCGCCCGCTGCCACAGGTCCTGGGCGCCGCTCTCGGCGACGGCGACGTTGAAGCGCCTGCGCAGCCGGGCCTTCAGGCTGGAGAGCAGGCGGCGCTTGTCCTTAAGGCTGTGGAATTCCTCGGCGAACAAGTCGATCTCCAGCTGGCCGACCATCAGGGGATGAGGGTCTTCTCATATACTTCCAGGATGTCTCCGATTTCGAAGGTGTTGAAGTTCTTGATGCGGATGCCGCACTCGGTTCCGGCGCGCACCTCGGACACCTCGTCCTTGATGCGCTTCAGCGATTCGATCTCGCCCTCGAAGACCAGGTCGCCGTTGCGCATGACCTTGACCTTGGACTTGCGCGTGACCTTGCCGTCGCGGACGACGCAGCCGGCCACGAGCCCCACGTTGGAGATCTTGAATTTCTGCAGGATCTCCACCTCGCCGACGCGCGTCTCCTGGTACTGCGGGCCGATCTTGCCCTTGACGGCCTTCTCGATGTCCTCGACGAGATGGTAGATCACGGCATACAGGCGGATCTCCACCTTCTCCATCTTGGCCATGGCCAGGATCTTCTGCGGCGCCTTGACGTTGAAGCCCAGGATGACCGCCCCGGAGGTCGAGGCCAGCAGGATGTCGGCCTCGTTGATGCTGCCCAGGCCGCTGTGCAGCACGTTGATCTTCAGCTTGTCCTGGCTGAGGCGCGCCAGCACCTGCTCCAGCACCTCGGCGCTGCCGAAGTTGTCGGCCTTGACGATCACCGGGAAGTCCTGGACCTGGTCCTGCTCGACCATCTGGAACAGGTTCTGCAGGCTGATCTTCTTCTCGGCCATGACGTCCTTGTTCTTGGCCGCCTTCAAGGCCGCCTGGCGCATCTCGATGATCTTCTTGGCCTTGTCCAGGTCGTCAACGACCTGGAAGACGTCGCCGGCCTGGGGCAGGGCGTCGAAGCCCATGATCTCGATGGGCTCGGGGACCTGGGCGGAATCCAGGGTATTGCCGGCGTCGTCGAAGATGGACTTGATCTTGCCCAGCGAGTTGCCGCAGATGAAATAATCGCCCTTCTTCAGCCGGCCGTGCTGGATGAGCACCGTGCCGATGGGGCCCAGCTGCGGGTCGAGGCGCGACTCGATGATCGTGCCGCGGGCGGGTACCCGGGCGTAGGCCTTCAGCTCCTGCATCTGCGCCACCAGCTGGATCATCTCCAGCAGCTGGTCCAGGTTCTGGTTCTGCTTGGCCGAGATCTCCACCGAGACGGTCTTGCCGCCCCAGTCCTCGACCAGGATGCCGTGCTTGTTCAGGTCGGTCTTGACGCGGTCGCGGTCGGCGCCGGCGATGTCGATCTTGTTGATGGCCACGATGATCGGCACCTGCGCGGCCTTGGCGTGGTTGATGGCCTCGACCGTCTGTGGCTGCACGCCGTCGTTGGCGGCCACCACCAGGATGACCAGGTCGGTGGCCTTGGCGCCGCGGGCGCGCAGGTTGGTGAAGGCCTCGTGGCCGGGGGTGTCGATGAAGACGATGGCCCCGCCGGGAGTTTTCAGCTTGTAGGCGCCGATCTTCTGGGTGATGCCGCCGGCCTCCTTCTCGGCCACGCGCGTCTTGCGCAGGGTGTCGAGCAGGGTCGTCTTGCCGTGGTCGACGTGACCCATGACCGTGACCACCGGCGGCCGCGGGCCGGGCTGCTCGCCGCTCTTGGCCACCTGCGCCTGGAAGACGTAGTCCTCGAAGGGCAGGACCTCGAGCTGCACGCCCAGGTCGGCGCACAGGGCGGCGATGTCGGCGCCGTCCATGATCGGGTTGCCGTGGTAGTTCATCTTCAGCTGGGCGATCCGTTCCTCCAGCTGCTTCAGCTTGATGCCCAGCTTCTCGGCCAGCTCCTTGACGGTGCAGAAGTCGGTGATCTGGATCTTGGCCGGCAGGTGCAGGGGCTCGACCACCTTCTCCGGCCTCGGCGTGACCGGGCGGGACGGACGCGGCCCCGGCCGGTGCGGGCCATGCGGCTGCGGCCGGCGGTAGGGCGGCGGCGCCGGGCGGAAGATGCGCTGCTCGGTCACCGGCCGCGGCGACGGCGACATCGGCGCATGGGCCTTCGGGGCCGCTGCCGGGGCCCTGTGAGCGGCCGCCGGGGCGGAAGCAGGGGCCTTGGGGGCGGCCGCCGGGGGGTGTGCCGGAGCCTTGGGAGCCGCCGCCGGGACGTGTGGCGGGGCCTTGGGCGCGGCCGCCGGGGCAGGGGCGGGTGCCTTGGGCGCGGGGGCCGGGGCCGGCGCGGGAGCCTTGGGAGCGGCGGCCGGCTTGGACTCGGTTTTCTTCTCGGGAGCCGGCTTAAGCTCCGCTTCTTTCTTCTCGGCGGTTTTCTTCGGGGCTTCCTTCTTCTCGGCCGGCTTCTTTTCGGCGGCCTTCTTCGGCGCCTCCTTTTTCTCGGGCGTTCCCTTGGTTTCCTTCTTTTCGACGGTTTTCTTGGGGGGCTTGGCCATCTCGGCTTCCAGGGCGGCGACCTTCTTGGGGCTCTGGGAGAGCTCGCGCAGCTGCTCGAGCTGCTCGACGTTGATGACCGAGGAGTGCGACTTGACTCCCAGGCCGAGCTTGTCCAGGAAGTACATGGCCAGCTTGTTGGTCAGCTGGAACTGCTTGGTCGCTTCGTGGAGCTTGATGGTTGACATGAAGCGGTTCTCCTATTGCTTGGTTTGCGGCTCGCCGCCGTCGCCCTTGCGGTTGGCGATCTGGATGTCCCAGCCGGTCAGCTTCGAGGCCAGCTTGATGTTGACCCCCTTCTTGCCGATGGCCGCCGACAGGGTGTCCTCGCGCACCGTCACTTCGGCCACCTGGTTCTCGGGGTCGACCAGGTGCACCTTGACCACCTCGGCCGGCGTCAGCGCCGAGGCGATGAAGCGCTCGGGGGCGCTGCTCCAGGCGATGACGTCGATGCGCTCGCCGCGCAGCTCCTTGGTGATGGCCAGCACGCGGTTGCCGTTCATGCCCACGATGGCCCCCACCGGATCGATGGCCTTGTCGGTGGAATAGACCGCCACCTTGGACTTGATGCCCGGCTCGCGGGAGACGGCGAAGATCTTGACGATGCCCTCGGCCACCTCGGGCACCTCCTTCTTGATCAGCTCGACGACGAAGTCGTTCATGTAGCGGGTGGCCAGCACCAGCGGGCCCTTGCCCTCGGCGAACACCCTCTTGATGAGGAACTTGATGATCTCGCCGCGGCGGAAGCTGTCCTTGGGAGAGATCTCCATGGGGGGCAGGACGGCCTCGCCCCACTCCAGGCCGAGGATGTAGTTGCCGTTCTCGACCCGGCGCACGTCGCCGCTCATCAGCGTGCCGGCCAGCTGGAAGTACTTCTCGTAGATGGTCTCCTGCTCGGCCTTGAGGATCTTCTGCATGATGATCTGCTTGGCCGACTGGGCGGCGATGCGCCCCAGGGTCTCGCCGGGCAGGTGGATCTTGATGACGTCGCCCTCGCGGGCCTTGGAATCGTATTTCAGGGCATCCTTCCAGTGGATCTCGGAGAGCGGGTCGGATACCTCCTTCACCACCAGCTTGCGGACGTAGACCTCGATGATCCCCTTCTGCTCGTCGATCTCGATCTGAATGTCGGCGTCGGGGTCAAAATACTTCTTGGAGACGGTGAGCAGGGCCTCCTTGATGGCAGAAAAGAAGATGTCGGGATTGATGCCGCGTTCGCGGCTGATCTGACGAATGCTCTGCAACAGGTCTTCTGCCATGGATGGTCCTCATTTTGCTCATAGGCAACGAGCCATTATAAAGGATTTCAGCGGGAAATGCAAACGTCCCCGCCTTGGGGCTTCCATGAGCCTGGCAGACGGCACACGGCGTACGGCATACGGAGGAGAAGCGATCGGCGGCTTCAGGGAAGGCAGAGGGAAGAGAGAGGGAAGAATGAGGGAAGAGAAAGTGGGAAAAGGCATTTCGGGATTCTGTCTCACTCTGTCTTCCCTCTGCCTTTCCCTGTGGTTTCCCTTTCTCTTCCCTGGAGTTCTGAAGCCTTACGCATCCGCCGGGGCAGGTGGGTATTGACTTTCGCTCTCTTTTGCGATACATTGACCCCTGTTGTCACGCGAGGAGGAACCTACAATATGAACAAGAACGAAATCGCCCAGCTGATGGTTAAGGATTCCAGTATCATCAAGAGCAATGCGCTCCGGGTCATCGATACGCTGGTGGCGGTTGTCGGCGATCAGTTGAAAAAAAAGCAGGGCAAGGTGACGCTGGTCGGGTTCGGCACCTTCAAGGTGATCGACAAGAAAGCCAAGGTGGGCCGCAATCCCAAGACCGGCGCCAAGATCAATATTCCGAAGAAACGGGTCCCCAAGTTCATCGCCGGGAAAGAACTGAAGGCCCTGGTCAAATAGCCAGGGTGATGGACAGGCGCGTAGCCCAGTTGGTTAGAGCGCTACCTTGACACGGTAGAGGTCGGCGGTTCGAGCCCGCCCGCGCCTATTGTTCCCATGGACAAAGAAAAAGCGATCCTGATCAGGATAAACGGCGAGCTGAGGGACCTCGGCTCGCCAGCCGCCCCCGGCGACCGGGTCGAGGAGGTCTATCCCCATTCGCCGGAGGCCCTCGATGTCTACCGTCATTCCGCCTCCCACCTGCTGGCCCAGGCCGTGCTCGAGCTCTTCCCCGGCACGCAGTACGGCGTCGGCCCGGCCGTGGAGAACGGCTTCTATTACGACTTCCTGACCGCGCGGCCGCTCGCCGAGTCCGACCTGGAGGCCATCGCCAGGAAGATGGCCCACCTGGCGCGGCAGAACCTGCCCATCCGCCGCGAAGTGTGGAGCAAGGAGCAGGCGCGCGAGCACTTCCGCCGCCAGGGCCAGACCCTCAAGCTGGAGCTGCTGGAGGAGAAGGTCGCCGGCGACGAGGTGTCGGTCTACCGCCAGGGCGACTTCGTCGACCTGTGCCGCGGGCCGCACCTGGGCTCGACCGGCCTGCTGCAGCACGTCAAGCTGCTCAGCGTGGCCGCCGCCTACTGGAAGGGGGACGAGCGCAGCCACTCGCTGCAGCGCGTCTACGGCACGGTCTTTCCCGATGCCCGGGGGCTGGAGGAGCACCTGCGCTTCCTCAAGGAGGCCAGGGAGCGCGACCACCGGCTGCTGGGCAAGGCCCTCGACCTGTTCTCCCTGCAGGAGGAGGCCGGGCCCGGGCTGGCCTACTGGCACCCCAAGGGCGCGCGCATCCGCCACGAGATCGAGACCTACTGGAAAAAGCGGCACTACGAGGGCGGCTACGAGCTGCTCTACACGCCGCACATCGGCCGCGAATGGCTCTGGCAGACCTCGGGGCACCTCGGCTTCTACAAGGACTCGATGTACGCCCCCATGGCCATCGACGAGATGAACTACTATTTGAAGCCGATGAACTGCCCCTTCCACATCATGGTCTACAAGTCGAGCCAGCGCTCCTACCGCGACCTGCCGCTGCGCTGGGCCGAGCTGGGGACCGTCTACCGCTACGAGCGCAGCGGCACCCTGCACGGGCTGCTGCGCGTGCGCGGCTTCACCCAGGACGACGCCCACATCATCTGCACGCCGGAGCAGATCGACGACGAGATCCTGCGCGTGCTTGACTTCTCGCTCGACCTGCTGCGCGCGTTCGGGTTCAGCGAGTTCAAGATCGAGCTTTCGGTGCGCGACCCGCAGGCCGCCGGCAAGTACGCCGGCAGCGACGCCATGTGGGTCCAGGCCGAGGCCTCGCTGGTCAAGGCGCTGACCGTGCGCCGGCTGGCCTACCAGCGCATGGAGGGCGAGGCCGTGTTCTACGGCCCCAAGATCGACATCAAGATCAAGGACGCCCTGGGGCGCTTCTGGCAGTGCACCACCATCCAGTTCGACTTCAACATGTCGGAGCGCTTCGCCATGAAGTACATCGGCGCCGACGGCGCCGCCCACCAGCCCTACATGGTGCACCGCGCCCTGCTCGGCTCGCTGGAGCGCTTCTTCGGCGTGCTCATCGAGCACTACCGCGGCTTCTTCCCGCTGTGGCTGGCGCCGGTGCAGGCCCTCATCGCGCCGCTCAACGACGACTGCCTGCCCTACGGCCGACGCGTGCTGGAGGAGCTGCGCCGCGCCGGCGTGCGCGCCGAGCTCGACGCCCGCGCCGAGGGCGTCAACCGCAAGATCCGCGACGCCGAGAAGCAGAAAGTCCCCTACATCATCGTGCTCGGGCCGCAGGAGGAGAAGGCGGGCAACCTCTCCTACCGCATCCACGGCCAGGGCGACCGGGGCAAGATCGGCCTCAGTGAATTCCTGCAGAAAATTAAAATACTCGTAGAGGAAAAAAGCCAACATTATGAGATTCAGTAAACCGATCCCCAACAAAAAGAGGAATCCCCACCGCATCAACGAGGAGATCATGGCCCGCGAGGTGCGCCTCATCGACGAGGAGAAGGCCCAGCTGGGCATCCTCCCCATCGCCCAGGCCCTGGCCATCGCCCGCGAGAAGGAGCTGGACCTGGTGGAGATCTCGCCGGAGGCCCAGCCGCCGGTGTGCCGCATCCTGGACTACGGCAAGTTCCTCTACTCGCTGCAGAAGAAGGCCCACGAGGCCCAGCGCCACCAGCGCAAGGTGCTGGTCAAGGAGATCAAGTTCACCCCGGTCATCGGCGAGCACGACGTCGAGGTGAAGCTGAAGAAGATCAAGGAGTTCCTGGCCGAGGGCAACAAGGTGAAGGTGACCGTGTGGCTCAAGGGCCGGCAGAAGCGCAAGCCGGAGATGCTGGAGACCATGGTGGCGCGCATCATGGAGATCCTGAAGGAGATCGCGGAGATCGAGGCCCCGCCCAAGCGCGAGGGCTTTTTCTGCCATATTATGATCGGAGCGAAAAAAGGAGGCAAGGATGCCAAAACTAAAAACGCATAGAGGCGCCCACAAGCGGCTGAAAGTCACCGCCAAGGGCAAGATCAAGCGCAGCAAGGCCTTCGGCCGCCACATTTTGACCAAGAAGAGCGCCAAGCGCAAGCGCAACCTGAAGAAGGCGACGCTGGTGGTCAAGTCGGAATTCAAGAAGATGAAGGAACTGCTGCCCTACGAGAACTAGGAGGAGACGATGCCGAGAGTTACCCGCGGGAACAAAAAGCTTCTGCGTAGAAAAAAGATACTGGACCAGGCCAAGGGCTTCTGGGGCGCCAAGCGCAAGAATTACCGCTCGGCCAAGGAGTCGGTGCAGCGGGCCATGGCCTACGCCTACCGCGACCGCCGCAACCGCAAGCGCGACTTCCGCACCCTGTGGAACGTGCGCATCAACGCCGCCGTGCGCGAGTTCGGCATGAGCTATTCGCAGTTCATGAAGAACCTGAAGAAGGCCCACATCCTGCTCAACCGCAAGATGCTGGCCAACCTGGCGGCCAGCGAGCCCGAGACCTTCCGCGCCATCGTCGAGAAAGCCAAGTCCGTGGCATGATCGATGAGCTCAGGAAGGAGATTGAAGAGGCCCGACGATCCTTTGTCCATGAGCTAGAGGGCGTTCCATCTCCGGAAACGCTGGCGGCGCTGAGGGAGCGCTTCCTCGGCCGCAAGAAGGGACGGGTCTCGCTGCTGCTGGCGCGGCTGCGCGAGTGCGCCGCCGCGGAACGGCCGCTGGCCGGCCAGGCGGTCAACGAGCTCAAGGCCTTCGTCGAGGAGGCGCTTGCCGCCGCCCCGGCCCGGGCCGCCGCCCCGGCCGGCGAGTGGCGCGACCCCTCGCTGCCGCCCTCGCGCCTGCCGGCCGGCGGCGAGCACCTGATCGCCGCCATCCAGCGGCGCATCGAGGACATCTTCCTGCAGCTGGGCTACGAGATCGCCCGCGGCCCCGAGGTGGAGCTCGAGGACTACAACTTCACCAAGCTGAACATCCCGGCGCACCACCCGGCGCGCGACGAGCAGGATACCTTCTTCCTGGAGGGGCACGACGAGATGGTGCTGCGCACGCACACCTCGCCGATGCAGGTGCGCTACATGCTCGAGCACAGGCCGCCGCTGAAGATCATTTCGCCGGGCAAGGCCTTCCGCAAGGACGACCCCGACGCCACCCATTCCCCGTGCTTCCACCAGGTGGAGGCGCTGCTGGTGGACCGCGGCGTGCGCTTCTCCCACCTCAAGGGCACGCTGGAGGCCTTCTGCCGCTCGTTCTACGGCCCGGACATCGTGCTGCGCTTCCGCCCCGGCTATTTCCCCTTCACCGAGCCGTCGGCCGAGGTGGACATCAGCTGCTTCCTGTGTCGCCTGCCGCGTCTGCAAGGGGAGCGGCTGGCTGGAGATCCTGGGCAGCGGCATGGTGCACCCGCAAGTGTTGCGCAACTGCGGCATCGACCCCGAGGAGTATTCCGGCTTCGCCCTGGGCATGGGCATCGAGCGCGTGGCCATGGTCAAGTACGGCGTGCCCGACCTGCGCCTGCTGTACGAGAACGACCTGCGCCTGCTGGGGCAGTTCGGGTGAGGCCATGAAGATCAACGTCGAGTACCTGAAGCGCTTCGTCGCCTGCGGCCTGGAGGACGGAGCCCTGCGTGAGCTGCTGGCCGGCCTCGGCCTGGGCACCGAGGAGGTGCTGCAGGTCGGCGGCGAGACCGTGCTGGACCTGGAAACGACGCCCAACCGCCCCGACTGGCTCTCGCACTACGGCGTCGCCCGCGAGATCGCGGCCAAGGACCCGGGCCTGCGCTTCACGCCCATGGACCTGGCCGCCGTCGACCTCGGCGCCCCCGGCGACGGGTTCGCCATCCACATCGAGGACCCGGCCGACTGCCGGCGCTACAGCGGCTGCATCGTGCGCGACCTGGCGGTGCGCGAGTCGCCGCCCGATGTGCAGAAGCTGCTGGTCTCGCTGGGCCTGCGGCCGATCAACGACGTCGTCGACGCCTCCAACCTGGTGATGATGACCTGCGGCCAGCCGCTGCACATCTTCGACCTGGAGCGGTTGCGCGGCGGCCAGGTGCGCGTGCGCCGCGCCCGCGCCGGCGAGGCGCTGCGCCTGCTCGACGAGCGCGACGTGACGCTCGACGGCGGCCACCTGCTGATCGCCGACGGCGAGCGGCCCCTGGCCCTCGCCGGCGTCATGGGCGGCCTGGACTCGGGCATCACGCCCGCCACCCGTCACGTCTTCATCGAGAGCGCCTGCTTCGACCCGGTGGTCATCCGCCTGGGCGCGCGCTCGCTGGGGCTGAAGACCGACGCCAGCCACCGCTTCGAGCGCGGCATGGACGCGGAGGCCACCCTGCCGGCGCTGCGCATGGCCCTGCGGCTCCTGTCCCGCTCGCAGGGACGCGCGCTGAAGCCCTCCTTCTTCCAGGACGCCTACCCGCGGCCCCAGTCCCGTCCCGCCATCCGCCTGGAGAAGGACTTTCCGGCGCGGTTCACCGGCATGGACATCTCCGCCGCCGACGCCGCCGCGGTGCTGCAGCGCCTGGGCTTCGCGCTGCGCGACGACGGCGCCGCCTGGCAGGTCACGCCGCCCAGCCACCGCGTTGACGCCGAGTGCCGCGAGGACCTGGTGGAGGAGATCGCCCGCGTCCTGGGCTACGACCGCTTGCAGGGCGAGATGCCGCTGACGGCCAACCCCGTCCTGCGCGTCGACGAGGCGCGCCCGCGGCTGCAGCGCCTGAAGGCGCGCCTGGCCGCCGCCGGCTTCCAGGAAGTGATCAACTACGTGTTCCAGTCGCCCGAGGAGAACCGCCTGGCCGGAGCCGAGGAGCGGCCGCTGGCCCTGAAGAATCCCCTGGGCCGGGATTTCTCGGTGATGAAGAATTCCCTGGTCCCCGGGCTGCTGCGCAATACCGCGGCCAACGCCGACCAGGGCTGCGACCGCGTCGCCCTGTTCGAGATCGGCAACGCCTTCGCCGACGAGGCGGGGCGGGTCGTGGAGCGCCGGCGCCTGGCCCTGAGCGCGTACGGCCAGGAGCAGCGCCCGGACTGGCGCCTGGCCGGCCGGGAGTTCGACCTGGCCTGGCTCAAGACGGAGCTGGCGGCCCTGGCGGGCCTGCTGCGGCTGGAGTTCGCCTTCCGCGCCGCCGCCCACCCCCTGTTCCGCCCGGGGGCCTGCTTCCGCGTTGACTGCGGCGGCCGGCCCGGCGGCTGGTGCGGCGAGGTGGCCGCCGCCGCTTCCGGGCTCCACAAGCTGGAGCGCCCGGTCTTCGCCGCCGAGCTGGACCTGGAGGCGCTGCTGGCGGGGAGCGGCGAACGCCGTTTCCAGCCCTGGAACCGCTTCCCGGCCGCGCGCCGCGATTTCACCTTCCGGATGGCGCGCGCGCGCTCGTTCCAGGAGCTGGACGACGCCATCGCGGGGCTGCGGCCGGCCGCCCTGGAAAGCTACGAGCTGACCGACGTCTACCAGGGACCCGGCCTCCCGGCCGACCAGGTCAGTCTTTCCCTGTCCTTTACCTACCGGGCCGCGGAGCGCACCCTGACCGGCGAGGAGGTGAACGAGGCTCACCGCGGGTTCACCGGCCGGCTGGCGGCGCAGCTGGGCCTAATCCAACGATAAGGAGAGTGCCATGAGCGCAGGATTCAAGGAGTTCGATAAACTGGAGGAGAAGATCAACCGCATGATCGCGGGCATGAAGGCCCTGCGCGAGGAGAACCAGAAGCTGCGCAAGGAGCTGCAGGAGGCCAAGCACGACACCTCGCAGCGCGAGGGCGAAAAGGGCGAGATCCGCAAGAAGATCGCCTCGCTGATCGAGCTGGTCGACTCCATCGGGGAATGATGGGCAAGGAAGTCGAGGTCACGATCACCGGCAAGCGCTTCGTGTTCCAGCTGGCCGACGACGTGCCGCCCGAGGAGTTCCTGCAGGTGGTCGAGTACGTGGAGAACAAGATCAACAAAATAAAGAGCAGGATGAACGAATTGGACGCCCAGAAATTGGGATTGTTAACTTCGATAAACATCGCCCAGGACCTCTTCTCCCTGAAGAAGGAGAACGAGAAGCTGGCCCAGATCCTGGGGCGGATCGACACCCTGTTGTCGCCGGAAAGCGAGGATGGAAAGTTAACCGTCAGTTTGTCGTCCTGATCACAGGAGGTAGCCAATGATCGGGATCGCCATCGCGATGCTGCTCGGAGCCCTGCTGGGCGCCGGGGCGGTATGGTCGCTAAAGAGGAGGATCTTCGCCGGGGAGTTCCGCAAGGTGGAGGCCTCCCAGAAACAGCTCGAGGCCAAGGGCCGCGAGGAGCTGGAGCGCGAGAAGAAGCAGGCGCTGCTGGAGCTGAAGGAGCAGTTCGCCGAGTGGAAGAACGAGTACAACCGCCGGCAGAACGAGAAGGTCAACCGCCTGAACGTCATGGAGAAGCGGCTGATCCAGAAGGAAGAGAACCTGGACAATCGCTATGCCAACCTGGACAACAAGGAAAAGGAGCTGAAGAAGAAGGAGCACGACCTGGACCTGCAGGAGGAGGAGATCGCCGCCCTGCGCGGCCAGGTCAGCCAGCTGCACGACGAGCAGCGCCAGAAGCTGGAAAAGATCTCCGGCCTCACCGTGCAGGAGGCCAAGGACATGATCATCCGCCAGTACGAGAGCGAGGCGCGGCTGGAGTCGGCGCAGCGCCTGAAGCAGATCGAGGACGAGCTGAAGGAGAAGAGCGCGCAGCTGGCCAAGGAGACCATCTCCAACGCCGTGCAGCGCATCGCCACCGAGCACGTGGTCTCCTCGTCGGTGACGGTCATCGACCTGCCCTCGGACGAGATGAAGGGGCGCATCATCGGCCGCGAGGGGCGCAACATCCGCGCCCTGGAGAACGCCACCGGCGTCGACTTCATCGTCGACGACACGCCGGAAGCCATCCTGGTCTCCTCCTTCGACCCCATCCGCCGCGAGATGGCCAAGCAGGCCATCGAGACGCTGATCGCCGACGGCCGCATCCACCCGGCGCGCATCGAGGAGATCGTCGACCGCATCAAGGGCAACTTCGACAACTACCTGCGCAAGCAGGGCGAGGCGGCGGTGCTGGAGCTGGGCATCCGCGACCTGAACCCCGAGCTGTACTTCTACCTGGGCAAGCTCAAGTTCCGCTCCTCGTTCGGCCAGAACGTGCTGGAGCACTCCAAGGACGTGGCCTGGATCGCCGCCTACCTGGCCCGCGAGGTCGGGGCCAGCGTCCCGGTCTGCAAGCGCGCCGGCCTGCTGCACGACGTGGGCAAGGCCATTGACCGCGAGACCGAGGGCACGCACACGCAGCTCTCGGTGGAGCTGGCCAAAAAGTACGGCGAATCCGCCGCCGTGCAGGACGCCATCGCCTCGCACCACATGGACACGGCTTTCACCTCCATCGAGGCGGTGCTGATCCAGGCCGCCGACAGCATCTCCGCCGCGCGGCCCGGCGCCCGCCGCGAGATCCTCGAGACCTACATCAAGCGCCTGGAGAAGCTGGAGGAGCTGAGCAAGTCCTTCGCGGGCGTGACCAAGGCCTATGCCCTGCAGGCCGGCCGCGAGGTGCGCGTCATCGTCAACGCCAACGAGCTGGACGACAACCGCACGTTCCTGATCTGCAAGGACATCGCCCGCAAGATCCAGGACGAGATGGAGTACCCCGGGCAGATCAAGGTGTCCGTCATCCGCGAGGTGCGGGCCATCGAGTATGCCAAGTAAGACGCTGCGCCTCATCCTGGTCGGCGACGTCGTCGGCCGCCACGGCCGCCGCTTCCTGCGCGCCGTGCTGCCGCTGGTAAAGGCGAAGTTCCAGCCCGACCTGGTGGTGGCCAACGGCGAGAACTCGGCCGGCGGCCTGGGCGTCATCCGCCGCACCGCCGACGAGCTGTTCGAGGCCGGCGTCAACGTCCTGACCGGCGGCAACCACACCTGGGACAAGAAGGAGGCGCTCGAGCTGCTGGCCAGCGAGCAGCGCGTGCTGCGGCCGCTGAACTTCAGTCCCGCGACGCCCGGCCACGGCGTCTTCGTCTTCCGCACGGCGGCCGGCCCGGAGGTCGCGGTCGTCAGCCTGCAGGGGCGGGTGTTCATGGAGGCGGTCGTCGACAACCCCTTTGCGGTCATCGACGAGTTCCTCAAGAAGAACCGGCACCCGGTCGTGCTGGTCGACTTCCACGCCGAGGCCACGGCCGAGAAGCAGGCCATGGGCTACTTCCTCGACGGCCGCGTCAGCGCCGTCCTGGGGACGCACACGCACGTCCCCACCGCCGACTGCCGCGTCCTGGAGAAAGGAACGGCCTACCAGACCGACGTCGGCATGACCGGGGCGCTGGACTCGGTCATCGGCATGACCCGCGAGCCCATCGTGCGCAAGTTCCTCACCGGCATGCACCAGAAATTCGAGGTGGCCGGCGGCCCGCAGGTGCTCGACCTGACCGTGGTCGACGTCGATGCCGCCAGCGGCCGCGCCGCGCACATCGAGGCGCATCGCTATCTCGAGGATACGTATCTCAAGGAACTGGGATTGCCAGGCTGATGCATGAAGCTTCGTGACGCGTAACGCGTGACGCGTGACGAGTAACTGCAGGGGAACAAACTATCGTAACTCGTGATTCGTAACAGCAAAAGGCTTTCCGATCACGAACTTTTGCTTGCTCTCCTCACGATACCCCATACCATGAGTCCAAAGCCCTCGTCCGGGGCGGTTGCTCATTGGATTTTGTGACTTGTGCGAAAGCGGGTGCTTGGGATCTGGAACGTTGGCTTTCTCGCGTCACGCGTTACGCGTCACGCGTCACGATTGCCCGATGAGTATCGGGCATGGATTGACTTTTGCGGCTTTTGCGCCTAAAATCGGGAAATCGTGCTCGTGTTCGTAACGATTCGACCCGTTGGCCCGATCCCATGCAGCGCAAGATAGTCCGCGTCACCGCCGTCCTCTGCGTGGCGCTGTTCGTCTACTTCATCATCCGCGCCAACCCCCGGGAACTGCTGCGCGTGCTCGGCCACCTCGCCTGGGCGGAGATCGCCGCCCTGATCCTGCTGCGCCTGGCATTCTGGGGCATCCGCACCTGGTCGTGGCAGATGGTGCTGGGCTGCTGCAGCCCCTGCCGCGTCCCCTTCGCCACCCTGTTCTGGGCCGAGATGGCCGGCCACGCCGTGGGGCATTTCACCCCCTCCGCCAAGATCGGCGGCGACGCCATCCGCGCCATGATGGCCGGGCCGGTGCCCAAGAACCATTCGCTGGCCTCGGTGGTGGTCGACAAGACGGTCGAGCTGATGGCCACGGTGCTGATGATGAGCCTGGGGCTGTTCCTCACCCTGATGCGCATCCGCATGGGCTCCACCCAGCGCGCCGTTTTCCTGGCGCTGACCGCCGGCATGGCCGCGGCGATCTTCGTGTTCTTCCGCAAGCAGAAGAAGGGGCTGTTCATCTGGGTGCTGGAGAGCCTGAAGCGGCTGCGCATCCGCTCCAAGTACCTGGAGTCCAAGCGCGCGCGGCTGGTTGAGACCGACGCCGTCATCGCCGAATTCTACTCCCGCCACCGCCGCGTTTTCCTGGCCGTCTTCCTGCAGTACGTCGCCATGATCATGCTCTGGGCGGTGGAGATGCACCTGAGCTTCCGCTTCCTCGGCCTGCATTCCATCACGTTCATGAAGAGCTTCCTGATCACCATGCTGGGCATCGTGGCCAACATCGTGCCGGTGATCCCGGCCAGCATCGGCATCTACGACATGAGCTATCTGCCCATCTTCGCCATCTTCCGCGTGCCGCTGCGCTTCGGCATCACCGTCGTCCTGCTGCGGCGGGCGCTGAACCTGCTCATGGCCGTCATCGGGCTGTGGCCCATGCTGCGCCTGCGGCAGCGCCCGCCCGCGACTCCGGCCACCGGGGTGCCGCTGGCGGCGCCGGGGGAGACGGCGTAGGG
>JAEAMF010001450.1_pt1 | contig 17123 bp, 11 predicted proteins | sample 8958721 | NCBI WGS metagenome assembly JAEAMF01 (sample SAMN16933255, study PRJNA681124) | bioreactor sludge metagenome | isolation source: anaerobic bioreactor treating anionic surfactant - SDBS | place: India: Bengaluru | collected 2019-02-28
GATCTTGCGGACGTTGACGATGATCTCGCCGCGGTCGTCCTCGTTGTGGGCCACGGTCACGGCGCCGTCGGCGCTGGCCTTCTTGCCGACGAGAACGGTGAAGCACTCGGCGCCGCCGTCCCCGGCGGATACGGCCGGGAGCGGGGCCGCCGCGGGGCGTGATGGCGCCGGCTTGACGGCGGCGACGGAGAACGTGAGAGCAAGCGCGAGCGAAAGCGGGATGAGCAAAAATCTCTGGACGGGCTTCATGCCCTCCAATTTACTCCGGCGGGCCGTCTCCGTTCAAGGGGCGCCGGGCCCCGGCGCGCTTTTCCAGGATGAGCCGGCCCGCGCGAAAGTCCATGTGGACCCGGTAGGGCCAGAGGAGATGATTGCCGATGAGCCCGGCCGCGTACCGTCCGCCGATCTCGTTCAGCCCGCGCATCGGGAACTCGCACATGGCTTGCCCCTTGTAAAGGAGCGGGCCGAGCGCGATGGCCAGGCCGTCGATGCGGTTGACGTCCTGGGCCCCGCCGGCCCCCCGGATGCCGGTCCGGACGATCCGGCCCGGATCGGTCTTCGGCTTGAGGTGCTCGGCGAAGAAATCGACGTCCAGGAGGTTGGCCGCCGCGGCCGTATCGAGGATGTAGAGGGCGGCCGGCGCGCCGTCCGGCGAGGCCTCGACGGTCGTCGCCTCATAGCAGTAGAGAGGGACGTCGGTCGCCACCGCGGTCCTGTCGATGGCCGCGGCCAGGAGGTCGGGGCGATCGAGCGGGTAAAGGGTCAGGACCTTGGCCTCGACGTCGATTGTGACGTTGAAGCGCTTGAGGAAGGCCGTCCCGATCAGGCCCTTCTTGAGGCCGTCGAAGGGCCGGATGTCCGAGACCATGACCGGGACGTTCCGGAAGGCCAGGCCGCCGGCTTCGACCTTGTCGAGCACGGCGAAGCGGACCCGGGATTCGGCCGGCCCCACGCCGGTCGCCGTCGAGCCGCCTGTCAATTGCAGGCCGAGCTCTTCGGCCAGCCGCGGGCTGACCGACAGGAAGTCGGCGAAAGCCGAATCGATGTCGAAGGGATAGGCGTCCTTGCCATTGAGGGTCAGGGCGACCATGAAGTTGCGGGACCGAAGCGCGTCCGTGATCAACGGCAGGGCCAGGCGCGCCAGGCTGCCCTCCGTCTCGAACAGCCGGCTCCCGGCGACGGACTGGATCTGGCCGAAGCCGTTGCCGAACCAGGAGGGCAGGGTCGCCGTTTCCCCTTCATAGCGTTCCTGGGCCAGGCGGTAGATCTCGTGGAGATCGGAGATCCGCCCTCGCTGCCAGGCGGCCCGCCACAACTGGCGCAAGGCCTCGCCGTAGAACGCCCGGGACGGGACGGCCCGGCGCAGGTGGCCGATGGCCGCGTCCTCGTCGTTCCGGATGCGGGCGATGCGTCCCAGGCCGAGGTGGGCCTCGGGGTCGTCGGGCGAGGCGGCGACGGCCTGCCGGAGGACGACTTCGGCTTCCCCGACGCGCCCCGCTTTGAGCAGGGCCAGTCCGCAGACGGCCCTGGTGTGCGCGTCGGCGGCGGGGTCGGCCAGCAACTTCTCCGCGAGCCGGCCGGCCTCCCGGAAGGAGTCGTTGAGGATCAGCGCCTCGAGCCCATGCAGGCCCTTTCCGGGCGCGGGGATCTGATCATGCCCCGGGGCGGACGACGGAACGAGCGATCCCAGGGCGGCCACGAATAAGAACGCGACGGCGAAACGGCAGGGTTTGTTCATTGTCGGCTCCAGAGAGCATTCGCCTCTGCCAGCGCCGACGTTGGGGGGGTAGGCCGGCCGGTCCGGCTATTTCAGCCAGGCGTCGAGACGGGTCCTTTGGGCCGGGGTGGCGTCTTCCCGCGGCGTGATGCGGAAGCTCGGGACCGCCTTCAGCCCCAGCTCGACCTCCATATCGCCGACCTGGCCCCGCCGCGCGTAGAGGACGCGGACCTTGTCCCCCGGCTTGAACCCGCCTAGAACGTCCTGGAGCGAGCGTTGTGCCACGCGCTCGCCGTTGACGGCCAGGATCTCGTCCTGGGCGCTTAAGCCGGCCACGGCCGCGGGCGAGCCGTCCTCGACGGTGGCGACGGCCGCGCCGCCGTTCTGGTCCTGGGTCGAGGCGCCGAACCAGGGCCGGGGCGACGGCCGCGGCTCGAGGTCGATGGCCAGGCCCAGGGGGCCGAGATACTTCGCGTAATCCCAGGGCGCCGTCGTCCCGGCGTAGGTGTCGAAGATCTCCCCGAGGGGCGCGCCGGCGGCCCGTTCGCAGGCCTGGCGCAGCTCGGCGGCCGTGAAGCCCCGCTTCTTGTCCTTGTAGTAGGTCCGGTAGAGCGTCCGCATGACATCGTCGAGAGAGGCCCGGCCGTTCGAGGCCTCGCGGATGGCCAGGTCGAGCAGCAGCCCCAGGCCGCAGCCGATGTCGTAATAGGAGATGGTCGTGTTGAGGGCGTGCTCGCTGCGGCCGAAGTAGCCCCGCCAGGTGTCGAGGCTCGACAGGCGGGCCGATTGGCGGCGTCGGCCGGGCGCGTTCTCGTAGCCGGCGATGGTCGAGCCGAGCCGCTCCAGGATCTCGCCGCGGGTCATCAGGCCGGCCCGGTTGAGCAGCTGATATTCGTAATAGACGGTCACCCCTTCGGAGAACCAGAGCAGGTCGGTGTAGTTCTCGCGGTCGTAGTCGAAGGGGCCGAGGGTCAGGGGCCGGATGGATTTGACGTTGAACAGGTGGAAGTATTCGTGGGCGATGAAGGCCAGCCAGCGCTGGTAGCCGGGCCCGTCGGCGAACGACCGGGGATCGAACGTGACGGCCGTCGAGTTGAGGTGCTCGAGCCCGCCGCCGCCCGGCCCGATGAGGAGGTAGGTGTAGTGCCGGTAGGGCAGGTCGCCCATGAGCGTCGCGGCGGCCTCGACGATCTTCTTCAGGTCGCCGGTGAACCGGGCCCGGTCGATGGCGCCGAGGTCGTAGGCGGCCACCGTGTGGGGGCGGCCCGCGGCCTCGAAGGACAGGACCTCCTGGTTGCCGACCAGGATGGGGCAGTCGTAGAGCGTGTCGAAGTCGGGTGCGGTGAAGGCGTGGGGCGTCCCCGGCACAGGGTCGAGGCCGGTCGAGACCTGCCGCCAGCCGGCGGCCGGGACGACCGCGACCTTGACCGGGTCCTGGAGATGGCCGGCGACGTTCATGAACACGCCCGTCGGGCAGATGAAGCCGCCGTCGTCGGCGAGATAGCTGTCGGCGACGAAGCGGTTGAAGGCGTAGACGTCGTAGCTGACGACGACCGTGGCGGCCCGGCCGGTGAGGACGCGCCAGGCGTTCTTGGCCGTCTTGTCCCAGACAAGCGGCCGGCCGGCGCCGTCCTCGGCCCGGAAGTCCTTGACGTTCTTGGCGTAGTCCATGATCTGGTAGTAGCCCGGCGTCCAGACCGGCAGCTTGAAGTCCTGGCTCTCACCCCGCAGGCCGTCGGCCCGGAAGACGACGTGATAGTAGTGGGTTGTCGGCCGCTCCATGGACACCGTCAGCGACAGGGACGGCGCCGCGGCGGCGGGAAGCGGTGCGGCCAGGGCTCCGGAGACGGCGGCCCCGGCGACAGCCAGGACACAGAAGAGAACGACGAGCCGACCGGTCTTTTTCACGATGTCCCTCCTTATTGCAACTCGTCATGCCGGGAAGCACGCCATGCCGGCGCCAAATCGGCGCCGTGCCGGGAACGCCACGGGGAACGCCACGGGGACACGTACCAAGGGTACATGTCCCCGGCCGTCCCCCGGCCGTCACCCCCGGCCGTCGCCCATGCGCCCGCGGCTGGCGTCTCCCAACGCGCAGGTCCCCCGGCAACGCTATTTCCAATCCGGCAGCCGGCCGGGCGTGTAGGGCGCGCCCACCGCGTCCAGCCGCTTTTCGATGGCCTTGACGTCCTCGGCCAGGATCTTCTTCAACCGCTCGTAGACCGGGCGGAACTCCTCCTCGGCGATGGCCAGGCCGTCGCGCTGGCTCTTGGTCGGGGCCGAGGTCGAGCTGGCCTGCTCGTAGACGACGCGCATGGCGCGATCGGCGATGCCCGGTGTCGTGTCCTTGTCGAGCTGGGCCAGGACCCGGTCGCCGTTCATCTTCAGGCCGAGCTCGTGGACCTGGGCCTCGAGGGCCTTGACGGCGTCGAGGATGTCCTGGTGCGGCACGGTCACGCTCTTGAGCGCGGCCCGGTAGTGCTTGGAGAGCGTTCCGAGCTGGCGCAGCGCGTCCATGGCCCCGGTGACGGAATTCCCGAGCTTGCGGGCCCGGGCCTGGAAGGCGGCCAGCTCGGCCCGGTCGGCGGCCGGCAGCGACAGGGCGGCCAGGGCCTTGACCTTGAAGGGCGCCGGGCCGGCCAGCTCCTTGACCTTGCCGTCGACGCTCCAGGCCAGCGAGACCTTGTAGGTCCCGGGAATGACGAACGTGCTCGACGGCCCGGACGAGGCCGGCCCGGCCTGGGCCGGGCTGGTCGGGGCCAGGGCCGGGTACTTGAGGTCCCACGGGACGCGGTTGAGGCCCTTGCGGGCCGGCTCGCGCAGGACCCGGACCACCCGGCCGTCCTCGTCGGCCACGGTCAGCAGCACATAGGCCGGTTCCTGGTCGCGCTCCGCCTTCAGCCGCTCGTAGGTCGGATAGGGGACGGGCTGGCCGGCCTTGACCAGGGCGGCCTCGGCCTCCTTCCGCTGGTCGCGCAGGGACTTGGGGACGTCCTTGAGGTGGTAGGTGAAGACCGTGGCCACGGGCGGATTGGGGACGGAGAAATAGCTCTCGCCCTGGAAGCCCTTCTCGCGCGAGCCCAGGCCGCCGAGGGGCATCTTCTCGACGAACATCCAGGCGTCCTTGACCGGGAACAGGGCGCCGTCCTTGGCCAGGGCCTCGGGCGTGGCGTCGCGCAGGGGGGAGTAATCGTCGAGGACGTAGAAGCCGCGGCCGAAGGTGGCCAGGACGAGGTCGCTCTCGCGCTTCTGGATGTCGATGTCGCGCACGGCGACGGTCGGCAGGCCCGAGCCCAGCTTTTTCCAATGCCGGCCGCCGTCGAGCGTGGCGAAGAGCCCGAACTCGGTCCCGGCGAAGAGCAGGTCCTTGCGGACCGGGTCCTCGGCCAGGGCGTAGACCGAGCCGCGCCCGGGCAGGTCGGCGGCGATCGAGGTCCAGGTCCGGCCTAGGTCGGCGCTTTTCAGGACGTAGGGCTTGAAGTCGCCCCGCTTGTGGTTGTTGAACGCTACGTAGACCGTGGCCCGGTCGTGGGCCGAGGCCACCAGGTCGTTGACGTAGGTCAGGTCGGGCACGCCGGGGAACCTGTCGATCTGGCGCCAGGTCGCGCCGCCGTCCTCGGTCACCTGGACCAGGCCGTCGTCGGTCCCGGCGTAGAGCAGGCCCGCGGCGACGGGCGACTCGTCGAGGGCGACGATGTTGCCGTACTGGGAGGTCGAGGCGTTCTTGGCCACCGCGTCCATGGGCCAGACCCGGCCCATGACCTGGAGGGTGTTGCGGTCGAGGCGGCGGGTCAGGTCGCCGCTGATGACGGTCCAGGAGTCGCCCCGGTCGTCGCTGCGGAAGACCTTGTTGGCCGCGAAGTAGAGGCGCGTGTGCGAGTGCGGGCTGACGAGGAGCGGCGAGTCCCAGTTCCAGCGGTACTCGGCCTCGCCCTTGCGCGGCTGCGGCTGGATGGGCATGGATTCGCCGCTGCGGCGGTCGAAGCGGCTCAAGTTGCCGTGCTGCGACTGGGCGTAGACGATGTCCGGGTCCTCGGGGTCGACGGCCGATTCGAAGCCGTCGCCGGTGTCGGTCGTGATCCAGTCGGCGTTGACGATGCCGTGGGCGCTGGTCGTCCGCGACGGCCCGCCCAGGCTGTAGTTGTCCTGGGTGCCGCCGTAGACGTTGTAGAAGGGCGCGTCGTTGTCGGCGACGACCTTGTAGAACTGGGTCACCGGCAGGTTGGGCATGAACTTCCAGGTCCGGCCGCGGTCGAACGACTCGTAGACGCCGCCGTCGTTGCCGTTGAGATAGTAGCCGGTGTCGGCGGGGTCGATCCACAGGGCGTGGGAGTCCCAATGCTTGCTCTCGTCGCCCAGGGCCCGCCAGGTGGTGCCGCCGTCGTCGCTGACCTGCAGGAAGACGTCCTGGGAATAGACGCGTCCGGCCTCCTTGGGATCGCAGACGAGCTCCTGGTAGTAGTTGCCGCTCGAGGTGTAGGCGCTCCGCCGCTCCCACGACGCGCCGCCGTCGGTGCTGCGGTAGAAGCCGCCCTTGTCCTCCTGGGCCTCGACGATGGCGTAGAGGAGGTTGGGCGTGACGGGGGAGAGGGCCAGGCCGATGCGGCCGAGGTCGCCGCCGGGCAGTCCGGCCACGATCTTGCGCCAGGTCTTGCCGGCGTCCGTGGACTTGTAGACGGCCGAGCCCGGGCCGCCGCTGATCTGGGTGAAGACGTGGCGGCGGCGCTGGTGGGCCGCGGCGTAGAGGGTGTCGGGGTCGTTCGGGTCGATGTGGACCTCGTTCGCGCCGGTGTTCTCGTCCAGGGGCAGGACGGCCGTCCAGGTCTTGCCGCCGTCGGTCGTCTTGTAGACGCCGCGGTCGCCGCCGGGGCTCCAGAGGGGCCCGTAGGCGGCCGCGTAGACGACATCGGAGTCGCGCGGGTCGATGGCGATCGTGCCGATGTGCTCGGAGGCCTTGAGCCCGACGTTGGTCCAGCTGGCGCCGCCGTCCTCGGACTTGTAGACGCCGTCGCCGTAGCCGACGCTGCGCTGGTTGTTGTTCTCGCCCGTGCCGACCCAGACGACGCTGGGGTTCTTCGGATCGAGGACGACGCAGGCGATGGAGTAGGAGCCCTGCGCGTCGAAGACCGGGGTAAAGGTCGTCCCGGCGTTGACGGTCTTCCAGACGCCGCCCGAGGCCGAGGCGACGAAGAACTCCTGGCGCCGGCCGGGCCGGACGGCGAAGTCCGAGATGCGGCCCGAGGTCAGGGCCGGGCCGATCGAGCGCAGCTTGAACGCGGCCAGCGAGAGGTCGGCGTACGGGTCGGACTCTTTAGCGGCCGGGGCTTTGGCCTTGGCCTGGGCCCCGAGCGGCGCGGGCGCGACGGCCAGGATCAGGACGACGAGGGCCAGGGCGGCGGCCAGGACCATGTAACGGCGGGACGGGTTCGACATGACGACCTCCTCGGGCGGATGGCGGTGGCTGACGAAACTGGATGATACCGCCGCCCGCCGGGAGGGTCAAGGCGCCGGCCGCCGCGCCCCGGTTTTGACAGCTTCGGCCCCCGGCCTATACAATGCTCCCGTGACGGACAACGCGGATGCGGCCCGGGACCTCGAGGCGTTCGCCCGGGGCCTCGGCTTCGACCTCTTCGGCGTGGCCGACATCACGGCCCTGCGCGAGAGCTTCCTTCTCGAGCCCGGGACGCGGGACCGTTTCGACCGGGCCGTCGCGCTCGGCAAGCGCCTGAACGACGCCGTGCTCGAGGACATCCCCGACCATCCGACATCGCTCTATTTCCATCACTACCGGCAGGCCAACAATTTCCTCGACCGGGGCGCTTTCCTGGTCGCGGACTTCATCCAGAAAGCCTGCTTTCGGGCCCTGCCCGCCGCCGCCTCGCAGATCGTCGACTGGGAGGGCCAGCGGGCCCACCTGTCCCACAAGCACGTCGGCCGGGCCGCCGGGCTGGGCTGGTTCGGCCGGAACAACCTCCTGGTCAACCCGGCGCTCGGCTCGCGCTTCCGGCTGGTGACGGTCCTGACCGACATGCCTCTCATGCCCGCCGTGCCGCTCGACCGCGACTGCGGCGCCTGCCGGGCCTGCGCCGCGGCCTGCCCGGCCGGGGCCATCAAGGAGACGCGCGAGGCCTTCGACCACCGGGCCTGCTATGAGACGCTCAAGGAGTTCCGCAAGAAGGGCTACACGACCCAGTTCATCTGCGGCATCTGCGTCCGCGACTGCCGCGGCCCCAAGTGAACGGGCCAAGGAGGACGGCCATGAAAAGAACGGGATCGGACAACATGACCCGCCGGGAGTTCTTCGCCGCCGGGGCCGGGCTGGCCGGCGGGATGGCCTTGGCGGCCCGGACCCGAGGAGGCGCCGCGGGTCGCGCCGGCCAGGTCGGGCTCACGGACCCGTCCGGCTTGTCGCGCGTCATCCTGGTGCGGACGGATTCGCGGGCCGACGGCGTCAAGAAATGCCTCGAGCTCCTCGACTTCGAGCCGTTCCGGGGCAAGAACGTCCTCGTCAAACCCAACCTCAACACCTCCGACGAGACGCCGGGCTCGACCCACGTCGACACGCTGAAGGCCCTGCTCCAGGCCGCCCGCGACGGCGGCTGCAAGGCCCTGTCCGTCGGCGACCGCAGCGGGCCGGAAGCGACCGAGCAGGTCTTCGCGAAGAAGGGGCTGGCGGCCCTGGCCGGGTCCTTCGACGCCAAGCTCCTTAACTTCGACGAGCTCGGCGAGCGGGGCTACGCCCGCCGCGACCCGCCGGCGTCGCACTGGAAGGACGGCTTTCTGGTGGCCCGGCCGGTGCTGGAGACCCCCTGCGTCGTCTCGACCTGCTGTCTCAAGACGCACCAGTTCGGCGGCGTCTTCTCGATGTCCCTGAAGAACTCCGTCGGCATCGTGCCGCGCAAGGGGCACGGCTACATGAAGCAGCTCCACGGCTCGCCCGACCAGCGGCGCATGATCGCCGAGATCAACACGGCCTACAAGCCGTCGCTCGTCGTCCTCGACGGGCTGGTGGCCTTCGTCGACCAGGGCCCGATGACCGGGCCGCGCAAGGACGCCGGCGTGTTCCTGGCCGGCACCGACAGGATCGCCATCGACGCCGTCGGCCTGGCCATCCTCAAGGAGCTGGGCTCGAACGACGCCGTCATGAAGACGCCCATTTTCGCCCAGGAGCAGATCGCCTGGGCGGCCACGCTAGAGTTGGGGGCGACATCCCCGGCGGGCATCGTCATCTCCACGGCCGACGCGGCCAGCGAGGCCTACGCCGCTAAGATCCGCCCGATCCTGGCCGCCGGCTGACGCCCGGGACGCTTGGGAAGATTGGGGGGGAAGATTGGGGACATGTACCTTAGGTACGTGTCCCCAGTCTTCGCAGGTGCGTGTCCCCGGGCGGCTTCACTCGGCCCCGAAGGGCTCGTCGATCGACACCGCCTCCATGCCGCCGAGGTGCCGGGCGCCGTCCTCCGTGACCACCAGGCAATCCTCGATGCGGAGGCCGAACTCGCCGTAGATGTAGACGCCGGGCTCGTTGCTGAAGGTCATGCCCGGCTCGAGCTTGAGGGTGTTGCCTTTGACGAAATAGGGGTATTCGTGCCCTTCCATGCCGATGCCGTGGCCGAGACGGTGGGCGAAGAACTTGTAGCCCGGGCCGAAGCCGGCGTCGACGATGACCTTGCGGGCCGCGGCGTCGACCGACTCGCAGGTCGCCCCCGGCTTGGCCGCCGCCAGCGCGGCCTTCTGGGCCCGGCGGACGACGTCCCAGACGCGCCGCTGCTTGTCGGACGTCCGGCCGAAGACGACCGTCCGGGTCACGTCGGCGCTGTAGCCCTCGACGGAGCAGCCGCCGTCGACGAGAACGCAATCGCCGTCGGTGAGGTTCCGGGCGATTTGCGAGCCGTGGGGGAAGGCCGTGTTGGGGCCGAACTGCGGCCCGCCGCCGCCCTGCGAGCCCATCTTCTGCGTCGCCATGGCGATGGCCCCGGCCAGGTCGCGCGTGGTCATGCCGGCCCGTAGGGTCTTGAACCCCTCGCGGAAGGCCCGCTTGGTGATGCGGTTGGCCAGGTCCATGTAGGCGATCTCCTTGGCCGTCTTGACGCCGCGGCAGCCCTCGGTGACCGCCGCGCCGTCGACGACGCGGGCCGCGGTCAGGGTCCGGGCCAGCCCGTGGACCTCGAAGGCCCGCAGGTCCGGGGCCGTGGCCAGCGTGCCGGTCGCGGCGCCCATGTCCTTGAGCACCCCGCCGATCGCCATATAGGGGTCCTCGTGCTCCTCCCAGGTCCGGATCTCCTGCCCGGCCGGGACGAGCTCCTGGGCCCGGGGCGCCTCGAAGGCCGGGCAGACCCAGACGGGCTCGCCCTTGCGGCCGAGGACCATGCCGAAGACCCGCTCGCTCAACCACCAGCGGACCTTGGTGAAATAGACGAGGTTGACGCCGCCGCCGATGAAGATGGCGTCGAAGCCGCGGGCGGCCAGAAGCCGGCGGGCCTTCTCGATCCGGGCGGCGTAATCCGCGGGCTGGAGCGGCTCCACGCCCTTGACGAGGTTCTCGAGCTCCTGGGACGGGGCCGGGACGGACGTCTTCGGCGCCGCGGCCAGGGGGGCCAGGCCGGCGGCGGCCAGCGAGATCGTGCCGGTCTTGAGGAACGCGCGACGGGTGGGGGACATGGGAAACCTCCTAAGAGGAGAAGGAATATCACAACTCGGGGGCGAAACAAAACGGCCCGGCCCGGCCGGACCGCGGCGGGCCCCCGCGCGTCAGCCGTCGAGGTCGCGGATGAACTCCTCGACCTTCAGCACCAGGTCGCGGTTGCCGATGAACAGCGGCGTCCGCTGATGGAGCGCGGCCGGAACGATGTCCAGGATGGGCCCGCGGCCGTGGGAGGCGTAGCCGCCGGCCTGTTCGGCGACGAAGGCCAGCGGGGCGGCCTCGTAGAGGAGCCGCAGCTTGCCCGACGGCGCCTTGGGGTCCTTGGTGTCGGCCGGGTAGTAGAAGACGCCGCCGGCCAGGAGGTTGCGGTGGAAGTCCGAGACGAGCGTGCCGATGTAGCGGAGCGACAGCCCCTGAACGCCGCCCTCGCGGCCCTGGAGGAACTCCGTGTAGCGCTGCACGCCGCGGCTCCAGTACTTCTGGTAGCCCAGGTTGACGCTGAAGTACTTGGCCTGCGGCATGGTGATGTTCGGGTGCGACAGGAGGAACTCGCCGACCGAGGGGTCGAGGGTGAAGCCGTGGACGCCGTGCCCGGCCGTGTAGACGAACATGGTGCTCGTGCCGTAGGCGATGTAGCCGGCGGCCACCAGGTTGCGGCCGGGCTGGAAGAACTCGTCGGCCGAGACCGGCCCGCCGTCCCGCATCCTTTTATACACGCCGAAGATGGTGCCCACGGGCATGTTGAAGTCGACGTTCGAGGAGCCGTCGAGCGGGTCGAAGACGAGCAGGTACTTGCCCATGGGGTACGGGGCGGGGATGGGCAGGAACTCGGCGTTCTCCTCGGAGGCCAGCCCGGCCAGCCGGCCGGTGTGGTCGGTCAGGCGCGTGACCGTCAGGTCGGCGAAGCGGTCGAGCTTCATGACCGTCTCGCCCTGGACGTTGACGTCGCCCGTGCGGCCGAGGATCTCGGCCAGCCCGGCCCGGGTCGTCTTGCTGGCGATGACCTTGCCGGCCAGGGCCAGGTCGTAGAGGATGTTGGTCAGCGTGCCGGTGGCCTCGGGGTGGAAGGCCTGTTCGTCGAGGATGTGCCGTTCGATAGTGATGATGGGAGAAGGATCGGCCTGATCGACCATGACGCCTCCTGATTTCTGCCTGGTTCCCAGGGCAGGGCCTCAGGATATCACGGCACCGGGCGGGGTTCAAGTCCGGCCGACGTTGCGCTGCCGCGGCGGGCTCGGCTATAATCCGGGGCGAGGGGGCGCCGTGAAGAAGGTCCTGATCATCGACGACGACCGGGCGCTGCGGCAAACGCTGGCGGCGGCCCTGGAGGCCGAGGGCTTCGGCGTGGCCGAGGCCATGGACGGGCGCGAGGGCCTCGACAAGGCCCTGGCCGGGAGCTTCGACCTGGTCGTGCTGGACGTGGTCATGCCCGGGCTGGGCGGGCTGGACGTCTGCCGCGGGTTGCGGGAGGCCGGCCGCCAGCTCCCGGTCATCGTCATGTCCGGCAAGAAGAAGCACGAGGGGGACAAGGTGCTCGGGCTGGAGCTCGGCGGCGACGATTACCTGACCAAGCCCTTCGGCGTGGACGAGTTCATCGCCCGCGTCCGCGCCGTCCTGCGGCGGTCGCGGCCGGAGGTGGTCGAGGTCGACGATGTCGTTTTCGGGGACGTCGCCGTCGACTTCCGGGCCAAGACCGCGGCCAAGGGCGGCCGGAGCCTCCATCTGACGGCCCGCGAGTTCGGCCTGCTGCGCCTGCTGGCCGGGCTGGAAGGCCGGGTCGTGTCCCGCGAGACCATCCTCAACAAGGTTTGGGACTACGAGAAGTTCCCGACGACGCGGACCGTCGACACCTTCGTCTACAACCTGCGGCGCAAGATCGAGGACGATCCGAAGGCGCCGAAGCACCTGATCACCGTGCCCTGGCTGGGCTACAAGTTCCAGCGCTAGGGGCCGCACCTCGCGCCGCGGGCCCTTCGGGGCGCCCTATTTCGCGGCCAAGCGCCGGCGGGCGTCGGCCAGCTCGGGGTGCGAGGCGTCGGCGTCCTTCCAACCCTCCAGGAATTTCGCGTATTCGGCCCGGGACCCGGCACGGTCACCCTTCTCCTCGAGAACGCGGCCCAGGCGGTAATGGTAGAGGGGCGACATCAGGTAACGGACCTGGTTGGCGGGGTCGATGGTCAGGAGCTTGCGGTATTCGGCGGCCGCCTTATCCAGGTCGCCCTTCTTCCAGTAGGCGCGGGCCAGGGCGTCCTTGAGGAAGGGCTGGTTGTAGGATGAGATGTCCGGGATGCGGGCCGTGATGAAGGCGCGCGGGGTCGCGCCTTCCGCCGCGGCGATCGCGTCGTCGACGCGGCCGGCGGCCAACGACGCCTCCGCCTTCGCCAGGGCCCTTTGGAAGAACATGTCGTCGTTCACGACCGGGTCCAGGGCGGCGACGAGCGGTTCTGCTTCCGCCAGGATGGCCAGGGCTTCTTCCGGCCGCCCGCGCGCGATCTTCAGCCGGGCGCTCAAGACGGCCTTCATGGTCCCGGCCACGGCTTCGCGGGCGGGGTTGCGCTTGAGGTTGAGGGCGAAGAAAGCGTCGATGGCCCGCTGGGACTCGTCGAACCGGCCCAGGTCGAGATAGACAAGCGACAGCATCCAGTTCGTGACCATGAGGCCGAAATCGTCGCCCCTCCGCTCGGATAGGGCCATCAGGCCTTTGACCTCCGCCGGGGTCCTATCCCATTGGCCAAGGAAATCGCGGACGTAGGCCCGCAGCCAGACCGCCAGCCACTTGGCCGATGCAGCCGGGGCCCGGGCGACCAGCTCGTCGAGGCAACGCAGGGCCTCCGGGTAGTTCTCCTGGAGAGCGTAGACATAGGCCAGGCTGGCCAAGGACAGATGGAAGTCGGGGTGGGCGGCCAGGACCTCCTTGTATTTGGCGACGGCATCGTCGAGCCGGCCCGTGCGCATGAGCATCTCGGCGATCGAATCCTGAGGATTGGGGTCCCCCGGGTTGGTCGCCGCGTAGCGCTCGAGATAGGGGATGGCCCTGCCCGGCTGGCCCATCTTGAGGCAGGCGTAGGCCGCTTCGTTGAGCGTCAGCCCGAAATCGGGATCGAGGGCGAGCGCCTTTTCGAAGTTCGCCAGGGCGCGGGGATATTCCTTGGCGCCGGCGTAGGAACTCCCGAGCTCCTGATAGGCGTCCTTTTCGCCGGGATACTTGGCGACGAGCTCCTCGAGAAGGCGCCTCCGTTCCGGGCCGTCGCGCTTCACGGCCCCGGCATGGGCGGCTTCAATGTAGAGCCGCTCTTTTTCGCTGGCCCGAGAGGCGAGCCGAAGGGCTTGTTCGAGCGCCTCGTCTTGGGCCTTCTTGTCGCCGAGCTCGATATGGGCTCTGGCCAGGTAGCGATAGGCGATCGCGAATTCCGGGTCGAGGCTAACCGCTTTTTCGAAGGAGCGTTTGGCCTCGGCCCCGTAGAACCGCTCGAGCTCGTCGCGGCCGCGAAGGTAGGCCCGGTAGGCCTCGAGCGAGGACGTCGTGATGTCGATGACCCTCGGCGGGGCCTTCTCGATCCGCAGGGCCTCGAGGCCGCGGCCGCGGCGGATGGCCCGGCTGATCTCGTCGATCTGGGACTTGAGGATGCTGGCCGGCCCCTCGCCGCGGGACTGCGTCGTCTTGAGCGCGCGTTTCGTGGCCGCTTCCAGCACCTTGACGTCGGTGACGAAGGTGTCGCCGGCCTTGGTGTAGAAGCCGACGGCCAGCGTCTCGATGCCGGCCCGGCGGCAGACCTCGAAGCCGGCCTCGTCGTCGAGCGCGGCCGCCGCGTCCTTGCCGTTCCGGCGCAGCAGGTCCTTCAGCTCCTGCCATGTCGTGACCCGGAAACGGCCCGACTGCTCGAGACTGGTGATGAGCAGGTTGGGGATGGTCTCCTGGAGATAATCGAACGCCGTGTCGCCGGTCTGGTTCTTGAAAGCCATGACCGCGATCGTGCGCTTGGCCGAGGCGCCGCGGGGCAGGAACATCCAGAGGCCCAAGGCGGCCAGGGCCGCCAGGCCGAGCGCGGCGGGGACCCAGACCTTTTTCGAGGGCAGCCGGACCGTGATCGACTTCGATGTCGCCGGCTTGCGAAGGGGAAGGGGCGTGACCGTGGTCGGCAGGGCCGACTCGATCGCCGCCAGGCTATCCGAGAGCTCGGCCGCCCCGGCGGGCCGTTTCTCGGGCGCTTTTTCCAGGCACTGCAGGACGAGGCGGGCCAGAGCCTCCGGGACCTGCGCGTTGAGGGTCCGCGGGTCGGGCGGCGCTTCGCTCTTCTGCTTGACGGCCACGCTGAGGACGGACTCGCCCTCGAACGGCAGGCGCCCCGTCAGCATCTCGAACAGGACGATGCCGAGCGAGTAGAGGTCCGAGCGCGGCCCCGCCTCCCGGCCGTCGACCTGTTCGGGGGACATGTACTCGGGCGTGCCGATGAGGACGTTGGCCCCGGTGATGCCCTTGCCCTTGACCGACCGGGCGATGCCGAAGTCCATGATCCGGGCGTTGCCGTCCCGGTCGATCATGATGTTCTGCGGCTTCAGGTCGCGGTGGACGACGCCGGCGCGGTGCGCTTCGGCCAGGCCGGCGCAGACCTGGCGGGCCAGGCTGACGGCCTTGCCGACCGGCAGCGCGCCGATGCGGTGGAGGAGGCTCTTGAGGTCCTCGCCGGGGACGTACTCCATGGTGATGAAGTAGGTCGCGCCGTCGCGGCCGAGATCGTGCATGCGGCAGACGTTGCGGTGGGAGATCGTCCGGGCCAGGCGCAGCTCGCTGCGGAAGCGCTCGATCGTCCGCTCGTCGGAAGCGACCTCGGGGTTGAGGAGCTTGAGGGCCAGCTTCTCCTTGACCTCGGTGTCGTAGACCTTGTAGACGCGTCCCATGCCGCCCTGGCCCAGGTCCTCGATGACTTGGTAGCGGCCGGCGAAAACCTCGCCGGGCGCGAGGTCGCGGCGCGGCGGCGGCGCCATGAAGACCGTCGAGGAGGCCCCGGGCGGGGGGGCTTCGGCGACGGGCGTGCCGCAGCGGCCGCAGAAACGCGTCCCGGTCGGGCTATCGAATTGGCAATGGGCACAGCGCATGCGGCTTCCCCTTTCTCCCGGTTGGCGGAAGAATATGCCCATTGAGGCCGGCATGTCAACGCGCGCATCGGGCGCCGAGGCGCCGGGCGCGGCCAAGGTCCCGAGGGCGGGTGCGGCGGCCTGTTGAGTCCGGGGCGGATCCGGGCGATAATGCGGCCGATGAGAAAGTGGCTCGTCCTAGGCCTGTTCCTGGCCGTCCTCTATGCCCTGACCAAGATCAACACCCGCCGGACGCGGCGGGCCTTCCCGCTGATGAAACGGATCGACCTGGCCGTGAACGTGGCCGTCGCCGTGCTGTTGGCGATCTATCTTTTCGCCTTCGTCCGCTGGCTGCTGACGCGATAGGCGCGCGGCCGGGGCTTGGCGGGGATGGGGTCAAACCTACCTTTTTTCGAAAAAGGTAGGTTTGACCCCATCTATCCTTTGACCCCATCTATTCTCTTGATTTTAATGGAGCGGGAGGGACTCGAGCCGCTTGACGGACAGAACGGCCGCGGGCGGGGCGGCCGCCGACTGGTCGATGCCGAACACCGAGATCGAGACGTACCCGTCGCGCAGGGCCCAGATGTCCGTATCGGGGCCGGCGGGCTCGAGGTGGGCCCAGCCGGGCGTGTAGACCGCGGTGCCGTCCGCGGCGACGGCCTCGTCGAAACCGACGATGGAGGCCCGGGTGTCCTGGCGCGTGATCCGGATGCCGCGCCATCTCTCAGGGGCCAGGGCCGGGAAATTGACGTTGAGGAAGGTCCCCGCGGCGATGCCGCCGGGGCCGAGGGCGCGGATGATCCCGGCGACCGCCTCCGCGGCCGGGCCGTAATCCATGCCGTTGCCGGCCGCCTGGTTCAAGGCCATGGCGGGCAAACCGAGCAGGGCCGATTCCCGGGCCGCGGCGACCGTGGCCGAGTAGAACGTGACCGTGCCCAGGTTCTCCCCCTTGTTGATGCCCGACAGGACGATGTCCGGCCGGGCCGGGAGCAGGCGTTCGACCGCCAAGCGGACGCACGTGGCCGGCCGGGCGTCGATGGCCAGCCAGCGGATATCGTCCTGGCGGGTCTCCCGGACGGGGATGGGCTGGTCCGACGTGAGGCCGTGGCTGACCCCGCTCTGGTTGCCGGAAGGCGCGGCGACGGTCACCTCTCCGAGCGGGCGGAGGGCCAGGGCCAAAGCGCGAATGCCCGGGGCTTCGATGCCGTCGTCGTTCGTGATCAGGATGCGCCAGCCGCCCGCTTCGGGCGCCGGCGCCGGCGCGCCGCACGACGCCGTGAAGAAGACGATCGCCAGCGCGGCCGCCGCGATGAAACCGGGCCGCTTGTTCATGTTCGGCTCCCGTTGCCGCCGCGATCCGCCGACCATTCGATGTGCATTCTATCAAAAGTCCGCGCGGGACAAGCTCTTAGGTCGGGAGCCCCGGCATTTTTCCACAGGGAAATGCACAGAGTCTGTGGATATCGCGTGTTCATTTTCTGTTCTTCACGTAGGTGTCGAACCATTCGAACATCTCGGCCAGGACGTCGAGCACCGATTCGCGCGCCGCGTAGCCGTGGCTTTCGTACGGCAGGTAGACGAAGCGCGCCGTGGCCCCGAAGCCTTTGAGGGCGGCGAACAGGCGCTCGGATTGGATCGGGAAGGTGCCGGAATTGTTGTCGGCCATGCCGTGGATCATCAGCA
>JAEAMF010001451.1_pt1 | contig 17121 bp, 21 predicted proteins | sample 8958721 | NCBI WGS metagenome assembly JAEAMF01 (sample SAMN16933255, study PRJNA681124) | bioreactor sludge metagenome | isolation source: anaerobic bioreactor treating anionic surfactant - SDBS | place: India: Bengaluru | collected 2019-02-28
GGCTACCAGACCTGCGGGTGCTACGCTGGTCGAGCCTGATTTGCGCAACAAAGCCAGTTCATGGTAAAAGACTGATGTGTAGCTTCCATGACCTAGATCAAATCCGTAGAGCAATACCCTTATGGCATGGTTTCACGTCGGTTGCAGTCGTTCACTTTAGACTGCTCTCGGCCCAGGCTGTGTAAAAACGTCGAGTCGTGTAAACGGCCCCGCCTCGGCAGACGTTGATGAAGTATCTCATCACTGGGGTGCCAAATGAAGCGCTTTATTGAAGGCGAAGACCGTGGACAAGGCACGCTGCTGCCTGAGCTTCTAGACGATTACGTGGCCGAGGAAAACCCGGTGCGCGTAGTCGATGTCTTCGTCGATGAGCTCGACTTGGCCCAACTAGGATTCGCACGCGCGCAACCGGCAAAGACTGGCCGGCCTGCCTATCACCCAACCGTGCTGCTCAAGCTCTATATCTACGGCTACCTCAACCGCATCCAGTCGAGCCGCAGACTCGAGCGCGAAGCGCAGCGCAATGTTGAACTGATGTGGCTTACCAGGCGCCTGGTCCCGGATTTTAAGACGATCGCCAACTTCCGCAAAGACAACGGCAAAGCGATTCGCAATGTGTGCCGGCAGTTCGTCGTGCTGTGCCAGCAGCTGGACCTGTTCTCGGATGCGGTCGTGGCGATCGACGGCAGCAAGTTCAAGGCAGTCAACAGCAGCGACCGCAATTTCACGCAGGCCAAGCTCAAGCGTAGGATGGAAGAGATCGAGGCCAACATCGGTCGGTATCTGGCCGAACTTGACACGGCAGACAGGCAGGACCCGACGACGAAGCAAGCGCGCAGCGCACGGCTGAACGACAAGATCGCTGCCATGAAGACGCAGATGGCTGCGCTCAAAGAAATCGAAGCAAAGCTGGAAGCAACTGGCGAAACGCAGATCTCGCTGACCGATCCGGATGCGCGTTCCATGATGACGCGCGGCTCGGGTATCGTCGGCTACAACGTCCAGACGGCGGTCGATGCGAAGCACCACCTGATTGTCGAACATGAGGTCACGAATATCGGCAGCGACCGCGATCAACTGTCGGGCATGGCGAAGAAGGCACGCAGAGCAATCGGCGCAAATTCTCTGACGGCGATCGCCGATCGCGGCTACTTCAAGGGCGAGGAAATCCTGGCGTGCAAAGAAGCTGGCATTGCCGTGCTGGTGCCGGCGACAAGGACGTCGAACGCCAAGGCAGGCGGGCGATTCGACAAAGCCGACTTCGTCTATGACCGACAGAAGAACGAGTTTCGCTGTCCAGCTGGCCAGTCACTGATCTGGCGCTTCACCAGCGTTGAAAAGGGGCTGACGTATCACCGGTACTGGAGCTCGAACTGCAAGGGTTGCCCACTAAAGGACAAGTGCACACCGAGCCAGGAGCGCCGCGTGACACGTTGGGAGCATCAGGATGTACTCGACGATATGCAGGTGCAGCTTGAACAAAGTCCGGACGCCATGCGAATCCGGCGTTGCTCTGTCGAACATCCGTTTGGGACCATTAAGTCCTGGATGGGGGCGACGCACTTCCTGACGAAAGGCCTGGAGCGCGTGAGTACCGAAATGAGCCTGCATGTGCTCGCCTATAACCTCAAGCGTTTGATGACGTCATTAGGTGTCGCCGGCATGATCGAGGCGATCAGGGCGTATGCCCTTTACTGGCTCTACAGCGCGTGTTTGGGAGGAGTTCCGTGCTGGCTCGGTCGGAAACCCCGCAAACTCGACACAGCTCCCTAAGCCACTTTAAGAGCCGCACAATATCCATTGGCGTGTACAGTTCTGCTTCCGGGGGCTGATTGCACGTTTTTACACAGCCTGGGCCAAAAGCGGACGTTTATGGTGTGGCCTGATACTCTCTTGGAGTCCTAGGCAGTTCGGAATGCGAGTTTGCTTAGTCAACAGATGCCGCAACAATTCGTCATGCATACGCGGCTTCTCAACATAGCTGAAATGCTTCTACCCGGTTACGTCCGTTACGCTTCGCTTCGTACATCATCTTATCAGCACTCGAGATGAGATCGTGCAGGGTATAGCTAGTGGCCATCTGGCCAAAATGTGCTGTGGAGATACCGAAGCTGGCAGTGGCACGCACTACATTACCATTTTCCAACGACGGGATCTGCATCATGGCAAACGCGGAGCGCAAGCGTTCTGAAAGATGTTGACCACCGTCGAGACCGGTCGATGGCAAGATCAGCAAAAACTCTTCCCCACCATAGCGCACGATGCTGTCGAACTGATCGCGCGTCATCTGCTTCAGCAAATCGGCAAAGGCACGCAGTACAGCGTCTCCGTCGGCATGGCCATGAGTGTCATTAATACGTTTGAAATAATCGATATCACACAATACGACGGTCAGGTTCTGGCTGAGACGTTGGGCCCTTGCCAGCTCTGTTGGCATTAAGTGTTCATGCAGGTAACGTCGATTGAAGCAGCCGGTGAGGTGGTCGCGGTTGGCAGCGTCCTTAAGCACTAGCTGCGCGCGGAACTCCTCACGTGATACGGTATTGAAACGGCGGGCCGCCACGGCGCCAAAGGCGTTCGCCAGAATCAGCAGAAGGCTCATTGTCAGTATGTCTGCCGGCAGCATATGGGCGGCTTGCCAGGCCAGCATCAAGAACGCAGCCGTCGAGCAAATTGCAAGTATTAGCGCGTAAGTCAGCCGGTTCGGTATATACAGATAAATCACAATCAACATAATCGCAAGTGACATCGCGTGCCAGTGAAACTCCGCTGGGCGATGCGCAGCGATCACCATGAAACACGTGAGCGCGACTATTTCTGCAATCGTCGCAGCGCGTCGTGTTGCTCGAACTGTCAACGGGTGTCGGTAAGCGAACCAGGCACAGGTGCCGGCGGTTAGGCCGACCGCCATGCGGATGCCGAACAGGGTCATCGTATTAGGGCCTAGCCCAAGGGCCGCTACATCGGTTACAAAGAAGAGCAGATAGAACAAAGTACAGAAAGTTAGGGTAAATCCCAGCAATGAACGTGTCTGGGCTAACCTGTACTCGAGAAATGCAGTCTCGGTGGTAGCGTTCGCGAACTCTCCAGTTACTGATTTAATTTGCATATTAGGTTAGCAGTGCTTGAGCGCAACAGGAACTTTAGCATTAAATTTTGACATCAATCTTGCCCAACCTAAAGCTTTTTCCAGCTGGTCTGTCTCCCTTGGAGCTCGCTCAGTGGCTTTGTTGAGCAAATCAAGTAAAGGCCGAGCTGACGCTATTTGTAGCCGATTTCACAATACCGGGACCGTAATCGGCGTGCCCAGCCGAGTAAAGCGGTTCAGCACGGCAGCCCGCACTTGTAGTTCGGCGACCTGACGGTCGAAGTCGCGTGCCATGACGCGCTCACCCAGTAGCTTGAAGCAGCGCATCTTCGTCTCAACAAGGCTACGCCGGTGGTAACCGCTCCATTTCTTCCAAATCGCCCGGCCCAGCCTGCGCGTAGTGTGCAGGATGTCGTTGCGTGCATCGGCACCGCAGCGGTTCGTCTTCCAGGGTTTAGCGTTCCTGCGGGTCGGAATGATGGCATGCGCGGCGCGAAGAGCGATGGCCTCGTGACAGTCCCTCGTGTCGTAGGCGCCATCGCCACTGACGCTGGCGATGCACTCGTCGGCTGGAATCTGCTCCAGCAGCGCTGGCAAGACGGGCGCATCACCGATGCTGTTGTCGGTCACCTCCATGGCTCGGATCTCGAGCGTGGACGCGTCGATCCCAAGGTGCACCTTGCGCCATTGGCGGCGATACTCCGCCCCGTGCTTCTTCGTCTTCCACTCACCTTCGCCCAGCATCTTGATGCCCGTGCTGTCCACCAGCAGATGCAATCCGGTCGTGGTCGGTACTGCCCCGATGGCAACCTGAAGCGTCTTTTGCCGCCGGCTGACCGTGCTGTAGTCCGGCGCCGGCCAATCAAGTCCCGCCAGGCTCAGCAAGCTCTGCGTCATGCCCATGGCCTGGCGCAGCGGCAAATTGAACAGGCATTTGATACTCAGGCAGAACTGGATCGCTTCGTCGCTGAACATCTGGCTGCGCCCGCGCTTGCCACTCGGCTGGCCGTGCCAGTTCATCTTCGGATCGAGCCAGATGAGCAGCGAGCCGCGTGCCTTGAAGGCTTCGTTGTATGCCTTCCAGTTGGTCGTGCGGTACTTCTGTGGAGCTGGTTTCATCCGTTCAGGCTACCAGACCTGCAGGCTCCACGCTGGCCGGCCCTGATTTACGCAACAAAGCCGATCGCCGTGATCGATATCGTCTTCTCGCTCGATTCGGTTATCACTGCGGTTAGTATGGTCGACCAGATTAGCGTCATGATTGCCGCCGTCATTTTCCGGTTCTCGTGATGCTAGTCGCCGCCAAACCGATCCGCGAGTTCGTGGATCGTCACCCGTCGGTGAAGGTGCTTGCGTTGGCATTCCTGGTCATGGTTGGCATGGCGCTGACCGCTGAGGCCTTTGAGCAGCATGTCCCGAAGGGCTATATCTACGTGGCGATGGCCTTCTCGCTGGCGGTGGAGGCTCTCAACATCCGTGCGCGTAACAAACTCGAGGCCTTGATGGCGAAGAAGTAACAGCAATAGGGCTGCGTGGCCACCCGCAGCCCTGCTCTACTTGCCACGGCCACAGCGGTGTCTGCGGCAACTCACTTCCTTCCCGTGTGGTCTGCTGGGGCCTTGGAATCGGATCGTGCGGCTGAACAGAACTATTCCTGGCAGCTTACGATACCTTCAGAGTATCGAGCGATTTGCCGGACTCCACGTATTCTCTGACCCACTTGGGCGAACGGCCGCGCCCAGTCCACTTTTTCGAGCTATCTTCGGAATGCTGATAGCGCACGGCCACCGGTTGCTTTTGCTTGGCAGCCTTAATTTTCATGACCTGCTCGACCGACATGCCGACGCTGGCCGCTAGCTCGAGGATTTGCTGACGCACCCTTCACAGCGAAGCGCGACATGGCAGCGGCCAAGCGCTTCTTCGACAAGGCCATGAAAGCGAACGGCGATCCCGACAAGGTAGCGATGGACAACAGCGGCACCAACAAGACGGCGATCGATGCAATCAACGCCGGCCGCGATCTACCGATCCTGGTGCGCCAATTCAAATACCTCAACAACATCGTCGAGCAGGATCATCGCGCCATCAAACGGGTAACCAGGCCGATGCTCAACTTTAAATCATTCCGGTCGGCTGGCGCTGTGCTCGCTGACATCGAGCTGATGCACATGATCCGCGAGGGCCAGTTCGCCGTCGATGCGGCGCCCATGTTATGCACCGACCAGTTTTATGCGTTGGCAGAACAAGTCCGTCCAGTGTGAGCTGCGGCCATGCTCAGCACGAGAAATCCTGAGTGCGCTGAACAACGCGACAGAACCGGTACCCGCCTTGCGCGCCGATCACGCCTCGGATCCGATCCACTCGGCGCCGGGCATGATGCGCTGCATGAACTCGTCGAAAAGCGGAACGGTGAACGCTGTGTCGCCGTGGGTTGGGCTCCACACCATGCCCTTGGCAATCAGGTTGCTGCGGATGGGTGCCAGCGAGGTACTGTCGCGGCTGAGCACCGCGGCAATATCGCCCGAGCGGTGCGGCCCGGGGCCAAGACTGGCCATGGCGCGCAGGTAGCGCTTCTCGGTCGGCGTCAGGCGGTCGAAGCGAACGCGGAAGAAGCTTTCATCAAGAGTGGCGATGGCTTCCGCCGATGCGGCCTCGACATCTTTAGAGGTGATCGGGCTCGCGCGCGCGATGTCCCAAGCATGCTTTCCCCATTCTTGCAGAAAGTATGGATAACCATGGGTATAGCGTACGATCAGCTCGACCGCTTCGCTTTCCACATCTGCCCCTTCTTCCTTTATCGGCTTTTCGATCGCCGCCGCAGCTTCGTGCGGAAGGAGCGGGCCGATCGACGGGAACTCGAACAGCCGCTCTGCATAGGATTTTGCTTCGCCCATGCGGCCGCGCAACTGCGGAAGACCGGCGCCCACCACAGTCAGGGGCAGCTGCAGCTGCGCGCAACGATGTAGCGCCGAGATCAGCGCGGCCATCTGCGCCTCCTCGACATACTGCAGCTCGTCGATGAAAATTGCCACAAGCGTCCCGGCAGCCGCAGCTGCAGCGCCGACCTGCTCCAACAGGGCAGTGAGGTCGCCTTCCAGGTCGCCATTGTCGGCCAGGCCCGGCTCGCTCTCGTAGTCGAGGCCGACCTCGATGTCGCCGTAGGTAAGCTTCAGTTTGGAAGCAAATCCGGCGAGGGCGCGCAGTCCGCGTATGGCAATGTCCTTGGCTGCATCAACTTTGCTTAGTTTGAGCAGCCCCAGCCGCAGTTGCGGCGCCAGCATCGCGGGCAGCGAACGACCTTCCGGCGCTTCTACACGGATCGTTAAGACGCCATCAGCCATGGCGTCTTTCATCATCTGGTCGAGCAGAACGGTCTTTCCCACGCCGCGCAGCCCGACTAGCATCATGCTTTTCGCTGGTCTTCCCTTGCGCAAGCGCTTGATGCACAAGCTCATCTTTTCGCGTACAGCGTCCCGGCCCGCCAGTTCAGGCGGTGGAGTGCCGGCGCCTGGTGCGAAGGGATTATCCACAGGATTCATAGCAAGTTTTGAAGGTTTAGTAAATTTATCGAGTTTCAATAATTTTCCTAAATTTCCTTGGAACTGTCAAGCATGAAACCTGCGGGCTCTGTCGCATTAGCGGAGCCGTCATTGCGATCGTGTAAGCTTTGACGCCCAGAACTGTAGACGCCCTGCCATGCTCAACTTCAAAGGAATGCGGTTCCCGGTCGACATCATCCTGGTCTGCGCCCGATGGTAGGTGGCCTACCCGCTCAGCTACCGTCACCTCGAAGTGATGATGGAAGAGCTGTGGTGCAAACCGGTAGCTGAGCTAAAATTTCGCCTTTTTGCCCAGCATGCCCGACCGTCGAGCAAGAGCAACCTGTTCAAGGGCCGACACTTCGAGTAGGAGATCATCATTCTGTGTGTACGTTGGTACCTGCGCTACAAGCTGTCGTATTCGTGACCTTGTCGAGATGATGGCCGAGCGAGGCCTGCCGATCGCTTACACGACAATACTGCGCTGGGTGCAGCGTTATGCGCCGGAGTTCGACAAGCGCTGGAGCCGCTTTTCAGCGTTAGTAGGTACTTCTTGGAGAGTGGACGAGACCTATGTCAAGATCCGTGGCCGATGGGCTTATCTCTACCGGGCTGTGGATGCGTCGGACAAGACCGTTGACTTCCGGCTCAGCCCACGGCGCAACGTCGCGTCGGTCAAGGCTTTCTTCCGTAAGGCCGTACGTTCTCAAGGGCGCTTGCCCGAAACCATTACACTGGACGGTTATGCAGCCTCTCACCGGGCAGTTCGAGAGCTCCAGCAGCAAGGCAGGCTTTCCGAGGTGACGAAGCTTCGCTCGACGGCGAACGCTTATACGCTGGCCTCAGCGCAGTACTAAATCGGCGGACAATGGCAGATGGCTTGCGTGGGGTTTTGGAGTTTGACATGGACGGCTACGGCTTGCAACCGTCGGGGATCCCCACGTTCAATGCGCCACACCGCGCAGCCGTATAGCCGTCATTGCATCGGTCCGAAATACTATTAGACTGACGGAACTCTTCGTAGTCCCACGCTCACTACTTACCTTGGTCCAATGCACGTGGCAGAACGATAAAAAACCTGTAAGCGGCCTCTGCAATATCAAAAGCCTCTGCAATATAATCAAAATTCTTCTTCCAAACATTGTCCTTATAAGCTACTTCCAACTCGAATACCGCGTCAGCCCATATCGTGTACCTGAATTCGTCTTTATTCTCAACGCGACTATACGTCTCGAATGTACCTTCAAGTACCTCATCCATCAACCACAAGCGCTCGCTTAGAAAGCGTAGATTCTCATCGTCCGAATAGACGTACAACGGTGGAAATTCGTCCGATAGTTCATCAAGAATTTTTTGTTGTGACATATAGTAGCTACAAATTTGAATTTGCAACTATATTACGGCCTCCAAGAATAATCAAAAAGCGAATTTTCAGAAAATGCAAGTCGTCTTGCGTTGAGCCCGAGAATTGCCTCAACGAGGCAGCGAATCACAGCCGTCAGACAAAGCAACATTTGAAGCGACGCACTCATGGGTATCATAAGAAGGGTTCTGTCGCGTTATTCAGCGTATACCGGATTTCTCGTGCTGTGCATGGCCGCAGCTCACATTGGAAGGACTTGTCCTGCCAACGCATAAAACCGATCGGCGCAGGACATGGGCGCCGCATCGACGGCAAACTGGCCCTTACGAATCATGTGCATCAGCTCGATGCCAGCGAGCACGGCGCCAGCCGACCGGAATGATTTAAAGTTGAACATCGGCCTTGTCATCCGCTTGATGGCGCGATGATCCTGCTCGATGATGTTGTTGAGGTATTTGACTTGGCGCACCAGGATCGATAGATCGCGGCCGGCATTAATTACGTCGATCGCTGCCTTGTTGGCGCCGTTCTTGTCCATCGCGACTTTGTCTGGATCGCCGTTCGCTCTTATCGCCTTGTCGATGAAGCGCTTCGCCGCAGTCATGTCGCACTCTGCCGTTAGCAAGAAATCGACAGTCTTACCCTGCTTGTCAACAGCGCGGTAGAGGTATTTCCAGATTACCTTGACCCTGGTGTACGTCTCGTCCATGCGCCAGCTGCGGCCGACCGGACGCTTGTGTTTGCGGGCCATTTTTTCGATGAGCGGCAAGAAGCGGATCGCCCATCGGTTGATTGTCGAATGGTCGACCGACACGCCGCGCTCTTCCATCAATTCCTCGATGTGCCGGTAGCTCAGCGGATAAGCGGCGTACCAGCGGATGCAGACCAGGATTACGTCAACCGGAAAGCGCATACCTTGGAAGTTGAGCATGTCGATTCGTCCTGGATTCGGGCACTGCAGTCTACCCGACCGACCTGCCGGCGTTCGCTAATGCGACAGTACCTCGAAAAGTGTCCGTACTATTCCATATTTTCCATGTATGGACCGCTGTGTGTCGAATCAAACAACTTTCTAACCTGTGCACGGAAGACATTGTCAACTCAAATTCATAACCGAACAAGTCATCATAGGGTGGCCACCATATGGTGGTGTTCCGCCGAGTTCGGCGGATCCAGTCGGAGGTATTCGACTGCGTTAGCCGTGAACATGAGGATGCAAGACCGTTTGTCCGCGCAACAGTGCTCTCACGCATGAGACGCGACGATGTGCTGAGCGTAGTAGTGATCGACGCGCAGCTTAATCGTAGCTAGCCACCAGTGGCGAAGTGGTCTAATTGCTGGTGAAAAGGTCAACGGGCAAAAGCATGCGTCGTCGATTCAACAGATCGGCTAATCGCGCTACCGTGCTCGCCACCAGCGTGCAAGCTGTACGGCGGACTAGAAACGGCTCAACGCGAACATTACACAATACAACGCTAGGCGTATCTGGCCTGCAGAGATCAAAGAGGGCTTCGTTGCTCTGCCAATGTGTTTGGGTGGAGCAGACGATTCGTGGATTGAACAGTGGCGCCGTACGGAAATGCATGAAAACCGCAAGCTCGATATCTCGCCCGCGAAGAATATTACTCAACCAACCCATTCATCATGGTTAATTTCGTCCATACCTACATAATGCACTAGACAAACCCTGTCTTTAGGGCTGAGGCAATGCAAGCTTTTCTTCAGCATCTTTTAAGCGAAAGGGGCCACGTTTCATCCAAAAGGCGCCGGTGATGATTTCAGGTAGCAGGGAAAAAGCGGTGTCGGCAGTTTGATCTTCTATCTCAACACCGTTTGCCAGCTTAAAGCGACGCACGTAACCTTGGCCATTACGCTCGATGGAAAACTCAAAAGGGCCGTCGAAAGAGTTAGTCTGGCACGCCATTGAATCAGGTTCAGAATCGGCAGGAGTACCTGCATTGAAGTCTAAGCTCAGTTCAAACTCGTAGCCGTCAGTAGTGATGCCACTGACTAGGTAAAAAGATGCGATATTCAGACTCGCACCTGAGGAGTTTCTACCCCAATATTCTCGAATGGCTGCGTCGACCTCGCCGACTGTGACACCGCCTGGAACAACCCCTTGGAGTATACGAGTTTCAAGATCCAGCGGTTTGGGATTCGCAAACCGATTAGGTTTATTGGGATTCATGTCCATCAACCTCCGCCATTTTCAAAGTGCCGGATAGCCAACCGCTGCATTCAACAACAGAGCGTCAAGCAACTGGTTCAATTTTCTGGAGTTCACCTTCTGGCCATTCCGATACGATCATGACAAGATCTTCCAATGTACTTAAAGCCGAAATTTCAGCAGAGGTTAAGCCATCAGTAAGAAAATTTACATTCAAGTACGAATATTTTTGAGAACAATAAACTGAAACTCCAAAGCGGTTCGCGATAGTCTCCATTGCAGTTCGGTAACGTTGCCAATCCTGACGCAAATTTGGGTCTTTCACATTGTTCCCAATGATGAGATTCATCTTATGAATACATAGCGATGATGGATACTACAAGAAAAGCGATCTTTATACAAAGCAAACAGGACAATTTATTGCGAGATTGTAATTTTTTCAGATATTTGCTTGCATACATCTTTTACCGTAAACTGATAGCTTCGACACATTTGTATTCACGTATGCAGCAGAAATATTATCGTCTCACGTCCAACAGCTGTCAACTACCACAGACGAGTCGTGCTACTAACGGTAGCGGCTTTGGACGCTCAGCCCTAGCCCGAGGTAAACGTACGTTACGTCTTTTTAATACGTATACTACGTTTACAGAACGCTGAAACCTGCATGGATACTGGCTTTGCCCCACTTTGCTGTGCCATTGCTTATACTTACGGTGCCATCGTTTATACGTAAATGTGCCATTGTTGTAGAGTTTCGGTGCCATCTTTAGTGACCGGTGCCATCTATAGAGGGAAACTGTGCCATCTCTAGAGAAAATCTGTGGATAACTTTTTGGTTGTCTCGGGAGACACTGTAGACTGTTGATAACTCATAAATAATGTTTAAAATCAACGACTTATATCTTGTCCTTTTGCCGGCACAAGAATTTTTGTGTCTCACCTATTCTCGAAGGATGGCACTTCAATCCCATACGATGGCACCGTTCGCGGTACTTTTACAAGTGTAAAAGTACCTTAAACTCTCGAAAGATGGCACTAAACGATCTACAGCATGCCTTCTTTAGGTGACGAGACATGCATGTTATGCTGCATGCTTACCAACTCAGGGTAGATTGGCCTGATGCAACTTCTCGACCATGGCGCGAGGCTGACCACAGCAGTAATCTTAGACTTTTGAAAGGATTCGTAGATATCTTATTCGCTGAAGATATTACGCGGCTGATGCTTGGTTTTAATTGACTACTGCTTCATAGAAACTCCTTAGTCGTAATTTTAGGTTTAAGGAGAACTATGAGTTAGAAGCAGCGTACGAACGATTTCAAGATTGCAGCGGTCAAGCAAGTGAAGGAGCGCGGTAACCAGGCTCTCAAGGATGCAAAACGACTTGCGTAAGCATTCAGAGCATGCACAAATGGGTAAAGCGCTACCGCGTTCTGATAAAGGGCGCAGTACATTCGATGAGTAGCAAGACAAACTGCGTAGATTGAAAGCGGAACTGAAGCATGTGGATGTTCGACTACATCGAAAGGTTCTATAATCCATGCCGGCGTCATTCCATTATCGGCTATATCAGTCCGGTACAGTTTGAAAATTTAAAATGCGCTTGACGGAAGTGTCCGTATCAATGGGGAAGGCCAACGCATGCCTAATCTTCTCTACCGCGCTAAGACTGTAGATTGTTATATTCTTCATCGTCGCCGCATATTGTTGACTTTTATCTTGGAGACTAGCATACGCTAACGCCCGTGCTGAAAGTACAAACAAGGGCTGCTCTAACCCAAATTGAGAGCGTCAGCTCAGTACACGCCTCATCTCGGCTGGCGCGCACGATGTCTCAACCGACGGCTCCCCACCAGGCCAGACAAATCACCAGCAAAATCCCTCAAGGTGAATTCTTAACCGGTTAATCGGGAGCGCTCCAATCGTCGTTCGAGCTGCGTGGCGACAGCGCGCAAACTGCTCCCAAATGCGAGACTGCACGATATTTCCTTGCGCTTCGCTATTGTTACCACGTCTTGTCGCCGATAGCGTACGTGTGGCGTAATTCCACATGAGTCGACAGTGCACCGTAGATACACCATGAAATTGTCTTACAAGCTTCCTTAGCTCCCGTTCAATCTCGAAAACAGACTGCCCGTCCTTCCATCAAATCAAAAGCTCTTTTTCCTGCTGCGCAGACGGTCTAGGCCTGACATTTCTGGCATCACATTTCTATGAAAGGGTGATTAAATCAAAACTGTTGAACTGACTAGTGGAACTCGCCGCATAACGAAAGGGACGATCGTCCCTATAGGACGACCGATTAATTCTCGGTTAATGTAAGGTTGCGCCCTTAAAACCGAATAGACATTACTTCTTACGGCTGCGTTTGAATTCGTCCGCTATTGCGAAGTGCGCTGCCTGTCCGTTGCCCACTTCACTCGCGTGCACGAATCGAACGTCAAACTTGCGAAGGTTAAGATTTTGGACGTATGCCATGACCGATTCAGTAGCGGTCCTCTTCTCTGCAACAATCCTTGGCAATTCGTTTGCTTCTTCCCATTCTACGAACTGAAGCGGCTTTATGTTGAATACAACGGTGCCTACATGTTTAAAACGCTTTTGTATTAATTCAAGTGCCGTACGTAGGCATTCGGCTCCGAGCCCCTTATGTGCGTTATGACGACGCTCCCACAGCCAGACAAAGCATAAATCCGACTTATGCAACAACAATTCGGCGTCTACGTTCTGAGTCAGAAAACCATGGACCTGTAGTACGTCTGTATCTGCGATGGCATCTGCGGCGGCAATCAAGTCTGTACGATCTCCAATAGCAGTACACTTATCACGTCCCCGAAAGATGTACACCATTCCACAAGCCGCAGCCTCGTCTAAACCGCGCCCACTGGAACGCAATGTACCGTACCATTCGTAGGCCATTACAGCATCTGTACACACGTCCTCATTGTACCGAGAAACGGTAACGGTAACTGTGCCGGACTTCGAAGGCCCGACCAATGATTTAAGTGGGATCCCAGCACCACTACGACAACCATAACCAATCGAGCAGAATTCGTTTGGGCTTTCGGGCACCAGGAAGAAGCTGTAGAGCGTACGATGCTGCAGTGCGGCCAAAAAGTCCGCAAACAGCAAGATCGAGATTTTTTCTGCCAACAGTTCGCTCGTTACAGCAGCAACCCATTCACTGCCGCTCGACACCCCTAGCTCCTTGAAGAGCATCTTTAATTTGATGGGGGATCTTTTCGAATCTCGCAGACAGTCCTGCGCGATAAGTCGTAAAGGTTCCGAGCAAAAGCGATCCAAAACTAGAGATGAGACGTTCTTCTCCGTAGACTCATGTGATATCGGGCGTAACATCAGTTCGCCTATCGTAATATCACTGTCGTCAGACATCGGATTTTCGCCTTCCTGTTTAAATACCGGCGAGCCGTTTCTGACCGCAGCGAGGTATCGTATCAAGGCTCTCACTGAGCGAAACTCCGTATCGTAGGCGTGATTGAAGCTGAAATCGTCCTGTTGAACGGCTTGTTGAAAACGTGCGCGTAGAACTGTAACTGACAGGGGATAATCCATTTTAGCTCCTGGAGGTAAGCACTACCATTAGTAAAAACTACACGTGGCACTGCCAGAAAATCACCGCGTAAAACCCAGCCCCAACGAAGCTACCAGACCGCATTACTGCTATTAAGAGACGCCTATTTTGCGGCTCAAGCTAATGATTTATATTCATTTGTTCAAGAGAACAGCCAAATATTCCTTGTTAGCAGAAGGCATCGCGGCAGCTAAGGTTAGCAACCGACTTCGCAAATCACTGTCCTGATAAGCAAGCTCAATCGCAGCGATACCAAGTAGAATTTTGGCATGCGCATCGGTCTTTCGCCTCGCTGCCTCAGCCTTTGCGACGAGTTTTTTCGCCTTTTTATCCGCCTCTAACGCGCGCCAGCGCGTTCGCATAGCTTTATCGAGAGCCTCGTACTCAACCTGGTCGGTTCGGTCTCGCTCAGCCTCAGGTAAGGCATGTAGTTCGAAAAATCGTTGCGCTAGCACGTTTGGTGTCCTATACGCCTGCGCCAACTTTGCTTCGTTTTCGAGAAACTGTGTGTACGTGGGCATAGCGCTCCTTCAACCATCGCTCATAAATGCAGCGTAGCAGGATCCAGGTAGCAACTGTTGCTGGTAAGCCGAGCTACAATTGGATTTTTGCAGTGGCAGAGAAAAAGTTGTAGGACGTCGATTGGGGCATGCGCAGGACCTACAGGTGCGGAAACAGAACTACGCGCACTTAGTTGTTTATCGAACGCCCGGGGCGATTTCGAACACTCAGGAGCATGCGATGGCTACATATCATGTCAGTATCAAGGTCGCAGCGAAGGACGACACCGGCGGCGTGCGCGCCTTGTCGCATTACGCCTACATCAGTCGAACTGGCCAGTTCCTGCAGCTAAGGGCAGTCGAGGAACTTCTCTATGTAGAGTCTGGCAATCAGCCGTCATGGTCGAGGACGGATCCATCCGTATTCTGGCTAGCAAGCGACACATATGAACGGAAAAGAGGGTCAGTTTATCGCGAACTCGAAGCCGCATTGCCTCGAGAACTTTCGATCGAGCAGCAGCGAAGCATTGTCAGTAGCTTCATTGAGAGAGTTCTCGATACTAGCCACCCTTATTCATTCGCAGTCCACTCGAAACTTGCCGCAGACGGGTTGCCTCAACCGCACGTGCACCTCATGTGGAGTGAACGAAGGATGGACGGTTTCGACCGCGATCCTACTGAATTTTTTAAAAGGGCAGCGGCAGCACGACGAGGAAAAGACGGGAAAATAAAAATAAACCCTGAAGCTAAAACGGGCGGATGTAAAAAAATTTCAATGTATGACCGTATTGATGAGTTCCGAGAGCTTTGGGCAGAATTGGTTAACGAAGCGTATCAATATGCTGGTATTGATATCAGTGTCAGTCATTCTAGCTTAAAGATTCAGGGGATTAGTCGAAACGCTGAGCAGCATCTAGGGCCTCACCGTATGCACGGGGCAAACCGCCAGATCTTGATAGAGCGGCGTCAAGCTTTAAGGGATGCTGCAGAGGCAGAGGCAGAAGCGCTGCGGATTAGCAAATATGTCGAGACGATACGGCGTCAGAAAGTAATACATCAAGAGCTTTTATCGTTGATGGAAGGCATTGGCCGAGTAAATGACGATTACAGAGCTGGCCCAGCGGTGATATACACGCGTTTGAAGACTACTTCGATGAGGGCCATAATGCTCGGACGAAATTTAAGTTGCGCGCGTCGTAGAGCAAAGGCGAAAATTAGAAAGATGTCAGTCCAATGAGCTTAAATATTGGAATATTCGTAGCCCGACAATGAATTAAGGAAAATATGGTCGAACCTATTGCTCAACAAAAATTTTTGCGCGAGGCAATGGTAGCCTTAAGCATGACGCGAGACGAGTTTGCTGCTCGTATAGGCGCCTCACGACGTCGGCTCGACAATTGGTTGCTACCTACTGAGTCGGCAGGCTATAGAGAAATGGATGAGATGGCATGGAAATTTATCCGTGAAATTTTAAACAACTTACCAAAATCCTCTTGACTGTACTCAGTGAGTACATCTAAGATACTTTCATGGGCGGTCAATAGTGACCCAAAATATTGTCTAAATTCAATATTGATTGACAATCGGTCAGTTAACGATTGAAGTTTCACTCTCTCGCTTTGCTGAGGTTAACTATTTGTAGAAAGTGGACTTTGTCGGGATCACGTACGATATTAAGGTTAATGTAGGACGTGAATGACAATATAGGTAGATGGATAACTCATGGAGGATAGCGTGTGTACCAAGATAAAAAATCAAGTAAATGATTTATATTCAGGGAAAAAAGTCGCGCTTTTTTTAGACATAGATGGCATTTTGCATAAAGCGTCGAAATCACTTGGATCTCACATCAAAAAGCTTAAGGAGCTTGAAAGTGTCATCAGTGATATTGTCGGCGAAAAAAAACGACCACAGGAATTTGGTCTGCTTGAAGAAGCTCCACAGCAGTTGTTGGCAGAAGTTTTAGAAAAGTATCCGCAAGTTGTAATCGTGATCAGTTCAGCTTGGCGCTATTGGGAAGAATTCCCACATGGAGACGCAAACAGCCTTTCTTGGCTTAAGTCAGTGCTTCATCCATCGATAGCTGCGCGAATCGTAGGGAAAACACCTTGTGATGAAGATTCACGATTGGTTACACGTTTAGAAGAAATCCGCAGTTTCATGCGCCAATATTCCTCGGTATTAGATTTAAATGATGCATGGGTAGCTATCGACGACCAGATCCAACATTTCCCACATGAAGAAGTCTGTCCGTTCTATTGTGAGAATCATGTAGGGCGACACGTGGGCGTTTCAGGCACAGAGTTGGTTCTTATAATCGATGGAGAAAATGCTTTGACACAATTATCGGCATCGATCCTTGAGGCTGCTGTTTTGCAAGCATCGTACAACGTTCCGGGCAGCACCTATCTTGCCAAGACAGCGGCATAACAACTGTACTCCAGTTAGAGCATTGTTCGCACTGAATAGAAGTCTTAAAAGGAATGAAATGAGCCAGATTTGCGCTAAAATTTATCGACTTCACGTTCCTACATGTAGAAAGCCAGCGCCACTGATAACTGCACAGTCATCAGTGCGTGATCAGAGCGAAAAATTTGCGCTTGAGCTAGCTGTTGCTACTGATGAATTGAGTTCACGGATGTCAAACATTAAAAGCAAACCAGTTACAAATCTGCAGATCCAAAAATTTAAATCTAACTTAGCGCGAGCGCGTGCGCTGCTGGCGCAGCTCGAGAGTTCTATCGTTAAACTTAGGCCAGATGAGTTCTAGAAATCTTTTGCGAGGTTGCTGGTGGTTCAGCCCTTCGTCCCTAGCTGTCCAGTCCCGTTTGATCATAAACGCGTTTAACGAATAACTCAGGGCGCTTCT
>JAEAMF010001433.1_pt1 | contig 17108 bp, 16 predicted proteins | sample 8958721 | NCBI WGS metagenome assembly JAEAMF01 (sample SAMN16933255, study PRJNA681124) | bioreactor sludge metagenome | isolation source: anaerobic bioreactor treating anionic surfactant - SDBS | place: India: Bengaluru | collected 2019-02-28
TTGAACAATGCCAGGCGAATCACAGTTAGTAACTCGTCGCAGTCCTGCTCAAGCCCCAGTTTCAGCATGTTTGAAGGAATCGGTTCGGTGTTGATCAGGCTCTGAATAAAACCCACTTTCGCAGCGGCGGCTCTCATCAGTACATCCATATTCTTATCAGGGGTAGATATGATCATCGTTGGAGCATTGAAAACAGTTCCGGCCGTCTCGGGTAGGATCGATTCACCCGTCTTGATTCTTGTCATATTGATCGTATCACCTACACTTGCCAGGACACGTTGCCGGCCGCTTTGACCGGGCAGATACTTGGACATAACAAACGTGACATAGCTGAAGTAAGTGACCTCCGGTGGAGTCCAGCCGATGAAGATAATCGCCTCGTCCTCCCTTAGCCTGAAGGTGAACGGCAAGGTGTTTGGAACTGTCTGCCCGGGCGCCGGCGGCAAGAAATATGCTAGGTAGGGATTGGAAGCGTTGTTTCCATAACAGCTCGGGATCAGGTGTTTTGAAAAGAGGTCTAGCAGATCCCAAGTGTAAACCACACCCTGTTGTACTACAAACCCGTTCTCCTCAAGCTCTGCGATGAAGCTGTTTACGTTCTCTTCAGTGAAGTATGGATCCAGCGAAAACAATGAGACGGCAAGAAATAGCAGAAGAAGCATCGCCAAACGTTTCATTCTCGGTTCCCCCCCTTGGGTTCCTGTAGCCAAATTAGTAATTTGCCCTGGCTCCTTTCCAGACTTAAGGCCAGTTCTCGCGTCTTACGGATTTTCTACTGGTTCAGCTGCTAAAACCATCTGAGAAAGCTTTGAGATAAAGGGGAAACAGAATTCGAAGAAAATCTCTCGTGACTATGTCTTTTCTCACGGCTAGACATGATTGACGCTCTCTCAACTACTTCAGCATGATAGAAATAACGATCCAAAGACCAAGTGCAGGGCAAATCCCGATAAATTATAGCATCATCTTCTTTTATGACAAACGTTTGCTAGAAGTATATACACAATATGAGAACAGAACGTAATAATGAGCTCCATAGACGGTGCGTGGTATTAGGCGGAAGTCGTTACCACCGATAGCCGCTCCGAAGTTTATACTTGTTATGATTGCAGATCACAAAGAAGGAAGGTGAAAAGATGAAAGCAAGAATTAAGTTCCTGCCATTGCTTCTGGCAATGATCGCGTTGTTTGTCACCAGCACTTTTGCAGCAACACAGTACACCGTCGTTAAGGGCGACACCCTGTGGAGCATCGCCCGGAGTTACGGCATCGACTGGACGGAAATCGCATCCTTCAACGGTATCGAGAACGAGTACTCTCTGAAGGTGGGTACGGTTCTAGCGATTCCCCATAGCTTTACGGAACAGACCGTTCTGATCGCCAACGGCGACCACGAAATCCCGGCGGTTGTGTGCATGCCCGACGGTGACGGTCCCTTCCCGGCAGTCGTGATGCTTCACGGCACGGGTTCGAACAAAGACGAAGCGGGTGGGGGCTATCTTTTGACGGCGCCGGCCCTGGCAAAAGCGGGGATCGCCAGCATTCGTTTCGATTTCATCGGCAACGGTGACAGCGAGGCCGACTATATAAACTACAACTTCATGTCCGCCGTATCCGACAGCAACGCAGCCTTCGATTATATGGCCGGACTGAACGGTATCGACCCCAACCGCATCGGTGTTATGGGCTGGAGCCAGGGTGGCACGATAGCCATGCTGGCCGCCGGTCGTAACCGCTCCTTCCGATCGGTAGTTTGCTGGGCCGGCGCTCCCGATCTCAAGTCGATAGGAACGGCCGAGAACTACGAAATCGCCAAAGCCAACGGCTATTACGAACTCACCTTCGACTGGCGCCCGTCGTTGAAGCTCGGTCTTCAGTGGTTCGAAGAAGTATATAACACCGATGTTCTGGAGGTCTTCTCGAATTCCTTCGCTCCCGTGCTGGCTATCAACGGGGCAATGGATACCGTGGTCGATCCAGTCAACGCGCAGCGCATAGTGGATGCGTCCAGCAACAAAAACTCCAGAGTGCTTCTGATAGAAGGCGCGGACCACACGTTCAACATCTTCACCGGCGACATGAGCGCTTTCAACGAACTCATCGCCGCGACTGTTGACTGGTTCGCAGATACTCTTTAAACTTTTTCATGATAGAAGATTCGAAGTAATACCTCACAGACTTTTCAAATGAAACGGCCGGGAAGAAACCCGGCCGTTTTTTATGGTCCACTTCAACTATTCCACTTTGACGTTTATTGCGAAGGTCTTCACCGGGTGTACACTCTCCCAGGGTCTCCGCAGCGAGAAAACTATCACGCACTCTCCCGGACGTTCGGCCCGGAAGGTCCATTCTACTTCGTAAGAGGCTCCCGTGAGACTTTCTTCTCCAGCATCTGAGACGCCATGTTTTACAAAAGCCAGTGAAAGCACGTTCGGGTTGGAGACCCTTACATCCCATATGTAACCGGTACTTCCATTTTCCTCGAGTGTCAAGCTGGCCAGCTCTCCAATTTGCAGCGAGTTGACTACCGACTGCAGCCTGACGGTAGCGGGTGTCGACGACTGCAAGAGTAACGGTGTGATCAGCACATTGGGAACGTATTTACGAAGGATTTCTTCGAAGCTGCCGTCGCGCTTCATGCTGTCAAGCGTCTTTTGCAGAATCAAAACCATTTCGGGATCGGTGCCGCTGGAAGCCGCGACGTAGAAATAGTTCGTCTGAATTTCGAGCAAGCGGTTTAGATCCTTCATCTGGTAACCGGCGTTCTGTACCAGTTCGCTGACGGTGAGATCGGTGAATATCGCAAGATCGGCCTCACCGTTCATCAGCTGGCGCACGGTGTCCAGAGGGTCTAGAAAACTCTTCAGATTCGTGAAGCCCAGATCTCTCAGGAGCTGTTCAGTCCACCAGTCCTTTGTAGTGGCTATCGTTCCGACCTTTCTGGCCTCGTCGAGATCGGCGGGCGCTATTGCCGAATCGGCTCGCCCGTAAAGGTAAGCCGTGTTCCTGCCGACCGGTCCGATCCACTGGAAGAGCGGCTTTCGAAGCTCCGTCTGATCCATACTGAAGAGAAGAACGTTGGGCAGGTTCGAAGCCAGTTCATAGCCGATCGCCCACGGAACGAGGAAGATCTCTTCTTTCATACCGTTTCGTTCCATGAGCTCTCTCACTATCTCGGTAACAAAGCCCGCAGGTCCTCCATCGCCCATGTATGTAACGGGCGGGTACTCCTCGGTGAGCAGGGTATAGACGCCGGGGACCGGACGGCCCGGCAGCCATTTTTCGTAAAGCCCGGCAAAGTCGCCGGAGCTTTTCAGACTGTCCAGCCCCTCCTGCCACCTTCGAAGGGTGTCGGTCGGTACGTCTTTCGAGAAACCTATATATGTCATATCGAGGTCGAGAACGATCGTGGCACGCAACTTTGAAGATTCAGGTATTTTCTCCGTCAGACGCGTATAGACATCGAAGTTGAAAGGGGCCAGATCGATGTCACCCTCCAGAAGGCTCTTCAACAAAGCCGCCTCGTCGTCGAAGATCACCGTATCCAGACCCTGCTCGGCCAGGAGTTGCTGGGAATAATACCCGCGCACGGCGCCGACCTTCCCGGCTTTCTTTGCATCGTCTATCGAGCGAATGTCGGGAGAGGTATCGCGGGCGTAAAGATACGTGGGCGTTATCGCGATAGGGCCCACCCAGTTGAACTGGGATTTCCGCTGCGGGGTGAATACGAGCGTGGGCAGAGCGTACTCACCGCCGTCCTGCAGCTTCGCGTAAGCCTCTTCGAAGGGCATAGCGGTCATCTCTGCTTCGAGACCGAATTCAGACGAGAGCAATTTTACAAGTTCTACCGCCAGACCCTTGAGCTCGCCATTTTCCTCGTAGCTGAAGGGGCTGTAGGACGGGTTCACGAGAAAGGTCACTCCCCGCGCCATCGCCACTGAGAGTGGGAGAAACACTACCAACAGAAGAAAGAATATCCTGACCGAATTTCGCTTCACTTTATCTCCTCCCTGCTAAAACCTCTTTCAAGGCATTAATTCAATATATCACACAGGTATGCGACAACAGAAAGGGAGTTGTGTCTCTGTGATAGAAAAAGTGCCCCGGGCAGGATTTATCTATCGCTCAGGCCTTCCCGTATTGCTTTCTCGTCTTGAGATGGAACAGCAGCAGAACCACGACGCTCATTATGTACGGGAGCATCAGGGCGAACTGGGGCGCGATCTTCTCGTTCTGCAGCTTGACGGATAAGGCGTCAAAGAGGCCGAAGAGAAGAGAGATGAAGAGGACCCTCTTCGGTTTTCCTCCCGAGATGAGTATCGCGGCCAGCGCAACGAAGCCCCTCCCGCCCGTCATGTCGCGCGAGAACATCCTCACGTTGTAGAGCGAGAGCTGAGCGCCGGCAAGTCCACAGAGACCGCCGCACAGGATGCTTGCCCAGAGCTGAATAACACCGACTTTTATACCGGCAGCGGTGAGGGCCTGGGGCATCTCGCCGCAGACTCTGAGCCTCAGTCCGAAAGAGGTCTTGTAGATAATGTATGCCAGCAGGAAGGCGATCGCGATAGAGAGATAGGTGAGAATGCTGAAGTTAAGCAGGTAGTTGTCAAGGAAGTAGTTTCCCGTCTTTACCTTGAGCTCCATTATAGAGGCGATGTCGGGGGAGTTGAAGGCGTTCTTTCCCTGGAACATCACTCTCATTAGAAAGAGGGTTAGCGAACTTATAAGTATGTTTATCGCGAAGCCTATGGCGAAGTTGTTTGCCTTAAGGAAGCTTACGAATACCGAATACAGAAGCGATATTAGCATCGAAGCGACCACCCCGGCAATGATACCGTAAAAGGCGCTGCCGGTTAGGTATGAGAACACCACCGAGAAGAACGCGCTTATGAGCATGAGACCTTCCATAGCCACGTTTATTATCCCCGCGTGATAAGTGAGCGCTCCCCCAAGCGAGGCGAGAAGTATGGGGGTTGCCATCCTGATAGATGTTCTGAATAGTGTGGTAATCAGCTCTATATCCATTTTCAACCTTCCCTTCGCCCGACAATGAACGTCTTGAACGCCGCCACAAAAAGCACCATAACAGCTTGAAGGACACCGCTTATCTCGGCCGGAACGGACGTGAACAACTGGAGATTGACGCTACCCGTTTGAAGAGCCGAGAAAAGAAAGGCGATCCCCACAATGAGCAGGGGGTCGTTAAAGGCAAGAAGACAGATGAGCAGACCGGTGAAACCGTATCCGGGCGAAAAGCTCTGCATCACTCTTTGAGTCATTCCAAGGACGAGGAGGCCGCCGGCAAGACCCGCGAGAGCCCCTCCGATAAGCATCGACAATAACTTCGTTTTCTTTACCCTTATTCCACTCAGCCCGGCAAAAACCGGGTTACTGCCGGTGATATCGAACTCGTAGCCCGTAATGAACCTCTTTCGGAATATGAAGAGAACCAGAACCATACCGATGGCCACGAAGAAAGTCGCGGAGAATTGAGAGCCTTCGAACAGGTATGGAATCACAAAACTCGACTTGATATATGGAGTCTGTGCCAGAGGCGAGCGCGGATCTCTGAAAGGGTTGTTGATCAGGTATGCTATCAACTGCGCCGCGATATAATTACCCATAAGCGTGGTGACGACCTCGTCCATCCGGAGCTTTATTTTGAAGAAGGCCGGCCACGCGGCCCACGCCATTCCAAATGCGGCAGAGACAATCAAAGCGACGACGATGTTCACTAGACCGACCCCAAAATCGATCGAAAAACCGACAAGCGCCGCTCCGAAAGCTCCCAGAAGCAACTGGCCCTCCCCGCCGATGTTCCACATACCCGTCCAGGCGGGGACTGCAACGGCGGCCGCGGCAAGAATCAACGGCACCATCTTGTTGAGTGTGGAGAGAAACTGGTAATGATTGCCCAGAGAGCCTTCGATGATGTAGCGGAATCCCTTGAAAGGCGATTCGCCGCCGAACCAGATTATCAATGCCCAGACGGATAATATGCACAACACCAGCAGAAGCGAGAGAAGCAACTTCCTGAAACTAAGAGTGCGAGTACCGATCATCCTGCGCCCCCCTTATCCCCGTCATATAGTAACTTATCTCCGTCGGATCATAATGGGGGTGCGTCATCTCGGTGACGGCTCTCCCTCGATAGAGCACGATAATTCTGTTCGCAAGACCCATTATCTCCTCTAGATCGCCGCTTATGAGGATTACTCCCGAGCCTGTCTTGACCAGCCTCCTGAATGAATCATGAATGAGCTTTCTTGCGGCAACGTCGACCCCTGCCGTGGGTTGAGCCGCGACGAGAACCACCGGTTCGTAAGCGATCTCCCGACCGACTAGCAGTTTCTGCATGTTTCCGCCCGAGAGAGCCCTGACGGCCGTTTTGATATTCTTGCCGCAGCGCACGTCGTAGTCGGCAACGATCGATTCTGTGAAAGACCTTGCATCGGTGTCCTTTATCAACCATTTCCCGAATTTTCCGAATTTATGGTGGCCGGCCATGCAGTTCTCCACTATGCTTCTATCGGGAGCCAGCCCCTTTCCCATTCGGTCGTCGGTGATTAAGGCGAGACCGGCTCGTCTTCTTTCGAGCGTGTCGAGAGAAGATATAGATGAACCTACGAGCCTTATATCCCCCGAGGCCAATCTCAGACTCCCCGCAAGAGCTTCGAAGAGTTCTTCCTGACCATTTCCCCCAACTCCCGCAAAGCCGAGAATCTCTCCCTCCCGCAACTGGAAGCTCAAATCCCTTATAGTACCGGATACATCGGAAATTCCCTCGACCGAAAGAACGCTCTCGTTTCCGAGGCAGTCCGGCGGATCCTCGGAGAGATCCGTGGCGGTCCCGATCATCATGTTTGCCACGCTCTCTCTGTCAACATCCCTTTTGTCAAAGGTTCCAATAACATTTCCCCTTCTCAGAATCGTTATTCTGTCGGCAAGGGAGAAGACCTCTCCCAATCTATGGGAAATGAAGATAACAGTCTTTCCCATTTCGCGTATTCCCCTCACAAACTCAAGGAAATCTTCCACCTCGTTGGGCGCAAGAACGGCCGTCGGTTCGTCGAGTATTACGAAATCAGCTTCTCTGTACAGAACCTTGAGGATCTCAACCTGCTGTCTTTTACTGATAGGAAGAGAGTCGATTCTATCATCGGGCGAGATGGACATTCTGAGTCTGTCGATGAGCGAGACGACCGACTCGTTCATCGCCTCTCTGTCGACTCTGCGCAACTTGCTCTGGAAACGGTTCTCCATTCCAAGTACAATGTTTTCGGCCACGGTGATACTCTGTACAAGCTTGAAGTGCTGGTGAACCATTCCTATTCCCAGATCTATCGCCTCGGAAGGGTGCTTTGGCGAAAAATGATTGTTGTTGAATAGGATCTCTCCCGAAGTCGGCTTAATCAGACCGAATAGAATGTTCATCAAAGTGGATTTTCCCGCGCCGTTTTCGCCGACTATCGCGTGTATTTCGCCTTTTCTAACCTCGAAACTCACTTCCCTGAGAGCTTCCAGACCGTTCGGGTATGTTTTCGACACTCTTTTGCAGACTAGAATTTGGAACACCCCCCGATATGAAACCCGGAGCCCCTATAGGGGCTCCGGAAGGAATCTTTAATCGAGATATGAATCTACAACTATCTCTCCGTTCGAGATCTTCTCCTGTATCTCGCTGATTTCTATATAGACGGATGCCGGCACAGTGTCCATCATGAATTGGTTGTATGCGAGTCCGACGCCGCCGTTTGCGATGCCGTATACATGAACGGAACCCTTCTCGAGGCTGTTTTCGATCTGCATTCTTACGATGTCAAGAACTGCGACATCCACTTTCTTCATCATACTGGAGACTATGAAGCCAGGCTGGAGATAGCCCTGATCGGTATCGACGCCTATCGCGTAGAAGCCGTAATCTCTGGCCGCTTCGAGTATTCCCAGTCCCGTCGGTCCCGCAGCCTGGAATATCACGTCGGCTCCCTCTTTGAAGACAGAGTAGGCCGTTTCCTTTCCGAGTGCCGGGTCGTAGTGGTCACCGGCGTATCTGGCTATAACCTTGACACTTGGATCTACATACTTCACTCCATGCTCGAAACCGGCCTGATAATCCCTTATTACCGGCATATCGAAGCCACCGACGAATCCCACGATCTTCTCCGCGTTTATCTTGCAGAGTTCGGTTTTATTCGTGAGCAAGGCCGCGAGGCAACCGGCAAGGAAAGCGCCTTCGTTCTGCTTGAATGGCACGGAGACAACATTCGGAAGGCTGGATGTGCCATCGATATAGACAAAAGTCTTGGAGGGGAACATTGCGCTGACTTCGGCGAGTTCCTTATCGAAGAAATAACCCGGGTCCACGAAGATCAGATCGTAATTCATGGCGGCAGCCCTCAGCGAATCGAAATACTTCGAAGGATCTACATTGCACTCGAAGACCTTGTACTCGATTCCGAACTGTTTCTGGGCTTCCTGAATGCCGATGTACGCCATATCTGTAAATCCGCGGTCTCCAATGGCGTCGCCGGCAACGATGGCAACCTTTAAGGCCCCCAAACCCATCGCTACAAAACTCAGTAACGCAAGAACTAGAATCAAACGCTTCATAAGACTTTCACCCCCATCTTGATAGATTTGTAGTACTCGCTTTTCAACATGCTTTCCCTGTCAGGATAAGAAGTCGCCGCCCCGATCCTCTCGGTGCTCATTCCCGCGTAGACATTTGCGTAAGTTCCTATCTCCTTCTCATCCAGTTCATTGACGTGTCCCCAGACAACGGCCGCGTTGAAAGCATCGCCAGCGCCCGTGCAGTCGAGAACCTTGACCTTAGAAGCCGGAAAATCTATACTGAAGTCTCCGGAAATAAATGAACAGCCTTTGGCGCCTTTCTTGATCCATATCTCGGAAATCCCCGCATCGAGAAGGTCGAGACAAAATCCGAATTTCCTCGATTTCGAGAATAGAACGGTCAGTTCATCCTGAGCCGGGAGGAAGACATCTACGTAAGGAATCACTTGCTCTATTCTCTCGATGGAAACCGGGTCGGTCTTCCTCATGTTTGGATCGAAGAAAATTTTCGTTCCCGAACGCTTTGCCTTCTTTACCGCTTCCAGGAACGTATGAAAGGTCTCGGCTCCTTCGACTATCGATACACCGGTGAGATAAAGCAAATCCGGGCTTTCGTAAACCTGCGAGAGGTCCTCGCAAGTCATATGTATGTCTGCGGCATTTTTTCTGAACGAGAAGAAAGTTCGCTCGTTCTGGGCCGAAAGCGAAAAAACCACTCCGGTCGGGTACGAGCTAGAAACCTTCGGAGTGAACTCAATCCCCAGCTCCGAAAGGCAAACCTTTATATAATCACCGAAGAGATCGTTTCCTATCATCGTCTCGAACGATGCGTCAACGTCGAGCTTCTTCAGACCCACAAATGTGTTCAGCCCCGAGCCGCCGGGATTCAGGAGCGGTTTTTCACTATAGACAGAGCCTCCAGGCACGGGGAAGCCGTCGAACCTCCCGATTATATCCACATTTATGTCGCCCAGCACGAGAACGGATTTCTTCATCTACTCCTGATCTCCCCGATCACTTTCATGAACTCCTTCACCCTTTCGCAATCCACGGATTTGTAGGAGTTACCGTCGATCTTGAATGTAGAGCCGACAAAGGCGCCGGAGGCGACTTCGAGTATCTTTTGCGCGTTGACTTTGTTCATACCCGATCCCACCATTATCGGATAGTCGGGAAGTACCCCGCGCACTTTCTTCAGATCTTCGAGAGGTGTTTCAAACCCCGTGTGTTTACCGCTTATGATCACGGCATCGGCCATGAAATACGCCGCGTCGTAAGCCGATTCCTCTATCGGTCTCATCGCAAGCGGCGCTGAGTGTTTTATATGGACGTCCGCGAAGATCTTGATGGATGGGTCGAGGAACTTGCGATATCTTAGGATCTCATGAGGTCTCCTTAATGCCAGACCGGATACGTCGACCGCCGCTTCGGTGAAAACTGTGGCTCTGACGAATCTGGCACCCGAGGTGTGAGCTACCGCTATGGACGCTATCGGATCTGCAAGAAGGCATATTCCCATCGGAACATTCGGATAGGCTTTGTGAACCTCGTGGGCGACTATGGAAAGCGAGGAGACGGTTTCGGCCGGAGCGACGTCGGGAAAATACGATGGATCGTTGTAGTTCTCCACCTGAACGCCGTCGACTCCTCCGTCTATGAGCTTCCCCGCCTCTTCGAGCGCCTGATCTATAACTTTCTTCAGACCCTTTCCGTCGTAAACGGGCGAACCCGGCAGCGGCTTGAGGTGAATCATGCCAATTATCGGCTTTGAAGTAGCGAAGATTTCGTTGAATTCAGATACAGTTGTCATCGGTCGAGCTCCTTTCTGCACTTTTCCATGCTTTTTGAGAACTGCCTCACTCTCTCTGGATCTATGGGACCTTCGGTTTTTCCGTCTTTCTTAAGGCTGGTTCCGACAATTACTGCATCGCAGAGTTTCGGGAAGTACTCGACGCTCTCCATCGTTCCGGCATCGACAATATAAGTCTCGGTGTAGTAAGGGACTCTGATGAATTTTCCACCCACGGCCTTTGCTATCGCGAGAGCGGAAATCGCGTCAGATTGAAGGACACATAGTCCGATCGGCACGGAAAGTCTGGACGCAACTTCAAAGGCAATGTAAGTCATCGCCGCAACGGTTTCCGGTCCCACCCTCTTCTTGAACATCATGTCCCGGAAGTTTTCGACTATCAGGCCGTCTATTCCGTTTTCGACCATGATGGTAGCTTCTTCGACGGCTATTCTGGAGATCTCCTTCATCGCCATACCTTCGTATCTTGGCGCTCCCGGCAGTGGCTGCAGATGAACGACACCGATTATCGGCAGCTTTTTTCCGAACATCTCTTCAAACATTTTCATCATCTCACTCCCTGTCTGTATAATTCCTGGGATATCACATATCTATCCGGTCTGAACAATCCTTCCATGTATTCGATAGGAACGTTGTTTGAGATAAATGTAAGTCTTATGATTTTGAGCAGCGGGGAGTTTTCCTTTACCCTCAGAAAGCCGGCCGATCTCTTGTCGGCCGCTTCGGCGGTAACGGTTTCGCTGGCCTTTTCTATCCTCAGACCCAGAGACTCTATCTGCCTGTAAATCGAAGTTGCCGTGAAATCCAGTTCGTCAAGGGGTAGCGCTCTTGAAACGGGGAAGAAGGATGTGGTTATGGCCATTTCCAGACCGTCCACCAGTCTTAGCCTCTCGACTTTTATTACTTCCCGGCTCTTATCGATTCTCAAAAGGGAAGAGATCGTATTGCCGGTCTGGGTCTTTTCAACGCTGATAAGTTTTGCGGAGGGACTGTGGCCGGAAGCGATTATATCCTCTGAAAAGCTGTTAAGAACATTGAGTGCTGTGGAAAGTCTCTCGCTGCTAACATAAGTACCCTTGCCGACCATTCTGACAAGGATTCCATCGTTGACAAGCTGATCGATCGCGTGTCTCACGGTCATGCGGCTTACCTTGAACAGATCGACAAGCTCTCGTTCGGATGGGATTTTGTCGCCGGGAACGAGTCTCCCTTTTTCGATCTGTTTAATCATATAGCTTCTGATTTCCAGATAGATAGGTATCATGCCGACACCTCGCAATCGCGTATAGATATCTATATGTCTATACCACCTGAATTCTATACTTCTTTTTTTAACCAATGCTTCAGTTGTAATTAAGCTTTCAAAGAGGTGTATAGACAGCTAACCCCAACACACTTCAACTGGTAAGTTGCGGACTTATACCACTTAGAACGGTTGTTGGGTGCGCGTGGAGAGGTGGGGGTAAAAACACGAGAAAGAGCGTCGAGGGTTTTTCGCGTCGTCATTCCGTGGAGCCTGTCCTGATGAGCCTGCCCTGAAATGTTCCTATTCAGGAAACCTATACGGGACCTCATCTCTTCAGTCTCTCCCTCCCTCTCTATGGCCTCTGTTTTACCAGGAACCCACGCTCGGGGCTTATACTGTGTCAACCGCTGATCGCCTTAAGGTTTCAGATCCCGGCTTTTTCGAGTCTCTCTCATTAGCTAGGGCAATTATAAATAAAGAAGTATAATAAGTTTGATGTTACTTATTTTTAAAAGGAGGAAAAAAATGGGTCTTTTCGATACGCTTTCTAAGCAGCTCAGCGAAAAAAGCACGGCAGCGAAGTTAGGCGAGTCTGTTGGTGTAAGCCCGGAAAAGGTACAAAAACTCACAGAGATTGGATTACCGACACTTCTTCAGGGGCTGCTAAAAAACTCCTCCACTCCTGAAGGGGCTGCTTCGCTGGCAAAGGCTTTGGATCAGCACAAGAATGACAATGTCAGCAGCATTACCAGTTTTCTGAACGGAGTAAATAAAGATGACGGTGTAAAAATGCTCAGTCACATATTTTCCGGCAAGGAAAAACAGGTTGAGAAAAGTCTCGCAAAAGAGACCGGCTTGAAAACGAATCAGGTTGCCGGCCTTCTGTCGCAGCTGGCACCGCTTCTGATGGGTTTCCTCGGCCAGGAAAAGAAGAAAGAGAACCTGGACGCTTCTGGAATAGCCGGTTTGTTGTCGAACGTTGCCAGCCAGGGAGATAGCGGAATGATGGGAATGGCGGCCAACTTCCTTGACAGCAACAAAGACGGAAACATTATCGACGACGTGGGAAACCTGTTCGGAAAGATATTCAAGAAGAAATAATTTAAGCACAAATAGCTAACGGCTGGTCGACTAATAAAATCTGGATCTGTCTGTTCAATACATTTTAAGAGAGGAGGAGAGTCTGTGACAAAACTGGCTATAATTAAGGGAATCGAATCCGCGATCGAGAATAAGTTGAAAGAGCTGGGCATAGTTTCAGTAGAATCTCTTCTGGAAGCTTGCGCAACGAAAAAGGCCCGAACGGAACTCGCAAAGAAGACCGGAATTCCGGAAGATAAGATTCTTACCTGGTCCAATCATGCAGACTTGATCAGAATCCGCGGAGTTGGCGGGAAGTATTCCGAACTCCTGGAAGCCGTAGGAGTCGATACCGTACCGGAACTGTCGAAGCGAAACCCCGAGAACCTGTATTTGAAGATGATCGAGGTTAACGAAAAGGAGAAACTGGTTGAAAGCCTCCCGGCTAAAAAGCAGATCATAAAATGGGTGGAACAGGCCAAGAAATTACCTCGAGTTCTTCAGTACTGAAGCGGTTCAGCGATTCGATCTTCCTGACAGTTTACGGCAATCCGAGCACGAAGGGTAGGACCCAAGGGTCCTACCTTTTCTCAGAGGTTGATTGTATAATGCAATTGTACGCAAACGTTTGCGGAGGTTTGTTGTGGCCGGAAAAACTACGATCAAAGACATCGCGAAGAGTCTCGGAATATCGCCTTCGACCGTGTCGAGAGCTCTGTCGAACGGACCGGGCGTCGGCGGCGATCTCCGTAAAAGGATCCGCAAAGTTGCTTCACAGCTGAATTACATCCCCAATTCATCCGCAAAATCCCTGAGAACAAGAAAAACCAAGACTATCGGCCTCATCGTCTCCGATATAAGAAATCCCTTCTTCCTGGAGTTCATGGGCGGAGTGGAGGCGGTTCTCTTTCCACGGGAATTCAAATTCATAGTGTGTAATACGGGTGAGGATTCGAAAAAAGAAGAGATATACATAAGATGGCTCATGGAACACGGAGTGGAAGGCATCCTCTCTTCCCCTTACCAGGATAGGGAGGGAAGTAACAACGGCGCCTTTTACAAAAAGGCTATGAAGTCGGGAATCCACGTGGTCTTCTACGACAGGCTTCTCGAAGGGGTTGGCGGCATAGACTCCGTGACGCTTGACAACGAGCAGGCGATAATGAACGGTGTTTTCTATCTGAGAGAGCGTGGCCACGAAAGAATTGCGCTCTGTCTTCATAAAAGAGGGATCTATACGATAGAAGAGAGATACTCGGGATTCAAAAAGGCCTGTGCGATTCTGGGAATACATCCCGACGACAGGTGGGTTCTGGAGGATATGACGGATTATTCCGTCTCGCTAGATAAGCTGAGGTCGGTATTGACGGCCTCCGATCGACCGACGGCGGTGATCTCCACCAACCAGTACCTGAATGAGACGGTAGTCAGGGCGGCCCGCGAACTCGGCCTGGATATACCGGCCGATCTTTCCCTGGTGGGCTTTGACGATTCATCGCTGAACGAGCTCATAGATCCGCCGGTGACGACGATCAGACAACCTGTTGTCGATATGGGAAAGATAGCCGCCACACTACTTCTCGGGAGGATAGACGGGGACCGTGGGGAACAGACCAGGATCGTGTTGAAGGCCGAGCTGCTGGAAAGAAATTCCGTAGCCTCTACGGCAAAAATAGTAAAACGGCTATGACAATCGCCATTGTTTAAGGCATAGAAGGAGGAGGAGCATGCAGAAGAGAAAAGTAGGAGTTATAACGTTTTCCGACGGTAGAGATTTCGTGCACAGAGATCTCATCGACATGAACAGAGAGTTCCAGAACCGGCTGGTGAGAGCGCTCGAAGCCACGGGCGAGGTAGAGGTTGTAGTGGCTTCGGAGATCGTCTGGAAGCCCTCGCTGGCCAAGAAGGCCGGAAAAGAGATGATGAAGGCCGAAGTCGAGGCGACTATATTCAACTACGCCATCTGGTGCTGGCCCCATCTGACGGTGCTGGCCTCACTGTACGCCCCCGGTCCGTATCTGGCGTACGGTCAGATAAATCCGGCCTACCCCGGCATGGTCGGTCTTCTGGCCGCCGCCGGAGCTCTGGAGCAGGTAGGCATAACTCCCGAAAGAGTCTGGGGAAACCCGGAAGATCCGGATGTTATCGAGAAAGTGATGCACTTCGTCAGGGCGGCATCGGCCGCGGCGAGGCTGAAAGGCGAGAGGTACGGGATGTTCGGCGGTCGCCCTATGGGTATGTACACCGCCTCCTCCAACGGAGACCAGTGGCTCAAAGAGTTCGGGATCGACGTCGAACAGATCGATCAGTACGAACTCGTAGTGAGGGCCGAAAAGGTATCGAAAGAGGTCACGAAAAAAGCGAGGGAGTGGCTCGAGAAACTCGCGACTGTCCAATACGACGGCAAGCAGCTGACGCCGGAAAAGCTTGAGAAGCAGATCGCGCTGTACGAGGCGGCTCTAGATATAATAAAAGAGTACGAGCTGGACTTCGTCGGCTTCAAAGGCCAGCCTGAGATGACCAACAACTACGCGACCATGGACGTTGTCGAGGCCTTCCTGAACGATCCTTACGACTGGCACGGCATGAAGGACCCGATCGTCGCTGCGACCGAGACCGATATGGACGGAGCCCTCACGATGGAGATATTCAAACATATCGCACAGGCACCGGTCCTCTTCGCGGACGTTCGGCACTACTTCGAAGAGGAGAATCTCCTGGATCTCTGTAATTCCGGCACCCACGCGACCTACTTCGCGGGTAGATCTCTCAACCCCGAAGAGAATCTCAAGAACGTGGTGTTCTATCCCGAAGACTTCTACTTCCCCGCCGGAGGGGCTGCCGTCAAGCATTTCGCCGCTCAAAAGTTCCCGGCGAGAGGCACTTCGTACAGGGGAGTATCCTCTCCGGCAACTGGGTCCAGAAAGTCAGGGAGTTTCTCAAGAAGAGCGACTTCGATCCCGAACTCTTCACCATAAAGCTTCCCTGGGATCCTCAAAAGGCTTCGGCCATCGTCCCCGAGTTGAACGAGATGGGTGTTGGCGTCTGCGCGACCGCCGTTTACACCGTTCAGCAGTACTACGCCGCGCTGAGCATGGAGGTAGAGTACGTCGCCGTTTATTACGATAGAATGATAAAGGCCGGCATAGACGCCGAGGAAAGGATCGAAGAGATGCTCGAAGTCGGAGGATGGCACTCCAGCGCCCCGCATATAATTGCGGCCAGTATAAAGGATATAGAGAGCGCAAACCTTCTACTGGCGCTGGGTGTTCACGACCTCACTCTTCCGGTCGATATCGCCGGAGAATATATCATGGGGAGCTTCCCGGCCGATGATTTGAACAGATTCGAGGGAGACTTCAAGCTATGAATCAGGTGTTAAAACCGGTTCTCTGTGCGGGAGAAATACTCTACGACTTCATTTCGAGAGACCGCATGCAGGGACTGGGAGGCACCACCCTGTTCGAAAAGAGACCGGGTGGTGCGCCTTTCAATATAGCGGCAGGTCTTCAGAAACTCGGAGTTCCAACGGCCTTTCTTTCGAAAATCGGCTTCGATGAATTCGGAGAGGCTCTAGTCAAGTATCTTAATGAGCTCGGGATCAGGACCGATTACATCGTCAGAGAGACCGGCACAAAAACGACGCTGGCCTTCGCGGCACTTGACAGCGACGGAAAGCCCGAGTTCAGGTTCTACAGAGACCGCGCCGCCGACATATCGCTCCGCAAAGACGAGTTGAAGGATCTCTCACCCGAAGATTTCTCGCTTTTTCACTTCGGCTCCATCGCTCTTCTGGATGAGCCGTCGGCTTCTACCTATATCGATCTTTTCGAGAGGTTCAAGAAGGCCGGAGTGAGGACTTCTTTCGATCCAAACGTGAGAAAAAACGCGGTCGTCGATCACGATACCTTCAGAAGAAAGTTAAGGGAGATAATGCGCCGGGTGGATATTCTGAAGCTGAGCGACGAGGATCTGGAATACATAGCGGGAAAAGGCGACGTTGAAAAGGCGGTTGAGAGCCTGGAGGTCGGTCACGACGAACTGGTGCTGGTCACGCTCGGAAGTAAAGGAGCCAGGGCCTTCTGGCGGGGGCGGTTCATAGGCGAGGAGGGATTCAAGGTCGAAGTTGCCGAGACGACCGGCTGTGGGGATTCATTCATGGCCGCCGTCATATCCAGACTCTACTCGCTCTCAGATGAACGGTTCAAAGCCCTCGATTTTGAAACGCTCGGAGGGATCCTGAGATTCGCCAACGCCGGCGCGGCGATCGTAGCGACAAGGTACGGAGCGGCAAACGCCATGCCCTCAGGGAGCGAGATCGGGGAGTTTCTCCAGTCCCATCGAAGGTGATCCCGCTTGAAAGGTTTTCTCGCCGTCGATATCGGTGCCTCTGGCGGCAAA
>JAEAMF010001453.1_pt1 | contig 17077 bp, 16 predicted proteins | sample 8958721 | NCBI WGS metagenome assembly JAEAMF01 (sample SAMN16933255, study PRJNA681124) | bioreactor sludge metagenome | isolation source: anaerobic bioreactor treating anionic surfactant - SDBS | place: India: Bengaluru | collected 2019-02-28
CGACCGCGTCGGGATCGACCCGGCCTTCGCCGTCGACGGGGACGAGGGTGGCGGTGAAGCCGGACCGCTCCAGGGCCTTGACGGCGTTGAGGACCGAGGTGTGCTCGATGGCCGACACCACCAGGTGGCGGCCGCGGGCCTGCTGCCCCCCGGCCAGGCCCTTGACGGCGAAGTTGTTGGCCTCGCTGCCGCTGGCGGTGAAATGGATCTCCGAGGGCTCGGCCCCGACGAGGGCGGCCACCTCGGACCGGGCCGTTTCGACCGCTTCCTGGGCCCGGCGGCCCCAGGCGTGCAGGCTCTGGGGATTGCCGAACGTCTCGGTCAGAAAGGGCCGCATGGCCTCGAAGGCCTCCGGCCGCAGCGGCGTCGCGGCGATGTGGTCGAGATAGATCCTGGGCATGGCCTCCCCCCTTCGCGGACCGTCCCCCGGAGGGGGACGTTCCCCGGTCAGACGGCTTCGACGGCCGTGACCTCGGGGACCTCCTTCTTCAGGATCCGCTCGATGCCCATCTTCAGGGTCAGCTGCGACATGGGGCAGCCGCCGCAGGCGCCGCGGAGGCGCACCTTGACGACGCCGTCGGCGCCGATGTCCACGAGCTCCACGTCGCCGCCGTCGGCCTGGAGGGCCGGACGGATCTTGGTCAAAGCCTGTTCGACTTTCTCTTTCATAAATCTCTCCTCTTCGGTCCGGGCGCTTGTCGCTTCGGTCCCCTTATCTTACGCCGCCCGGCGGCGCAAGACAAGGCGCGGGGTCCCCCGGCGTCAGGCCGTCTTGGCCATCGGCCGGCCGCAGCACAGGATGACGTGCTCCTCGGCGCAGCCGCAGGCCTCGTCGACGATCAGCCGGTAGCCGCAGACCTCGCAGGCGTAGCCGGGCTTGGGCTTGGCCGCCGCCCGGCGGGCCTTGGCCTTGGCCTTGGGCTTGGGCCTGGCCGCGGCGGACTTGACCGTCTTCTTCGCTTTCTTCGTGGCCATCTCTCTCCTCCTCTTCGATCCGGAACGGCCCCGCCGCGGGAGGCGGGGTCAGATCTCGCCGTCGTCCACGGGCCGGTCCCATTCGAGCAGGCGCCTCTCGCCGCGCAGGGCCCGGACCCCGGTGGCGTCCTGGGAGACTTCCAGCGTGCCCCGGTAGGCGCCGGTCTTGTCCCGCAGGGCGACATAGAGAATATGGATGAACCGGCCGTGCAGATCGATCCAGAACTCGGCCGTGTTCCGCTCCCCCTTCTTGAAGGCCTCCAGGATGCGCTCGACGACCCCCAGGCTTTTCGGCGGGTGGCAGTGCTGCACCCGGCGGCCGATGACCCCCGGCGATCGCGGGAAGATCCGCTCGGCGGAGGCCGAGTAATAGCGCACGGTGTCGTTCTCGTCGACGAACGAGACGTCCACCGGCAGATGGGTCATCATCAGGTCGATCTGCTCAGCCGTCAGGCGGCCCGTGTCGAGGCCGATGGCCGCGCCGGCGTGGGCCGCGGCCGCGGACGCCGTCCCGCCGCCCGCCGGCCAGGCCGGCGCGGGCGGGATCCAAGCGTAGCCGACCTCGGCCTCGCCCTCCTTGACCCGGGCCCAGTCCGCGTCGTCGAAGAGCTCGCGGACCATCGGGAAAAGGACCTTCTCCTCCTTGCCGATCATGTCGGCGATCTCCTGCAGGACCCAGCGGCCGGTCCGGGCGGTGAGCTCGGCGTCGCCGAGGTCGAGGGCCCGGCGCAGGTCCTTGAGATGGGCCCGGATGTCGTCGTGGACGGCCCACATGACCTTGGACGGGCCGCTCACGCCCCGGGCCTCGAGGCGGGGAAAGAGCTGGTTCTCTTTCTTGAGGTAATGCTTTTCGATCTGCGCCAGGTCCTCGACGAGCGGCCCCACGGCGGCCCGGACTTCGGCGGCGGGGGCGCCGGTCCGGAGCCCGTCGAGAACGGGCCGGGCCCGGTCCACGAGTTCCCGGAGGGCCTTGTTCTCCTCGACCAGCGTGTGCAGCGGGTGGCCGGCCTCGGCGTCGGCGGCGGCCTGGGCCTCGAGGCCGGATTGGAAGACCTTGACGTGGAGGTCGCAGAGGCGGCGGACCTCCGTTTCGGGCAGGCCCTCGTCGATGAGCTCCTGCTCCATGGCCCCGATCTCGGCCCCCGAAACATCCTTGACCAGGGCCGCGAAACGGGCCTGCAGGGCCGCCACGTCGCCGCCGGCGTGGAGATCGCGGATGATGCCCTTGAGGACCTCTTTCTTGGCCGCCGGTTCGGGCTTGGAGCGATCGTCGATCTTCATTTGGGCCTCCTCGAGGACCATTCTACAATAAATACTACTTATTTTGTAGTATATTTTTTCAGGCCGGCGGGCGGCCTGGTCCCGGCCCGGCCGCCGGACCTAGACGACGACTCGGGGGACGAGGGGGTTGATGCGGGCCAGGATCTCGTAGCTGATGGTGCCCGCCAGCGCGGCCAGGTCCTCGGCCCCGATCCGCTCCCGGCCGTCCGTCCCGAGCAGGGTGACCTCGTCCTCGAGCGACAGGCCCGGCACGTCGGTGACGTCGGCCATGAAGAAGTCCATGGCCACCCGGCCGCGGACGGGCGCCCGGCGGCCCTTGACCAGGACGTGCGCGGCGTTGGACAGGCCCCGGTCGTAGCCGTCGTAATACCCGACCGGGACGACCGCCAGACGCGTCGGCCGGGTCGTCCGGTACGTTCCGCCGTAGCCGATGTCGGCCCCGGCCGGCGCCCTTTTGATCTGCGCGATCCGGGCCTTCCAGGCCAGGACCGGCTCGAGCGCCAGCGGCTCTTTCCGGTCGAGGAGGCAGGACAGGTAGGTCTCTTTGGAGGGCCAGAGGCCGTAGAGCCCGATGCCGACCCGGGCCAGGTTGAAGCCCGGCTCCGGGAACAGGATGGCCGCGGCGGTGCAGGACATGTGCTTCAGGGGGACGCGCGGGCCGTCCGCCTCGAGGGCCCGGCAGGCGGCCCGGTACGTCTCCAGCTGGCGCCGCGGGTAATCGTGGCGGGTGGTGTCCTCGATGTTGGCGAAGTGCGACGACAGGCCCTCGACGACAAGGCCCGGCCGGCGGCGGATGTCGCGCACGAAGGCCGGCAGGTCGCGCGGCGCGATCCCCTGCCGCCAGGTCCCCGTCTCCAGCTTGACGTGGACGCGGATGGTGCGGCGCAGCCGCGCCGCCAGCCCGGCCAGCCGGGCCACCGTTTCCCGGTTGTAGACGGTCAGCCGCAGGTCCGCGGCCACGGCCTCCTCGAGCGCGGCCGGCGGCGCGTAGCCGAGCACGAGCACGGGCGCGTCCAGGCCGGCCCGGCGCAGGGCCACGCCCTCGTCGACCGAATCGACGCCGAACCAGTCGACGCCCTCGCCGGCCGCGATCCCGGCCACCTCGACCAGGCCGTGCCCATAGGCGTTGGCCTTGACCACGGCCAGGAACTTCCGCCGCGGACCGATGAGCCGCCGGAACTCCCGGATGTTGTGGACGAGGGCCCGGCGGCTGATCTCGACGCGCTCGACGGCCTGGCCCCCCATGCTCCGCCCCTCAAGCCGCGGCGGCGGCCCGGACCCGGGCCAGGTCGACGAAGCCCCGGAGCTCCTCGTCCAGGAAGACGGTCTGGCCGCGCTCGACGCCGGTGGAGACGATGCCCACCTTGGTCCCGACGAAGTCCTCGAGGACCCGGACGTAGTCGACGAACGCCGGCGGCAGGGCCTCGGGCGACGACGCCCCGTGCAGGGACTCGGGCCAGCCGGGCAGGCTCCGGTATTCCGGCACGACCCGCTCCAGGACCCAGGGCTCGGGCGGGAAGCTGGCCAGACGCTCGCCCTTGTAGCGGTAGCCGACGCAGACGGGGACCTCGGCCAGGCCCGACAGGACGTCGGGCTTGGTCAGGGCGATGCGGTCGACGCCGTTGACCCGGCAGGCGTAGCGGACGGCCACGGCGTCGAACCAGCCGCAGCGGCGGGCCCGGCCGGTGGTGGCCCCGAACTCGTCGCCGCGGCGGGCGATCGTCCGGCCGGTCTCGTCGGCGAGCTCGGTCGGGAACGGCCCCGCCCCGACCCGCGTCGTGTAGGCCTTGGTGATGCCGAGGACGCCGTGGATCGTCCGCGGGCCGACGCCGAGCCCGGTGGCGGCCCCCCCGGCGGTCGAGCTCGACGAGGTGACGAACGGATAGGTGCCATGGTCGAGGTCGAGCAGGGCCCCCTGCGCGCCCTCGAAGAGCACGTTCTCGCCGAGGGCCATGCGCTCGTCGAGCAGGAGCGATACGTCGCGGACGTAGGGGCCGAGCTTTTCGGCCCAGCCGGCGTACTCCCGGTAAATGGCCTCGACGTCCAGCGGCGGCAGGCCGAAGGCCCGGAACAGCGGGTCCTTGGCGGCGGCCGCGTCGGCGATCTTCTCGCGCAGCACGCCCAGGTCGGCCAGGTCCCCGGCCCGGACGCCGAGCCGCGCGGCCTTGTCCTCGTAGGCCGGCCCGATGCCGCGGCAGGTCGTGCCGATCTTCCTGTCGCCGCGCCGGTCCTCGGAGACGCGCTCGGCCATGGGGTGCCAGGGCATGATCAGGTGGGCGCCGCGGCTGACGGCGATCCGGTCCGGCCCGGCCGCCACGCCCTGGGCCTCCAAGTCGCTCGTCTCCTTGAAAAAGGCGGCCGGCGCCAGGACCAGCCCGTTGCCGATGACGCACAGCGTGCCGGGATGCAGGATGCCCGAGGGGATGAGGTGCAGGACGATCTTCCGGCCGCCGACCCAGACCGTGTGGCCGGCGTTGTGGCCGCCCTGGTAGCGGGCGACGACCTCGAAGGCGGGCGTCAGGAGGTCGACGATCTTGCCCTTGCCTTCGTCGCCCCATTGCGTGCCGAGAACGAGCAGGTTGGCCATGTCAGAAGCTCAATCCCAGCTGGACCTGCCACTGGTTGTCCTTGAGCGGGGTCCCCTTTTCCTTGTTCCAGTCGTATTCGAACTTGAGGAAGAGCGTCTGGCTCAAGACGTATCGCAGCCCGGCGCTCCAGCGGCTGCGGTCGAGGCCGACGTCGCCGAAATGGTACGTGTCCGTGACTTTGACCTTCTGGAAGCTGCCGACCGGCTGGAGGCCCCGGAAGCTCATGCACATCCAGACGTGCCAGCCCTCGGTCTCGCCCCGGCTGAAGGGCTGGGGGTTCTCGACGAGGGCCTTGGTGTATTCGCCGTGGACCTCCCATTGAGCGGTCACCCACGACAGGTCGGCGCCCTCCAGGGTCAGGTCGCGCATGTTCTGGTCGTCGTACTTGCCGGTGTAATAGGACACCCCGCCCTGCAGCCCCTGGCCGAGGACGAGCCCGACCCGGCCGCCCTTGGCCATGTCGGTGTTGTTGTTGAGGAACTGCTGGACGTAGGCCAGGCTCGTCTCGCCCGGGGTCTCGGCCAGCCCGTTGCCGAGGTAGGCGTCATAGGACAGGACGCCGACCTGGCCATGGACCAGGACGCCGAGATCGCGCCAGCTCGCCGGGTAAAGGTATTCCAGGTTCAGGGGCGCCCGGACGAGGACCGTCTCATAGGGACGGCTGGCCGTGTTCCACTGCCCGAACGGCACCAGGAACAGCCCGGCCCGGACGGTGAAGGCGTTGGACGGCAGGAAACCGGCCCAGGCCTGATTGAGCGAGAAGGCGTCCACGCCGCGGGCCTGGACCTCGGCCGCGAAGCCGAACCTCTGGCCGAGCTGACCGGCGGCCAGCACCCCCGCCAGCAGGTTGTCGATGGCCCCGTGGGGGAAGGCGCTTTCGGCCTGGCCCTTGAGGTAATCGAGCGACAGGTAGCCCGCGAGCCGGATCGGGCTCCGGGCCTGGGCCTGGGTCAGGACCTGGGCCGTCCCGGGGACGGCCAGGGCCAGGACCAGCCCGGCGATGACGGCGGTCTTCATGTTCATGCCAGCTCCGCGAAATCGAAGTCGTCGGCCAGCAGGGCGTCCTTGAGCGTCCCGACGTCGTGGCCGAGGGCGACCAGCCGGGTGATCTCGGCGGCGCCCTTTTTCGTCCCCATCCAGATGGCCCCCGCCAGGCGGCCCTGCCGCAGGACGATCTTCTTGTACAGCCCCGTCTCGGGCACGGAGCGGACGAACGATTCATAGCCGGGCCCCTGGGCGTCGATCTCCCCGATCGAGGTCAGATACAGGCCGGCGACCTTGAGGGTGTTGGCCGGCGTCGTGCCGGCGTAGTCCTTGTCCTGGCCGAGCATGTTGTAGGCGGCCGCCCGGGCCTGCTCGAAAACGGCCGGGATGATGCCGTAGATCCGGCCCCGGTGCTCGGCCGCGTCGCCGGCCGCGTAGACGCCGGGGACCGAGGCCCGCAGCCGGTCGTCGACCACGATCCCCCGGCCGACCTGGAGCCCGGCCTCGGCCGCGACGGCGGTCTCGGGCTTGATGCCGGCGGCGATGACGACGGTGTCGGCCCCCAGGACCTGGCCGGCCTTGAAGCGGAGGCCGCGGACCTCTTCGGCGCCCAGGATCTCGGCGGCCGCGGCGCCCAGCCTCACGGAGATGCCGGCGTTCTCGATCTGGACCTTGAGCATGGCGGCCGCCGCGGGGTCGAGCTGGCGGGGCAGCAAGCGGTCGAAGAACTCGACCACTTCGACCTCGCTGGGCACGGCGCGGCCGCGGATGGCCCGGGCGATCTCCAGCCCGAGCAGACCGCCGCCAAGAACGGCCACGCGCCGGGGCGACGCCAGGTGGGCCAGGAGGGCGTTGGCGTCGTCGAGCGTCCGCAGGACGAAGACGCCCCGGCGTCCGGCGCCGGGCAGGGGCGGCACCGCCGCCCGGGCCCCGGTGGCCAGGAGGAGGGCGTCGTAGTCGTAGCCGCCGCCGGCGGCCGTCTCGATGCGCCGTTCGGCGGGCCGGATGCGGACGACCTTCTCCCCCAGGCGCAGCGAGATCCGCTGCCTGTCGGCCCAGCCTTCGGGGAAGGCGAACAGCTTGTCGGCGGGCAGCCGCCCGGCCAGATATTCGATCAGGTTGGGGCGCGGGTAGTACGGGTAGCGCTCTTCGCCCAGGACCACGATCTCCGCCGCGGCATCAAGCTCGCGCGCGGTCTTGCCGGCCATAGTGCCGGCCAGCCCGTTCCCGACGATGACGATCTTCACGGCCGTGGCAGTTCCCCGGACGGGATCAGTCGACCTTCTGGAACAGGTCCTTGGGGACGCCGCACTGGGGGCAAACCCAGGTGTCGGGCAGGGCCTCGAAACTCGTCCCGGGAGGGATGCCGTTGTCCGGGTCTCCGACGGCGGGGTCGTAGATGTAGCCGCAGGCGGTGCATTCGTACTTGTCCATGACCTCTCCTTTCAATTCTCCGCGAGGATGCGGGCTTCGTATTCGGCCTCGAGCCGGAGCTTGTGCTCCCGCTCCTGGGAGGCCAGGAACCGGAACAGGCGCCGATGGTCGGCCGTCCCGGGAAGCGACGCCAGCGAATCGTAGAGGGCCGCGGCCTGGGCTTCCTTCTTGGCCGCGAAGATGAGCATGTCCTGGACGGACATGTCGGGGCCCGGGGTCTCGTCGGCGAGGGCGTCGACGAGCCCCAGGTCGGCCGTCAGCCGCCCGCCGGGATCGCCGACGGTTGCGGGGTCGAGGCCCTCGAGGAGCCGCCGGTGCCCTTCTTCCTGCTCCCGGAGCTCGGCGGCGAGGCGGCCGAGGCCCGGTGTTTCGGCCCGGGCCTCGATCCTGGCGTAGCCCTCGGCGGCGGCGATCTCCCGGCCGATGGCGAAGGCCAGGATCCCGGCCGTCGAGCCGAAGCGCGGGTCGCTCATCGCAGGGTCGTCCTTTCAGGGATCGCGGGTCCGGGAACGGCCTTATTATATCCGAACGGGACGTCGAGTCAACGCGATGCGGCCGCGCCGGACGGCGCGCCGAGCGCCGCCAGCTTGTCCTTCAGCCGCGAGTTCCGCTTGACCGGCTTGTCGTTCTTGATGGCGATCCCGAGCGCCTTGTACGAGCCGATGATCACGCTCAGCTTCTTGGCCCGGGTCAGGGCCGTATAGAAGAGGTTGCGCTGGAGCATGATGTAGTGCTGGGTCACGAGCGGCATGATGACGGCCTGATACTCGCTGCCCTGCGCCTTGTGGACCGAGACGGCGTAGGCCAGGGCGACGTCGGCCAGCTCGTCCTTCTCGTAGCAGACCGTCCGGCCGTCGTAGTCGACATAGAGCCGGCCCTTGGCCCGGTCGGCGTGGACGACGGAGCCGATGTCGCCGTTGAAGACGTCCTTGTCGTAGTCGTTGCGGAGCTGCATGACCTTGTCGCGGGCCTTGAACGTGCGCGAACCGGCCGGCAGGCCCTCGCCGCCGGGATTGAGCCGGGCCTGGAGCTCGGCGTTGAGATGGTCGACGCCGACGACGCCCCTGTACATCGGGCTGATGACCTGGATCTGCGGCGACAGCGGGCTCAGGCCGAGCTTGCGCGGCACGCTCGTCGCGCACATCTTCAGGATGGTCTGGAAGGCCGCCTGATCGTCCTCCTGGCTGATGAAGTAGAAATCGGTGTCGGGGTCTTCCTTCGGCGCCCGGATGAGCGACAGGCCCTGGTTGACCCGGTGGGCGTTGGCGACGATGAGGCTCTCCTTGTCCTGGCGGAAGATCTGGTCCAGACGGACGACGTCGACCGTGCCCGCCTCGATGATGTCGTGGAGAAGGTTGCCGGGGCCGACCGACGGCAGCTGGTCCTTGTCGCCGACGAGGACCAGGCGCATCCAGGGCGGCACGGCCCGGAGCAGGTGGTGCATGAGCGGCAGGTCGACCATCGAGACCTCGTCGAGGACCAGGGCCTCGCCGCGCAGGGGGTTGGCCGGGTCGCGCTTGAAAGTCCCCTTCTTCGGCTGGAACTCGAGGACGCGGTGGATGGTCCGGGCGTCCAGGCCGGTGGCTTCGGCCAGCCGCTTGGCGGCCCGGCCGGTCGGGGCGGCCAGCAGGACGTCCTTGCCCCACTTGCGGTAGATGTCTGTGATGGCCCGGATGATGGTCGTCTTGCCGGTGCCCGGCCCGCCGGTGATGACCAGGATCTTGCGTTCGAAGGACGCCCGGATCGCCTCGCGCTGCAGGGGCGAAAAGACCAGGCCCAGGTCCCGCTCGGTGGCGGCGATGGCCTGGTCGAGGTCGAACGCCGGCGGCTGGCAGGGGAAGCCGGCCAGCGTGTGGATGGACCGGGCCACGGCGTCCTGGGCCTGGTGGAAGAACGGCAGGTACAAGGCCGTGCCGCCGCTCCCCTCTTCGGCCACGATCCGCCCGTCCCGGACGAGCTGGGCCAGCGCCGACTCGCAGCGCTCGGCCGGCACGTCCAGGTCGGCGGCGCAGCGCTCCCCGACCTCGGCCGCGACCGAGAAAACGTGGCCCTGCTCGTTGTCCTTTTCCAGGATATAAAGGATGTAGGCCTTGATCCGCTCGAGGGACCCGGGGTCCAGGCCCAGCTTGAGGGCTAGCTGGTCGGCCGTCTTGAAACCCACGCCGAAGATGTCGCGGCTGAGCTGATAGGGGTTCGACCGGACGATCGAGACCGACCGCTCGCCGTACTGTTTGTAGATCTTGGCGGCCAGCCCCGTCGTGACCCCCTTTTCGTGAAGGAAGATGGTCAGCTCGCGGACGCCCCGGCTCTCGGTCCAGGAGCGCTTGATCTCCTTGAGCTTGACGGCGCCGACGCCCTCCACCTCGCGGAGCCGGTCCGGGTCCTCGGTCAGGACGTCGATCGTCCCGGCCCCGAAAGCCTTGACGATGCGCGCGGCCAGCACGGGGCCGATGCCCTTGACCAGGCCGGAGGCCAGGAACATCTCGATGCCCTTGGCCGTGGCCGGCAGGGTCATGGTGAAGCGCTCGACCTTGAACTGCCGGCCGAAGCGCGGGCTGAGGGTCCAGTTGCCGTGGACGCGCAGGACCTCGCCCGGCGAGAGCGGCGGGAAGGCGCCGACGATGGTCATCGTCTCGCCGCGTTCGACGGCGAACTTGGCCACCGTGTAGCCGTTGTCGGGATTGTAGAAGACGATGCTCTCGACGGCGCCCTCGACGAACTCCTCGCCCGTGACGAGCGCCGCCGCCTTCTTCATGCCCCCCATGTTAGGCGTTTCCCCCGAGGCCCGTCAATCCCGGAGCGGGACCGGGGAGCGGGATCGGGGACACGTACCCAGGGTACATGTCCCCTTTCAGTCCCTTCATGTCCCCTTTCAGTCCCCTTTCAGTCCCATCGAAGACAGGGCCCGAGGGGATCATCGGAGCGAGCATAAGGGCTGATTTAGCCGTTCCGGAGGCGGACGAGGGCCGTTTCCCTGGAAACCTTCAAAACGTGTTTGAGCAAGGCTTAGCGCAAGCCGAGCGAGTTGTATTGAAGCCGAGTACGGCGAACGGAATGGCGTGAAGAATCAGCCCAGCGAAAGGAGATGATCCTCGAGGGTCCCAGCCGTCCGGCCGCGGCCCTAATTGATGACCCGGAGCATGCGGCCCCAGCGGGCCTTGGGGATGAAGCTGACCAGCTTCTTGAGCCGGTCCCGGAACCCCGTTTTCTGCCAGGAGTCCCGTTCGGCCTTGTAGGAGAAGTAGATGACCCAGGGCCGGCCCTTGATCGAGGCCAGGGGGACGAACCCCCAGTAGCGGCTGTCCATGCTGTTGTCGCGGTTGTCGCCCATGACGAACAGGTGGTCCGCCGGCACGGTGACGGGCCCGTAGTTGTCGCGGATGATCTCGTCGTAGTTGTAGAAGTCGTTCTTGGAGTTGATGTGGCTGTCGATATGGACCTTGTAGGGCTCCTCGAGCGGCTGGTCGTTGACGTAGACCTGCTTGTCCTTGACCTCGACCTTCTCCCCCGGCAGCCCGATGACGCGCTTGACGAAGTCCTTGGTCAGGTCCTTGGGGTACTTGAAGACGACAATGTTGCCCCGCTCGATCGGCTTGCGCGGCACCAGGGCGCCCTCGAGAGGCACCACCGGCCGGGTGTAGGCCAGCTTGTTGACCAGCAGGAAATCCCCGATGAGCAGGGTCGGCTCCATGGAGCCGGTCGGGATCTGAAAGGCCTGGACGACGAAGGTCATGACGAAGAAGACGAACACCGCCGTCTCGGCGATGAGCTCGAAATACTCGCGGAAAACGCTCTTGTCCCTCGGCTTCTTGGCCTGCGGCTCTTTGGTCATGTGGCTCACGTTTATGAAAGGCTAATATAAAGGAAAACGCCCGGCAGGGCAAGAATGTTGCCGCACCCTGGCCCGCCGGCTCCGGGACCCGGCGCCTTGACACCCCCCGCCGTCTCGGCTTTACTAGTCCGGTGAACGTCACGCTCTTCGGCTACCCCAAGACGGGTAAGACGACCCTGTTCGAGCTGCTGTCCGGGGCCCCGGTCGCCGGCCGCGGCCACGGCGACGGCCCCCGGGAGCCGAACGTCCGGACCGTGCCCCTGCCCGATCCGCGGCTGGACCGGATCGCCGCCGCCTACCCCGACCGGCGCAAGGTGGCCGCAGCCATGGACCTCGTCGACCTGGGCGGCATCTCGTTCGGCGAGGTCAAGACCAGCCTCCTCCTCGGCCACCTGCGCCAGGCCGACGGCCTGGTCCACGTCGTCCGCGGCTTCGCCTCCGAGGACGTCCCGCCGGCCCGCGGCCGGGTGGACGCGGCCGCCGACATCCGGGCCATGGAGGACGAGCTGGTCCTGGCCGACCTCGTCCTGGCCGAGGCGCGCCTCGAGCGCCTGGACCGGGACCTCAAGAAGATGAAGGACCCGGAGGGCGAGAAGGAGCGGGGCCTCCTGCTGCGGCTGCGGCCCGAGCTCGAGGCGGGCCGGGGCCTGCGCGGCCTGCCCCTGACGGCGGCCGAGGAGAAGCTCATCCGCAGCTTCGCCTTCCTGACGCTCAAGCCGCTCCTCCATTTCGTCAATGCCGACGAGCGGGACCTGGCGCGCCTGCGGACCCCCGAGGCCCTCGTCCCGGGCCTCGGCGCCGGGACGCGCCTCATGGCCTTCTGCGGCCGCATCGAAGCCGAGCTGGCCGCGCTCGAGCCGGCCGAACGGCGGGTCTTCATGACGGAATACGGCCTGGCCGGGTCGAGCGCCGCGCTCTTCGCCGGCCGGGCGGCCGACTTCCTCGGCCGGGTCACGTTCTACACGGTCGGCAAGGACGAGGTCCGGGCCTGGACGGCCCGGCGCGACGCCCCGGCCGTCGAGGCCGCCGCGGCCATCCACTCCGACATCGCCCGGGGCTTCATCCGGGCCGAGGTCGTGGCCGCCGACGAGCTCGTCCGCCACGGCACCCTGCATCAGGCTAAGGAGGCCGGGGCCATCCGTCTCGAAGGCAAGGACTACGCCGTCCGGGACGGCGACGTCATCTACTTCCGGTTCGCCGCATGAGCGCCGCTTTCCGCATGACCGCGCAGGACCCCGCCTCGGCGGCCCGGACGGGCCTGCTCGAGACGCCCCACGGGACGGTCGAGACGCCCATGTTCATGCCCGTGGCCAGCCAGGGCACGGTCAAGGGCCTGACCCACGCCCAGGTGGCGGAGCTGGGGGCCCAGATCCTGCTCGTCAATTCCTACCATCTCTTCCTCCGGCCCGGGGTCGAGACGGTCGAGGCCCTGGGCGGGCTGCACCGCTTCATGTCGTGGCCCCGGCCCACCCTGACCGACAGCGGCGGCTTCCAGATCTACAGCCTCTCGCCCCTGGTCAAGGTGACCGACGAGGGCGTCCGCTTCGCCTCCCACCTCGACGGCGCCAGGATCTTCCTCCGGCCCGAGGACGTCGTCGACCTCCAGCTCCGCCTGGGGACCGACGTCCTGATGTGCCTGGACCATTTCCCGGCCTACCCCTACACCGAGGAGGCCCTGCGCGAGTCGGTCCGCCTGACCGGCCTGTGGGCCCGCCGCTCCAAAGCCCGCTACGCCGAGCGCGAGACCCGCCAGCAGCTCTGGGGCATCAGCCAGGGCGGCGTTCACGCCGACCTGCGGACCCGGTCGATCGAGGGCCTGCTGGAGCAGGACTTTCCGGGCTACGCCTACGGCGGCCTGGGCATCGGCGAGCCCAAGACCCGGCTCTTCGAAACGCTCGAGCTCGGCCACCGCCTCCTGCCCGCCGACCGGCCCCGCTATCTCATGGGCATGGGCTACGTCGAGGACGTCGTCGAGGCCGTGGCCCGCGGCGTGGACATGTTCGACTGCGTCCTGCCGACCCGCAACGCCCGCAACGGCACCCTGTTCACGGGCGGCGGGCGGCTGGCCATCAAGAACGCCAAGTACGCCCGGGACGAGCGGCCCCTGGACGAGGCCTGCGCCTGTTACACCTGCCGGACCTTCAGCCGGGCCTACCTCCATCACCTCTTCGAGCGCAACGAGATCACGGCCGCGGTCCTGAACACCATCCACAACCTCCATTTCTATCTTGACATCTTCCGGCAAATACGCCATTCTATTCAATCTCATACATTCGACTCCCTGAAAAAGAGTCTGATCTCGAACGCCTCTCAAAAGGAAGAACCGACATGATCTTCGGAGCCATCGCAGACCTGGCCCGCCAGGCCGGAGCGGCGCCGGGGGCCCAGCCCAACATGCTGGGGGCCCTGCTGCCCTTCGTCCTCGTCTTCGTCATCTTCTACCTCCTCATCATCATGCCCCAGAGGAAGAAGCAGAAGAAACACATGCAGCTCGTCGACAGCCTGAAGCCCGGCGACCGGATCATCACCACCGCCGGCATCTTCGGCACCGTCATGGGCGTCCACCAGGGCCTCATCGAGCTCAAGATCTCCTCCAACACCAACATCAAGATCACCAAGAGCGCCGTCGGCGTCATCCGCGGCGCCAACGACGCCATCGAAGGCGAATGAGGCCCCGGCCGGGGGGCCGCCGGCCCCCCGCCGTCCTCGAATCCCCCGCGAGAGTGAAGGTCCCATGAAAAAGAACCTCCAATGGAAGGTCGTCCTGGCCCTGGCCGTGATCGGCCTGGCGATCTTCCTGGCCTACCCCTTCAACGACACCAAGATCAAGCGCGGCCTGGACCTCAAGGGCGGCATCCACCTGGTCCTCAAGGTCCGCACCGACGACGCCATCAACATCGAGACCGACCAGGAGATCGCCCGGCTCGAGGAGCTGTTCAAGAAGAACAGCATCACCTACACCAAGGTCGCCAAAGAGGGCCTGGGCCGCATCTCCGTCCAGGGCGCCATGGCCGACCAGGAAGGCAAGACCCGCGACCTGTTCGACGAGTACTCCCGGGAGTGGGACTACTCGTTCACGGCTGACCGGGCCAACCTGTCCCTCAAGCCCCTGGCCGCCCAATCCCTGCGCGACCAGTCGGTCGTCCAGGCCAAAGAGACGATCGACAACCGCATCAACACCTTCGGCGTGGCCGAGCCCCTCATCCAGCGCCAGGGCGACGACCAGATCGTGGTCGAGCTGCCCGGCGTCGACGACCCCGAGCGGGTCAAGGAGCTTATCAAGGTCACGGCCGTCCTGGAGTGGAAGCTGGTCAAAGCCGGCCCGGCCCCCGACGAGGCCACCCTCCTGCAGGCCTATAACGGCCAGGTCCCGGACGACGCCGAGGTCCTCAAGGGCGATCCCAAGCGGGGCCAGGGCGGGTTCTTCCTGGTCGACAAGGTCGCCGTGGTCACGGGCAAGGACCTGCGGACCATCCGCCGGACGACGGACGAGTGGAACAACCCGGCCGTCTCCTTCACCCTGAACTCCGACGGCGGGGCCCGCTTCGAGCAGGTCACCGGGGCCAACGTCGGCAAGCAGATCGCCATCATCCTCGACAAGAAGGTCCAGTCGGCCCCGGTCGTCGAGAACCGCATCTCCCGGGCCCAGGGCGGCGTCATCCAGGGCCGGTTCACGCCCGAGGCCGCCGACGACCTGGTCACCGTCCTCAAGGCCGGCGCCCTGCCGGCGGGCATCGACTACCTGGAGGAGCGGACGATCGGCCCGGCCCTGGGCGCCGACTCCATCCGCCAGGGCCTGATGGCCGGGCTGGTGGCCATCGTCGCCGTCATGGCCTTCTTGGTCGTGTTCTACAAGCTGTCCGGGTTCAACGCCGTCTTCGCCCTGATCCTCAACATCGTCATCCTGTTCGGCGCCCTGGCCTACTTCAAGGCCGCCCTGACCCTGCCCGGCATCGCCGGCATCATCCTGTCGATCGGCATGGCCGTCGACGCCAACGTCCTCATCTTCGAGCGCATCAAGGAGGAGCTGGCCGTCGGCAAGGGCGTGGCCAGCGCCGTCTCCCAGGGCTTCTCCCGGGCCTTCACGGCCATCTTCGACTCCAACCTGACGACCATCATCTCGGCCGTCTTCCTGTTCCAGTTCGGCACCGGGCCCATCCGGGGTTACGCCGTGACCCTGACGATCAGCCTGGTGGCCAACCTGTTCACGGCCGTCTTCATCTCCCACCTTCTCTTCGACCTGATGGTCCCGAAATCCGCCAAGAAGCTGAGTATCTGACCATGCAACTCTTCAAGACCCCCAACATCCGTTTCCTGAAATACAAGTACATCGCTCTGGCCATCACCCTGGCCATCGTTCTGGCCGGCGTCCTCAACGTGACCGTGTTCAAGGGCCTCAAGCTGGGCGTCGACTTCGGGGAAGGCACCCTCCTCCGGGTCATGCTCAAGACGCCCACGGACGAAGGCCGCATCCGGGACCTTCTCCAGACCGTCGGCCTGGGCAAGAGCCAGGTCCAGCGGTCGGGCAACACCGGCCGGGAGTTCCAGATCCGGGCCCTCGAATCGGCCGGCGCCGGGATCAGCCCGGAGCGGCAGCTCGAGGCCCACGAGGCCCTGGCCGACAAGATCATCGCCGCCCTGCGCGGCGACGATGGGGCGGCCGAGCGGGCCCGCGGCCTGGTCGACCTCAACACCGTCGACGAGAAGTCGCTGACAGCGCTGCTCGAGGGCGCCTTCCCGGGCTCCGGGCCGGAAGCGGCCCGGACCCTGGTCGCGTTCCGCAACAGGACCGGCAACATCGCCGCGTTCCAGGAGATCGCCGGCCTCGGCCTCAAGCCCGAGGTCCTGACCTTCCTGCAGGAGAAGACCTATCTCGGTTCGCTGACCGTCCTGAGCCGCGAAACGGTCGGGCCGCAGGTCGGCGCCGACCTGCGGCGCAAGGCCGTCCAGGCGACCATCTGGTCGCTGCTGGGCATGCTCGTCTACATCGCCCTCCGCTTCAAGCTCGAGTACGGCGTCGCCGCCATCGCCACCCTGGCCCAGGACGTCCTCATCACCATGGGCCTCTACTCGTTCACCAACCGCGAGATCAACCTGCCCATCATCGCCGGCATCCTGACCATCGTCGGCTTCTCGATCAACGACACCATCGTCATATTCGACCGGGTCCGGGAGAACCTCAAGCTGATGCGCGGCAAGCCCACGGAAGAGGTCATGAACGCCAGCATCAACCAGTGCCTGGGCCGGACGTTGATCACCTCGGGCACGGTCTTCCTGACCGTCGGCGCCCTGTTCCTCTTCGGCGGCGATGTCATCAACGACTTCGCCTTCCTGATGCTGCTGGGGACGATCGAGGGCATCTACTCGACGGTCTACATCTCCTGTCCCGTGGTCCTGTGGTGGCAGCGCTGGTTCAGGCCGAAAAATGCGTCCCGGCGATAAATTTTCCTTGTCAAAGGGGTTTTTTTCTTTTATACTATTTGCGGTGTGTTTCTGTAATATCCCGAGCATGAGGTAACATCATGACGGAAGTTAAAAAGCCCTCGGGCGCGGCCTCCGTCCCCGCGCTCTTCAAGGACTCGTTTTTCGTGGGCGAGAAGGGCACGACGCGGAAGGCCTTGGTCTTCCCCATCGCCCTGATCCTCCACGTTGCGCTCGTTGTGACGGCCATCGTCGTTCCCCTGCTTTCGACCGGGGACCTGCCCACGGTCGAGGTTTACAGCGCCTTCCTGGCGCCGCCGCCGCCTCCTCCCCCGCCCCCGCCGCCGCCGGCCAAGCGGAAGGCTTCGACGGCCAGCGCCCGGATCAAGCGCGTCCAGACCCAGGCCCCCGTGGAAGCGGGCCGGCTGGTGGCGCCCGTCGAGATCCCCGAGCAGATCGCCGAGGAAACGCTCTCGGACATCGGGGTCGAGGGCGGCGTTGAAGGCGGCGTCGAGGGCGGCGTCGTCGGCGGCGTGCTGGGCGGCGTCGTGGGCGGCGTCCT
>JAEAMF010001456.1_pt1 | contig 17019 bp, 19 predicted proteins | sample 8958721 | NCBI WGS metagenome assembly JAEAMF01 (sample SAMN16933255, study PRJNA681124) | bioreactor sludge metagenome | isolation source: anaerobic bioreactor treating anionic surfactant - SDBS | place: India: Bengaluru | collected 2019-02-28
CAATTATACCTTGTGGCTTTTTAGAATTTATTTAATTGAACCGCCACATTGAGCGCAACGGGCTAGACGAGCGTTATTTTTTGTGCCGCAATACGAGCAGTATATGACTTCTATTTCTTTGATGATTTCTTTTTGAACTATAATTGGGTCAATATCACGTTTGGAGACTGCTATACTTACTGGTTTAAGTTTTAACTCTCCAATTACTAATGGATTTCCGCAAGATGGACAATATTGTGATCCGAAAGGATACTGTTTTTTACAGGTTATGCAGAGGGGCATTGGAATCAGAAGAATAGAATTTAAATTGTCTATAAAATGATTGCTTATTAATTTTAAACTGTCGTTTACTACGCGCGTTAGTTTTCTATCATAATCAAGTTGTGAATTTATTATTCAAAGGCAATTATGGTGGGCCGAGGCGGATTTGAACTGCCGACCTTTCGATTATCAGTCGAACGCTCCAGCCGTGCTGAGCTACCGGCCCACGATGAATGGAGTTAACTTTGATGCAAATAAATTCTACGGATGAAAAATTCTTGTACAAAATAAAAATATCCATTGGCTCCAACTGAAGGCAGAAAAAGTCGACGATTTAGTTCAGCTATGGATTTGGAATCTGATAAATATATAAACAGAACATAACAACTCATGTCTGTAGTAAGAAATGAGCAGTAACACTTCAGAAATCTCAAAGATTTATACCCAATATCATAACAGTCTTAAGTCATCTCAGACCGAATTTCATGAAAAAACAAAACATTTCGCTGGTCTACTGGGCAAACGTTATGAAGAGCTGCTCAAAAACCACGTTGTTCAGTACAAAAACATTTTTGACGACCAAATTCAGCGTATAGAAATAAAACGGCTAGTGGAGAATTTCTTTGAGAGCTCTAGAATCCAATTTGTAGCAATAGATGGAAGTTGCCTAAAACACGAATCTCCCAATTTTGTTTCCTTCTATGGTGGAGCCTACGGTTCAAAAGGTACTATTTCTTTAACTTCACCTAAAGGCGAAATCGAATATACACGATGGGAACTCAACAAGGATGTTTCAATGGTTGCTTTCGTACCGATTCCTCCTGAGATGATGTCTGCCGCCATAGATGAAGAAACCAGGGAAAACGAGGAAGCCCCCGAAGTACTCACCGATAACGAAATTGCAGAATTCTCTTCTCTCCACACTCGCATAATGCAACTCGCAGAAGTTTATCTAGCTTATTCAATGGCGCGCTCGCCGACTGCCGAAGCTCCGAAATTAATCATGATGGATAACACTTTATGTGGTATTCTGGCAAGTACAAGTTTCAGTCCATCCAATGTGAGGTTGGTTGATGGCGACTTTGAAGGGGAACGGCTCACGATGGTCGATATGCAGCTAGCGTTATCCCACCCTTTTAATGAACAATTAGGAATCCCTGCATCAAAAAATTTCCAACCACATTTCAGAGTGATAGCTGAGGCTCATTGGAAAGAATCTCGTTCAGTGGATCTAAAGTGCTATTCTGACCCTGAATCTCAGAAGAATCTGCGAAATGGGATGACTTATCTAAGTGAAAAGTTGGATGCTGGAATTTTTGATAAATCTTCTGGGGTCTTCACTTTTCACACTGATCCTCGATTAACCTGGATGAAAGTGAAAAGAATTTTTGAAAATATATGCGAAAAACTATTTCGGGAAAAAGACCCAAAGGGGCTTACTTACAAGATTAAAGAAGAGTCACGTAGAGAATTCTTCAGACCAAGAGACATCCAATTCTTAATAGGTGTAGGAATAAGATGTCTAATTGAAGAGTGCTGGAAAAAACGCATATTATTAATTGGAGTTGTAAAAGACTCTTTCTCTCAATATTATTATAGGAATTATCTTGGAACTTTTTGTGTATTAAATAATCTTGATGTCTATAATCACCTCAGAATTCCTCTAACAGACAGAACAATCGTCGAGATGCTGCCATATATTCAATCAGAGATTAATTCACCATGGGGCACTGTCGAATATGATTCTAGTTTTATGACGTTGCATCCACAATATGATGAAAACCACAAAAAATGGAAAATTAATGGTTACGCAATTTTAGGATTAGGTGAAACAACAAGACCTGAGAAGTTATTCTTTAGGTCATTAGTTCAATTCTTCATGAATGATGAAAAAAGTCTTGCAGCTCATGCCATATTCATCGACCGATTAGTTTATCCGGGTTGGGATGACAAAGACTCGAAAACTTTAACGATTCCCACAGATTTCTTCGGGAATATCAACGTATTTTATCACGATAGTGCCAATAGCCCTTCACGTCTGCAAAAAATATCTATGTATCTATTGACTGTGCTTGTTCGGAACCATTTTCCAGAAGCAATTGGATATCCAGACCCACTGCACCAAGCCGATTGGGGAGCAAAATCTCTCAGAAGAAGAGTTACAGGACTGCTTGAATCAAGCGAATGGGCTTTTAGAGCTAATCCAAGAGAGAAAACGTTTAGAGAAATAAGAGACTCATTTAAGAGGTAAAAAGAAGTTGGAAACATTAAAACAAACATTCAAAGACGACCCGATGGGAATTCTAGTATCAATAGAAACAGACCCTGTCACAGGTTTTGTATACAACATTTGGTTCCCATACACAAAGTCCAACATCAAAGAAACGCAAGAAGGAAATCTAATCGCTATAAAGAATTTTTCTTCAAACGGTAGTTGCTGCAAATATAGCATATTGGAATTAACCTCGGTTATACCTGCACATTATGCATTGGGCAGTTCACCCCAAGAAATAGAGAAAGCATTTCCAGGATTCGTAGTTGAAGCAGCAAAGTCTGCTCGTCTTGATTGGGAACAAGAAAAACCTATAGAGCAAACAACCAAAATTAAAACTCAAGCAAGACCCACAGGTTTTGAAATGGACTTTGAGAGTGGATTGCACAAAATTGTTCCAGAATCAGGAATGCCAATGATAGGTGAAGACGTTTATTTGCTTTCAAATTCAGCAATTAATGAAGTCATAAACAAAGACCTATTAACCGACAAGATTCCAGTAATAGAACCCTGTGAACTAGCTAATAACAGAGAAATTAAAGTCAGAATCAGTGTTGAAGATTTACTTCGAACACATTTTGGAGTTTTTGGATTCACCGGCTCAGGAAAATCCAACCTCATGAGCACATTGATCTATTCAATATTCAAGAACCGAAATATGAAAGTCATAATGTTTGATCTAATGGTTGAATATCCAGGTTTAATGATTGATTTACTGGCTACAACAAATGATGCGTACATAGTTGCGCTAGACGAGCAATCTCTTCCAGGAGGTGCAGCAACTGCAAATTTCTTGCTTCATAATGGTTCTGTAGAAGCAGCGGCCTCCTCGATTGTGAGAACCCTTTTACTTCCAAAGCAACTTGCTCCTTGTAGGGATGATTATCAACAACTCTTCACTGAATTATTGCATGCCGGAAAAATCCGCATATTCAATCCTGGAGCAGGTGGAGTTAATTATGGTGAGGTTTACAACAAAGTAGCTCCAAAAATCAGTGGTTCACTTGGAAACTGCAAAGAGCCACTTCTACGGTGGGCTCGCAGACTTGACAAAGGGACTGTGTCCATTTCAATTGAAGAACTAAAGCAATTTGACTCAGAACTTGAAGGTTTTGCTCGAAACTACAGAATCCCAATGGACTTCCAGACAGAGAATTCAAGTGGAAAACCAGTATTCGGTGGATTGCAGGCGCAAAGACCCACTAGTGTTGCCACTGTTGACCTAAATCCGACTGCTCATAGTGTAGTCTTTAATATGAAAACGGAAATTCAAAATTTCATTCGGAGCTTTGAACAAGGCAAAATGCCTGAAAAAGCTTTGTTGACTTTTCAAAGGATGAAAGAAATAGTGAATGAACCAGACAGAAATGCTCTCTTTATCATTCAAAGCAATCGTGATTCTGTTCTTAGAGGAACAGCTGCAGATGTCGTAAATAGAATTTATGAGGATCGTCGCCATAATGGAATCATAGCCCCTCAAATGCTGTTCGTATTTGATGAAGCGGACGAATTTATGCCTGGCCAAGCATCAGAAACTTATGCAGAATCAAAGGCTGCAATAGCGACTCTTGCTCGAAGAGGAAGGAAATTTGGCATGGGTGTCACATTTGCGACCCAAAGAGTTGCTTACTTGGATACCTCAATTTTAGCACAGCCGCACACTTATCTTATTTCAAAATTAACTAGAGAATACGATAGGACAACAGTATCCCAAGCCTTTGGAATAGCTGATGATATACTTCGAAAAACCCTGAAATTCAGTGTAGGTGAGTGGCTACTTGTTAGTTATGAGGCAACAGGTTTGGCTAATGTTCCGCTTCCAGTGCATTTCCCAAATGCTAACGCGAGAATCATTGAGTACTTCAAAATTAGGCAGAGTGCGTAATAGCAAATCAGAGCCACTTTTTTACTTGCTCTATCAATTTGTCTAAATTGTCCATTTCATGTTCCCAAAAACGGATTACTTTCCAACCTTCTTTCTCTAGCTTCTCTGTGTTGACCTTATCACGTTTCCGATTTCTTTCTAACTTTGGAATCCAATACTCCTGATTACTCTTAGGCAAATGAGAGTGAATTGGACAGCTGTGCCAGAAGCATCCATCAACAAAAATAGCAATTTTCTTTAAGGGAAAAGCAACATCAATTTTTTCATTCCCATAATTAACTCGATATCTGTACCCTTTTTTCCAAAGAGCCCGTCTCAAAGTAAGTTCCGGGGCAGTATTCTTTGAGTGTATTGCAGCCATTATCTTTGAACGTTTTTCCTTAGAAACACTGTCAACCATTTCCTCAAAACCTAAATAATTCTTTCAACCGATATTATCGCATGCCCACAAATATTCTAAGAGCGATCAAGAATATTTCAAATTATGGGAAAAATGACCTAAAAGATTACTCGTCAACTTACCTAATCAGGATAAATGCTGCTGGAGAGGCATTGGAATTCTTTGTTAAAGATGCATTTTGCGATTCTTTTACTCGCCCAAAAAATGATAAAGAGGAACTCCATAGAGCTTCATTCTCTTGGTTAGGCAATCAAAACTTTCCTCCGGATCTCATCATAAGAATGGGGGATGCATTTGAAATTAAGAAGATTGAATCTCTAAGACCCTCAACAATAGCTCTAAACAGTTCACACCCAAAAGACAAACTGTATCATGATGAGAAGAGAATAACTGATGCCTGCAAAAGAGTTGACGGGGGCGGCTGGAAAGAAAAAGATCTCTATTACGTTGTCGGGTGCACTCAAAATGGCAAAATAAAATATCTGTTCTTTGTTCAAGGAACTTGCTATGCTGCAGAACGGGAAGTATACGAACGAATTGAAAGAAGAATCAAAATTGGCGTTGAAGACTGCATTCGACTTAATGGAATAGAAGGCGGGAGCGAAACCGTAGAACTGGGGAGAATAAATAGAGTAGACCCTCTAGGAATAACTAATCTCAGAATAAGGGGAATGTGGATGATCGAAAACCCAATCAGGGTATTTGATTACATCTATCATTACAACTCGAACCAAGACTTCACTCTTATTGCCTTAATGAAAAAAGACAAATTTGACTCATATCCCCACGAAGATCGGGAAGCCTTGATACAAGACTCCTCAATTAAAGTCAAATCAGTAAAAATCAAGGATCCAAATAATCCGGCTGAAATAATAGATGCGCAGTTAATTACGGTTGGTTGGTAAAACTGAAAGTAGTTTCATTATTTTCAGGTTGCGGCGGTCTTGACCTCGGTTTTACAAAGGCTGGTTTCCAGCTGGTATATGCTAACGATAATGATCGAGTTGTTTGGGAAACGTTTGAAAAAAACCACAGTGTCTCTATTGACAAAAGATCGCTCTTTGAAATTAAATCAAATGAAATTCCTATGGCAGATGGGATAATCGGGGGTCCTCCATGCCAAAGCTGGAGTCTAGCAGGGGAAATGCGTGGGGCGAAAGACGAACGCGGTCAATTATTCTATGAATATATTAGAGTTCTCAAAAGCAAGAGACCGCTTTTCTTTCTTGCAGAAAATGTACCAGGCATTATATCGTCCACCCATCTTCCGGAATTTAGAAAAATACTAAAAATGTTTTCTTCCGTAGGCTATGAAGTCTCATATGAACTCCTGGACGCAAGAAATTATGGTGTTCCACAAGAGAGAAAACGAGTCATAATTGTAGGTTTCAACAAATCGCTTAAAACAAGGTTTACCTTTCCTCAGCAGACCCATTCAAAAGATGAAAATAGAACGCTTGATGGCAAAAAGGCGCAAAAATGGTTGACACTAAAAGACGCAATAGGTGATCTGCCAGAACCTATTCGCGCTCAAGATAAAAACAAGACTAACGGTAATCTAGATATTCCAAACCATGAATTCATGAATGGAAGTTTTTCGTCAATTTACATGTCAAGAAACAGGAGACGAAATTGGAATGATCAATCCTTTACAATTCAAGCGGGAGGACGGCATGCCCCACTTCACCCATCATCTTCGGAAATGGAAAAAGTTGAAAAGGACTTATGGAAATTTAAAGGAAACAATCCGACCTTTAGGCGCTTGTCTGTGAGAGAGGCAGCAAGGATCCAAACATTTCCTGATAGCTTCATCTTCTATTATAAGAACATAGCAGACGGCTACAAAATGATAGGCAACGCGGTACCAGTAAAACTAGCGGAAGTAATTGCACACAAGATAAAATTGGACCTCGAAAAAACCAAAACAGTTTCTAAAACAAAGCTATCTGTAAGCCATTAGATATTTTAGTAAAATAAAGTTTGCATTCGGGAAATTCATCGGGGGGCGGAACTTTAGACAAACCTGTTGCATCATAACTTTCTTGATTATTCAAGAGAAGAGTCTGGTTTTAGCTGTTTTTACCAGCCTTTTGGTTTCATTTGGGCAACTATTTGAGCCTGGACCGCATAATCACCATCTGAGCTGGTTATGATTTCAGTAAAGATTTCTTCTAACATACATCCTTTCTCCAAGAGCCAACTATTAATTGGGGGGGGGAGTTCTCCTTTCTCCTCAAACAATACAGTATAGTATCGTAATGCTTAAGAGTGATATTCTTAAAACCGACATATATCAAAAGCTCATCAATCAACATGTTAAAGCTCTTGTAATTAGTCAATCTGTCATCTCGGGTTTGATGATGAAATACTTTGTCGGGAGACGCAAAAGACGACTAAAAACCAACTAGGTGATTGATACCCAGTCTCAATAGCTTTTCCTTTTTTCTTTTTTTGATTAAAATTTGTTGTTAGCAGCGCTTAGGCTAGTGAAAATGCTTTTTTATTATAGTATTGTATAATTTAGTAAAACTTAAGTATTACAGACTCCTGAATATTCTTTGAGGGATTGTCCATGGTCGGATGTTTAACAAAAACCAGAAAAGTGGGCGGTTCAATAGTCGTTACTCTACCTAAAGAACTCGTTGAAACCCAGAACATCAAGGAAAACCAATGCGTAGAAATAATAGTGAAGAAATGTAGGAAAAATGGCTTTGGCATGTTCAAGGGCATGTCTTCATTCACCGCAGAAGACGAGATGAAAGGACAACTTGAATAAGTACATAGTCGATGCATGGGCTTGGATAGAGTATTTCAAAGGCTCCGAATATGGAGCAAAACTAAACGACATCATAGAGGACCCCACCACCGACATATACACATGTGCAATTACCGTTGCTGAAATAACAAGCAAAACCGCAAGAGAAAGTCGAGATGTTGAAGCAGCATACAACATGCTTCTGAGTAATTCTCAGATCATAAAGTTAGACGAACAAATTTCTAAGCAGGCAGGCATTTTCCACTTTAAGATGCGACAAACCATCAAGGATTTTGGCATCGCTGACGCATTCATTCTGGCTGCTGCAGATAAGTTTGAAGCAAAAATCATCACTGGCGACCCCCATTTTAAAGGCTTGAAAAATGCCATCATGATTAAATAAAATCAACACAGAACATATCAAAACACTAACTTCGCCAATTCAAATGATTGTTAACTCTGAAGATTCGAACGCAGGCTTGTTTGTCCGTATGCTGCTGTTTTGTTTCCCACTCTCAAAAAAAATAATTATACTCGGGGGAGTTCTCCTTTCTCCTCAAACAATACAGTATAGTATCGTAATGCTTAAGAATGATATTCTCAAAACCGTAATATATCAAAAGCTCATCAGGCAACAATGTTAAAGCTCTTATAATTAGTCAACCTGTCATAATTTTAGGGATAACCGATGAAATATCTAGTCGGGACCGGAGGATGGGGCTACTTCCCAAACCCAAATCAACCTTCTCTTAAGCTCTATTCTCAAATCTACAATTTCGTCGAAGTCAACCAGACCTTCTACGAGTTCCCAGAAACAAAAACAGTCCAACGCTGGCACAAGATTGCACCCAAAAACTTCACATTCGCAGTGCGCTGCCATCAAATCTTAACCCACAAATTAGCCCTCGAACCCGTAGACGAAGCCTACTATATCTTGGGCCAAATGGTTGCCTACTGCGCAATCCTCCACACGCCCTATCTCTTGTTGGAAACCCCCCAGAGTTTTTCAATAACAAAAGAAGTCGCAAACAAAGCAAAAGACCTCTTCTCCTCATGGGACCTAAAAAACATCCAGCTAATATGGGAAATACGCGCCCCAATAACTCATGCGGCTCTTGATTTGATGCAGGACTTAAAAATTATCCACTGTACAGACCTATCAAAACAGAAGCCAAGTTTCAATATGGATGTAACTTATTCAAGACTTTTCGGAAAAGGGAAGCACAACATCTACCAGTTTACAAATGACGAACTCCAAGAAATAAAGCACAACGCAGAAGAAACAAATTCTAAAAAAATAATTTTGGCTTATCATGGAGCAAGAATGCATAGCGACGCCTTGCGGTTCCAAAAATATATTGCCACAGGAAAATTCCCTGCGGCAACTGCCAATGTTGGAGTTGAATCTGCAAGAACTGTTCTGTCTGAGGATACACATTTCCCGATTTCTCAAATGGAACTTGTCCAAAAGCAAGGCTGGAAAGTCATCGACACAAAAGACAACAAAACAATTCACCTATCCGAGGTTCTTAGTCAAATCCCAAACAAAGAGTATAGCTCTGTTGAGGAAGTGGTTAGTGCTTTGGAGGCAATCCTTTGAGTAACATCACTTTGGGGACTTGTGGTTGGAGCTACAAAGAATGGGAAGGCCCATTTTACGAAAAGAAAAGCGTTCAAAGCAAACTGCGGGCGTATTCAAAGATTTTTAAAACTGCAGAAATAGACTCTACTTTCTATCGTAACCCATCCAAAGGCACAGTCATGGGGTGGCTAAAATACTCCCCCACCGACTTTGTCTTCACCGCTAAACTCCCAAAGACAATAACCCACGACAACATGCTGGGGTTAAAGCGAGACTGCAAAACTGACCTCGAAGTGTTCTTAGATCTAATGAGACCTCTGCAACTGGCTGGAAAACTCGCCTGCCTACTAATACAATTGCCACCAAAATACTCATACAACCCAAAAAACCTTGAAGCATTCTTCCAAATGCTTGATCCCACTTTTCGGTATGCGGTTGAGTTTAGGAATTTATCTTGGTTAGTCCCTGAAACATCAACCTTTGATGTTTTAAAGAAGTATCAAGTTGCCTACACTATTGTAGATGAGCCGCTACTGCCGCCTGAAGTGCACTTAACTGCGGATTTTGCCTATTTCCGCTGGCACGGTCATGGCAAAAACATCTGGTTTGACTACCAATACAGCAAAGAAGAACTGGAACCTTGGGTGCCAAAAATCAAAGACGCAGCGCTAAAAGTCAAAAAAGTCTATGGTTACTTTAACAATCATTATCATGGTTATGCTCCTGAGAATTGTCTGCAGTTGCTTGAGAGGCTTGGGTTGCTGTCAGAAAAACAGAAAGAGGCTAAAGTAAAAAGCTCAGTCAAGCAATCGCAACTGGGAGCATTCTTTGGCTGATCCTCTTTCACCTTCAATGTACCCTCTGCTTACTGAAAGCGTCGTTTCTACTTTGGTTTTATATTTGATTTCAACGATGATTGAGCTCCGAGGGATATCGTATGAAAGAAAATTTAGATTATTTTGAGGAGGCCTAAGCGGGGATGGGCAAAACTGTGCCGTCTTATCGTGTGGCAGTAGAAGAAGAAATCGGCCGTTGGAAAGGGTTCCGAAATAGTTTGGCTAGTGATGCGGAGAAGCAAGCGTTTGATGAACTCATGGATTTAGTGAGAGGCAACGCGATGGCTGGTGGCAACGCTTGTAACCCGATTCTCTTTGAACCCATGGCGATGAGCATGCTTTTGGGGCAGCAAAAACGAATCATGACGCTGCAGAGAAAGATCGACGCACTGCTAGTAGATAGGTTACCCAAAGGTGAAGGTACCGGCTAAACTTACACGCTTATTGTATACAATAACTGAGCTTGCTGGGGCTATTGATACTATGTCATCAGCCAGCCCGAATTCCCCAAACAACATAAGCACAAAGCGCAGCATCAATGTCAAGGTCACCTAACCTAAAGAAGTCACTCTTCGGTATCTGGTACCTCCGTTTCTATCGAAATAAAACCAATTTTAGGTATCGCAGAACACTTCTGGTTAACAACTGTTAAATTGAATTATCAGCCTATAAAATAGTCGAAGAAGGCTAGTTAGCATGCAAAAACTTGAGCTCCAAGAAGTCAGCGCAGGATATGGACAAGAAGAGGTCATTCACAAAATTAGCTTAAAGATAATTGAACCATCGATTTATGTTGTCCTTGGACCGAATGGGGCAGGAAAAACTACTCTTTTTAGAACAATAGGAGGTATTTTAAAACCGTTTTCAGGTCAAGTAAAATTTGATGAATTTGATCTTTTCAATTCAAAAGAAGCGCGCAGAAGGATAGCATACCTTTCTCATTTGAACGCGCTTCCAGAGGAAATGACTGTTTTCAACGCCTTAAAGTACTATGCTGATATTGAAGGCGGAAATGTTGAACTTGTACTTGATCTTCTAAACTTGAATGATCTTCGAGATAAGAAATTTTCTTCTCTCTCACAGGGGCAAAAGAAAAGAGTTTCGGTAGGCAAAATTTTTCTCAGAGAAAGAGACCTATACCTTCTTGATGAACCAACTTCCAACGTAGACCCAAAAATCTCTAAAGAAATAAGACAATTACTAGCAGCACTAAGCAAGAATAAGTTTGTCCTCTACTCTTCCCATAATCTCTATGAAGCCAGAGAGATCGGCACGCATTTAATTGTGATAAAAAATGGTGCATTGACGTATTTTGATAGAATAGAAAATGTAAAGACGAGGCAGTATCGTGTAGGTTTCAAGACTTTAAATGATATATCAAAGATGCTTCCAAAATCCAAACTTGAAAACGGATATTTCGTAGTTACTGTTCAGAGCCCAGAAGAGGTAGCTGAGATTGTGAATAAAATTGTGGCGGAGGGTGCTAAAATAATTGAGCTTCGCGAGCTGGATAATCCGCTACAGGAGTTCTTTGAGGAGGTATAAGTGTGAGTTTTTGGCAAGTTACCATGAAGAGAAGCACCCGGCTAAGTAAAAGTTACGTTATCATCGGGATATTTCTAACCATATATGGCGTAGTTCTTTCAAACCTTATGACAATAATCCCATCAATAATTCCCCCTGACATGAATACCCCTACACCAGTTGATTTAACAAGCAGTTTCCCGCTTCTCTCAATTGCTCTGTTGTCCCTTTCCGCCGTTCTATTTGCGTTGCCGGTAATCATGCTCTTTGTGTATGACAAAAATAACGGAGTCTTAGAATATCTTCTCTCAACTGGTCTTGACCAACTGGACATCTTCAAAGGCTATGTGAAAGCCTCATTAGTTCTAGCATCATACTTGTTGGTCTTTGCAATCATACTGAACACGGTAGTGGGCGTTCTACTAGGAACCAGTCTGACCATACTGGTTAGTATAGCAATTCTTTCATTCGTAATCGGTATCTCAGAAGTATTTCTCGTGAGCGTTTGCATGGTGGCTTTTAGTTCCCTTCAAAGAACGCCTATGGGCGCAAACCAGCCATTAGGTGTCATCATAGGGGTTGTTCCAATGTTTCCCGCTTTGATACTGCCCCTTGTGTTCCCCACATACGCTATAGTCGTTGACTTAACGATTGCTGGTGTTACCTTGATCATCTCATTGGCACTGTTGCTTTCTGTTGGGCGTCTCATTTCAAGGGAGAAGCTGCTGCCATAGAGAAGCATATAGTTTGATTGATTCAGTCTTTTAATGAGATAGAATCGTTAAAAAAAGGATTATACGCGTGACATCTCGAGCTGTATCCAATATAAGCATAATTATCATGTTATTTCCTAACATAATTCTTAATTATCCTATGAAAACCCAAGATAATTATCGGTATAAGAAAACCCACAGAGAAAGACAAGAAGTTCTTTAGAACTAAAAAAAGGAAAGCGGAGTTACTTTCCCTAGGTTGGTGCTACGTATGGGTAGAATGTATGGATAGCATTCATGATTACGACTGTATCTGCTGCGGTTGCTGTTACTGTTGCTCCGTTTAATATTCCGGTTCCAGGTAGCGTTAGAACGGCATTTGCGTTGAACCGTAATTCATCATGAACTATTGTCATACCTGAAGCACCACGCCATGAGGGGGATGTAGAGTCTGCTGGGTTGCCCATAGTTACAGGGGCAAGAATATGGAAGGCGCTTCCGTATTTGCTTAGTTCTAAGGTGAAAGGTTGCAGAGTGAATGATTGTGGTGATGCCGTGGGTTTTGCTAGTCCATATAGCGGAACATAAATTGTTTGAGGCTCTGTCAATTTTACAGTAACGTCGTTGCCATGTCGTTCTACCGAAAGCACGTCGCTACCGACAACTTGGATGTTGTTTCTACCGGATTGTTCGTCTGTGCCTCGATTTACAGGAAGACCTGTATATAGTGTGGCATCAAATTGCATAAATGTTCCATGCCAGAAGGCTTCTCCAAAATCCGCGTATTCCTGACTTGTTGTAATTTGAGCATATGGTTGATATTTTGTGATTGGGTTGTTATTGGCATCTTGTGCTGGGAAGCCTAAGAAAATAAGCAAGCTATCAAAACTCTTGTCGGCGTTTGGAATTTCGCAGTGCATAACTCTAAACTGTATTGAGGTCGCAGGGTTTGGGTAAACTGCCAAAGTTGACGGGAGAGTGAAACTTGCGGTTCCTCCAGCGTTGCAGTAATCAATTAAAATAGCGTCAGGTACATTGAGGTTTTTCGCAGAAGTGCATGCAACAAAAGTTGAAGCAATCATCAAAGATACTAAAACCAAGGTCAAGAAAATTATTACTTTCTTGTTTTTCATATTTTTATCCTTCTCCTTTTACACTATTCTTATACATATATTCGGAAAATTATTTGATTATTTTTCCCGATTTTTCCGAGTTTGATTGCGTTCTAATTGTCCGCAGTGAGATGTTTGGTGGTTTAGTACATATTAGGCTAGGTGAGTGACTACCCACACTCACCACTAAAGGATTTCATTTTCATCCTCTGCAGAAGTGGTGTTGAGTCTGTTTGCAATTTTCTACTATTACTTTCAGAATTGATTTTTGTTTTTTGTGAGTTTGTTTTACGTGTGTTTCACGCCAGTAGATCCCATGCTAGCACGTCCTATGCTATGTCAAAGGCTCGCCTACTTCACTTAAAGCTTCAAGTAGGACGTAAGCTTAAGCATTATGTAGAATGGTTTCACATCATTATTTTAAATAACCAATAGCCGCCATCAGGTTACATCTATCTAATAATTATCCCTCCATTTACTAACATAATTCTTAATCTTTAATGCATTAAAGTGTCCTAAGCGTTTGTGTTTCTTGAAGTTAACCCTCAATTAAATTAGAAATATGTTGGTCATAATTATCTTGTGGATTTCAAGGATAATTCTTAATTATCTACGAAAATCCCTTGTGAATAAGGGATTGATCCAAAACATCGTATTTGGTTTTGTTCGTTGATTTGCGAAAGAAGACTATTGAGAAATAAAAATCAATGTGATAGTTGATATGCAACAACACAGCCTTAACTACCTTCGAGATAGATGAAACAGAAGAGGTTTATGGATGATTTCTGCAATCGTTTTAGTAAATACTGATTTGGGTTCATCTCAAGATAAAGTAATAAAAAGTCTAAAAAATATTGAGGGTGTAGAAGAAGCACATGCCCTATATGGTGTATATGACTTTATTATCAAAATCAAAGCCCTAACTCTCGATAAACTAAAGGAAATAATAAAAATGCACATAAGACAGGCAACCGGCGTAACCAGCTCACTCACACTCATGATAATGGATCACTAAGAAAAAATGGGTTTCTTTTTTAAATTTCTTGGCTAAAGCTTCTTTTGATTGCTAAGCAGATAAGCTCCTCCCGATCAGGCTTACGCAAAAGAGAATAATTCAACATGTTTTTTAAGAAATAAAATTGCAGTTAAAGATGGGTTTGCTGGGGCTCTGGCACTACTTCTTTTTGGAGAAAAAATGGAAATGGTTCAGATTTCTTGAATAACTTATTTTTTAGAAAAACAAAAAAGGGAACGTTACAGATTTAAATGATAATCTTAAAAGCAAAACAGAAATAACAGCTACCTATGTGGTTAGTTAAATTTACAACTATGTTTCCTATAATCTCCTTGACTTTTGTAATAATTATAGCAATAGCATTAGGACTGGCGGGACTAGCTTTGTTATGGCAAAGGGGAAGAAGAATAGAAGCTGTCTCCCTTCTCAACACTATACTGCTAATAATTATAATTATACTCTTGTTAGTGCCACACTAGAAATTTAATAAAAAGAAAAAGGAGTAGGCAGTTCTCTTCTACTACCCTACAAAGACCTCTCTGTAGTACACTCCTTGGGGCCAGTTAGCTGTCACCATAATTAATGCAACAGGGTATGGCATAGTGGTGTGTTCAGCCATCCATTGCGCAAACATTGGAACAGAAAAGAAGAGCCACTTGTTCTCATTCTGAGCCACTTGAGAGATTGAAGTAACTACAAGGGCGTTGTTGATTTTGAATTCTCCAGCATCCTTAATCATGAGATGTTTACCTCCTGCTTGATACCATTGCTGGCTCATATCGCTTGGTAGTTTTAAACCTACTCCGTCGGGCAAAAACATGATATTCGGATTGTTTTCTGCATTTATCGGTCCGATAGCCAGAACTGGAGAAGCTAACATTGCCACTGCTAAAATTGTTACAGCTATTCCTAAGAGGTTTCTATTCATCTTAGTTTCACCTCCCTTCTCTGTTTGCTCCCTCCTTTAGAAGTGGTTTGGATTGTGGTGGCTTATAGCTTCTAGTCCGTCCAAAAGAGGACTACTTTTTTGAATGATAATTGGTTTACATGGCTTCCATGTCAGTGTGATTAGCCATTGTTATAGCACGTTCTATGCTAAGCTTGGCTTCATCCACTTCAATCTGGATTTGATGTGGTTTCAATTTAAGACTTGCTAAAAATAGTTTCACATGATTCACTAATGTATGTTGAATTGGAGTAAATTAACCTTGATTTTGCAAATAAGGACCATTAAAAAAAGATCAATAGAAAAAAAGATGAATAAGTAATTTGGTTGATTATGGGTGTGTTGCAGTTTGAGTGGTGTCAACATTAAGTTTTGCACCTGTAATCTGCTGGTTTAGGTTCCATTGGGGAATTACTACGTGTCCAGTTGCAGTATAGCCTGTCCATTCTACTGAGAAGGTAAATCCTGATGGGAAAGTACCCGGTGTACCTGAACCGCTCATAACATCTCCATATTGATTGAGAGTTATGTGTCCTGGGGGAACTGTTATTTCAGGGAATCCTAAAGCTGGGATTGCTGGAGAGACAAGTGGAACGATCCACCTTCCTATTACGTTAGTGGTTCCTCTTACCTGAAGTTCATTAGGTTGTAGTTGTTGGGTTGTTTGTGGACCTCCTGCTAAAAGGTCATGGATGTATGCGTATCCCTCATCAGTATCAGAATACCAAGCTGTCATTATCCATCTGTTTACTGGGGCTCCTTTGTATAGGTATAATCCTATATTGTCCCTTATTCCATGGTCTCCTTCATCAAAATGCGCAAAAGAAATTCTAAGCCCTGTTGCTGGTGTGACGTCAGGAATTATTATGATGATATCGTCTCCCAATATGCTAATGTGCTCTGAGTAGGTTATGACCGCTGATGCTGGACTAAGATATGATGATGCACACAGCAAACCCATTAGCGCTATGCTAAGCATTATGATTTTTCTATTCATCTTTTTCACCCCCTTCTAGCTTCGTTTTTATTTTGTTCGAAAAAATACATAGTGATTTTTGTGCATTATTATGCAAGGAACAAAACTACTGTCTTCGTTTTCACCTCCTTCTTGCTTATCTGTTCTTTTTTTCTTGTTTGCTTCATTTGCTAAACTCGAAAGAAAAAAGGAAAGCCGGAGTAGTCTACATTCAATTTGAAGCCTATGGAGTTGGCCACCCCATTACTATACCCATTCTGAACGGGCCTGATGGGTTTGCTCCCGCTTCTCCTGATATGCTTATTTTTTGTCCATCAATTTCGCCATGCCCAACAAAATTGCCTTGACCAATGTAGTTAGGGGTTCCATAATGTTGCAAGGTTTCAATTGCTAGTGTTTCAATGTAACCTCTGCCTTCAATTACCCAAAGCTCGCTGACTTTGATTGTTGCACTAACTTCTGGATAAGCATTAAAGAACATGTTAAGATCATATGAACAAGTATATGTGATGTCTTCATCATCAAATACTTCTTCAAGAAGACCACCTTCATCCACTACTATCAGAAAACCCGTAGAGTCAACACCCCATCCCGCGTCTCTATAGTGAAGCACATTTGTCTCTAAAGGTGAAAAAGGACCAGGCGGACTATTGAATCGTATTCCAGGATCAGCTGTACCTACAGATTTTCCAAATTGTAAGATTATGATTATCTTCTCCTGACCTTTCCCAGCCATTACAGT
>JAEAMF010001459.1_pt1 | contig 17007 bp, 13 predicted proteins | sample 8958721 | NCBI WGS metagenome assembly JAEAMF01 (sample SAMN16933255, study PRJNA681124) | bioreactor sludge metagenome | isolation source: anaerobic bioreactor treating anionic surfactant - SDBS | place: India: Bengaluru | collected 2019-02-28
GTACGAGAGCGCCGCTTCGACCTGGCCGCCGGCTACTACTACCCGGTCGGATTCGCGGCCGAGGCGGGTGACACGCTGGCCGGCGACTTCCGGATCCAGGGCGGCGGCACGCTGTCGCAGTTCCTGTGGTTCGACAAGGCGAACTACGAGCAGTTCCGCGCCGGCGGCAGCTACACGCCGCTGCTGCGGGTCGACGGCCGCAGCGACTACTGGATTAGCCAGCCGGTCCCCGTAAACGACTCTTTCTACCTCGTCTTCCTGAACACCGGCGCCTCCCAGGTCGTCTGCTGGGCCCGGTTCAGCCTGGAGTAGCCCATGAACATCATCATGCTGTTGGTCCTTGCTCTTGCCCGGCCCGAGGCGGCGCCGGTGGGCGCGGCCGAGCTTGCGCTGTTCCGTGACTGCCTGGCGCAGGTGCCACGCGCCGGCGTGGCCTATTTGCCGGGCGAAGCGTTGCCGGGCCAGTTCGTCATCGGGTTCGAGCCGGGCGCGTCGGCGGCCGCCGGCGGCTGGGTGACCGCGCTGGGCGGTTCGGTCCGGCGCGTGGACGAGGCGGCCGGGTTCCTGGTCGCAGACTGCGGCTGCCCGCAGCTTTTGGCCGCATTGCCGCCGGGCGTGCGCTACGCGGTGCCCGACCAGCGGGTCTACGCCGCGCGCATCCCCAATGACCCTTTCTTCCTGCAGCAGCAGTGGGACAAGTGGGTGATGTACTCGGACAAGGCCTGGGACCTGGCGACCGGCTCGTCGTCGGTCAAGGTCGGCATCGTCGACAACGGCACCGACTACCAGCACCCGGACCTGGCGGCGCGTTTCGTGCCCGGCCAGTACGGCTACGACTTCGTGGCGATGGACAACGACCCCCGGCCCGACAACCCGCTGATACCTTCCGCCTTCCACGGCACCCACGTCGCCGGCATCGTGGCGGCGACGATGGACAACTCGGTCGGCGTGGCCGGCTGGGCCCAGGTCCAGCTCGTCGCGGTGCGGGCGCTCAACGACTCGGGTTCGGGCGATCTGTCGGACCTGGCGTCGGCCATCCGCTGGGCGGTGGATAACGGCTGCCGGGTGATCAACATGAGCCTGGGCGCGGACGGCACGATACCGGCGCTCAACGAGGCGTGCGCCTACGCCTTTGACCACGGCGTGCTGCTCGTCGCCGCGTCGGGCAACCAGGGCCAGGGCACCATCCAGTACCCGGCCGCGCTGGGCGAGTGTCTGGCGGTGGGCGCGACCGACGAGAACTCGGGTCTGGCCAGCTTCTCGAACTACGGGCCGGAACAGGGCGTGGTCGCGCCCGGGGTGGACGTGCTGTCGACCAGCCCGAACAACGGCTACGTCACGGCCAGCGGCACTTCAATGGCGGCCCCGGAAGTGACTGGCGTCGCCGCGCTGCTTCTGTCGGTGGACAACGCGCTGACCGGCAGCGCGGTGCGCGCGCTGCTCGCCGCCTCGGCGCTGGACAAGGGCGCGGCCGGCCGCGACGACATCTACGGCTCCGGGCTGGTCAACGCCTGGCGCGCGGTCCAGCTCGCCCAGTTGCTGCCCAGGGGCGCGGGCGCGCCCGCCCAGGCGCGGTCGGGCCGGGCGCTGGCCGTCGCCGGCGCGGTGACGCTGCCCGGCTGGGTGACCGCCGTCACGGTCTACGATTGCCAGGGAAGGCTGGTGACGCGCGCGCCGGCACGCGGCTTGGTGCTGGGCAGCGGCACGTACTTCGCCGCCTGCGCCGGGTCGGGCCGCGAGCAGTTGCTGGTGATCAGGTCGGTGCGCTGACTAGTCGGCCGCGTACTCGGCCCAGGACCGGTCGTTCTCCCAGACCCTTACCCGTCTGACCGGGAGGGAACGGGCCAGTTCGTCGTACAGGTGGCGGGCGATGTTCTCGGCCGTGGGGTTGAACGGGAAATGGTCGTTGAGCATCGTGTGGTCGGGCAGGGCTTCCTCGAGTTTCCTGCCCACCTCGGTGAAGTCCGCGACCATGCCCGGCTGCTTGAGCCGGCCGGCGCTCAGGTAGACGTCGACCCGGTAGTTGTGGCCGTGGGTGTTCTCGCAGCGGCCGCCCGCACCCTTGATGTAGTGAGCGGCGCTGAATGTCCGGCTGACGCAGATGGTGTACATTGTCACCTCGCAGGTTGCTGACCGTTTCCGGTGCGATTCTACACCGGCCCGGCCGGGAAGGCAACCGCGCGCGGCCGGCCGGCGTCTAGCTGATTGACCCGATGAGCACCGGTTCTATAATCAGTCCTGAACCCCAAGGAGAAGCCACGCGCTGCGCCCGGCGCAGTTGCCAGGCACAAAGAGGACTCAAAGACTGAGAGAGAACCCGCCACTGGAGAACCCGAGAGCGACGCAGAAGGCCGAATGAGGAAAGCCGGCACGGTCCGCGACCAGCTCGCCCGCCTGCGCGGGCGCAGGCTGGCCAACGACCTGCCGGCATTGCTGCTGGCGGCCGCGGGCGCGCTGGCCGCGGGGCTGGCGCTGGTGTCGGCGTTGTTTGCCGCCGGCTGGCTCCTGGCCGTCCTGGCGGTGCCGCTGGGCTGGCTGGCCTGGCGCTGGCTGGGCGACCTGGGCATCCGCCGCCTGGCCCGCCGGGCGGAGCAAGCGTTCCCCGAGCTGGAGCGCCGGGTGGTGCCGGTGCTCGAACTGGCACGCTACCGGCCGGCCGGGCCGGAAGGCTACTCCGCCGAGCTGATTGACGCCGCGACCGACCAGGCAGAGCGGCTTCTGTCCGGCGTGCCGCTGGGCCGGCTCGTGGACCGGCGCCGGCTGGCCTGGTCGGCCCTGAGCGCGCTCCTGGGCATTGCAGCCCTTGCCGGCTACCGGCTCGGCTTCCCGGCCCATTCGTCCGTCGGCCTGGCCAACACCCTGGGCCGGCCGTTACCGGTGGAGTTTGTCCTCACCCCGGCCGATACCTCGGTGCTGCCCGGCGCGGACTGGAACGTCCGGGTAGCGGTCCGGCCGGCCGGCGTGTTCCGCGCGGTGAGCTTCGAGCCGCTCGACCCCGGCCCGTCACGCTCGGCGGTGCGGCTATCTGCCCAGGCTCCGGGTGCACCGCCGACAGACGCCGAAGGCCGCGGAGACTACGGCGTGGTCCGGGGCCGTGCCGCGCACGGGTTCCGCTACCGATTCCGGGCGCTGTCGGCCCGCTCGGCCGAGGCGGTCGTCCGGGTGAGCGAGCCGGTGACCGTCACCGGCATCGAGTTCAACTACCGCTACCCGGCCTACTCGGGCCTGCCCGCGAGCCGCTCGTCCAGCCCGGAGCTGGCCGGGCTGCGGGGCACTGCCGTCGACTTCTCAGGCAATGCCAACCAGCCGCTGGACAGCGGCCGGCTCGTGCTCGGTAGCGATACGGTGGCGCTCCGCACCGAGGGCACGTCCTTCGGCGGCAGCCTGGTGATGCGCGCGGACGCGGCGGGCGCGGTCGAGCTGGCCGCGGGTGCGGCCGGGTTCCAGCCGGCACTGGCAATCAGCGCGCGCACGATGCCGGACGAGGCGCCGCTGGTCCGGCTGGTGCTGCCGGGCCGGGACGTTGACCTGCCGATGTCGATGCAGGTCGGCCTGGCAATCACCAGCCTCGACGACTTCGGCCTGGGCGAGCTGGCGCTCGAGTACGGCCGGGACTCGCTCGACCGCCGCCGGCGCGTCAAAAGCCTCGCGGGCCGGCGCGAGGACACGACCTGGTACGTCTGGGACCTGTCCGACGCCGGCCTTCTGCCCGGGGAGGAGCTGCGCTACCGGGTGACGGTCGAAGACAACGACGCGGTGTCCGGGCCGAAGCAGGGAAGCAGCGCGGTGTACCGAGTCCGCTTTCCGACGATGGCCGAGATCTACGACGCGGCGGTGCGCCAGACCGAGACTACCACCGAGGAGCTCGCCCCGCTGCAACAGACGCAGGAGCAGCTCGGCCAGGAGCTCGAGCGCATCGGCGACCAGCTCAAGAAAGAGGGCAAGCTCACCTGGGATGAGCGGCAGGCGCTGGAGCAGGTGCTGGCCGGACAGCAGCAGCTCGGCCAGGATATCGCGGACCTCAGACAGGACGTCGAGCAGATGATGGCGGAGATGTCCGAGGGCATGACGTTGGACCAGGACGCGCTCGAGCGACTGGACCAGCTCCAGCAGCTCCTGTCCGAACTGCTGCCGGCCGAACTGCAGGAGTCGCTCGAAAAGCTCGCCCGGGCGATGCAGCAGCAGTCGCCGGACATGAAGCGGGCGCTGGAGAAGTTCCAGCTCGACCAGGAGCAGCTCAAGAAGAGCATCGACCAGGCGCTTGAGTTCCTCAAGCAGGTGCTGGAAGAGCAGCGGCTCGAGGCGCTGGCGCGCAAGGCCGGCGATTTGGCCGAGCAGCAGGAGCGGCTGCTCGCGCAGCTCGAAACTCAGCGGCCCGAGGACCTGGCCGGGGCCGAGGAACTGCTCGGCCCGGCCATCGACAGCCTGAAGAACGCCATCGACGAGTTAGCCCGGCAGATGTCCGACTCCGCCGCCGCCGAGTCGCTGGCGCGCGCGGCCGAGGGCATGGAGCAGGACTCGCTGTCCGGGCTCGCGGGCCAGACCGCAGAGAAGATGCAGCAGGGTTCCAAGCCCGGGGCGAAGTCCTCGGGCCAGAAGCTCGCGCAGAAGCTCAAGGACCTGAGCCAGTCGCTGGCAGGCATGAGCTCGGGTCTGAAGAAGCGCCGGTCCAACGAAGTCGCCCGGGAACTCCTGGCCGCGGCCGAGGACCTGCTGATGGTGTCGCGCCAGCAGGAAGAGCTGGAGCAGGCCCTGGCCAACCGGGCCGACGTCTCGGCCGACGCAGGCCGCCAGATGAGCCTGTCGGACGGCGCGCGCGTCGTGGCCGAGAGCCTGGCGGCGCTGGGCGGCCGGACGATGTCGGTGTCGAGTCGGCTGGTCGACGAACTCAACCGGGCGCGGGTCGCGATGCAGGCCGCGGCACAGTCGCTGGTCGAGAACCGCGCGCACGCCGCCCGGGCCCGGATGGCCGACGCGCGGTCCGGCCTCGACCGGGTGGTGAGCTGGGTCCTCAAGGCACTCGAAGACCAGCAGCAGGGCGGCGGGATGTCGGGCGGCATGGAAGGCCTGATGCAGCAGCTCTCCCAGATGACCGGCGAGCAGATGTCAATCAACGCTGGCACCTCGGGCATGCCAATCCCGGTGCCGGGCGGGCTGTCGGGCGAGCAGATGGCGTCGCTGGGGCGGCTGATGGGCCGGCAGCAGGCGCTACGTGAGCGGCTGGAACAACTGCTCGAACAGCTGGGCGGCGAGCAGCCCGGCCTGACTTCGAGTCTCGAAGGCCTGCTCGACGAGATGAAGCAGGTCGAGCGCGACCTCGAGCAGTTCAACGTCAGCCGCGACGTGCTCGAACGCCAGGAGAGCATCCTCGAGCACCTGCTGGACGCCCAGCGCAGCGTGCGCCAGCGCGGCTTCAAGGAAGAACGTGAGAGCGAGGCGGCCAAACCGTTCGCGCCCGCGCCCGCGCCGGGTATGCCCGGTGACCTGGGCGAGCGCAACCGGCTGCTGCGCGAAGAGATGATGCGCGCGCTCAAGCAGCCGGGCCTGGCCGAGTACCAGCGCCTCATCCGGGCATACTTCGAAAGCCTGATGAACCAACCGTAGCCGGAGGAGACGAAGTCAGAATGCAGAACGCAGAAGGGAGAAGGCAGACTGGCTGGCCGGTTCTCTGTCCTTCGGTACGTCTTTGTGTTTTTGGTGTCTTGGTGGTGATTCTGGGTTCCGCCTCCGGCCAGAGCACGAGCGGCGCGATGACGCTCGAGCAGGCCGGCCAGCTCGAGCAGGCCTGGGACGAGTACCGGGCGGTGCTGGCCAGAAGCCCGGCGGACTTCACCGCCTATGACGGGTTCCGGCGGTTGAGCGCGGGCCTGGGCCGGTTCGACTCGCTCCTGGCCGTCAGCACGCGGCTGGCCGAGGCGAGCCCGGACAACGTTCAGTTCCGGCTCGGCGCCATCGAGGCCCGGTTCGGTCTCAAGCAGCGCGGCGCGGCCCTGGCCGAATGCCGCCAGGCCGCGGCCCGGTCGCCAGGCTCGGTCGCGCTGCTTGCCGACCTGCTGCAGCGGTACCGCGAAAACTCCGAGGCGATTAGCCTGCTGGTGCAGGAGCGGGCCCGGGGCCGGGACCCGCTGCTCAACGCCGACCGGCTGGTCGGGCTGTACGAGGCCGAACGCCGGTACGGGGACGCGACGCGGGAGATTGTCCTGATTGCCAATGCCCGGCCGGACGCGCTTGTAGGGTTCCTGCCGCGCATCCGTGACTATACCCGGGCCGCGGGAGCAGCCGCGGTGCTGGGCGAGCTTGGCCGGCTCGCCGACCCGTGGTACCGGGCGCGGGCCGAGGCCGAGGTACTGCTGGGTGCGGGCCGCGAGCGCGAGGCAGTCGTTCGGGCGAAGCAGGGCCTGGACCGGGACGGGCTGTACGGCTTCGCCCACGAGGCCGAGGAGGCGGGCGCGCTGGCCGCGGCGCTGGCCCTGTACCAGGAGCAGGGTCTGCTGGCGGACCAGGCGCGGGTGCTGCGCAAGCTCGGCCGCAACGCCGACGCGCTGGCTGCGCTCGTCCGGGACCAGAGCCCGGAGGCGAAGTTCGAGCGGGCCGAGCTGCTGCGCCTGGAGAACCGCGACTTCGTCCAGGCGGCCGCGGGGTACGAGGAAGTCCTCAAGCGCAGACCCGGCGACGAGCCGGCGGCGTACGGGCTGGCGGCGAGCCGGCTGGCGCTCGGGCGGCCCGCTGAAGCGCGCGCAGCGGCCCGGGGTTCGAACCGGCCGACCGACCGGCTGCTGCTGCTGGGGGCACGGGCCTGGCTGTACGAGTTCGAGTTCGACTCCTGCCGGCAGGCGGTGGCGCAGCTCGCGGCCCGTTTCCCGCAGAGCCCGCTGCTTAACGACGCGCTCGAGCTCGGGATACTGGCGGCCGGCGGCGAGACGCAACGGGAACTCGTGACCGCGATGCAGGAGCTGGAAACCGGCCGGGCCGCGCAGGCGTCCGTCCGGGCCGCCAAGCTTGCCGAGGGTACGGACGAAACCGCCGAGCAGGCGCTCCTGTTCCTGGCCGAGGCCTGGCGCCGTCAGGAGCAGCCCGGGAAGGCGCTTGCAGCGCTCGACGACTTCGCCCGCCGTTTTCCTCAGAGTCCGCGCCGGCCGCGCGGTCTGTTCATCAAGGCCGACGTGCTGCTCCGGGACCTCAAGGACGAAAACCTGTACCGCCGGACACTCGAAGAGCTCGCCGAGCAGTTCCCAGGCTCGGCCTACGCGCCGGTGGCGCGCAGCCTTCTCGACCAGGCCCGGCAACCGGTGCCGGGCGGCGTCCGCTGACCGTACCCTCCCAGACGATCGACGGGCGACTGAATCCCGGCGCCGGCTGCCGGCCCCGGCTGGTCGCGATTCAGTTGCGAAACCCGGGCCATTACCAGGTCCGGGCAGGCGGGTCGAGCAGGCTGCGCAGAGAAACGTTCGGGGAGGCGCCGGGACAGGCGTTCGGAGAAGCGCAGGGAGAAGCGCCGGGAGGGGCTTGGGGAGGAGGCTTCGGGGACGGGCGGGGGGAAGCATCTACCCAGGGGCTGGGTGAGCCGACCCGGGGCGACCGCGGAGTGGCCCCCGGACCGCCGGGGGGACGGCCCGGGGACCGTTGAGTGAACAGGGGCAGTCATCTTGTCCCTGCCCAGTCCGGGTGGGTAGTCAGTGGCGGGCCGACAAGCCTGGGCCGGGCGTCGGACCCGGCTCAGACGACGCCGGGGTTGACTTCCCGGGCGATTCTTGTTAAAAGTCTGTCCTGATGGTCGTCGACATCATCCGCAGCATGCGGCCCCGGCAGTGGGCCAAGAACGTCCTGGTGCTGGCCGCGCTCATCTTCTCCAAGAACCTGCTCGATACGACCAACCTGCTGCGCTCGCTCGCGGCGTTCGCGGCCTTCTGCCTGCTGTCGGGCGCGGTCTACATCATCAACGACCTCGTCGACCGCGAAGGCGACCGCCGCCACCCCGAGAAGCGCAACCGGCCGATTGCCGCCGGCCGGCTCGGCACCGGCGCCGCGGTGGCGGCCGCCGCGCTGGCGGCGCTGGCGGCGCTCGCGGCCGGCTGGTTCCTCGACTGGCATTTCTTCGCGGTCGGGCTGTTCTACTTCGTGATGCAGCTCGCCTACTCGCTGCGCCTGAAGCGCATCGTCGTGCTCGACGTGCTCATCATGGCGGTCGGCTTCGCGCTGCGCGCCATCGCCGGCACGTTCGTCATCCACGTGGCCATCTCGCCGTGGCTGTTTGTCTGCACGCTGCTGCTGGCGCTGTTCATGGCCCTGGCCAAGCGGCGGCACGAATTGATGTTCCTCGAAGGCGGCGGCATCTCGCACCGCAGCGTGCTGGGCAAGTACACCGAGACGCTGCTCGACCAGATGATCGCGGTGGCGACGTCGGCCACCGTTATCGCCTACTGCCTGTACACCATCGCGCCCGAGACGACGGCCAAGTTCGGCACCCATTACCTCATCGCCACTTTCCCGTTCGTGCTCTACGCCGTCTACCGCTACCTGTACCTGGTGTACCGCAAGGACCTGGGCGGCGCGCCCGAGCGCGCGCTCTTGTCCGACGTGCCGCTCCTGGTCGACATCGGGCTGTGGTTCGCGACGGTGGTCGCGGTGTTGTACGTGCGGTTCTAGGGCGTGGTCCTGAGCCGGCGGCAGTAGTCGCGCAGCGCGAGCGCGGTCCGGTCCCCGGGCCGCTTTCTCAGGTAGTCGTCAATCAGCAACTCGGCCTCGTCCAGTTTGCGCGCCTCGGCCTTGACGTAGGCCATCCGGAGCTTGGCGTCCCCGATGTCCGGGAATCGTTCGATGGCCAGCGCGAGCACCGATTCGGCCAGCGCGAACTGCTTTGCCGCCAGCGCGACGGTGCCGTAGTTGGTGAGCCCGTCGTAGTATTCGGGCGCGTAGGCGGCGACCTTGGCAAGGTGGGCGAGGGCGCTCGGGTAGTCCTGGCGCTGGTAGTAGGCGTTGGCGAGGCTCGCGTGGCTCGAGACGCAGTAGTCGTCGCGCCGGATCGCCTCGGCGTAGTAGTAGAACGCCGAGTCGGGCTTCTTGGCGCTGGTGAACATGCTCGCCAGCCATTCGTGGGCAAGGCCGAAGTCTGCCGGCGCCAGCGCCGCTGCCTTGCGCAGCCCGGCGATGGCCGAGTCCGGCCCGCGCCGGATGAGGTTGAGGCCGGCGACGAAACGGTCGATGAAGTCGGCCGACTGCTCGACCGGCTCGAGCGGGATGGTGTCGGCCCCGGGCTTCTGGCGGTAGATGACCTCGGCGCCGATCTTGTCGTCCTTGTCCGGCAGGCTGATGGGGCAGGCGTAGTAGCCGCGCCGGAAACGCGGCCGGAGAAACAGCGCGCGCTCGGCCGCGGCCGACGGCTTGGCCCCGGTCGAGAAGTAGACGAACCGCGGGTTGCGCCCCAGCACGTGGGCGGTGTTGTAGTTGCGTTCTTTCCAGTAGACCTTGCCGCCCAGCAGGTCCTCCGGGTGCCGGGCGACCGCCGAGTCGGTCAGGCCCAGCATGTCCAGCGTGTTGCGGTCCGAGTAATAGGACACCGCGCCGATGGTCGTGCAGGCGAACCAGTCGTCCGGCCCGAGCTGTTCGGCCAGGAACCGGCCGGTCGCGGTCATCTTGTCGACGAGGCCGTCTTCGAGGACCAGGTTCATGTTGACGTCGGCGCGCACCGAACGGCCCCTGGCAAACGGCCCCCAGAAGGTCAGCGGCACCAGCAGGCACAGCAGGGCGACCTGCAACGGCCGCCCGAGCGGCAGCAGCCAGACACCCTCGGCCAGGATGAAGAACGCGAGCACGTACACCGGGACGAAGAAGCGGTAGATGCGCAGCACGTCGCCGCCGACCGCCACGACGTAGACCGAGTACGCCACCAGCACCAGCGCGGCGAAGAAAATGGGTGAGGACAGGCTGAGCCGCTTCCGGCGCCAGGCGACGAGCAGCGGCCCGACCAGGGCCAGGCCGAACAGGCCGTAGGCACGCTGGAACTCCCAGAGGTACTGGAACCCGGACTTGACGTAGGACAATGACCGGCCGGTCTTGGCATAGAAGGTGTTGGGGAACAGCGAGCCGTAGTACGACAGCCGCCAGGCGTAGAGCGGCGCGACCAGCACCGCGAGCGGGCCGAGCAGCAGGCCGAGGTCGACGACCAGCGCGCGCCGGGCGCCGGGTTGGCGGCGCTCGGCCCAGCCGACCAGCAGCCGGTGCAGGCAGAGGAGCCCGGCAAACAGTACGCCCTCGGGCCGGGTCAGCGCGGCCAGGCCGAGCAGCGCCGAGGTGACGAAGCGGTTGCGGCCGGTGCGTTCGGCCGTGTAGAACCAGAACGCCGCGGCCAGAAGCATCGTGAACAGCCCGGTTTCCATCCCGGAAACGTGCCAGTAGGCGAACGAACCGCAAGCGGCCAGGAGCAGGGTCGCTAGCGGCGCGAGCAGCGGCGGGCCGTTTGAGTGCCGGCGCAGGAACAGGAAGAACAATACGATGGTCATCACGCCGAAGGCGACGCCCATCACCTGGGTCAGCGGGATGATGACGGCAAACGGTATGCCGAGCTTGCCTAATAGCGCGATGAGCATCATCCACAGGAAGTTGGTGTAGCCCTCGACACGCTCACCCGGGTTGAATACCGGTCCCAGGCCGCGCACGATGTTGCGGGCGTAGCGGTAGGTGATGTAGGAGTCGTCCTGGACGAAGGCCGAGGTCGCGGCGTGCCAGACGAACAGCGCGCAGGCGACGGCGAGCAGCGCCCAGGGCAGCCAGGCGGGCAGCGCGGTGCGGCGCGGCGGACTAGCCGGCATGGGCGGGCGGCAGGACGCACTCGGCCAGCCGGGCGTTGCCGCAGATGATTTTCTGGCTGAACGGGCCGGACCGGATGGCGCAGAGCTCGGCCCGGGCCTGCTCGATTACCGGGCCCGAGTCGGCGCCTCGCAGGGCCCGGGCCGCGTGCGCGCCCGCCCGCGGGCCTTCGAGCTTGGCGGTAGATGCTTCCTCAATGCCGGCGACGTCGCCGGCGACGTAGACGCCGGGCACCGACGTCTGCATGTTTTCGTCGTGCCAGGCCACGTGGCCGCCCAGCTCGGGCACGTACGCCATCCGGCAGCCGGCCTGCCATAGCAGTTCGGCCAGCGGGGTGAGGCCGACAGCCAGGCAGATGGTGTCGACCGCGACCGTCCGCGCCGTGCCCCGGACGGGCCGGAAGTTACCGTCGACCCGGGCGATGCGCGCGCCAGTCACGCAGTCCCGGCCCAGCGCCGCGAGCACGGTGTGCGACGTCAGTATCGGCACGCCCAGCCGCACGAGCTTGGCCGCGTGGACGTGGTAGCCGCCGACCCGGGGCAGGGCTTCGACCACCGCGCGCACCCGGACCCCGGCCTGCAGCAACTGGTACGACACGATGATGCCGATGTTGCCCGAGCCGACCATCAGCACGTCGTTGCCCGGCCGGATGCCGTAGACGTTGGCCAGCGTCTGGACCGCGCCCGCGCCGTAGACGCCGGGCAGGTCGTTGCCCGGGAAGGCGAGGTTGTTCTCCGCCGCGCCGGTGGCGATGACGAGGCCCTCGGCCGCCAGCTTGCGGAACGCGGTCGCGTCCGCCAGGCCGAGCACGTTGCCCGGGAACAGGCCGACGACCGACGTGCCGGCCAGTACCCGGACGCCCGTTTCCTCGAGCTGACGCAGCAGTATCCGGGCGATGTCCATCCCGCGCGTGCCGCAGTAGTGGCTCTTCTCGCCGAAAAACTTGTGGGTCTGCTTGGTGAGCTGGCCGCCCGGCCGCTCGTTGTCGTCGATGAGCGCGACTTCGCAGCCCAGCCGCGCCGCGGTGACGGCCGCGGACAGGCCGGCCGGCCCGCCGCCGACGACCGCCAGCTCGACCCGGTTCACGGCAGCCGGCCCATCCCTTCCTGGCGCTCGACCTTCATGCCCGGGCGCAGCGGCTCCATGCAGACCATCGTGTTGGGCCGGCCGTCGACGACCATCAGGCAGGAAGAACACTTGCCCACCGCGCAGAAGAACCCGCGCGGCCGGTGCCGCTTCTCGGTATGGCGGAATACCTTGACGTTATTGGCAATCAGGGCCGCGGCGACCGTCTCGCCCTGCCGGCCGACGAGCTTGTGGCCCTCGAAGAAGAACTCGACCGGCGCGCCGCGCTCGAAGCGCAGGACCGGGTGGTCGACGATCCGCGGGTCAGGAGCAGTACCGGACCGCATTCTCAAATATCCTGATTCCGACCGGGGTTGTCAACGGTTCGCGGTGCCAGCGCGGGTGCTGCTCGCGCCGCACGAACCGCTCGGGGTGGGGCATCAGCCCGAACACCAGGCCCGAAGCGTCGCATATCCCGGCGACCCCCTGGACCGAGCCGTTGGGGTTCTCCGGGTAGCCGGCCTCGTCGCCGCCCGGCGTCACGTAGCGGAACACCACTTGGCGGCCGGCGTTCAGCCGGGGCAGCACGCCCGGCGCGACGAACCGGCCCTCGGCGTGGGCCACGGGCAGTTCGATGAGCTCGGGCAGTCCCCGGGTGAAAATGCAGCCGGTCGGCTCGGTGCGCAGCCATACCCAGCGGTCCTCGAACCGGCCCGAGTCGTTAGTCTCAAGCGTCACCGACTGGGGCTCGAACAGCCGGTCGAACGCCGGCAGCATCCCGGCCTTGACCAGCACCTGGAACCCGTTGCACACGCCGAGAATCGGTTTCTTGCGCGCGTGGAACTCGACCAGGTCTTCTTCCAGCTTGAACCGGAGCTCGTTGGCCAGAATCCGGCCCGACGCGATGTAGTCGCCGTACGAGAACCCGCCGGGAATCATCAGCACCTGGAAGTCGGCCAGCCGGCGCTCGCCGGACTTGAGCTGGTTGATGTGGACGCGCTCGGGCGTTGCGCCGGCCAGCTCGAAGGCGTGCATCGCCTCGGCATCGCAGTTCGTGCCAGCGGCGAACAGGACACAGGCTCTCACCATCAGGAGAGCAAGATAGCCGGCCGGTGCCGGGAGTCAAGGACGCGCCGCCGGGCGTTGACTGGCCGGGCGCCACTGGTATTCTCCATGTCCATGGTCGCAACCCCGGACGGCGACGCGCTCGTGTTCCTCGGCTCGGGCGGGGCGCGGATTGTCGTCGCCCGGCAGGCGCGCGCTTCGGGCGGCATCTGGCTGCGCCTGGCCGGCACCGAGCTGTTGCTCGACCCAGGCCCGGGCGCGCTGGTGCGGATGACTTCGAGCCGGCACCGGCTCGACCCGACCCGGCTCAGCGCCATCCTGCTCTCGCACCGCCACCTGGACCACGCCGGCGACGTCAACAACATGGTCGAGGCCATGACGCTGGGCGGCACCGAGCCGCGCGGTCACCTGTTTGCCCCGACCGACGCCCTGGCCGGCGAAGACCCGGTCGTGCTGCGCTACCTGCGGCCGTTCCTGTCGAGCGTAACGGTGCTGCGCGCGGGCGGGGAGTACCGGGTCGGCAAGGTGCGGTTTTCGACCCCGGTTCGGCACCGGCACCGGGGAGAGGTATACGGTTTCAGGCTCGAAGCGCCGGGCCTCGTCGTCGGTTACGTCGCGGACACCGCCTACTTCCCGGAGCTGGCCGGCGCCTACCCCTGCGACGTGCTGGTGATGAACGTCGTCCGGGCCAGCCCGTCGGGTCTCGACCACCTGCACGTGCCCGAGGCGGTCGAACTGGCCCGGGCGGTCCGGCCGCAGCTCGCGGTGATAACACATTTCGGCATGACGATGCTCGAAGCAAAGCCGTGGCTGGTCGCCCGCCGGATGAGCGAGGAAGCGGGCGTCGAGGTAATCGCCGCCTCCGACGGCCGGATGCTGGACCTTGGGAAGTACCATACGAAGTCAGCAGCAGGAAACTAGCATGCAGAAGGCGGAAGTGAGACAGAGCAGCATCTTTGGCTCCTGCCTCGAGCTTGTGACCTGGCTGCGCGGGGCGAATCTGTGAGCGCGCGCCGGCCGGTGCAACTCCTGTCCGAAGACACCGTCCGCCGGATTGCGGCAGGGGAGGTCATTACCCGCCCGGCGGCCGCGGTCAAGGAACTCATTGAAAACTCGCTGGATGCCGGCGCAACCGATATCAAGGTTGAAGTGAAGGACGGCGGCCGGAACCTCATCAAGGTGGCGGATAACGGGTTCGGCATGACACGCGAGGACGCGCGCCTGGCGGTGACCCGGCACGCGACGAGCAAGCTCGGGAGGATCGAGGACCTGGATACGCTTTCAAGCTTCGGGTTCAGGGGAGAGGCACTGGCCGCGATCGCCGCTGTGTCGCGCCTCCTGGTCGAAACCAACACCAACGAAGCGGAGCCCGGGACCAGGCTCGAAGTCGAGGCCGGCGACGTGCGCGCGGTCGCCGAAGCTGCGCACCCGGTCGGCACGACCATCAGCGCCCGGATGCTGTTCTACAACCTGCCGGCGCGCCGCGCGTTCCTCAAGTCGGACAACTACGAGCTCAAGCTCGTGGCCGAGACCGTGAAGACCTACGCGGCCTCGAATCCACAGGTCGGGTTCGAACTCTCGTCCAACGGCCGGCAGTTGCTCGCGGTGCGGGCGGCGGCGCAGAAAGACCGGCTGCGCGAGCTTTACGGGCCCCAGACCGCGGAGGCGCTCGTCGAGGTCCGGGTCGAGAACCCGATGCTGTCGCTCCGCGGCTTTCTCTCCGACCCGAGCCAGGTCAAGGGATTCTACGAGGCGCAGCAGGTGTTCTTCAACCGGCGGCCGGTGCGTTCCCGGGTCATCACTCGGGCGGTGTACGACTCCTATGGCCCGGCGGTCGCGGGCAGGAACCCGAATTTCATCCTGTTCATAGACACCGACCCGGCGCGTCTCGACGTCAACATCCACCCGACCAAGCAGGAAGTCCGCTTCGCCGACGAGCGGTTCCTTTTCGATTTCGTGAGCGAGGCCTGCCGCAAGGCGCTGGGGCTCAAGCGTACCGAACAGGCGGGAATCGACGAGTTCCTGTTCCAGGAGAGCATGGCGCTGGGCGAGGACGCCCCGGCCGGGTTCTGGCAACTGCACAACTGCTTCATCATGGCCCAGGTCGCGTCCGGCTACGTGATTGTCGACCAGCACGCGGCGCACGAGCGCATCATCTTCGAGGAGGTTTCGAGCCGCGCGAGCGCGGTCGCGTCGCAGGGACTCTTGTTCTCGATCCAACTGGAGATGAGCCCGGACGAATACGCGGCCTACGAGTCGGCCGCCCCGGCGCTTGCCCGCATGGGCCTGGAGGTCAAACCGTTCAGCGGCCGGACCGTTGTGGTCGAGTCAGTGCCCGCAGGCACGTACATGGCCAGGGACGAGCTGCGCGAGTTCTTCGCCGAACTTGCCCGGACTGCGGCCGGCAAGGCGGTGCCCGAGGCCGAGCTGGCCCGGCTCGTCGCCTGCAAGGCCGCGGTGAAGGCCGGGCAGCGGCTTTCCGCAGCCGAGATGGAGTCGCTCATCAACCGGCTGTTCAAGTGCCGGGAGCCCCATTTCTGCCCGCACGGCCGGCCGGCGATCATCAAGGTCAGCATGGAAGAGCTCGAGAGGAGGTTCGGTCGGACGTGAAGGTGCTGGTGCTTTGCGGCCCGACAGGGGTCGGCAAGACAGAGGTCGCGGCACGCCTGGCGCGCAGGTTTGACCTTGACCTGGTATCCGCCGACTCCCGCCAGGTCTACTCATGGCTCGATATCGGCACCGCCAAAGCCGGTCCGGACATCCGGGGCGAGATCAGTATCCACATGATCGACCTGGTCGAACCCAGCCGGCGCTACTCGGCGGCTGACTACGCGCGTGACGCGCTGGCGGTGATGCGCCGGCTGACCAGAGAGGGCAGACGGTTCATCGTCGTGGGCGGCTCGGGGCTCTACATCAAGGCGCTGTTCGAGCCGTTCTTTGACGCGCCCCGGCCTGACCCGCGCATCCGAGCCCGACTCGACAAGCTGGCCACAGTCGAGCTCCGAGCCCGGCTTGCGTTGGTTGACCCGGCCCGGGCCCGGGCGTTGCACCCAAACGACCGACAGCGGCTGATGAGGGCACTCGAGGTGCACGAACAGACCGGCCGGACGGCAACCGAACTGGCGGGCAGGACGCGGCCGCGGCCGGAGTTCGAGCCGGTCTACGTCGTGATCAACACGTCGCGCGAGCAGTTGGTGCGGCGGCTCGACGAACGTTTTGACGGTATGATGGCGGCCGGCCTGCTGGACGAAGTGCGCCGGCTCAAGGAGGCAGGGTTCGGCCTCAGCGACTACGTCGCCAATGCATACGGCTACTCTGAGTTGTTGCGCCACCTGGCCGGTGAACTGACAGTTGAACAGGCGGTGGCCATCGCCAAGCAGAAGACCCGGGACTATGCCCGGCGCCAGTTGACCTGGTTCCGCAAGCTGCCGGCGGCCCGCTGGATCGATTTCGAAACGTTGGAGCAGGCGGCCTGCGATGTCGGCACTGTTCTGGCCGGGCCACTAGCAGGGCCCGCCGCGGGTTGACGACCCGAGTCCTGAGTTCTATGATTCCCACTAGGTGAGAACCACAGACAACACACTGTGTGTCGCGGTCGGTGCGGTGATAGGACCGCGCGGCATCCTGCTTGTCCAGCGCGTGAAACCGCCCTTTGCCGGCTGCTGGGGCCTGCCCGGCGGCAAGGTGCGGTTCGGCGAACACCTTGATGAGGCGGTGTTTCGCGAGCTGCGCGAGGAAACCGGCGTACGCTGTCGCTTTGCCGGGCTGCGGGGGATTGTCACCGAGGTCATCACCACCGGGAACCGGACGCTGATGCACTACTTGCTGCTCGTGTGCCGGCTGACCGCGGCCGGCTCCCGTACACGCTCATCAGCCGAGGGCCTGGTCCGCTGGTTCGAACTTGCCGGGCTGGCCGATATTGCTATGATTCCGAGCGACCGGTTGATACTCGACCGGCTGGTGCTGCGCGAACCGCGCAAGCACTACTACCGGTGCCGCGTGCGCAAGTCTGGCGACAAGTACCGCGTTGAATCATTCAAGTAGAGGAGAACAGCTCTGATGAGAACAACC
>JAEAMF010001460.1_pt1 | contig 17000 bp, 12 predicted proteins | sample 8958721 | NCBI WGS metagenome assembly JAEAMF01 (sample SAMN16933255, study PRJNA681124) | bioreactor sludge metagenome | isolation source: anaerobic bioreactor treating anionic surfactant - SDBS | place: India: Bengaluru | collected 2019-02-28
TCGGCCGGATTGGCGGCGAAGGCGGCGCAGGCCAGCTCGTCGGTCTCGAGCAGGACGTGCCGGACCCCGAGGGCGCGGGCGGCGGCCCGGGCGGCCCGCTTCTCCTCGGGCGTGTAGGTCTGGGAGACGCCGGTCACGGCCGCCACGTTGCCGCGGCCGAGGACGTCGCGGCAGACCCGCAGGAGCAGCGTCGAGTCCACGCCGCCGGAGAAGGCCACCAGGGCTTTGGGCCGGGAGCGGAGGAGGGCTTCCAGACGGTCGATCTTGGCGCGGGATAGGGTCATGGGACACCCACTATAACACAGGCGCCGGCCGGCCGCTCACGCGCCGCCGAGCGGCAGGCGATCGGGGGCCTCGAGGAAGCGGACGAGGTCCTTGGTGAAGCGGGCCGCTTCGGCCCCGTCGACGACGCGGTGGTCGAAGGCCAGGCACAACGGCAGGATCTTCTTGACGACGACCGCGCCGTGGTCGACGCGGGCCCGGTCGGCGATGCGCATGGTGGCCAGGATGGCCGTCTCGGGATAGTTGATGATGGGGGTGGCGAAGTCGCCGCCGATGACGCCGACGTTGGTGATGGAGAAGGTGCCGCCCTTGAGGTCGGCCAGGTCGAGGGTCCGCTCCCGGGCCGCCTTGGCCAGGGCCTGGATCTCGGCGGCCAGGCCGGCCACGGACTTCTGGTCGGCCGCCTTGACCACCGGCACGATCAGGCCGTCGGGGACGTCCACGGCGATGCCGATGTTGTAGTACTTCTTGACGACGATCTCGTCCTCGGCCTCGTCGAGCGAGGCGTTCAGGGTCGGGTGGAGCTTGAGGGCCTCGACCAGGGCCTTGACGATGAAGGGGAGGTAGGTCAGCTTGCCCCCGGCGGCCTCGATCCCCGGCTTCATCGCCAGGCGCAGGGCCTCGAGCGGACCGGCGTCGGCCTCGTCGCAGTGCGTGACATGGGCGGCGTGGTCGAGCGATTCGCGCATCTTGCGGGCCGTGGCCCGGCGGACGCCGCGCAGCGGGAGGCGCTCGAGCGTGCCGTAGAGGTCGAACTTGGCCTTGATCTTGACGGCCGGCGCCTGGGCCGGGGCGGGGCCGGCCTGGGCCGCCCGGACGTCGCCCTCGGTGACCTGGCCCGCCTGTCCCGTGCCCCGGACGGCGCCGAGATCGACGCCAAGCTCGCGGGCCAGGGCCCGGACCTTGGGCGTGGCCAGAACGCCTTCGGCGCGCCCCGCGGCCGGCATCGCCGCCGGCGGCGTCGGCCCGGCCGCGGCCGGGGCGGGCGCCGCGGCCTCGGCCGCGGTCTCGCCCGGCTCGCCGATGGTCACCAGGACCTGGCCGACCTTGACCAGGTCCTTTTCCTTGACGTGGACCTTGAGGACGGTCCCGGCGTAGGGGGAGGGCATCTCGACGACGGCCTTGTCGGTCTCGACCTCGGCCAGCGGCTGGTCGACTTCGACGCGCTCGCCTTCGCGGACCAGCCAGCGGACGACCTCGCCCTCGGTGATGCCCTCGCCGACGTCGGGGAACCGGAATTCCTTGGCCATGATCAGTACTCCATCAGCCGGCGGACCGCGGTCAGGACCCGGTCCGCGTTGGGGTAATAAAGGTCTTCGCTCTTCGGCAGCGGCACGGTGATGTCGGGGGCGGTCACCCGCAGGACCGGCGCGCTCAAGGCGAGCAGGGCGGACTCGGCGATGGCGGCGGCGATCTCGGCCCCGAGGCCGCAGGTCTTCGGGGCCTCGTGAAGGACGAGGGCCCGTCCGGTCTTGCGGACCGAGGCCAGGACGGTCTCGCGGTCCATGGGGCTCAAGGTCCGCAGGTCGACGATCTCCAGGCCGATGCCCTCCGCTTCGGCGGCCGCCGCGGCCTGGCGGGCCACGGGGACCATCGCCCCCCAGGCGATCACGGTGGCGTCCCGGCCTTCGCGGACGACGGCGGCCCGCCGCAGCGGCACCTCGTAGGGCTCGTCCGGGACGTCCTGCTTCTCGCCGCGATAGAGACGGGTCGGCTCCAGGAACACGACCGGGTCGTCGCTGCGGATCGACGCGGTCAGGAGCCCCTTGGCGTCGTAGGGGCTCGAGGGGACGACGACCGACAGGCCCGGGATGTGGCAGAAGAAGGCCTCGGTGCTCTCGGAGTGGTGCTCCAGGGCCCGGACGCCGGCGCCGTAGGGGGTGCGGATGACGAGCGGCGCGGTGAAGCGGCCCCGGGTGCGGTTGCGCAGGCGGGCGGCGTGGGAAACGATCTGATTGAAGGCCGGGTAGATGAAGCCCATGAACTGGATCTCGACGACCGGCCGGAGGCCCAGGGCGGCCATGCCGATGGCCGCGCCGACGGCGGCCGATTCGGCCAGCGGCGTGTCCATGACCCTCTCCGGGCCGAAACGCTCGAAGAGCCCGTCCGTGGCCCGGAAGACGCCGCCGTCGCGGCCGACGTCCTCGCCCAGGATGACGACCCGCTCGTCCCGGGCCAGCTCGCCGGCCAGGGCCTGGTTGACGGCTTGGACCATGGTGCGGATCATCGGCGGCCTCCCGCCAGCGAGGCCTCCAGGGCGGCCAGCTGGGCTTCCAGCTCGGGCGGCGGGACGGCGTAGGTGTAGGCGAAAAGGTCCCGGGGCGTGGCTGGCGGCCGGGCCTCGGCCTCGGCCACGGCGGCTTCGACGAGGGCCGCGGCCGAATCCTGGACCGCTTTTTCGGCGGCCTCGTCCCAGAGCCCCCGGCGCCCGAGGTAGGTCCGGAAGCGGGCCAGCGGATCGCGCCGCTCCCAGTCCCGGACCTCCTCGTGGGACCTGTAGCGCGAGGCGTCGTCGGAGGTGGTGTGATCGCCCAGGCGGTAGGTGGAGGCCTCGATCAGGGTCGGGCCCTCGCCGCGGCGGGCCCGGTCCAGCGCCTCGCGGGCCGCCGCGAAGACGGCCAGGACGTCGTTGCCGTCGACCTGGACGCCGGGGAAGCCGTAGGCCACGGCCTTCTGGGCCAGCGTCGGGGCCTCGGTCTGGCGCGACCGCGGCACGGAGATGGCGAACTGGTTGTTGACGCAGACGAAGACATTGGGCGTGCGGAAGACGCCGGCGTAGTTGAGGCCTTCGTGGAAATCACCCTCGGAGGTGGCCCCGTCGCCGAAGGTCGTGACCACGGCCGCCCCCAGCCGGCGATGCTTGACGGCCAGGGCCGCCCCGACGGCCTGGGGCACCTGCGAGGCCACCGGGATGGCGATGGGGAAGATGTTCAGGCCGTCCGGCGTCCGCAGGCCGGCCTCGTTCCCCATCCAGAAATGGTAGTAGTCGGCCAGGGGATAGCCGAGGGTCAGGAAGGCGCCGAGGTCGCGGAAATAGGGGAAGAACCAGTCCTCGCGGGCCATGGCCGCGGCCAGCCCGACCTGGACGGCCTCGTGCCCCAGGCTGGGCGGGTAAGTGCCCAGGCGCCCCTGGCGCTGGAGCTTGAGGGCCTTGAGGTCCGCGGTCCGCGTCCGGACCATGAGCTCGTAGAGGCGGCGCAACATATCGTCCGCCAGGCCCGGGTCGAGCTCGGGCGCGGCCCGGCCCTCCTCGTCGAGGATGCGGAGGCGTTCCCCCTTGAGGGGATCGAAGCGCTCGATCATCGGCGAACCTCCCCCCCGGACCCCGGTCCCCGCCGCGGGACGGACGGGGACGGCGCCGGCCGCGTCGCGCGTCAGGCCTGCTTCAGGGCCCAGTCCTTGAGCTTCTCGAAATCGACCTCGCCGCACATGGCGTCCTTGGTGTCGGCGTTGAGGAACGTCGGGACGCGGAGCTGCTGGCCGCATTTCGGGGCGATGGCCTCGCGATAGCTGCGCATGAGGTCGGCGTTCTTCTCGTCGTGCCAGACCTCGCGCTTGTCGAAGCGGACGGCCGTCTCCTGCTCCAGCTTCTCGACGAGCGGCATCATCTTCCGGCAATGGGGGCATTCGCGGCCATGGAACATGATGAGATTCGGCATCAGGTCCTCCTGACGAAGAGCCCGCACCAGCATTCGCCGTTCGGGACCCCCCGGTACGTCTCGTGGATGGTGAAATGGCAGGGGCAGACGAGCTTGAGGTCCTCGTCCGGGTCCTTGGTCCGCAGCCGGCAGGGGCAGTACTTGAAGCCGTGGTTCTTCTCGTTCTCGAAGATGCCGGAGAGGAGCAGGTCGACCTTCTCGCCGTCGGGATTGACCCGGAACTCCTGGCCGGCGGCGAAGCGCTCGATGGCGCCGCGGAAGTCGGCCGGGGTCATGGCGATGGCGGGCCCCCCGCCCAGGAACTTGCGGGCCTCCTCGGCCGAGATCTCGACGTAGGCGTTGAGGACCTTGCAGGTGGGGCAGAGCTCGGGCGGGGCCACGCCGTAATGGATGTCGTTGCAGACGAAACACCGCCAGTAGCGTTTCTTCATCGCACCCTCCGCCGCGGATTCCTTACTATATTACTAGGAAATCAAGAAGGGGTCAAACCTAAATTACTTCAATTTTTCCCGCTGCTCTGCCGATAGTATGGACGACGGGAAAATCAAGAAGGGGTCAAACCTAAATTACTTCAATTTTTCCCGCTGCTCTGCCGATAGGATGAACGATGTGAAAAATTGAAGTAATTTAGGTTTGACCCCTTCTAAAAGTTGATGACGATCGAGGTCGTCAAGAACGTGTCCAGCTTCTTCAGGGGGTAAGGGACCGTCTGGCCGGTCGGCTGGCCGATGAGGTCGTAGAGGGGCAGGTTCTGCAGCGCCGGGACGTGGGCGTAGAGCGTCCGCAGGCTCATCTTCAGGGCCAGGGACCTGGAGATGGAGGCCGTGACCGAGTTGATCCAGTCGAAGCGCCAGTCCGACGTCCTCTTGAGGTTGTCGTCGAAGACGAACTGGCTCGAGATGCCCGAGCTCTCGAGGATCTTCTGCTCGGCGCCGATCGTGAACCGGAAGCCGGCGAAGGACTCCATGTCCTGGCCGACGTACTGCCGCAGGGTGTAGGTCAGGCCGGCCGAGGACTTGACCTGGGTCCGGGCCTTCTCGACCCAGGCGTAGCCGAAGCCGGTGGTGAACAGGAACCGGTCGTCGACGCCGGCGAAGCGGTTGCGGTCCCAGCCGAAGCCGGCCTGGCCGGTGAGCTTCTTGGAGATGCGGCGGTCGTATTGGCCGGCCAGGAGGAAGTTCTCCGCGACCTTACGGGTGACCCGGTCCTCGAGGATCAGGAAGTCGTCCGGCGTGCCCTGGGCCGTACGGGTGGTGGTCGTGGCGTTGCTCGTCAGGATGTAGGACTTGAAGAGCAGCGTGTCGTTCGTCCATTTCCGGGTCAGGGACGTGCCCAGGCTCAAGGCCGAGGTCGAGGTGTTGCCGCCGGTGACGACGTAGCTGATCTCGGCCGTGGCCAGCCAGGGGCCGAGCAGCCCCGTCTTCTTATCCTGGGCGGCGGCGCCGGGCGCCAGGATCAGGCCGGCGCCGAGGGCGGCCGCGGCCATGGTCAGAAATCTTGTCCGGAAAAATTTAGGGATCATCAGAGGGCTCCTTCGCGCGGGACCATATCCTTTCCATTAAAGCGGCCGGGAAAAGACCTGTCAAGGGGTTTTTCGGCTCCGGCGGGATCTCCGCCGGCCCCGGCGGCGTCAGGCCGTCCGGGCGTCGAAATAGAGGGCCGCGGCCCCGAGGATGGCGATGTTCTCGGTCTCCGAGACCTCGATCTTCAGCCGCTCCTTGGCCAGCGAGTAGGCGTACGTGGCGAAGCTCTCCCGGAGGGCCTCCCGGAAGAAGCCGTAGGACTTGCTGACCGAGCCGCCGAGGACGATGATTTCCGGGTCGACCGCGTAACAGACGGCCTTGATCGCCTCGCCGAGGTGGCGGCCGAAGGCGGCGAAGATCTCCAGGGCCCCGGTCTCGCCGCGGGCCGCCCGCTCCGCCGTCTCGCGGCCGGTCGTGCCGTGGACGCGGCGGAAGAACTGGCCGCTGGCGTAGGCCTCGAAGTTGCCGTCGAGATAGGGGAGCATGCCGAATTCGCCGGCGCCGCAGTTGACGCCCGAGTAGAGGCGCCCGTTGGCGATGATCCCCGCTCCGAGCCCGGTCCCGACGATCAGGCCGACGCCGTGGTCGTAGGGCCGGAGCCGGCCGAAGATCTTCTCCCCGGCAGCGAACGAGTTGGCGTCGTTGTTGACGTAGACCGGCACGCGGTAGCGCTCCTCGAGGATGGCCTGGAGCGGCACCTTGGTCCAGGAGCGGATGTTCTGGACGTCGTAGACGGTGCCCGTCTTGAGGTCGATGATCGAGGGCACGCCGGCGCCGATCCCGGCCACCTCCGGTCCCATGACCGGGTCGACCGCGGCGAAGAGGTCCTCGAGCACCTCGCGCTCCGAACCCTGGCCCCGGACGGGGACGGCGTGGACCCGGGCCAGGCGGCCGTCCACGACGAGGCCGGCCCGGACGTTGGTGCCGCCGAGGTCGACGCCGATGACGGCCGGACCGCTCACGCCGCCGCCTCCTTCTTCTTTTTCATGGCCATCGTCTCGTTGGCGATGAGCGGCTTGGCCCACAGGCCGATCGAGAGGATGTAGCCCAGGGTCAGGTAGAGCACGAACATCCCCTGGCGCAGGCCGACCAGGCCGCCAAGGAAGCCGATGAGGGGAGGCATGAGGGCGCCGCCGATGATGCCCGTGCAAAGGATGCCGGCGAAGGAGCCGTGGTGGCTCGAGACCGAATTCAGGGCCAGGGAGAAGATGACCGGCCACATGACCGAGGCGGCGAAGCCCAGGGCCGGGAACATGACCAGGGCCAGCGGGCCGGGCCCGAACAGGGCCAGGGTCAGGAAGACGAGGGCGGCGACGGTGAAGCCCAGAAGGACCTTGCGGCTGTCCAGGACCTTCAGCAGGACCAGGCCGAGGACGCCGCCGATCGTCATCAGCAGCCAGAACCAGGCCACGCGGGCCGCGCCCACGGTCTGCGGGTCGTAGCCGTGGTAGGTCTTGAGGAACTTGGAGATCCAGAACGAGATCCCCTGTTCCGTCCCGACGTAGGCGAAGATGCCGAGGAAGAAGAGGACGACCGTCCGGTTCGCCAAGAGCGTCTTGTGCGTGGCCCACGCGCCGGCCTTCTCGTCGTCCTTGCGCACGACGACGGGGAAGCGGGCCGCGGCGATCACGGCGACCATGACGAGGAGGATGACGGCGAAGACCCAGTAGACCGAGACCCAGGTGAGGCCCGGCCGCACCAGCTTCGTCATCAGCCCGATGAGCGGCTTGCCCTCGGCCCCGGGCCGGCCGATGTTCTGGACGAAATAGGAATAAAGGAAGGGGCTCAAGAACGAGGCCCCGCCGAAGATGAGCTGGGCCAGGACCGAGTTGAAGGCGTAGTGCTCTTCGCCGCCCGCGGCGCGGAGCAGGGGGTTGATGACCACCTGGAGGGCGGCGAAGCCGGCCCCGATGAGGAAGAGCGAGAGGAGGAAGACGGGGTAGCTCGGCAGGAGCGAGATGAGCAGGGCCCCGGACAGGGCCAGCCCGAAGGCGGCCATCATGACCGGCTTCTCGCGGAAGCGCTCGACGAGCATCCCGGAGGGGATGGACATGACCCCGTAGGCGATGAAGAAGGCGAAAGCCAGGAGCCCGACGAAGGTCAGGCTGAGACCGAAGCTCTGGCCGACGTCGGGATTGATGGCCCCGATGACGTTGGTAATGAGGGAGATGACGAAGAAGGTCAGCATCACCAGGGCGACCATGCCGATCGAGCGCCGGGAGGCCGGGGCGGCCGGGGCCGGGGACGAGGTGTCGTTCATGCCGGATCCTGCCTTTCGCCCTTCCTTGTATAACAAATCCTGCCGAAAAAAAAGGTTCTTCTCCCATTTCCGGGATTCCCTCTCGCGGCGGCGATGGGCGTTGCCTCGAAGGTCCCCGTCGCTGGAGAGGGGGGCCCGCGCAGCGGGGGGGAACCGTGCAAACTGGTTCCCAGGGGGGCCGGGGACTAAGAGGCAATGCCCTGAGCGAAGCCGAAGAGAGGGACCCTCCCGGAATCGGGAGAAGAACCAAAAAAAAGGGGGCCCCGGGGGCCCCCTTTGGACCTTCGGACGGCGCCGGGCTACCGGCCGCCCTTCTGCTCCTTCTCGCGCTGCAGCTCGACGAGGTCGACCGTCTGGGAGAAGTCGCCGAGGAGCCACTTGCAGAAGTAATCGGCCCGGAACCAGAACCAGTAGTCGCTCATGTCGCCGTAGCCGTGCCGCTGGCCCGGGAAGACGAAGAAGTCGAAGCGCTTGCCGGCCTTGATGAGGGCCGCGGCCAGGCGCAGCGTGTTGGCCGGGTGGACGTTGTTGTCCTGGTCGCCGGTCGTGATCAGCAGCCGGCCCTTGAGGTTCTTGGCGATCTCGGAGTTCTTGCCGATCGCGTACTCGAACTTGACGTTGCCGTCCTTGTCCGCGACCTCCTTGACGCCGTGGTGCTTCTCGCTCCACCAGCGGTTGTAGACGTTGTTCTCGTGGTTGCCCGACGAGGACACGGCGACCTTGAAGAAGTCGGGGTAGACGAGCATGGCCGCCGTCGACATGAAGCCGCCGCCGGAGTGGCCGTAGATGCCGACCCGGTCGAGGTCGATGTAGGGGTGCGACATGGCCAGCTCTTCGATGGCCCGCTTCTTGTCAGCCAGGCCGTAATCGCGGAGGTTGCCGTAGCCGTAGTTGTGGTACCACTTCGACCGCGAGGGGTGGCCGCCGCGGTTGCCGACCTCGATGACGACGAAGCCGAGCTGGGCCAGGGCGACGTTGGCGTTGCGGGGGACGAAGGTCTTGGAGACGCTCTCCGTCTGGGGGCCCGGATAGACGTAGGCGATGATCGGGTACTTGGCGTCGGCGTCGAAGTCGAAGGGCTTGTAGATGACCCCGTAGAGGTCGGTGACGCCGTCGTCGGCCTTGACCTGGAACGGCTCGGGATACTTGAAGCCGGCCGCGAGGAGGGCCGAGACATCGGTCGCCTCGAGCTCCAGGACCAGGTTGCCGGCCGCGTCACGGAGCTCGGACTTGGGCGCCTGGTCGACGCGCGAGTAATTGTCGACGAACCAGCGGGCCCCGTCGTCCATGTCGGCGTTGTGCGAGGCGTTGCCCTTGTCGAGCTGTTTGAGGCCGGTGCCGTCGAGGTTGACGCGGTAGAGGTGCGTGTAATACGGGTCCTCGCCCGCTTCCCGGCCGCAGGCCGCGAAGTAGAGGACCCGGGCCTTCTCGTCGACCTTCTCGATGCCCTGGCCGACGAACTCGCCCGATGTGAGCTGCGTCTTGAGCTTGCCCTCGCCGTCGTAGAGGTAGTAGTGGCCCCAGCCGTCGCGCTCGGACCACCAGACGATCTCCCGGCCGCCGCCGAGGAGCTCGAGGTCCATGACGTCGACGTAGGTGTTGAGGCGCTCCTCGATGAGGACCTTGACCTCGCCCGTCGCCGTGTCGGCCAGGCAGACCTCGTAGCCGTGGAGGTCGCGGGTCTGCCGCCCGAAGTAGAGCTTGTCGGAGGTGTCGGCGATCCACTGGGCCGGCGGCGGGAACTCCCTCTCCCGGTCGAGGGCCGTGCGCGTCGCCGTGAAGATGTTGTAGGTCGGGTCCTTGAACTTGTCGGCCTTGATCTTGACCTTGGCCTTGGTCCCCAGGTCGAAGACGAGGATCTCGGGCTGGGGCTGGTTCTCCTCGCCGGGCATCCCGTAGCGGTAGGTCTCCAGGGTCGGCCGCGGATCGGCCAGCGCGTTGATGACCCAGAGGTCGGCGACCTTGCGCTCGTCCTCGCGGACGACGGCGATCTTCCTGGAGTCCCTGGACCAGACGACGTAGCCGGCCGGCCGGCGGTAGTCCTGGCGGTCCTTCTCGTCCTTCTGGAGCTCCTTCTTGTCGTCGTCGTTGAGCTCCCGGGCGTAGGAATAGTGCTCCTCGCCGTCCGTCGTCAGCTGGGTCTCCTTGATCTCCTTGTCGTCGGCCTTCTTCTTGGCCCGCTCGAAGTTCTCGGCGTCCATCATGAAGAGGTTCTCGCCGCGGGCGAAGAGAACGGTCTTCTCGTCGGGGGAGACGGAGGCCCAGCGCGGCCGCTTCAGGGGCTCTTTCCAGTCCTCGAGGAGCGTGAGCTTGCCGGAGGCCAGGTCGTAGGCGAAGGACAGGAGCTTGGTCTTCTTCTCGGGCTCCTTGGGCTTCTCGGCCTCCTTGTCCTTGACCTTCTGGGTGTCCTGCTCCTTTTCCTTCTCCTTCTCCTTGTCCTGGTCCGTCTTCCGGACCTCCTCCTCCTTGGCGATCTCGGAGGCCTTGACGATCTTGCCGCCGACGGCGATGTCGTTGTCCTTGGGCACCTCGACCTCGAACTGGATGGCCGTGTCCTTTTTGATGAACTTGATCGCCTTGAGCGGCAGGTGCCGGGCGTCGTAGGGGGAGAGGAGGATGCGGGTCAGCTGGGCGGCCATCTTGGCGTTGTCGAAGAGGGGTTTCTTCGTCTTGGCGACGGGGTCGACCAGGACCCATTTCTTGCCCTGGCTCGTCTCGTAGCTGTACCAGAAGCGGTCGACCGTCGAGAGCCAGTGCGGCGTCACGGACGTGTCGAAGACGAGCTTGCCGACCTTGGCCGGCGTCCAGCGCGCGGCCAGGTCGTAGTTGGCTTTGCGGGCTTCCGCCCCGGCGGCGTGGCCGGGGCACGGCGAAAGCGCGGCGAACAGGACGAGGATGGCGGCCGCGGCGACGGCGGCCCGGCGGGAGAGGGTGGGGAACGACATGCGCGGGTCCTCCTTGAAGGATGATCCCTGCCGAGGCAGGCGCAGGCGGGGATTATAGCACGGCGCGTTCGCGGGAGGGACGGAAAATGCGCCCGGGCCTGTCCCGGCGCCCTAGTCGCCGGCGCCGAAGAGCTGGAGGCCGAGGGACACCGACACGAACGGTCCGCCCAGCTTGATGGAGGCCGAGCCCGTCGGGGAGCCCGGCTCCGGCACGACCCGGCCGGCGAGGAGGCCCGCCTTCAGGGACATGAACAGCTTTTCTCCCTCGGGCATCAGCAGGACGCCGGCCTCGGCCCGGAAACCGGGGTGCCGTCCCCGGACCGACATCCCCAGGGCCGTCTCCTTGTACCGCAGCCCGGCGATGCCGCCGCCCGCTTCGAAGCAGACGGTCGGGGAGGCCCGCAGGATGTATCCCAGGCCGACCGAGATATAGCTCTGGGTGGCCCGGGTCTCCAACTCCAGCTCCGGCGTCGCGCCGGTCTTGGAGAACGTTCCGGCGCCCGCCGTCAGGCAGAGCCCGTCGACGAGGCGGACCGCCGCCGCGACACAGGGCAGGACCGCCCCCGCGGCATAGACCTGCCGGAATGCGGCGTCGGCGGGCCGGATGTATTGGGCCCCGACGGAGAGGAACAGGCGGCTTTCCGCGGCCGCCGGGACGGCCAGGGCCAGGAGGACCGGGAGGACGAGGATTCTCTTCATGGCCGGACCTCCGTGCCGGGCGCCCGCCGCCCGGGCCCGTCAGATCGTGATCTCATTGGATTCCCCGAGGACCTGGCCCAGGGCGTCCAGGGCCAGGACCCGATAAGTATACGTCGTGCCCGGTTCGATGAAGGCATCGTTGTAGATCCAGGGCGAGGCGGTGACCGAGGTCCCGGCGACCTGGCCGCGGAGCTCCTCGGCCTGGCCTTCGGCCCGCCGGTAGACGGCGAAGGCCGAGACGGTGATCCCCCCGGGATTGTTCACCTCGATCGAGAGCCGGCCGTATTCGCGCCGCAGGATCCAGGCCTGTTCCATCCGGCGCTCGCCGGAGACCGTCAGGCCGAAGGTGCTGCCGGCCTGGGTCACGGTCACGTCCAGGGGGCTGCCGACGGCGCCCGGGGCCGTCACCCGGATGGCGCCCTGTCTCGGCGCGGTCGACGGGTTGACCGTGAAGGCGGCCGTGATGGTCCCCGGACCCGTCCCGCCCGCGCCCGAGGTGATGGACAGCCAGCCCGCGCCGGCGGCGACCGCCGCGGTCCAGGTCAGGGTCCCCCCGCCCGCGTTGGCGACGTCGAAAGCGGCGGTCCCGGACAAGAAGGACACCGACCGGTCCGCGGGCGTGACCGACAGGACCGGGCCGGCGGTGATCGTCAGCGAGACGGCCCGGGTCGTCGTGCCGTTCCCGTTGGTGGTGTTCGTCACGGTGACCATGTCGGCGAAGGTGCCGGCCGACAGGCCCTCGGCCTCGGCGTTGATCGAGACCGTCAGCGTCGTCGTCTGGCCCGGGTCCAACGCGCCGGCCGTCGCCGACAGCGTTGTCCAGGACCGGGTCTTGGCCGCGGTCCAGGCGATGCGGCTGCCGCCGGTGTTCTCGAGGACGAAGTCCTGGCTCGCGGGGGTGAAGGGGCCGCCCACGGGGCCGGTGGAGAGGAGCCCGGCCGCGGGCGTCATGGCCAGCACCCCGGGCGGCGCCTGGACCGTCAGGGCGACCGGCCGCGTCGTGCTGCCGTTGCCGTTGGTGGTGTTGACGAAGGACACGGTGTCCGCGTAATCCCCGCCCGGCAGGTCCCCGGCCGCGGCGTCGATCGAGACCGTGACCGTGGTCGAGGCCCCGGCGGCCAGGTTTCCGGCCGCGGCGGACAGCGAGGTCCAGGCCCGGAGCCGGGAGGCCGTCCAGTCGATCGGCGTCGGGCCGGCGTTGCGGAGCGTGTACTCCAGGCTCGAGGGCGTGAACGGCCCGCCCACGGGGCCCGATGACGCCAGGCCCTCGGCCGGCGCGACCGTCAGCCTCCCCGCCGGCTCGCCGATCGTCAGGCTGACGGGCCGGGTCGTCGTGCCCAGCCCGTTGGTCGTGTTCATGAAGGTGACGGTATCGTCATAGGTCCCGGCCGCCAAGAATTCGGCCTGAAAGTTGATCGAGACGGTCACGACCCGGGAGGCGCCCGGATTGAGGTTGCCGGAATTCGATGACAACGACGTCCAGGACTGGACCCGGACGGCTCGCCAGCCGATCGTCCGTTCCCCGATGTTGCGCAGGGTATAGGCCTGGCTGGAGGGGTTGAAGGGCCCGCCGACCTGGCCGGTCGACACGAGCCCCCCGGCCGGCGTCACCTCGAGCTCTCCCGCCGGCTCCCCGGCCTGGGTCACGGTGACCGTCACGCTCGGCGTGCCGGCCTCCGTCGGCGTCACCTGGATGGACCCGGTCCGGGCCGGGATCCCGGTGTTGGCGGCGTGGGCGGCGACGATCGTCCCGGCATCCGTGCCCGAGGCGCCGGAGATGACGGTCAGCCAGGTCCCGCCGCTGACGACCGCGGCCGTCCAGCTGATGCTGCCCTCGCCCGTCTTGTCGACGGCGAAGGTGGTCTCGCCGGCCGTCTCGGGCACGTCCCGGTTCGACGGCGTCACCGTCAGGTCGGCCAGCGCGAGCGTCGCGGCCGCCGGGCTGAACACCACGTCGTCGTCGGCGCTGCGGTCCGTCCAGAGCAGGCCGGCCGAAGCCTCGCCGTCCGCGGCGCGCATGGGCAGCACCCGGGCCGGACCGAGAAGCCGCGACGGGCCGGCGGCGGGAGCGGTCCGGACCGACGTCCAGGACTCCGGCGAGCCGGCCTCGCTCGTCGAGACGCGGATGCGGCCGCCGTTCTCGACGTAGGACGCGAAGAAGCGGGGCCGCGGGCCGCCGTCGGCGGAGCGAATGTCGGGCCAGGTCTCGGCGGCGGACGATGCCGCCAGCCCGGCGCCCCGGACCCAGCGACGGCCGGAGTCGGTCGAATACGACAGGCCGATGTCCGCCTCGTCGCCGCGGCCGGACGCGTGGAGGGCGACGACCGTGCGCCCCGCCGCCGCCAGGGCGGGCGAGCTCGCGTCCCGGTCGCGCGAGGACGGGAGGAGGACCGGCGCCGACCAGGTCGCGCCGAACGTCGCCGACGCGGCCGCGGCGATGGCGGCCAGGGGCCCGTGGGGCCGCGTGTAGGCGACGTGGAGGACGCCGCGCTCGGCATCGAAGGCCAGGGCCGTCTCCACCGGCCGCCCGTATGGGGCGGGGAACTCGTCGACGGTCACCGCCCGGCTCCAGGTCGCGCCGAGGTCCCGGCTGGCCCTGAACCGGACCGCGCCCATGCGCCCGTTGTTCTCGCCGTAGACCAGAAAGACCAGGGGCAGGGCCTCGCTGCGCAGGTCGGCCGCCAGGGCCGGCGAGCCCTGGTCGGCCCGGCTCAGCGCGACCGGGATGCGGGCGATCTCGGCCAGGTCCCCGGACAGGCGGGCGAACAGGATGTCGTGGTCGGTCCGGCTCCATTCGCCGACGAAGGCCAGGCCGAAGGCGTCCTTCGAAATGCGGCGCAGCGACGGCCCGGTCAGGGGCTGGGCGCCCCCGATGACGGCCGTGCCGGACCAGGTCCGGCCCCGGTCCGGGCTCCGCCGGACCTGGATGTCGCGGGGTTGCCCGGCCGTCCATCGCTCGGCCGCCGCGAGGACGGCCAGGGCGCCGTTCTCTTCGACGGCCGCGTCGATCGACGGGGCCCGTTCGATCTCGGGCGAGGCGAAGACGGGAACGTCGCTGCCGGGGAGGTCGACGGCCTTGTCGGCCGGGGCGCCGCCGGCTGCGGGGCCGGTCCGCAGGCCGGCCCCGGCCTTGAGGGCAATGGCGGGATCGGAACCCGTCTCGGCCGGGAACAGGCGGTCGAAGACCAGCGCGGCCGCCTCCAGGTCCCCGCCCGCCCGCAGGCCTTCGAGGGCGGCGCTCAACCGGCGCACCGCCGCGTCGCGCCCCGAGAGGCCGGCGGCCCCGCCGGGCGGTCCCGTGCGCTCCTGGGTCCGGCCGGCCGATTGAACGAAGATGAGGACGGCCGCCGCCAGCACGGGACGCCACGACCTTCGGGTAGAAAAACGATCCCCCATGGCCCGCTCCTTACCAGATGACGAGTCCTCTCCGAGGACTTCTCGTTCGGGGTCCGGCCGGATCCAAGTCAAGGCCTTCGGGCCGGATAAGAAAATCATAGTCCCCGGGGAGCGGGGTGTCAATCGCTACAGCAGGGCCAGGGCGTAATCGCGGAGGCGGGCCTGGCGGCGCCGGGCATCCGGGAGCCGGCGCTCGAGCTCGGCCCAGAAGGCCGGGCCGTGGCCGCGGACCCGGGTATGGACGAGCTCGTGGACGATGACGTAGTCGGCCAGGTCCGGCGGCAGGACGGCCAGAAGGACGTTAAGCTGGATGCGGCCGGAGCGGGACGCGCTGCCCCAGAGCGTCCCCTGGCGGCGGACGCTCAACCGGCCGGGGCGGTCGCCGTGCTCCCGGGCCAGGATGTCCAGGCGGGCGGCCAGGACGGCCAGGGCGGCGCCCCGGTCCAGCCGCCCGGCGGCCGCGACCGCATCGCGGCAGCGTTCCCGGGCCCGTTCCACCCGGTCGAGAGCGCGCCGGATCCAGTCCCTTTTGGCCAGGGCCAACCGCCGGGCCTCGTCGAACGACAGGCGCCAGGGCACGGCGACCCGGACGCCCCGGGACGAGCGGACGGTGATGGAAACGCGCCGGGCCCGCCGCCTTCGCGTGAAGACGACGGGCCCGACGCCGTCGAGCTCGAGGGTCAGGGACGCCCCGGCGTCAGTCCTCGAAATTGAACCTTCTCCGGGCCGACTTGCTGTTGACCTTGTCCGCGTCCAGGGCCCACATGCCCCGGCCGTGGGTGGCGATGACGACGATGTTGTCGCGCGGGTGGACGATCAGGTCGTGGACGTAGACGGTCGGCAGGTTGCCGCCGAGGACCGTCCAGGACGCGCCGCCGTCCAGCGTGACATAGACGCCCATGTCCGTGCCGACATAGAGGATCTGCGGATTGACCGGGTCCTCGCGGATGACGTTGACCGGCCCGACCGGGATGCCCTTGGCCAGGCTGGTCCAGGTCCTGCCGAAATCGGTCGACTTCCAGACGTAGGGGGTGAAGTCGTCGTCGCGCTTGCCGTTCTGGGTCAGGTAGACCGTGCCCAGGTCGTAAGCCGAGGCCACGACCCGCGACATCCACTTGCCCGGGGCCAGGCCGGCCGTGATCTCCGTCCAGGCCTTGCCGCCGTCCTTGGTCAGCCACAGCCGGCCGTCGTCGGTGCCCGCGTAGAGCAGGCCGAACCGCAGCGGCGACTCGGAGATGGTGAAGAGCGTCTGGTAGCGGATGTCGCCGCGCGTGGCCGGGTCGTTGGTGGTCAGGTCGGGGCTGATGCGCTCCCAGGTGTCGCCGCGGTCGAGCGACCGGAAGACGTACTGCATGCCGTGATAGAGGATGTTAGGATTGTGCGGCGAGAGGATGAACGGGGCCAGCCACTGGCCGCGCAGGGGCGGTTCGTTGTCGTAGGGCGCGGGCAGCAGGTCCTTGCTCCAGGGATAGCCGGGATAGGGCCCGGGCTTGTCGTATTCGGACCGGGAGATGGTGCCGTAGAAGCCGGCCGAATAGACGACGTTCGGGTTGGTCGGGTCGATGGCGTGGTTGGAGCCCTCGCCGCCGGGGGCGTTCTCGAACTCCCGGGCCGGGATGCGGTCGCGGCCGGCCGAGAGGTCGACCGGGCCCCGGAAGCTGCCGTGGTCCTGCATCGAGCCGTAGACCTTGAACGGCGTGCCCATGTCGTAGTTGAGGTTGAAGAACTGGCAGACGTTCAGCTCTTTCTGGAAGTAGCGCCAGTTCTTGCCCTTGTCGTAGGAGACGGCCACGCCCTGGTCGAAGCCCTTGAGGAGATAGCTGGAGTTGGCCGGGTCGATCCACAAGGCGTGGTTGTCGCCGCCCGGGCTGCGGACGGTCTTGTAGGTCTTGCCGCCGTCGGTCGAGGCGCTGAAGGGCACGCCCATGATGTAGGAGGTCTCCGGGTCGTTGGGATCGACGCGGATCTGGCCGAAGACCCAGCCGTAGGTGCCCGAGTGCTGCTGCATGAAGTTCTTCTGCGCCGGCGTCAGGCCGCTCGTCTGCGTCCAGGTGGCCCCGGCGTCGTCGGAGCGGTAGACCGTGGCCCCCTTGATGAAGCCCTTGCCGGGATCGTAATAGCCGCGCACGGAGTCCAGCTCCTCCTTGGTCGTCTCGCGCAGCTCGTAGTTGTCGACCAGGGCGTAGAGCGTGTCCGGCCGGGTCAGGCAGAGGTCGAGCCCGATGCGGCCGCGATA
>JAEAMF010001462.1_pt1 | contig 16970 bp, 19 predicted proteins | sample 8958721 | NCBI WGS metagenome assembly JAEAMF01 (sample SAMN16933255, study PRJNA681124) | bioreactor sludge metagenome | isolation source: anaerobic bioreactor treating anionic surfactant - SDBS | place: India: Bengaluru | collected 2019-02-28
ATTTTCAGTTTGCCAATACCTGGCAGAGTGATTTCGCTGCCATTTTCCAGTTGATCAGCAACGATCTGGCCCAGTTGCTCCAGAGCGTTACGCGCGGTGGTTTTTGGCGCGTCGATAGCTTCAGCGATATCGGCGATCAGTTGGTCTTTGGTCAATGCCATGGTGGTGTTCCTTCCCTATCAAATTCAGTTGGTTTGCAGAGTGCCGCGTCAGCTATCGGGCCAGGCCTGCAAATGCCCGGCGGCTCGGTGTTACAGCCACACCAATCGCGTATGTAGATACGCAAAATGACGTTTGGTTCGATGTGACACGAGCGGTCTGCCAGCGATGCGCCACATAGGGGGGCGCAAGACGGGGGCAAAGCTACCACAGAGGCGAATAAATATCCGCCTCAAGCAAGGCAAATGTTCAGGTTTTTCGGGGGTTTGCGCCAAAAAACGCAAAAAATCGAACAAAAAATGAACAAAGGCCATTTCACAATACATCCAGACACGGCGCAGCCCCAGGTCTGGGTTACACTGGGCGACTTTGCAATATGGCAGCGCCCTGCCCTTTTTCAGCCGAGAATCCCATGCCGATCCGTCATTGCATCGTCCACCTGATCGACAAAAAGCCCGATGGCAGCCCAGCCGTGCTGCATGCCCGCGACTCTGAACTGAGCGAGTCGACCGCCATCGAAAACCTGCTGGCCGACCTCAACGACAGCTACAACGCCAAACAGGGCAAGGCCTGGGGTTTCTTCCATGCCGAATCCGGGGCGCACCCGTTCAGTGGCTGGCTCAAGGAGTACCTGGACAACGGTACGACCTTCACCGCCTTCAGCCGTGTCGCCGTCGAACACCTGCAGAAGCTGATGGAAGAGTCCAACCTCTCGGTGGGTGGCCATGTGCTGTTTGCCCACTACCAGCAAGGCATGACCGATTACCTGGCCATCGCCCTGCTGCACCACAGTGAAGGCGTGGCGGTTAACGCCGAGCTCGACGTCACCCCGTCGCGCCATCTGGACCTGGGTCAGCTTCACCTGGCTGCACGCATCAACATTTCCGAGTGGCAAAACAACCAGAACTCGAAACAGTACATTTCCTTCATCAAGGGCAAGAACGGCAAGAAAGTCTCGGAATACTTCCGCGATTTCATTGGCTGTCAGGAAGGCGTGGACGGCCCCGGCGAAACCCGCACCCTGCTCAAGGCCTTCAGTGACTTCGTCGAAAGCGAAGACCTGCCCGAGGAAGCCGCCCGAGAGAAAACCCAGACCCTGGTCGATTACGCCACCAGCCAGACCAAAGCCGGTGAGCCGGTAACCCTGGAAGAACTCTCCAGCCTGATCGATGAGGACCGCCCAAAGGCCTTCTACGACCACATCCGCAACAAGGACTATGGCCTGTCGCCGGAAATTCCTGCCGACAAGCGCACCTTGAATCAGTTCCGCCGCTTCACCGGTCGAGCCGAAGGCTTGTCGATCAGCTTCGAAGCGCACTTGCTTGGCTCGAAGATCGAATATGACGAGGAAGCCGGAACACTGATCATCAAAGGCTTGCCGACACAGCTGACCGATCAGCTCAAGCGTCGCAAGGACTGACCGCGAGATAGGAGGCGACCAACGCCTCCTTGGCACTTTTGCGCAGCTTCTTCACCAGCCGCTCCTGGCGCAGGGCTTCAGCCTTGTCCGGCCACACCTCTACATACACCAGCGCGACCGCCGGGCTGGTGCTGAAATAGCGAGCGCCCCGCCCCTTCTGATGAGCCTCGAAACGTCGTTGCGGGTTATCACTGATACCGCAGTACAGTGAGCCGTTGGCGGCGCGCACCAGGTAGACGTACCAAGGTTTGCTGGTGGGTTCACAGAGGCTATCGGTCACGGCATATTCGTAAAGAAGACGACAAGGCTCACAGCTTACCGCCTCAGCGGGCAGCCTGAAACGTCCGCAAGCCCTTCAACGCCTGCGCCCTCACCTTACCCTGCAGCCATGGCGTCCACCCCAGCAGCAAACCTTTCATGCCTAACGCCTGGCGCGCCCATTGCCACATTTCGAAACTGTCATGGTGCTCACAGATCTTGCCGTCGCGAAACACGAAGCGCGCCTGTATGTCGTTGATCACGACCCGGCCGGTCTGGTTGAACAGATAGGTGGCCACCCAGTGAGCGCCACCGCTGCGCTCATCGGCGCGTACATTGTCGAACGTCAGGGAGAAATCCTTGGCGCGAGTCGTCAGCATGCGCCACATATCACCTGCATCCTTGCCCTGCAAAATGCCGAAGGCCGGGTCACTGAAAAGCACATCGTCGCTGTAGCAGGCCACCATGGCCTCGGCATCCAGCCGCTGAAAGGCCTGATAGAAGCGGGTGATCAGGGCACTGTGGGCATCGCTCATGGGCAGATCCATTACCGAGAAGAGAGTCTGGAACGATAGTCCGGGCCGAGGCCAAAAAGCTACGGACATTTGCGCAGCGAATAGCGCGCACCACCTGAAATCAATCGCTGACCGCCAGCGCGGATCAGACCCGCTCGCTGGTCGCGTTCACATACAGGGCGCGCCCGGCCTTGAGGCCGAAGACTATGGCGCTGACACCGAGCACCGCGAAAATCCACCCCACAGCCTTCCACCCACCCGTCAGGTCATGCACCACACCCACGGCGAAAGGCCCAAGGGACGCCAGGGTGTAACCCACGCCTTGCGCCATGCTCGACAGGTTGGCCGCGACATGGGCATCCCGGGAGCGCAGCACGATCAGGGTCAATGCCAGCGCAAACGCTCCGCCCTGCCCCAAGCCCAAGACCACCGCCCAACCCCAGAGGCCGTTCAGCGGCGCATAAAGACAACCGAACAACCCGGCCAACGTCATCAGCATGGCCAACACAATGGCCAAGCGCTGGTCCTCGCCCCGGGTGGCCAGCCAAGGCGCGGTCAACGAACTGAGCAGTTGAACAATGACCGAACCGGACAACACCAGGCCTGCCTCGGTCGGGCTGAGGCCTCGCCCGATCAGCACCGACGGGAGCCAACCGAAGACGATGTAGGCCAACGACGACTGCAGCCCCATGTACAAGGTCACCTGCCAGGCCAGCGGATCACGCCACACGCCGCGCACCCGGTAGGCGACGCTATGGGCCGCATGGCCCTGACGTGCCTGAGGCAGCCAGAACAGCGCCGCAACGACCGCTGGCAGCAACCAGAAACCCAGCCCCATCGACCAGCTGTCATCAAAGTAACGGCCAAGCGGCACGGTGGCACCAGCAGCAACTGCAGCGCCGAGGCACAGGGCCATGGTGTAGACGCCGGTGAGCGTACCGGCATGCTTGGCAAAATCACGCTTGACGATACCCGGCAACAAAACGCCGATCACGCCGATGCTGGCGCCGGCCAGTATGCTGCCGACAAACACCCCGAAACTGCCCAGGACGCTGCGCAGGAAAATACCGGCCGCCAGGCACAAGAGTACACCCAGCACGACCCGCTCACTGCCGAAACGCCGCGCCAGCACTGGCGCCAACGGTGCAAACAGGCCCAGGCACAGCACGGGCAAGGTGGTCAGCAAGCCCGCTTGGGAAGCACTCAGCCCAAGGCTCTCAGAGACCTGCCCGAGCACCGGCGCCATGCTCGACAACGCCGGGCGCAGGTTCAGGGCCACCAGCACCAGCCCCAGAAGCAGCAACCAAGGGCGTTGCAATACCACGGGCTGTTGTTGAACCTGCTCATCGTCAGCTTCAGCGTCGATCAGCAATTCGTCGAGCTCCGCTCCACGCGCTTCGCGATCACGGGCAGCAGCGTGTTCAGGGTTCATCCATCGGGCTCCAGCAAAGGGGTTAGACTGCGGTACAAATGCAATCGCCGGCCAGACCAGCTCCAGTGCAATACACGTGCGCAAGAGCCAGTCTGGCCGGCGAGAGGGCCCAGCCGATATCAGTTCAACGCGTCGAGCAACGCTTGATTCTGCTCCGGGGTACCGATGGTGATCCGCAGGAACTGTGCGATACGCGCTTGTTTGAAGTGCCGCACGATCACGCCCTGTTCACGCAGACGGGCAGCCAGGCCGGCTGCATCCTGCTCAGGGTGACGGGCAAAGATAAAGTTCGCCGCCGACGGCAACACTTCAAAACCGCGCGCGGTGAGCTCGGCCACCAAATGTTCGCGGCTGTCGATGACCTTGCGGCAGGTCTCGTCAAAGTAAGCCTTGTCCTGGAACGCCGCCGCAGCCCCGACAATGGCCATACGGTCGAGCGGGTAGGAGTTGAAGCTGTTCTTGATCCGCTCCAGCGCCTCGATCAGGTCTGGATGACCAACCGCCAGGCCCACACGCAAGCCGGCCAGCGAACGCGACTTGGACAGGGTCTGGGTAACCAAAAGGTTCGGATAACGGTCTACCAGGCTGATCGCCGTCTGCCCACCGAAGTCGATGTAGGCCTCGTCGACCACCACCACGGAATCCGGGTTGGCCTTGAGCAACTGCTCAATGGCGTCCAGGGCCAGCAGGCAGCCAGTTGGCGCGTTGGGGTTCGGGAAGATGATCCCGGCATTCGGTCGTTGATAATCCTCGACGCGAATCTGGAACTGCTCATCCAGCGCTACCGCCTCGTACGGAATACCGTAAAGGCCGCAGTAAACCGGGTAGAAGCTGTAGCTGATGTCCGGAAACAGCAGCGGCGCGTCATGCTGGAACAGGCCGTGGAAGATGTGCGCCAGCACTTCATCGGAACCGTTACCCAGGAACACCTGGTTACCCTGCACGCCGTAGTACTCGGCCACTGCCTGCTTGAGCAGATCGCTGTTCGGGTCAGGGTACAGACGCAGGTTGTCATTCAACTCGGCGCGCATGGCCTCAAGGGCTTTCGGCGAGGGCCCATAGGGGTTCTCGTTGGTGTTGAGCTTCACCAGTTTGGCCAGTTTCGGCTGCTCACCCGGCACGTAAGGCACCAGGTCCTTGACGAAGGGGCTCCAGAATTTACTCATGTTCAGTTCCCCTCGTTGTCGGCAATGATGCGGTATTCGGCGCTGCGCGCGTGAGCACTGAGCGATTCGCCACGGGCCAGGACCGAAGCAGTCTTGCCCAGTTCGGAAGCGCCTTGTTCGGAGCAGAAGATGATCGAGGAACGCTTCTGGAAGTCATACACCCCCAGTGGCGAGGAAAAGCGCGCCGTGCCGGAAGTCGGCAAGACGTGATTCGGCCCGGCGCAGTAGTCGCCTAGCGCCTCGCTGGTGTGACGGCCCATGAAGATGGCCCCGGCGTGGCGGATCTGCGGCAGCCAGGCCTGCGGGTCGGCCACCGACAGCTCCAGGTGCTCGGGGGCAATACGGTTGGCCACCTCGATAGCCTGCTGCATGTCGCGCACCTGGATCAGGGCGCCACGGCCATTGATCGAGGTCTTGATGATCTCGGCACGGTCCATGGTCGGCAACAGCTTGTCGATGCTCGCAGCGACGCGATCAAGGAACGCCGCGTCCGGGCTGACCAGAATGGCCTGGGCATCTTCGTCATGCTCGGCCTGGGAGAACAGGTCCATCGCGATCCAGTCCGGATCGGTCAGGCCATCGCACACCACCAGGATTTCCGAAGGACCGGCAATCATGTCGATCCCCACCTGGCCGAACACATGGCGCTTGGCGGTTGCGACGTAGATGTTGCCCGGCCCTACCACCTTGTCGACCTGCGGCACGCTTTCGGTGCCATAGGCCAGTGCTGCAACGGCCTGGGCGCCACCAATGGTGAAGACGCGATCAACGCCAGCGATGCAGGCAGCAGCCAGTACCAGTTCATTGACCTCGCCACGCGGAGTCGGCACGACCATCACCACCTCGGCAACCCCGGCGACCTTGGCCGGAATGGCGTTCATCAGCACTGACGACGGGTAGGAGGCCTTGCCGCCGGGTACGTACAAGCCAGCACGGTCCAACGGCGTGACTTTCTGACCCAACACGGTGCCATCGGCCTCGGTGTAGGTCCAGGAGTCCTGCTTCTGTTTCTCGTGGTAGCTGCGTACCCGCGCAGCAGCCTTTTCCAGTGCTTCGCGCTGGGCGACAGTGATTCGGCTCAAGGCCAGTTCCAGGCGCTCGCGACCGAGAATCAGGTCGCTCATCGAGGTGGCTTCAACCCCATCAAAACGCTGGGTGAACTCCACCAGTGCGGCATCACCGCGCTCGCGCACGGCCTTGATGATGTCCAGCACGCGCTGATTGACCGTGTCGTCGGACACACTTTCCCAGCTCAGCAGATGATCCAGATGTCGGGCGAAATCCGGGTCAGCGGCATTGAGTCGGGCAATAGCAGTGGACGTGGTCATAGCGAGGGCCTCAATAATTGGCGGATGCTCAGGCGCCCTTAACGTAGCAGCCGATCCGCGAGGGCACCTGAAAAAGTTGGCTATGACGCGGATAGACGGGCGCGACAGCAAAGGTCGCGCGCAGGTATCAACCGCGGTGTCGCGATTCCACGGCCTGACGCAGGGTATCGATCAGGCTTTGAATACGCGCATGCTGCATCTTCATGGACGCTTTGTTGACCACCAGGCGGGAGCTGATGGTCGCGATCAGTTCCTGGGGCTCCAGGCCGTTTGCCCGCAGGGTATTACCGGTATCGACGACGTCGATGATTTTGTCAGCCAGGCCAATCAAAGGCGCCAGCTCCATCGAGCCATAGAGCTTGATGATATCGACCTGACGGCCCTGCTCGGCATAGTAACGCTTGGCAACGTTGACGAACTTGGTCGCCACCCGCAGACGGCCTTTGGGTTCGGCAGCACCGACTGCGCCAGCGGTCATCAGCTTGCACTTGGCAATCTGCAGATCCAGTGGCTCGTAAAGGCCCTGACCACCGTACTCCATCAACACGTCCTTGCCGGCCACACCCAGATCGGCGGCACCATGCTCGACATACGTCGGCACGTCGGTGGCCCGCACGATCAGCAGGCGTACATCGGCCTGGGTCGTCGGGATGATCAGTTTGCGGCTCTTGTCCGGATTCTCGGTCGGGACAATGCCCGCCTCTGCCAGCAACGGCAGGGTATCGTCAAGAATACGGCCCTTGGACAGCGCGATGGTCAACATGAAACGTCGGTCCTTATGCGGCATGTGCCCGTCGAGCCGCACAGCAGGCTCGACAGCATTCAATTCGGTCCAGCAATGTGTGGCGCGTCCTTGCGCCGCAGGCAGACTAGCCCGGTACGCGACGGATCTTCGCGCCCAGCATCTGCAGTTTTTCTTCGATGCACTCATAACCACGGTCGATGTGGTAGATGCGGTCGATCAGAGTATCACCTTCGGCAACCAGCGCCGACAGCACCAGGCTGGCCGAAGCCCGCAGGTCAGTCGCCATCACTGGCGCGCCTTTGAGGGTCTTGGTCCCGGTAACGATGGCAGTGTTGCCTTCGACCTGGATCAAGGCGCCCATGCGGTGCATTTCGTACACGTGCATGAAACGGTTCTCAAAGATCGTCTCGATCACTGCGCCAGTGCCTTCGGCGATGGCGTTGAGGGAGATGAACTGCGCCTGCATGTCCGTCGGGAACGCCGGGTATGGGGCGGTGCGCAGGTTCACGGCTTTAGGCCGCTTGCCGTGCATGTCCAGCTCGATCCAGTCTTCACCCGTGGTGATTTCGGCACCGGCTTCCTTGAGTTTCTCAAGAACCGCTTCGAGGATGGTTGGATCGGTGTCCTTGACCTTGACGCGACCACCGGTAATGGCGGCAGCCACCAGGTAGGTACCGGTCTCGATACGGTCAGGCATGACGCGGTAGGTCGCCGAACCCAGGCGCTCGACACCATCGATGGTGATGGTATCGGTGCCAGCGCCCTGAACCTTGCCGCCCATGGCGTTGATGAAGTTGGCCAGGTCGACCACTTCCGGCTCACGCGCGGCGTTTTGCAGTACGCTGCGGCCTTTGGCCAGCGCCGCCGCCATCATGATGTTCTCGGTACCGGTCACACTGACGGTGTCGAAGAAGAAGTGCGCACCACGCAAGCCACCTTCAGGTGCCTTGGCCTTGATGTAACCACCCTCGACTTCGATCTTCGCGCCCATGGCTTCAAGGCCACGAATGTGCAGGTCGACAGGACGTGAACCGATGGCGCAACCGCCAGGCAGGGCCACTTCAGCCTCGCCAAAGCGCGCGACCATCGGGCCGAGTACCAGGATCGAGGCGCGCATGGTTTTCACCAGCTCGTAAGGCGCGATCAGCGTCTTGATGCTGCGCGGGTCAATTTCCACCGAAAGCTTTTCATCGATGACAGGCTCAATGCCCATACGTCCGAACAGCTCGATCATGGTGGTGATGTCGTGCAGGTGTGGCAGGTTGCCAACCGTCACAGGGCCGTCAGCCAACAAGGTGGCAGCCAGAATCGGCAGGGCGGCGTTCTTCGCCCCGGAAATGCGGATTTCGCCATCAAGACGAGAACCGCCAGTAATAATCAGTTTATCCATTTGAGTCTCGCGCCAATTGGCTCAGGTGCGCTCAGCCCAGGCTGCGCTGCTGAAAAATTTCATGGTTACCGCATGGATGCTGCCATCGGCGATCCACGGGTTCAGGTGAGCATAGATCGCTTGCTGACGTTTGACCGGGCTCAGGGCCGCCAACTCGTCGCTGATCAGATTCAACTGGAAGTTGCAGCCTTCGCCTTCAACTTCGACCCGGGTTCCCGGCAACTTTTCTTCAAGGAAGCTCTTAACTTCTACGGCCTGCATGCTCAACCTCAATCGGCGCCCTGTGTGCGCGGGTCGGCCATCATACAAAAAAGCCCCTCGCCTGCGAACCCCGTAAACGAGGACTCTGACCGAGGGGCCGCTAGACGGGGGCCGATTATCGGCCCGCCAACAGTTCGGCGAGGCCATAGACCTCGGCGATTTCGCGCATATCCTGAGGCATTGCGCGCACTTCGACGGTTTTCCCGCTTGCACTGGCATCACGCATGAAAGCCAGTAACAGGGAAAGGCCTACACTACTCGACTTCTCCACCGCCGAGCAGTCGAGCACCAGCGCGGGCGCCTTCTCGGAAGCGATCAGCACCTTACCTTCCTTGCGCAAGGTCGGGCCCGTGCGGTAATCCAGAACACCCGAAAGGCTCAGGACACCGGCCTCACCCCACTGAACAGAGGCACTGCTCATTGCGTCTGCTTCTCGGTGGACTGCTCCGCCGTTTCCTTGGCCTTGGCGACTTCGCCAGCCCAACCATCGATGGTTTTGTCCAGGTTGTTACCGTTACGCTGCATGGCATCGGCAAACTGGTCACGGAACAACTTGCCGATGTTGATGCCATTGACGATCACATTGCGCACTTTCCAGACGCCATCGATCTTCTCCAACGTGTAGGAAACCGGATAGATCGCGCCGTTGTTACCCGTGACCTTCATGTCAACGCTGGTCCGATTGCCGCTTTCATCCTTGGCCGGGCTGACCGTAATACCCTGGTTGTTGTACTCCAGCAGGGCGTTGCCGTAGAACTGCATCAAGCTACGCTTGAAGTTCTCCTGAAAGCGCGTCATCTGCTCAGGCGTGGCCTTGCGCGAATACTTAACGGTCATGATGCTGCGCGAGATGCCATCGGCATCCACTACCGGCCCGAGGATACGGTTGAGGGCGTCGTAGAAGGCGCTTGGGTTGGCCTTGTACTGCTCTTTATTCGACTTCAGGTCGGACAGCAGTTCATTGGTCGTGCCCTGGATAAGGTCATGAGCCGACGGGGCCACTGCCGCGCCCGCAAACATTGGCAGTGCCGCCAGCAACACCAGCAGGCCGCGTCGCAGAATAGAGATCATAGAAACTCCTTATTTGGCTTCTTTGCCAACACTGTTGAGCAGGAACTTGCCGATCAGGTCCTCGAGCACCAATGACGACTGGGTGTCATGGATGACGCCGCCATCCTTCAACACCGTCTCATCGCCACCGACACTGATACCCACGTACTTTTCACCCAGCAACCCCGCGGTCAGGATCGATGCCGTGGAGTCCGAAGGCAGATTGTCCAGGCGTTTTTCCAGTTCCATGGTCACGCGACCGGTGAAGCTGTCGCGGTCGAGGTCGATGGCCGTGACCCGACCGATGGTGACACCGGCCATGGTCACTTTGGATCTGACCGTCAAACCGGCGATATTGTCGAAGTTGGCATAAAGTTTATAGGTATCGCTGCTCGGGCTGGCAGACAGGCCGCTGACACGCAGTGCCAGCAGAAGCAGCGCCAGGATCCCGGCCAGGAGGAACAGGCCGACACCGATTTCCAGGGTGCGGTTTTGCATCAGAAATCTCCAAACATCAAGGCGGTCAGAATAAAGTCCAGACCCAGGACTGCCAACGAGGCATAGACCACGGTCTTGGTAGTGGCACGGCTGATCCCCTCTGAGGTGGGTTCACAGTCATAGCCTTGGAATACGGCGATCCAGGTGACGACAAAGGCAAATACCAGGCTCTTGATGATCCCGTTAAGCACATCATCGGTGAAGGACACACTGTTTTGCATGTTGGACCAGAAAGAGCCTTCATAGACCCCCAGCCAGTCAACCGCGACCCAGGACCCACCCCAGATACCCACCACACTGAAAATCATTGCCAGCAGCGGCAGGGAAATGAAGCCTGCCCACAGGCGTGGGGCAACGATGTACTTGAGCGGATCGACACCGATCATCTCAAGACTGGACAGTTGCTCGGTGGACTTCATGTTGCCGATTTCAGCGGTCAATGCAGAACCGGCCCGCCCGGCGAACAGCAGAGCGGTCACCACCGGGCCAAGCTCACGCAGCAAGGTCAAGGCAATCATCTGCCCTACTGCCTGTTCCGAGCCATAGCTGCTCAGGATATTGAAGCCCTGCAACGACAGCACCATGCCGATGAAAATACCGGAAACCACGATGATCGCCAGCGACAACACGCCGACCGAGTAGAGCTGCTTGATCAGCAACTGAAAGCTGCCGCCAATACCGCCACGCCCAATCAACGCATGTAACAGGAACAGCCAGGAGCGACCCAGCACGGCGAGCACATCAATGGCCGAGCGACCGAAAAGACGAATACGCTCAAGTAACGATTTTCTGCGCATCTAACGCTTCCCCAGCAAATCGGCGCGGTAGTCAGGCGCAGGAAAATGGAAGGGCACCGGGCCGTCCGGATCGCCTTTCATGAACTGACGGATACGGGGGTTATCGGAGCTCATCAGCTCCTGCGGCGTGCCTTGCCCCAATACCTGCCCATCACCCACCACATAGAGGTAGTCGGCAATGCTGGCGGTTTCCGCCAGGTCATGCGAAACGACGATACTGGTGATACCCAGAGCATCGTTGAGCAGGCGGATCAAGCGTACCAACACGCCCATTGCGATCGGATCCTGGCCAACGAAGGGTTCGTCGTACATGAGGATTTGCGGGTCCAGGGCAATTGCACGGGCCAGCGCCACACGGCGCTTCATGCCGCCTGACAGCTCGTCGGGCATCAGCTCGAATGCACCGCGCAAGCCCACCGCCTGCAACTTCATCAGCACGATGTCGCGAATCATCTCATCAGACAATTGCGTATGAACGCGCAGGGGAAAGGCGACGTTCTCGAACACGTCGAGATCCGTGAACAGGGCGCCACTCTGGAACAGCACGCCCATCTGCTTGCGTGCATCGAACAGGTCGCTTCGTGACAGGGTCGGCAAATTCTGCCCCGCCACCCAGACTTCGCCGCTGGCCGGTCGCAGCTGCGCACCAATCAGCCGCAGCAGCGTGGTCTTGCCACACCCGGATGGCCCCATGATGCCGGTGACCTTGCCTCGGGGAATGCGTATATCGACATTATTGAAGATACTGCGCGAACCGCGCTTGAAGGTTACGCCCTTCAACTCGACCGCGTAGGCGTTATCAACGCTCATCTAAACTCCTTGCGATGCAGCCTTCTCACTCAGACGTCCACCTCCTTCATGGAGGCACGCACGCCCTGAGCGGGCCGAACTGGCGGCGAACTATAGCACCGCAGACAGGGTCGCCCCAAGGCCATCGCAGCGCTTGCGCAGACTTCCTTGAGCCAAAAATGAACGACTGACACGCCACTGACAGCGATTCGCAGGTGAGGCTTTCGCGCATTCCCGCTATAATCGCCGCCTTTTCATCAGGCAATCCGATTTTCCACATGAGCCAATCCAGCGACCTGATCCAATCCGCACAACGCACCATCCGCCTCGAACTTGAAGCGGTAGAAGGCCTGCTTGCCCATATCGACGCTGATTTCGTCAAGGCCTGCGAGCTGATCCAGGCCAGCAAAGGCCGGGTCGTGGTAGTCGGCATGGGCAAGTCGGGGCACATCGGCAACAAGATCGCCGCAACCCTGGCCAGTACCGGCACACCGGCGTTCTTTGTCCACCCTGCCGAAGCCAGCCATGGCGACATGGGCATGATCACCCGTGACGATATCATCCTGGCGTTGTCGAACTCCGGTTCAACCGCTGAAATCGTGACCCTGCTGCCGCTGATCAAACGCCTGGGCATTCAACTCATCAGCCTCACCGGCAACCCGGATTCGCCACTGGCCAAAGCCGCCGAAGTCAACCTTGACGCCCGTGTGCAACAGGAAGCCTGCCCGCTTAACCTGGCGCCAACCTCCTCGACCACCGCAGCCCTGGTGCTGGGCGATGCACTGGCCATTGCCCTGCTGGAAGCGCGAGGCTTCACCGCAGAGGACTTCGCGTTCTCGCACCCCGGTGGCGCACTGGGCCGACGCCTGCTGCTGAAAGTCGAAAACGTCATGCACGCCGGCGCCGAGCTGCCCCAGGTTGCCCGCGGCACCCTGCTCAAGGATGCCCTGATGGAAATGACCCGCAAGGGCCTGGGCATGACCGTGGTACTGGAAGCCGACGGCCGTCTGGCCGGGATCTTCACTGACGGCGACCTGCGCCGCACGCTCGACCGCAACATCGACCTGCACAAGGCACGAATCGAAGACGTGATGACACCGCACGGCAAAACCGCCCGCGCCGAAATGCTCGCCGCCGAGGCCTTGAAAATCATGGAAGACCACAAGATCAACGCCCTGGTCGTCGTAGACACGGACGATCACCCGGTAGGCGCACTGAACATGCACGACCTGCTGCGTGCGGGAGTAATGTAATGCAAACCGATCTGCTGCAGCGCGGCAAGGCCATCAAACTGGCCGTTTTTGATGTTGATGGCGTCCTCACCGACGGTCGCCTGTATTTCCTCGAAGATGGCAGCGAGCTCAAGACCTTCAACACCCTGGACGGTCAAGGCATCAAAATGCTCATGGCCTCGGGTGTGACCACCGCGATCATCAGCGGTCGCAAGACACCGGTGGTCGAACGCCGAGCGAAAAACCTCGGCATCCCGCACCTGTACCAAGGGCGTGAAGATAAATTGGTCGTACTGGACGAACTTCTCGGCCAGCTCGGCCTAGACTATGAACAGGTTGCCTACCTGGGCGACGATCTACCGGACCTGCCCGTCATCCGCCGGGTTGGCTTGGGAATGGCCGTGGCCAACGCCGCGGCCTTCGTACGCGAACACGCCGATGGCGTTACCCTCGCACGCGGTGGCGAAGGTGCCGCTCGCGAATTCTGCGAGTTGATCCTGCGAGCCCAAGGCAACCTCGATGCGGCAAACGCCAACTATCTGTAGGGCGACACATGTTCAGCAATAAAATCCGCAACATTGCGCTGCTCGGGGCGATCGCCGTCCTGCTGGCGGCGGTTGGCTACTGGAAGGTCGGCCCCGATACTTTCCTCGAGAAACCGGTGGCCACTGTCGACAAAGGCGCCATCGACTATTACGCCACCAATGCCCACAGCGTTCAGTTTCTACCTGACGGCAAGCTGCAATACGACATGACGGCAGACAAGGTCGAGCACCTGCAGGCCAGCGAGATCACCCTGCTGACCACGCCCGACCTGCACATGTACCGCGGCACCGCCTACCCTTGGCACGTTCAGAGCGAACGCGGCGAGGTCAACCCGGACGGTACCGAAGTCGAGCTGATTGACTCGGTACGGGTTGCCCGCACCGATGAACAGAACCGCGAAACCATTATTACCACGACCCGCATGACGGTATTCCCACAGAAGCAATATGCTCAAACCGATCAAGCCGTTAGAATCGACGGCGCCGGTGGAACCACTACGGGCAAGGGAATGAAAGCGTATTTGAAAGACGGCAGGATGGACCTGCTGTCCAACGTAAGAGGACAGTATGAGGCTCGTTAAAACCCTCCCCTTTTTGCTCAGCCTGAGCGCAGCACTGGGAAGCGCGAGCGCCTTGGCCCTGCCGAACGACCGCGACCAGCCAATCCGCATCCAGGCCGATAACGCCCAACTGGACGACAAGAAAGGCATTGCCACCTACACCGGCGACGTGATCATCACCCAAGGCTCGATGATGATCAAAGGCAACACCGTGACCATCACCCGCTCCGCTTCCGGCGATATCGACGTGGTCACTTCGGTGGGCAACCTGGCGTATTTCGAGCAGCAACAAAGCGCTGCAAAGCCGGACAAGATGCAAGGCTATGCCGTGCAGATCCAATACCAGGCATTGAAAGACCTGGTGGTTCTGACTGACCGGGCCAAGGTGATCAACGAAGGCAACACCACCGAAGGCGAGAAAATCGTCTACAACACCAAGTCTCAGGTCGCCACCGCCGGCCGCGGCAGCAACATTACCGCACCGCGCCCACGCATCGACATGGTGATCCAGCCGAAGAAGAAGGCCGAGTAATGGCAACCCTCAAAGCCCAGCACCTGGCCAAGAGCTACAAGAGTCGACAAGTCGTACGTGACGTCAGCCTGTCAATCGACAGCGGCCAGATCGTCGGCCTGCTCGGCCCTAACGGCGCCGGCAAGACAACGTGCTTCTACATGATTGTCGGCCTGGTACAGGCCGACCAGGGCCGCGTGCTCATCGACGACCTGGATGTCAGCCACCAGCCGATGCACGGTCGTGCACGCGCTGGGATTGGCTACCTGCCCCAGGAAGCCTCGATCTTCCGCAAGTTGTCGGTGGCCGACAACATCATGGCGATCCTGGAAACACGCAAGGAGCTGGACGCCGCAGGGCGTCGCAAGGAACTGGAAAGCCTGCTGCAGGAGTTTCACATCAGCCACATCCGCGACAACCTCGGCATGAGCCTTTCCGGTGGTGAACGTCGCCGTGTGGAGATCGCCCGCGCACTGGCGACTGCACCGAAATTCATCCTGCTCGACGAACCGTTTGCCGGTGTCGACCCGATCTCGGTCGGCGACATCAAGCAGATCATCCACCACCTGAAAGCCAAAGGCATTGGCGTTCTGATCACCGACCACAACGTCCGTGAAACACTGGATATCTGCGAAACCGCTTACATCGTCAACGATGGTCGCCTAATCGCCGAAGGTGATGCAGAAACCATCCTGGCCAACGAACTGGTGAAAGAGGTTTACCTCGGCCACGAGTTCCGCCTGTAAGCCCGAGGTGCGAGGCACCGCCAGAGCGCTGACGATCCGCCCAAATACCGGCTTATTTGTTACAGCGCTCTAGGCAAACACCTCGGTTTCAGGCATATAATTTGCTTAAAGAAGGCGCTTCGGCGCCCTTGTAGTGGATGGCGCATGTGCGCCGGCGAATAAGGTGTTAAGCCCCTGCCATGAAACCATCGCTCGTCCTAAGAATGGGCCAGCAACTGACGATGACACCGCAGTTGCAACAGGCCATCCGTCTGCTCCAGCTTTCCACACTGGACCTGCAGCAGGAAATCCAGGAAGCCCTGGAATCCAACCCGATGCTCGAACGCCAGGAAGATGGCGACGACTTCGATAACAGCGACCCGATGGCGGATAACGCCGAATCCAAGCCGACCTCGGAATCCCAGGAAACCAGCTTCCAGGAAACCGCCACTCCCGTGGAAAGCCTTGAGGAAGGTGAGTGGAACGAGCGTATTCCCAATGAGCTGCCGGTAGACACCGCCTGGGAAGATATCTATCAAACCAGCGCCAGCAGCCTTCCGAGCAACGATGACGACGAGTGGGACTTCACCACCCGCACCTCGGCCGGTGAAAGCCTGCAGAGCCACCTGCTGTGGCAGTTGAACCTGGCGCCAATGTCGGATACCGACCGACTGATTGCCGTCACCCTGATCGACTGCATCAACAACCAGGGCTATCTCGACGAAACCCTGGAAGAGGTCTGTGAGTCCTTCGACCCGGAACTCGATATCGAACTGGACGAAGTGGAAGCCGTCCTGCACCGCATCCAGCAATTCGAGCCTGCCGGTATAGGCGCCCGCAACCTGAGCGAATGCCTGTTGTTGCAGTTGCGGCAGATGCCGGCACAAACACCCTGGATGACTGAAGCGCAACGACTGGTCAGCGACTACATCGACCTGCTCGGCAGCCGCGACTACAGCCAGCTGATGCGCCGCATGAAGCTCAAGGAAGACGAGCTGCGCCAGGTGATCGAACTGGTACAAAGCCTGAACCCACGCCCCGGCTCACAGATCGAGTCCAGTGAACCCGAATACGTGGTGCCTGACGTGATCGTGCGCAAGGACAGCGATCGCTGGCTGGTTGAACTGAACCAGGAAGCCGTCCCACGCCTGCGCGTCAATCCACAATACGCAGGCTTTGTACGCCGCGCCGATACCAGCGCAGACAACACCTTCATGCGCAATCAGCTTCAGGAAGCCCGCTGGTTCATCAAGAGCCTGCAAAGCCGCAACGAAACGCTGATGAAGGTTGCCACCCAGATCGTCGAACACCAGCGTGGATTCCTCGACCACGGTGACGAGGCCATGAAGCCGCTGGTGCTGCACGACATCGCCGAAGCGGTGGGCATGCACGAATCGACCATATCCCGGGTGACCACGCAAAAGTACATGCATACCCCGCGTGGAATTTACGAACTGAAGTACTTTTTCTCCAGCCATGTCAGCACCTCCGAAGGCGGAGAATGCTCGTCCACGGCGATTCGCGCGATCATCAAAAAACTGGTTGCAGCGGAAAATCAGAAAAAGCCATTGAGTGACAGCAAGATCGCT
>JAEAMF010001458.1_pt1 | contig 16943 bp, 10 predicted proteins | sample 8958721 | NCBI WGS metagenome assembly JAEAMF01 (sample SAMN16933255, study PRJNA681124) | bioreactor sludge metagenome | isolation source: anaerobic bioreactor treating anionic surfactant - SDBS | place: India: Bengaluru | collected 2019-02-28
AATTTTGATGGCTGCCACGAAAAAGAACAGGGAGCCTCGGCAATTATAATAGCTCCCGGTTCTTAATAGTGGCCGCTACCTGAAAGTAACTGCTGCAGCTATAAGCAGTGGCCGCTACCTGGAAGTAACTGCTGCAGCTATAAGTAGTGGCCGCTATCTGAAAGTAACTGCCGCAACCTGAAAGCCGCCGCCGCAATTTGAATGCTGCTGCCGTAACCGGGAAGTGTTCCTGTAACTACATACAAAAACCGGCCTTGTGCGTTTTTTGGATCTGCAGCAAGGCCGGTCTGGCGTTGATTTTTGATAGAAACAAACTATCTGCCCCGGTCTCCACCCCGGCCCCGTGAGTTGCCGCGATCATTACCGCGAGAGAATCCCCGGTTGTTGCGGTCTCCGTTAGACGGACGCGGTCTGCGTTCGGGCTCCACATAACCGTCCGGCTTTTCTATCAGCGCTTTACGTGACAGACGCAGTTTGCCTGACCGTTCGTCGACCTCCAGAAGTTTCACGGTTACTTCTTCTCCGACCTTCACAACATCTTCCACTTTTTCGACTTTCTTCCAGTCCAGTTCGGATATATGCAGAAGTCCTTCCTTCCCCGGAAGAATCTCTACGAAAGCTCCGAATTCGAGGATCGAAACCACCTTGCCGGTATATACTTCGCCGACTTCGGGAACGGTGGTGATGGCTTTGATGGTTGCCAGTGCGGCGTCCATGCCTTCCTTGTTTTCACCGAAAATGTCAACGATGCCGAATTCACCCTGCTCGGTAATGGTAATGGTAGTTCCGGTAGTTTTCTGGATCTCCTGGATCACCTTGCCTCCGGTACCGATTACCGCTCCGATGAAATTATTGGGGATGGTGATCTGTACTATGCGGGGAACGTGAGGTTTGTACTCGGCGCGCGGCTCGGAGATGGTCTTCATCATTTCATTCATGATGTGCAACCTTCCCTGGCGGGCCTGTTCCAGAGCCTGTTCCAGTACTTCGTAAGGAAGTCCGTCGACCTTGATGTCCATCTGGGTGGCTGTGATCCCGTCGCGTGTTCCCGTTACCTTGAAGTCCATGTCTCCCAGGTGATCTTCATCGCCCAGGATATCGGAAAGCACGGCATATTTTTTATTCCCGTCGTCCGTGATAAGCCCCATGGCTATCCCCGACACAGGTTTTTTCAATTTTACGCCTGCATCCATCAGGGAGAGGGTCCCGGCACATACGGTGGCCATGGAAGAGGATCCGTTTGATTCCAGGATGTCCGATACCACACGGATTGCATAAGGATTTTCTTCTCCTACGGGAACCATGGATTTCAGGGCACGGTGTGCCAGATTGCCATGTCCGACTTCGCGACGGCCTACGCCGCGGCTGGGCCTGGCGTCTCCTGTCGAGAAAGGAGGAAAATTATAATGGAGGACAAATTGTTCGGTACCCTGAATGAGCACCTCGTCCATTTCCTTCATGTCAAGTTTTGTTCCCAGCGTAACGGTGGTCAGAGATTGCGTTTCACCACGGGTGAAAACGGCAGAACCGTGGGCCATGGGCAAGTAATCCACTTCACACCAAATGGGGCGGATATCTGTAGTGGAACGGCCATCCAGTCGGATCCCCTCATCGAGGATCATGCGGCGCATGGCTCTTTTTTCCACATCGTGGTAATAGCGCGCCACCATCAGAGCCTTCGCTTCGCGTTCTTCTTCCGGTATGGTTTGCATGAAGGCTTCCTTCAGGGCTTCAAAAGCATCTGAACGCGCATGTTTGTCGTCACCTGACTTGGCAATGGCATAGCAACGGTCATAACAGAATATTTCAACGGCTTTACGCAAATCGTCGTCATTTTCCTCGTGGGAATAGGCACGTTTTTCTGTTTTGCCGGTTTCTTCCATCAGTTCCATCTGCACTTTGCAGTGTTTTTTGATTTCCTGGTGGGCAAACTTGATGGCCTCCAGCATAACCGCTTCGCTCACTTCTTTCATTTCGCCTTCCACCATCATGATGTTGTCGTAGGTGGCTCCAACCATGATGTCCAGATCGGCGTCCTTCAGTTGGTTGAATGAAGGATTGATCACAAATTCTCCGTTTACACGGCCCACGCGAACCTCTGAAATAGGTCCGTTGAAGGGAATGTCACTTACGGCCAAAGCTGCGGAAGCAGCCAGACCGGCCAGGGCATCGGGCATGATCTCTTTTTCGGCAGAAATCAGAAATACGTTTACAAAGACTTCTGCGTGGAAATCTTCCGGGAACAGGGGACGCAGGGCCCGGTCGATCAGACGCGAGATCAGGATCTCGTAATCAGATGGGCGCCCTTCCCGTTTCATAAATCCGCCGGGATACCTTCCTGCAGCTGCAAATTTTTCTTTGTAATCTACGGAGAGAGGCATAAAATCCGTATCGGGTTTTGCCTCTTTCGCACAGGTGACAGCTGCCAGCAGCATGGTGCCCCCCATTTTTACAACCACGGAACCATCGGCTTGTTTGGCCAGTTTCCCGGTTTCGATCTCAATAGTGCGGCCATCATCCAATGTGATGACCTTGTTAATGATCTTCATTTATTTATCTTCTGCAATCCGCCCCTTCCTGTAAGGGGGTTGTTAAAAATTATCCATTCCGCTTATCCCGGTCCCCGGATTGCGTTAATTTGGACCGGAATAATATAGAAATTCTATAAAAAAAGGCTGTTCTCCTAACAGAGAGTGCAGCCTTTGTTTGGTCAGCGAGAGAGGCAAGCTCCCTGCGTCCTGTAAGCTATTTCCGGAGATTGAGCGTTTTAACGATGTTACGGTATCGCTCAATGTCGTTTGCCTTAAGGTAATCCAGCAGGCGGCGACGTTTACCTACCAAACGGAGCAAGGCACCTGTTGGACTTCATGTGTTCGGTAAGATGGGCGATACGGTAAGAAAATAAGGCGATCTGACTTTCTGCAGATCCGGTATCCTTATTAGACGTTCCGTACTGTCCGAAAATCTCTTGCTTTTTTTGGGCATCTAAATATTCGGCCATTGTCAGCAATTGATTTTTAGTGGTTAATAATAAATTTTCCCTAAACGGGGCTGCAAAGATATACGTTTTTTTTCATTATCCAACATTTCATTCTCCAACCACCCATTTTCCCCCGGGAGAGAACCCCCTGTAACGGGGTGCGTACAGAGACTCTGCCTGTATGCTCCCCTGGCTGAAGACACCCGTTTGGGTTACATAAAAAGTTTCCTCTATGGTATGCCCTCCTGCAGGAAGGTTTTGGAAATAGTAATGCGTGGTGCTGAGTTTAACCTCACCAAACCAGGAAGTGGTGGAATTCCATTGAAATCCGGACACTTCAGAACGGGGCAGCAGGCAGGCGGCACGGGAAGCTTTCATGCTTACAAAACTGCGTGTTTTGTCATTTTTTAAGTGGTAACGGGCTATGATCATCTCTCCCGGATGAAGGGTGTCTCCTTCACAAAGGGCGGGACCGGCGCCCGGGCGATGGAAGGTGCGGGAGACTTCCAGTCCGTTGGCATAGGGCTGTGCGTGGGTCAGGTCTTCCACTGTTTTTTCGTACAGGGTAACGTAGAGCAGCGATCCGGAACGGTTTCTGACCGTGTAGGTAGTTCCTCTTTGGACAGTTTCGTATTGCGGCATTCCGGTCAGGGATGAACCCCCGTAATGCAGCAGTGCATGGATCACATCGGTTGTGCCTTCGTGCGAACGCCAGATGTTGTTTTCTTTCCTGTCAAGTATCCAGCGAGTGATCCCTTCACGCAGCCGCGGCTCCTGTGTAAAGACCCTCAGCAGCAGGGCATGCGCCTTGATTTCTGACTGCATGAGCCCCTGGTCCGTAACCGCGTTGGGAAAGTGACATCCCGAATCCTGCTCACAGACAGCAAATTCCCTGAGGGAGGCCAGCAACGGTCCCAGGGATGCAGTTTCTCCCAAACGTAATAAGGTAATCGCCAGATATGCCTTTTCCATCACAGAGGCCCCCTTCCAGGCGTCTTCAGGCCTTTTGGCCAGATCCTCGGCAATCTTCCGGATCTGGCGGCCGAACGGGATGTGGGGGAATGCAGACCGTACGTACAAATAGGTGTTTTCATCGGGTGAAAACTCGCCGAGATCCTTGTCCCTGATCTGTTCTGTAAAAACGCTGTCCGTAAAACGGATCGCTTTGCGGACCAACGGGAGGAGTGTTGGATCCCCGGAAGAAAAAATTCCGTTTTCCTGCAGATCTCCAATTTTTTCAAGAAAATGAAGCGTCAGCACATACGAACTTTCCATGCCGGGAAACCACGAAAAACCCCCGTCGGCATGTTGCAGCGCGCTGAAATGTGCTACCGCCTTGTTATTGAACGATCGCAAATACTCAGGATCTGTGAGCCGGTGCAGGCGTCCGATCCTTTCAGCTTCCTGTCCCGGGTAATTTGCCCAGGGGGTTTCATCCAGGAGGATCTCTACGGCGGGGTTGCCCAGGATCATGCCCGCGGCCTGTCCTTCCGGTGTCTGCTCAACAGCTGTGAGCATGTCGGGGAATTTTTCCAGTAGCCATGCCCCGGTATTGTTGGCATAAAACGAGGCTACCCATTGCGTGAGACCCGTTCCCGCCGGCTCACAAAGTGCAGGGAGTGCATTCAGGGCCGAGGTTATGGGCGTGCTTACCTCCAGGTGTGCGAGGGATTTTCTGTCTTTTCTGACCAGTGTGACCACCCCGTCTGTGCGGAGGATTCTGGTCTGTGCCCTTGTGACCGGTTCCTGCAGGGATAACACGGGCAGGGTATGTTGTTCTGCATCGGAGTGCCGCGTACTGCTGAATCCGGCTGTGATCCGGGACAGCGGAACGGTTCCCGCTTCTGCCTCGGGAGCGGTGTAATTCCAACGGAACAGGGCCCTTTCCCCGGGGAGCAGGCCGGCCGGTTTGTATTGCGGAGTATCGTCCCCAATGACCAGGAAGGCTTCGCCTTCCATAGGCGCAGCAGTCAGATTGACCACGGCCGCTGTCAGGCCTATCCGGTCCTTTTCCCTCAGGAACGACGGGAAAGAAGGCATGGCCATCACTTCTTTCTTTACGATCAGTCTTTCCGAGGCCGTGGCGCTTCTGCCGTCCCGGGTATGTGCCAGGGCCAGGATACGGAAGGTGCCCAGCAGGCCGTTGGTATAGAAACTGACCGGTGCAGACCCGGTACTGTCCGTTACCAAATGGGGCAGAAAAGCAAGCGTTTCCCGGAAATCACTTCTTGGCGGTGTCATATTTCCGGAGTCGCCCGGCAAGGGGGGAATACCTTCAGCTGCGTTGTCTTCGGATATTTTCAAGTCACTTTGGGCAGAGGCCTCCCTTCCCGCAGCGTAGTACAATCCCTGGACCGGCGCGGTTCGCATCCGGGGGGTGGCATCCTGCATGAAATAATGGCGGATGTACGGGACAGGGACGTACGGCGCCCGGGCAGGGAGGTAATGGAAGCTGTTAGGGGAGAGCCTGTCGGTGCTTTCATTGAAAACACTGACCAGTACCTCGGCTTTTACCGGGGGGGTTATTGTCAGGCTGAAAGTCTCGCGGGAATTGGGCCCGGTAACGTTGCGAAACCAGGAAAACTGAAGGTCCAGGTCATTGTTTTCGGCTTTTTCCCATGTGTGCCTGAATTCGTGAAAAACACCGTCCCGTACAGCTACAAGTCGTAATTCCAGCGGAAAAACCCCCTCTGTCCCGGATTTGAAAGAAATGAGCTGCATTCCGGGCTGCAGGGACAGGTGTTCCCGGGCCAGCAGAGTCCCCGAGGAATACCATTCGGCCAGCGCAAAAAGCGGTTTGTCTACGGTTCCCAGCAGGAAGGAAGGTCCCGGGGTTTCCAGCGGACAGAAAAACGCGGTCGTATCGGAAGGGCTTAGGGTGTCATTTTCGCCCACCAGGATAAAATCCAGCGAAGAAGCAGGGGCTCCTTCCAGGTCCGGAACGACTTCCCATTTTCCCGAAGGGAGTGTCGTCCAGGGAGGCTGCTCTGTTTCCACGCCCGTAAATGTGCCGGTGAAAACGACTTTGTCTTCACGCGAAAGAGCGTATGTGCCCTGCACGTCCTGCAGGGCTCCCGTTGCGTTGGAGACCTCAATGTGCAGGACAGGAGACGCTTCCCGGAGCAAGATGCGGTTGTGGGTACTTCCCTTTTGGTTGCGGGGTGTGGCATTGATCCTGTATCGGTATGGACTTATGGGTAAAAACGTTGCTTTCTCCTGTGTTTCACCTGTCATGTCAACGGCCTGTATGCGAACTTCCACGAAAGCGTTCCCCGGGCCATCTTCACCTGGTCTTTCGGCGCAGAACTCCACGCGGAATCTTCCCAGGCTGTCTGTATATACGGTGTCTTTCCGGATGCGTGTTCCGGGATCGGGGTACATGCCGTACCCCGTGTAGAAAGGACGTGCCGCAGGACGCATAATGACCTCACTGACAACGGCAATGTTTTTCAGAGGAAATCCGGCATAATTGAGAACGGCACCTTCCTGGACAACGGTGTCTTTGAAAGCATATGCCTGTAAAACAGGAGACAGTGCAACAGAAAAGGTCGGTCTTGCATACGCTTCAATACGGATCGCCGCGGAAGCCCCGGGAATGGTAATGCTGTGAGTGCCGTTCATACGGGCCGTTCCCGGCAGGAAGTATCCGCTGAAAGATCCGAATTCGTTCGTGCTTACTTCACGATAGTCGAGGGTGTCCCGGTACGTGTTGTTGTTGCGCAACACTACCGTATAATGTGTTCCCCGGACAGGCTCACAGGTTCCGTTGGCAAAACGGGTGACAATCCCTTTGAAAAAGAGGGTGTCGTCTGTCCGGTACAGTTTCCTGTCGGTGAAGAGGGTTGCCGAGGTGCTTTCCTTGGCCGGATCTTCATGACTGAAGTCCCAGGGATGTACCGTAAGCGGGAGTGAAAACGAATCTACGGCAGCGTCCTGTGTGGCCGGGATACACAACCGGAACGTTTCCCCCGTCCGAATGTCCAGGGGGGTAAACCCGTCCAGGTCCATTATATAGGGAGCACGTCTTTGACCGGACAGACAAACCTGTACTTTTTCCAGCGGTTCCCCTGTTTTAAGATCGGTGGCGTAAACGTATCCCGTATCTTGTTGTGTGAGAAACATAGCCGCCATTTTTCCGGAATAGAATGGTACGCGGGTCAGGCTGCCTCCTTTTTTTACGGTCAGGGTATAAACCCCCGGACCGGGAGCCGGAAGTGTCAGTGTATCGAAGACGGCCTGGTAAACAGGTGACTGCAGATTGCCGTATGTTTTGTCGAGCATTTTTTTCCCCCGTGCATCCCGGACCAGCAACCTGTAACGGGCCAGGTTTCTGCGTGTGACAATCGCCTGGGCGGAGGCATTAGGGTACACCTGTCTTTTCACGGTTACATGGAGTGACGGTTCCGTCAGGAATTCCACCATATCCGTCAGGGCACTCCTTACCGGGCTTTTTCGGAATTTGCGGGATGCGTCCCGGCTTACCTGTAAAGCTTTTTCGTACTGTTTGGTTTCGGTCAGGAGCTGTGCTTTTTCCAGGTAAGAATTCGAAAACGGTTCTGTGTCTGGGAAATCGTAAATAAGAGCATCCAGTGCAGCCATTCTTTTTTCCGGTGACTGACGCAGCGACGTAATCCAAAGAAAGCGTGCAGCAATCAGGTTGTGGGGAACATTTCCCCTGCCCGCTTCCAGCATACCGGTCAATGTCCCGTAATCCTCGAGTACAAAAAGCGCCAGCTCGTACAGGTTGTCGCACGGATAGACCACCGGGCTGTTGAGGAGCAACTCCTGGTACGGAGATGCCAAAACCACGGAAAGTTCCTGCGGGGTTGCCGGAAGTGCTTTGCCGCACGAATCCCTGAACAGGGGGAACCGGGTATACATGAACAGGTGATGAACGGTCCTGCCTTCCGCACTTTTGTAAAACAGGGCGCCATAGTCGCCGTAGGTGTGAAACAAGGTTTTTACGGCATTCCGGTCAATGGCCTGTTCCATGATCATCATGCTGTCCATCAATGCGATCATGCGCGGATAAGCTTCCCGCTTTGTTTCGGCACGGAAAGCTTCCTGCAACCTGGCCAGCGTCGTTGCAGGATGGTCTCTGTCCTGCGCCCCGGCAAGAAGCGGGAACAAAACCAGAAAACAGAACCATGGACCCCGTTTCATAAATACGTTCAGTTAAGAATTTCCCCCGGATGTTCCAGGTAATGTTCTGCGGGGATATTGGCGCCGTTACGGCTTCCCCAGGAAGCCAGGGCGAATGAAGTCCCGGCGGCATGGGCACATTGCTGGTCGTAATACGTGTCACCCACAAACAGCACTTTTCCCGGATCGGCCCCGGTCCGGGACAGGAATGCCAGCATGGGATCGGGTGCCGGTTTGGGTGCCGGGGTATCTTCGGCACAGACCGTTACCGTAAAGAAATGCTTCCAGCGTGCCAGGTGAGGGTCCGATTCAAATTCATCCCGGTTGCGGGATGTTACCACCCCAAGAACGATTCCTTTTTCATGCAGTGCCCTAAGGGTTTCTTCGATCCCGTCAAAAGGTTCGGTGAGGTGATAGAGGGCCTGAAACTTTTCTTCCCAGAGAGCGGCGGCTTTATGAGGGTCTTCAAATCCCAGTTTCAGGACCGCTTCCCGGCTGGGAATGCCAAAGTAGGGGTACAACTCTTCAAGGGAAAGGTCCAGGCCCAGTTCCTGACGAATGGTCTGTTGCAGAGAAACCAGGCCGGTCCTTTCCGTATCCAGCATCGTGCCGTCAACGTCAAATACAATATGTGTGTAATCCACTATAAATTATCGATTGTTTTGTACAGGTAGTTGTAATGCGCGCGTGTGCGTTCGTCCCCTTTGCCTCTTTTGAGCTTTTTGCCTGTCTGTTCCAGTTGGGCGGAGACCAGTGCCTTAACGTCGTTGTTCTCTATGGAAACAGCACGTCTGCGGGCAGCCGGGGCCAGGTTGGCCGTTGCGTCTTCCTTCGGTTTTACCAGATCGCACAATGTGTTTATATAAATATTCTGCAGGCTTCTGCTGTAGATGTCCGTTTGTCCGTAATTACCGAACACAGCGCTGTTCATGTCTTCAAAAAATTCTTCCGTGGAGTAGGCTGCGTTTCCAAGCTGTTCTTCCGCACGGAGCATCCGCACCAGCACACTGGCATCTATCAGTCCCGTGACGGCACTTTTCTGCAGGTTTTCCATCACGGCAAGGCGGTTGGTCGGCAACAGGTCCGACAAATAATCAGGTAAGATCCACTGCGGGGCGGTAAATATGTGTCGTTTGAGGAACGTCATGGCTTCCTTTTGTTTTGCCCGGGGAACAGGAACATAAAGAGGACCCTCCTGCTCTACGGTCTTGGCATCCGCGTAAACACCGCCGACCCATTTGGAAACGTGTCCGATGTACCTGTTGAACTGGGTGGTGATCTGGGGATACAAGGTGGACAGACCCCTGTAATTTTCATGGGGGGTAATAGTCCATTCAGGAAGATGTTGTAAGATCACTTTCAGGTTCCTGATTCCCAGTTCACATGTTTCCATCTGGTTGTCTCCCAGGTCTTCGGCCTGCGCACGGGGGTCGTTCAGTCCCGATTCGGCTCCGCCGTTAAACCTCAGGAAAGGATCTTTTGTCTGTTCTATAACCCATCCGTTAAGATACGGGATCTCTTCCCTGGCATCGGCAAACTGGTAAAACCGGCGGTATCCCCATTCGATGGCCCAGTAATCGTAATGGCTTATCCGTGGGAACAAGAGTTCGCGGGGAACGTTGTCTTCGGGTTGTACCACAAAATTAAACCTGGAGTAGTCCATGATGGAAGTCGTATGTCCGTTGTCGCGGAGGAATTCGGGGTCCCGGAGTTGGGCAGCCGTGTAGTAGGATGTCGCACCAAAATTGTGGCGCAGTCCCAGGGTATGACCCACCTCATGTGACGAGACAAACCGGATGAGCTGACCCATCAGTTCGGCAGGGAATGTCATGGTCCGTGCCTCGGGATCAACGGCCGCACACTGTACAAAATACCAGTTGTGCACCAGGCTCATGACGTTGTGATACCAGTTGATATGGCTTTCAATTACTTCGCCTGAGCGGGGATCGCTCACGTGGGGCCCGCTGGCATTGGCAATGGTGGAAGGTTTATATACGATGGCCGAGTTGCGGGCGTCTTCCAGGCTCCATGTGGGATCTTCCTCGGGAGTGGGGGCTTCCAGACCCATGATCGCATTTTTGAACCCTGCTTTTTCAAAAACAGGCTGCCAGTCGTTGACTCCCTGGATCAGGTACGGGACCCACTCTTTCGGGGTGGTGGGGTCGATGTAGAAAATGATGGGTTTGGCAGGCTCCACCAGTTCCCCCCGTTTGTATTTCTCAATGTCTTCCGGCTTTGGTTCCAGCCGCCACCGGGCGATCATCCGTATGGTTTTGATGCCTTGCGGATTTTGATCGAAATCTGTGTAGTTGGAGGTAAAGAATCCTATCCGCTCGTCATGATAACGGGGCTGCATGGGTTCTTTGGGCAACAGGACCAGGGAGCAATTGATCTCGAAGGTAAGCGGATCGTCGTTGTCCTGGTGTGTATATGTCTTGATACTGCGTAATTCCGTGTTGATGGGGAAGGTCTTCACGCTTTTTACATAGGATTTGTCGTTCTGCAGCGTGGTCATTTTAGATGATTTCTTCTGCCTTTTGCTGAAATACAGACTTTCACTGTCTCCCTTGACCAGATCGGTCACCTCTATCAGGGAAAGGGAGCTGTCGGCATTGAGCGCCTTGATCTCGAAGGACGCAATAATGGCCGGACGGTTGGAACGCATTACATTGTAATACATGGATTGTGTGGAATCTGCGGATTGTTCCCTTGCCAGGACTTTGGTCAGAAAAATATTGTTGTCGGGTCCTTTTTCAAAACGAAGCATGCCGCTGTTGATCTGGTCTCCTGCATATCCGAAAAAATTGGCGCGGAATCCGGCGGGGGTCTCAGCCATACGGGTTACCATCAGGATGTCCCTGCCTATGAGGGTATCCGGAATGCCGATGTAATACTTCCTGTCTTGTACGAAAACGGGGGTCATTCCCTCCATTACGGCAGTTTCTGCCTTGATGAATTCTTCCAGTCTGGCAGGGCCTTTGGTCTCCGGCTTGGCATCGGCCTTGGCCTCTGTCTGGGTGGTGTTTTGTTCCTGGTTCCTGCGCTGGGCTGTTGCGGTTTGCAGGGAGAGCGCCAGAACGGCAAGTAAAAGGATGGTTTTGGCAAGTTTCATAATTGTTTTTTATAGGTTTTTATAATGCATTGATCTTTTCGTCGAGAGTCTGGATACGTTCGACCAGGATCTTACGCATGCGTTCCACGGCAGAACTATAGGACAGAGATTCATCTCCGTTGATGGGGTTTCCCCCGTTCATGTATCTTGATTCGGCCGGATCCCACATCCTGAAGTTCAATTCGGCAGACAGGGCCAGGCGTTCGTGTTCCCGGTCAAGGAATTCGGGGATCCGGTCGAATGCTGACTTGAGCGCGTTCCAGCGTTCTTTCGCCAGGGCAAGGAATTCGGGGTCCTTAAACAGTTGTTTGTACCAGATGGCCTCTGTCATGAAGAGTTTTCCCTTTGCCTGCGGGGAGGCCTGGTAGGAGAAAGTTCCCCAGTCAAAATCCCAGATGGGGCCGGCAAAGAGTTTGGTATCACTGTCTTTGTACATAAACACGCTTCCCGGGTTGGCCAGTTCGTGGTTGATGCATAATTCGAAGACCAGCCAGTAATCTACGAAAGACTGCATATCCAGGAATTTCCGGTATCCGTTTTCGGGATCACAAAAATCGGGCCCGTACAGGGTTTGTCCTGCCTGATCAATATAATTTTTTATCCAGTTCAGCTGTTGCGCCGTGATTTCATCTTCGTCAGGGAACTTGACGGCACAGGGGATCCCGTTCTGAGTAAAGTAGGACTGGCCGTGCGGAGATATCCACTGCACTTCGTTGTTAAAATGAAAGTCCAGTTCCAGGATGTACCCGTCATCACTTATATTCACCCGGTTCTTGTCTTCCTTGATGTGTTCCACCAGCATGTAATTCCCCTGGTGACGACCGTTGAAGATCAGTTCCACAATCTCGTTGCGAGGTGTCCATGCCAGGGAAGTGGATTCGGCAATTTTAAACGCTATACGGTTGCGGAGCATGGTGCGGTCCATGAAATTGGCCAGCAGTACCCAACGTTTGTGCTTGGGCATGCCCAGCAGGGATGCCTTGCTGTCCAGTTTCAGCGCATAAGGTTTTTTGGGCCACTCCCAGGTAGTATTGCCGCGTCCGCGGATCTCGGTTACCATCGTGGGCAGGTCTTCAGACGATCCCATCCCCTGAATGCGGATGGTGGCATTCATCCAGTCGTCCCTGGAGGTGACCGGTTTTCCGTCCTCAGTGTTTATGATCACAACGGGCAGGCCGGTAAAATGGTCCACTTCCACCAAATAGGTCAGCAGGGTGCCTTCGTTGGTAAGTACCGTATATGCTACGGGACCGGAAAAATCATTGACCGTTTTCCCGCTTTCCTGGACTACGCCGTTAACTTTTACAGGGTTTCCACTGGTAAAGGAGGCGGTCAGGTGCAGGTCTTCCAGCCAGCAGGGAATGTTGCCTCCGATCTTGTGTACATAAGCTTCTTCTGCCGAGGTGATTGTTAGTTCCACATCTGCGTTGAGGGCCGGGTTCGCAGCCTTGGTAAAGGCAAATGCCGAGATCCCGGCGTGGCTCAGGGAGCTGATCACTTCAAAGGCATTTGTTGTGATCATGGTCTTTCCATAGCCGGCGCGTGAGGTGATCAGACACACGACCACCTGTTCCCTGTATGTAAGACGAATCCCTTTGTCCTGCAGACGGATCTCGTACGAACCTTCCTTTTGTCCGGGGGCAATGCTTTGTATGGAAAAGAATTCGGGACCGGAAGTTGTGCCCCGGACACGCAATTCTATCTGGCATTGGGGAGATGTTACGTCGTAATTGAAAACAGTGCCGGGTTCGTCTACCTGCATAAGGATCGTGGCAGACCCCTGTGCCGGGATCACAACCTGCTGTATGTCAACAGAAACGCTTACCAATTTTGGATCTTTGACAGGTTCGGGTTGTTCTTCGTTTTTTGAACAGGCCACTGCCGTCAGGGCAAGGGTAAAAAACAAACACTTAAAATTCATTGTTATTATTGTAGGATTTGGCCTGCAAGTTATAAAATTTTTACCTTTACCCTAAACAAAGAACAACTGCAGGAATGACAAAACGATTACTATTGATAAGCCTTACGGTGCTTGTTACTGCTTGTGCAGGGAACAGGAAACATGTTCCGACGGAAGATTTCATAAAGATCGACGGAGCAGACCTGGAGCTTCACGGAGAAAAATTCTTTATCAGGGGCACCAACCTGGGAAACTGGCTGAACCCCGAAGGCTATATGTTCGGTTTCAGGAAAACCAACTCGGCAGGATGGATAGACAGGATGTTCCGCGAACTGGCCGGCCCGGATTTCACGGCCGAATTCTGGAACTCGTTCAAAGACCGCTACATAACTTATGCAGACATTGCGTTCATAGCTTCCACCGGAGCCAACACCGTAAGGTTGCCGTTTCATTACAAACTCTTTACAGATGAAGATTATATGGGACTTACAGTCAGCCAGGACGGATTTGACCGTATTGACAGCCTGGTGACCTGGTGCCGCCGCGAAGGGCTGTTTGTCATCCTGGACATGCACGATGCTCCCGGAGGCCAGACCGGAGACAACATTGACGACAGCCACGGGTATCCCTGGCTTTTTGAAAGTGAAACGAGTCAACAGCTTTTTTGTGATATCTGGAAAAAGATCGCAGGAAGGTACAGGAATGAACCGGTCATTCTGGGGTATGATCTGCTGAATGAACCGATTGCCCCTTATTTCAGCAACAAGGATTCCCTGAACAGATTGCTGGAACCATTATACAAAAGGGTAGTAGCAGAGATCCGTAAGGTTGATACCAACCATATCGTGATCCTGGGGGCTCCCCAATGGAACAGCAACTTTGATCCCTTTACCGACTGGACTTTTGATGACAGAATCATGTATTCCTGCCACCGTTACGGAGGGGATGCCACGGCAGAAGCCATCGCACATTACGTTGATTTTCGCGATAAGACATCATTGCCCATGTACATGGGTGAAATAGGTCATAACACCCTGGAGTGGATGGGGGATTTTTGTAAAGTTATGGAAGACAACAATATAGGATATACATTCTGGCCGTATAAAAAAATGGGAGGATCCTGTTTCGTCTCTGTCGGCACACCGGAGAACTGGGACCAGGTAGTGTCTTTTTCTGAAGCGCCAAGAGATACATATGCTGCTATCAGGGAAGCCAGGCCGGACCAGGAGCTGAGCCGCCGCGCCATGAGGGATTTTCTGGAAATGTGTTTGTTTGAGAATGGCAGCATAGAAATGGATTATATAAGAGCACTACGTCTTGAAAAAGAAAGAACAGACAACTAGAAGCGCTGTCTGTTCTGACCCATTTAACCTAAAACCTAATAGATGAAAAAAACTATCTGTCTTAATAGTTTGCAAACTGCGTGCCAAACTTCTTGAAAAATTTTTATCTCGATATTTGTTTTTTTAAGAATTGTTATATCTTTGTGATATCAATTTAATATCACTAAAATAAAAAAAATGAAAAACGTTCAGGAAAAATTCGTACAGCCACGTAATGGCTGGATCATGCTGGTGCTGAGTATTCTTGGTTTTGCAGCAGGGATAATCCTGCCCATAATTTTTACCGAATCACTGGGATGGAAACCGGGTTGGTATTGGCTAATCACAGTATCGGTAGTTTCCTTTATTGCCTTGTTTGGTCTGATGGTTATCAACCCTAACGAAAGCAAGGTGTTAACATTTTTCGGAAAATACGTGGGAACCGTTGTGGATAACGGCTTCTTCATGATCAATCCTTTCATGGTCAGAAAAACCGTATCGCTCAGGGCACGTAATCTGAACGGAGAACCCATCAAGGTGAACGACAAGATGGGGAATCCCATCATGATTGGCGTTGTACTTGTCTGGAGGGTAAAAGACACCTTTCGGGCGTGCTTTGCAGTAGACAATTATGAAAAATTCGTAGATGTACAGTCTGAAGCGGCAGTCAGAAGTCTGGCCGGGTCTTATCCCTATGATAATCTGGAAGATGAAAATGCCGACATTACATTGCGTTCCGGTGGGGAAGAGGTGAATAACCTGCTGGAAGAGTCCTTGTCCGAACGTTTGAATATCGCCGGAATTGAGATTATAGAGGCCCGGATCAGTTACCTGGCTTATGCGCCGGAAATTGCCAGTGCCATGTTGCAACGTCAGCAGGCAACGGCCATTGTCGCTGCACGCCACAAGATCGTCGAAGGGGCTGTAAGTATGGTGGAAATGGCCTTACAACAATTGTCAGAAAAAGAGATCATAGATCTGGACGAAGAAAAGAAAGCCGCCATGGTCAGCAATCTGATGGTTGTGTTGACGTCTGACCGTGCAGCCAGTCCGGTGATCAATACAGGCAGCCTCTATCAGTAGTATGAAGAAATCGTTTGTTTTGCGCATTGATGTAGAAACCTGGGCCGCTTTGGAAAAATGGGCGGCTGATGAGTTCCGTAGCGTCAACGGCCAGTTGGAATACATCATCAGTGAAGCATTGAAAAAAAACAAAAGATTGCCTGAGAAAAACAATAAGTAAATGGATTTTTTGCTCGAATGGGGATATCTGGGACTGTTCGTGGGGTCTTTTCTGGCCTCGACGGTCATTCCCTTCAGTTCCGAATTTCTTCTGATAGCATTGCTTCTGGCGGGAGGTGATCCCTGGATCTGTTTTGCGGTCGCCACGGCCGGGAACGGCCTGGGGAGCCTCACCTGCTATGGACTGGGTTATATGGGCAAATGGGAATGGATCGAAAAATGGTTGCGTGTAAAAAGGGAAAAACTGGAAAAACAGCAACAGGTGATCCTCAAATGGAGCAGCCTGGTGGCCCTGTTGTGCTGGGTGCCTGTCGTAGGAGACGTATTTGCCGTAGGACTGGGTTTTTACAAAGTTCCGTTCTGGAAAACGGCCGTCCTCATGTACATAGGAAAAGCCCTCCGGTTCCTTTTCTGGATAGGGATCTGGTTCCTGTTGCCCGAAAAATTGCTCTAGTGGTTCATGAGTTCTTCAAATGACACGTCGCGCAACGGGTAGGAACGTGCATCGGTAAAGTTGTAATGCCACCATTCCGGTTCATAGATATGGAATCCATAGGCTTCCATGATTCCACGCAACAGGGCCCTGTTTTGAAGTACGTGTTCAGGCAGGTCGGTAAAGGCATGCGAAGCCGTATCGGAAAATGAGTCAAAGGGAGTGGGCATTTCCAGTTCGTTTCCTGTTTCCAGGCAGATCAGGGTAAGGTCCACGGCGGCCCCCCGGTTGTGGATGGATCCGGAACGGGGATTGGCCACAAACGTTGTATCGGGATAAACCTGATAGAAATACAGGGTGCCGGCATAAGGTCTGTAGGCATCCAGGATCTTGAAACCCAGACCGACCTTGCTGAGCGAATCCTGGGCTGCAACCAGGGCTTCGGCCACCGGGCGGCAAAGAAAGGCCTTGGGTGAGGAATAGATAGGTACCCCCGTGAAATTATCTTCTGTGGCGTAAGCTATGTGCAGGGCTATGCCCGGGATGATCTCTTCCAGGTCAACCAGTTCAGTCCGGGGATCCTGTGCGACCTGGGCGAGATAGATTTCCATTGTATTGGCAATGGGCAGGTTATAAGGGTTTCTGGAGTCGGTCCGGTGACAGGACGCCACCAGGACAAGGGGGATAAGCAGAAATGAAATGCGTTTCATAAATCAAATATAAGGAATTAAATATTTTATTTACCTTTGCAACCCCAATGATTCGGGGTGTAGCGCAGTTGGCTAGCGCGCCACGTTCGGGACGTGGAGGCC
>JAEAMF010001467.1_pt1 | contig 16905 bp, 19 predicted proteins | sample 8958721 | NCBI WGS metagenome assembly JAEAMF01 (sample SAMN16933255, study PRJNA681124) | bioreactor sludge metagenome | isolation source: anaerobic bioreactor treating anionic surfactant - SDBS | place: India: Bengaluru | collected 2019-02-28
TCTCATAAAGAATAAACAGGCAGTGGATGGAAATCTTATTGTGGAAAATGGTGCTCTTATTTATGAAATAAGAATAGGTAAGGTTGAGGTAGTTAAAGATGGCCTGGACAAACAAACCGACTAATTTTGCAATCGATGTTCTGAAAGATGCAGATGACCACCTTAAAAAGATTGTAGGGGATACGCTACAGCAAGTCGTTACGCGCTCACCTGTCATGGATGGTGAATTTCGGGCATCGCATAAAGTCACACTTGATTCTCCGCAAACCACCTATGAGAAAGGCTTTGACTTGTCAGGTGGTACAACCCTAGCGGAAGGCTTAAAGGTGGCATCTACAGCAAAAATAGGTGGTCTTGTTTATATCCAGACGTTAAGTCCTTATGGCACACGCTTGGAAAATGGGTGGAGTCAGCAAGCCCCTAATGGTGTTTACGCCTTATCGTTCCAATCAGTTGTGAGCAAATACAAATGAGCATGACACTACAACAGGCGGAAACGGCCATATATCAAAAAATAGGGCAATTCCCTAGCGCACTTAGGCAAACAATTGGCAGTGATATATCTCTCATTGGTAGTGAAAGTGAAATCATGTCGGCTATGCTTGATGGTATTCAAGTTCGCATAGACAACCAGCCACTTCCCAGTGGTCAACCATACTCCCCACCAACAGATAAGGCGTGGTGCAAAGTAACTTTACAGTATGCGGACAGCTTGATTGCTGGCATTGCGGATACTGTTTGTATTCGGGATCAGGGCATCATCAATATTCAATGCTTTGTGCCGAAGAACACTGGAACCTTGGTCATGACGCAACTGTGTGATGCTTGGCGCTCGTTCCTGCAATCCTTTGGTGTGAGTCATCTGGAAATCTACAAGGTCAATGCACCACAAAGCATGGACGATCCAGACTTCTACGCAAAGATCATTCGGGCTGAGTTTCGGGTGAACTAGCTTCACCACTTAATCAAACCGTCCTTATTGGGCGGTTTTTTTATGCCTGTTTTCAGGCAAACCACTGGCTAGAGCGACGGTTCGAAAAGCACGTTTTCATATTCAGCGTGCCTGCCAGTTTCTTTTTTTGAATATGATTAGGAGGAAGTCATGAATATGATGACATCATTAAATTTACGCGCCATGGTCTCAAATGAAAATGGTGAACCAAAGACAACCAGTTATGCAGTGGCGGAAGCATTTAAAAAACGACACTCCGATGTGCTTCGAGCAATTAAAAATATGAAGTGCTCGCAGAAATTCCGTGAGCGCAATTTTGCGTTTACCTTAGAAAACAAACAGATAGGCAACACGAAAAGAAATACGGGCTTTTATCAAATGACAGAACGTGGCTTCATGTTTCTTGTCATGGGGTTTAGTGGTGAAAAAGCCGATGCTATCAAAGAATCATTTATTGATGCATTTGAGTGGATGTCAAACCAAATAACTCAAACCTTCCAGTCTAAATGGGCTAGATATAACCATATTGTTGGGTATCGCGAAAATCGCAAACAGCAAGTTAGTTGCTCAGCTAGAGACATGAATGTGTGGAAACATGAAAAGCATCCACTTGATCATGAAATAGCGCAATTAGAAAGAGAATTGCAGCCATCGCTACCATTTGCTAGTGGGGTCTTGACATGAATCCAATTACAAATAACGCATACCTTATTTTTGCGTGTAGACAGGTAAGTGATGGTGATTTAGAGGCTGATTTCATTATTGACGGCATTGTATATGTTGTCGTGGCGGCATCTAAGGCTAATATGCTTAACCTTGCTGAAAAGCAGGAAGAAATAGAAACCAAATTCCCAAAACATAAAATCATCGTGACGCAGCGACCATTGTTTAACCTAATTGAAACACTGGATCAGCTTGAGCAATTGGAAGCCGCAATGATTGCAGATGGCGATCTGATTGATAGCAAGCCTACTGGTCGAATCGTTGATGCATTTGATTGGAATAAAAAGCATGACGGAGCAAGACAGCGCGGTCATTGCTAAAGAGAAATTTAAAAACCAATGCCACCGAAAGGTGGTTTTTTTATGCCTAGAATAGGAGAAAACCATGTCTAAGGGCAGTGCAATTAAGCTGTATTACGCAGCAGAAGAAACACCAGGAGTACTGCCAGCAGTACAAGTCTGGAAAACAGTTCGACGTGTCACAGATGGTTTGACTGAAAATGTCACAACATCCACATCAAATAGCGTTTTGGATTCCCGATTCCGTCAAGGCTCAACCGCTGATGAATCGGAAATTACAGGATCACTTGAGGTTGAGTTATCCATTGGCACATTTGATGACTTCATTAGTGCTGTGGCCATGAATGCCTGGGTAGTCGATGGGGTTGATGCCGATAAATCCACACTTCAATTCGGTGGCGACACAACCAAAACATTCACATTTGTAAAAGTATTTGGCGACCTCAACAAAATCCATGTTTACAAGGGAATTCGTATTGGTGAGTTTGGCCTTAGCCTTGCGACTACTGGTAAAATCACAGCGACATTTGGCTTGGTTGGAACAGACTTTGAGTCAGTTGCAGTTAATCCTGTTTCCAGTCCACAGCCTGTTGATGATAACGTTCTGGTGTCTGCATTAAATGTAAATACCATGACTGTGAATGGTCAAAATACTGTTGGTACGGCATGTGTTCAATCAGTTGAGCTGTCAGTCACGAATAACCTGGCGCCTTATCGTTGTATTGGATCAGGCAAGCTTTCAGCCCAAGGCTATAATGATAAGATGGTCGATATTACGATGAACACTCAGTTCATGTTCACAAGCCAGTCTGCTACATACATTCCATATGTGAAATCACGTGCAACTATGCCTCTTGAATTCGCAATTGAAGATCCGGCCGGTAACAAATACGCATTCAACTTCCCACAACTGGAAGTATCTGAAGCTGGGCACCCGGATGGTGGTGGTGAGGATGACATCATGCTCGATGTGTCATTTGCCCACATCAAGACTTCACCGGTTATTACCCGCACATTAGTAGCATAACGATAGTCATCTTAAAAACCAAAGCACCTTTCTGGGTGCTTTTTTATACCTGCTTTTTTAGATTGCTTTGAGTTGTATAAACGGTTTATACAACTCAAAGCGATTTACCAACATATTGACAGAAATCTATATTTTTCAAAGCGAAGCCGACCTTAACAAGTCGGCTTTTTTAATGCCTGCAATTTGGGCAAACCACTGGCTAGGGCGACGGTTCGAAAAGCACGTTTTCATGTTCAGCGTGCCTGCCAGTTTCTTTTTTTGAACATGGCCATATAAGAGGAAATCTTATGAACATGATGGTAACCAATGAAAATCAAGCCCCATTTATTGAAGTTGAGTTGAATGGAAAAGTTCAGCTCGGCGTGAATGCTCGTGATTTGCATAAGATGCTTGAAGTGAAGGCAGAGTTCTCACATTGGATTAAGCGACGAATTAGTCAGTGTAAATTTGAGGAAAATTTCGATTACATAGTTTTCGTCAAAAAAGACGAAAACCTAAAGGGTGGTCGACCAACGACTGAATACTTCATTTCTGTAGATATGACCAAACACCTTGGAATGATGGAACGCAATGAAAAAGGCCATGAGATCCGTAAATACTACATCGAGCAAGAAGATTTGGCTCGTCAGCTTAAAGATGGGCTACAGGTACGCATTGGTAAACTTTCAGCACAAGTTGAGCTAATCACACAATGCTTGTCTGAGGCAGGTCGATTCTTATCGGTAAACGGAAAACAAATCAAGCCAGCACTACTAAAAGAACTGGATGATCTGATCAAAGAAGCTCAGCCAGAATTAAAACTTGAGGGTTAGATTTAAAGTCTAACTCTTTTTTATTTCAGTAAATGTATCAGTAAACATATATCCGCCTTCGGGCGGTTTAATTTTTGGAGATGGATATGGCCTTTGGTATTGGCACAAGTACAAGTATTTCTAAATGGTTCGATTATAAAAAGGATGGCGAAAAGCAGCAGCGCCTTAAAATTAAAAGTGCCAGCAATGAGCTCTATCTCGCCAAGAATGAAGAGGCTGGAATCTTATTTCGCTCCCAGCCTGATGATGAAGATAAAAAACCATACCATTTCTTTCAATACAAGGCTGAGGCTTTCTTAATTGAAGACTGGCAGGGCTTTGATATTCTGCATATCAATGAAAATGGCGAGCAAGAACTAAAAGAGGATATTCCCTATTCCCCTGAAATCGCGGCAGAGATTTTCATAAATGGAGGCATCCAAGGTGCTGAGTTAATGGCTTTTGTGTCGAGTAAAGCGCTCTCAATTGCGAAAGATTTTGAAGTAAATCGGCAATTGATATTGGGAAAGTTGTCGAGCTCTACCAATACTCAGAGCGATATGCAGGACTCACCGAGCACCAAGTAAAGCAGCGTGAAGCTATGGGTTTAAAGACCCCAGAGCCACCTGAATACAGCTACACAGCTCATGCAATTTTAGGTGCATATAATGAAATTGCATGCTCTCGCCGCTATGAGCAAGGTGTTCCGTTGCCACTTGATGTGTCAGCACTACTGAATTACATGGAGGTGTTTGAGCCACCATGTGAGCTGCATATTTTCTATAAAGCGATTAAGGCGATAGACAATAAGTTTATTGATAAGGCGCATAAAAGCATAAGCAAGAAATCAGCTTAGGTTGGGTTCTTGCGAAATGTGCTGGTGTGATTTAACGACGTTGACCTTAAGGTGACGATGATAAATCATTATTTGCGATGATAAATCGTTATTGACGGTGGCATCACTAGTGAATTATAGTTGCAGAAAAATTCATGCTTTAAACTTAGTATGAATAATAATAACTTCTTAATCCTTAATTTGAGACAAGTCTATGCCACAACCGCAGGTAGAGAAATTGCCAAGCTTTATATTGGAAGAAGGTCGTAAAGATCTAGACCAAGTTAAGGTTAGTTTTCTACGCAATATGATCTCTCGAATGAGATTGGTTAATGCAGAAGATCAGGCAAATGCTTTAAATAGGATTGGGGTGATTTATGTCTACCTAAATGAATGTGAGCAAGCTTTGGATGTTTTTAAAAAGTCTCTTTCATTAGAATTGTGTGAGATGACTTTTTCAAATTATATTCAGACTCTTGAAAGACTGGGGAAATTTGAACAGGCCATTAAAGAAGGTTTGAATTTTCTTGAGTCCAATCCTAATAATAGAAGAGTTTTTTATACACTTCTAGATATAGTAACTAAATATCCAAATATAAAGTTTATTGAAGACATGCTTAAATATTTTAAATTCCATTTTGAAGCAGAAGAGCTAATTGAAGCTGAGACTAAGTTTAGATCTGATGCTCAGAATGAGCTTGAAATACTTGAAGGGCTGCAAGTTGATTTGGAATATTTTAATTTAATTACAAATATAGCTTTTTTAGAAGTAAAAAAAATTCAAGTTGGATTTCTTAATTTTCACTCTTATTTGAATAATGAGACTGGACAATTAAATATTAATGTTGTGGCTAAGGGAATAAATAAAGAGGATATTAAAGTTTTAAATAGAAATTTCGATGATCGAATCCAGTCTCTTATTGAGAAAGGGGTTATTTCATTTGATAAATATATTGATCATTTAATGAAATTTACATTTGGTTTTGGTATGGCTAAACTTTCTCAGCTGGCAGCCTAGTTAACATGAACCATGATGCATTCTATGTAATGGGGAATAAGATTATTTCTCAGAATAATGATAACTTAACCGAAGCTGAGATCAGAACCGCCATAGGCCGAATCTATTATTATATTTACCATGAGGTTTTAAGCTGGGTAAATATCGATGATTCAATGAAAGTTGTTTATTCTGAATCCGAAATTAAATCTACGCATAAAAAGTTAATAAATGTTTTTTTTGAAATGGCTAAAAGTACGAAAAACCTACAATACGGTAAAATATCTCGACTTTTATCCACATTGCATTCTTATAGATGTTTAGCGGATTATCAATTAAATGATCCAGTAGACAAAGCTTTATTTGAATCAATGCAAGCTAATTTAGAGGATCTAAAAGAAGCTTGCTTGGGTTTGAAAAATGATCTATTTGAGATTCTTAATATTAAAACTATTGAAACTATTGGCGCTCACAAAACTCAAAGTGCCACGCTAGAAGTTAGAAAAAGAACATTAAGATTATTAGATTAACCACCTCCGGGTGGTTTTTTAATGCTTGAAAAATATACAAAGTTAGTTATAACTAGGTCCCTAATTTTAATCTAATGGGGACGGCTGTGAAAAGAATTCTAATATTGGCATTAATCGCATCTTTTGCCACAGCAGCTTATTCGCATGGTGGTCGTACAGATAAAAATGGTTGTCATAAGCAGCGCTCTACCGGTGAAAGACATTGTCATTAATTAAATAGAACCGCCCAAGTGGCGGTTTCTTTTTGTTCAGAGAATTAGTATCTTATCCACTTATCTTAAGGGGGTAACATGAAAAAATTATTAGCAATCGGAACTTTATCTTTAATTTCATCATTGGCTATGGCTGATCGAGCAATTATCCTTCAACCCGGTGAACCGCTGCCTATGGGTGCAAAGATTGATCGTCAGTATTACGATGGGTCTAGCATTTCTCAGAAAAACCAACCTCAAACCCAATCTAAATCTGAAAGAGATACCAATCTTATCGGTATTTCTTTATTTGCTGGATATTCTGGCCAAAATGCAAAGCCAGAATATGAGGGCAAGCAAAAATTAAATGGCTTTGAGTTAGGTGCTTCATATTCTTGGGGTGATTTTGGTGTTTATGAAAAATATGAGCATCAGAATGAAAGCCAGATTAAATACAATGAAATGTCCACTGGTGTTCAATATAAATTTTTAAAGCAAAACAATGCTTATTTAATGGGTACAGCTGCGCTAGGTTATGGTTGGGGTGAGACCAAGGAAACAAAAATTGATTTGGAGTTCTTAACTTTACCAGTTGGATTGGAAGCGGGTTATTCATTTACTCCTAATTTTGACCTTTATGGTGGTGTTGGCTATAAATGGTTATGGGATAGAACTGAAAATGTAGGTTGCTCAATGTATGTTTGCTGGTCTGGACGCGGTGATGTTGTAGGAGATACTGATGGCGTAACCTACAAAGCTGGCCTTCGATATAACTTCTAAGAGAAAGCCACCGAAAGGTGGTTTTTTTGTACCGGAATTAGTATCTTATCCCTGATAATTCTTAAAATCGGGGAGTAACATGGCGCTTAAACCATGTAAGGAATGTGGAAACCAGATAAGCGATAAAGCTGAAAGTTGTCCGCAATGTGGCGCAAAACAACCAAAGAAAACATCATTATTCACTAAAATAGTGCTTGGCTTTATTATCTTTACGGTGATTATGATAATAGTTAGTGTGAATTCTGACACACCCCCATCCGAGCCGAGCGCAGAAACTCAGAAGATGATGCAACAAGCGCAAATTCAAACAGCTTTATCTGGGATACTTAAAGATCCAGAGTCTGCCAAATATGAGTTTGTAAGCGCACAATGTGGTCAAGTTAACTCTAAAAATAGTTTTGGTGGCTATGCTGGTGCAAAACGTTTTTTAAGTGATGGTGATAACGTTTACCTTGAAGACTACAACGCATCCAAATCTGAATTTAATGATTTATGGAAAAAGCACTGCCCATAGATTAAACCCTTAAATATAACCCCGCAAAAGCGGGGTTTTTTATTGCCCGCAGGAAAACAAAATGGCTCAAGAATCCAAATTACTCATCACAGTTGATTCCAGAAAAGCGAAAACTGAACTGGATTCGGTAGATAGATCGCTTAAAAGTGTTGAAATGCAGGGCGATAAAACCGCAAAAAAATCTAAAGATTTAGGTGGTGCTTTTAAGCAAGCTGGGGATGCGGCAAAAAGTGCAAAAGATGGCGTATCAAGCTTTGATGGGTCACTTGGCGGTCTTACTAAAACTCTAGGATCAAGCAATGCGCTAATGTCCTCTGCTGCAATCGGTATTGCTGGCATTGCAGGTGCTGCTGTTGGTTCACTTGGCGCATTAACAGGCATGGCTTTGGCTTATGCTAACAATGCAAGAGAGATACAAAACTTTGCTACTGTTGCTGACATGGGTGTTGTTGAGTTTCAACGCATGGCTGTGGCCGCACAACAAGTAGGTATTACTCAAGAGCAATTATCCGATCAGATCAAAGACTTTAACGAGAAACTGGGTGAGTTTGTTTTAACTGGAAAAGGTGAGGCAACAGACGCATTCGAGCTACTGCAAAAACACGCAAAAATGTCAGGCGAAGAAATTAAGAAGTTTGCGCTTGAAATGCAAAAAGCATCTGGTGGAGATGCAATGCAGATGTATGTGGATAAACTTGAGGAAGTCGGTGTTTCGCAAGAACAAATGTCGTTCTTAACTGAGAATATGGCGAATGACTTCACTAAGTTATTACCAATCTTTGCTGACAACGGTGCTGCAATTGATGCGTGGGGTGATGCAGCTGAACGTGCTGGCGCTATCATGGATGAGCAAGCCATTGCAAAAGCGGGAGAGTTGCAAGTCCAATCTCAATTGCTTGAACTTCAATTGAAGGGTATGAGCAACACAATGCTTGCTGCTGTTGTGCCTGCCTTGGTTGATATTGCTGATGCCTTCTTTCAGGATTCAGAGCAAGGAAACACCTTTGCGCAGGTTGGTGATGTACTTGCACTAACCTTAAAGTTATTAGCATCAACTGCTGTTGTTGTGGGCAATGCCTTTTATTTAGTCGGTGATGCAATTGGTGCTGGTGCAGCAGCTATGCAGCAATTCTTGAGTGGTGATTTTTCAGGTGCAGCAAAAACTGTCAAAGACAACTACAGCAATGCTGTTGATTCTGTTGCTAACTCAATGGAAAAGATTGATAAGATTTTTACTGGAAATACTGCAGTAAAAATAAAACCACTAAGCGCACCACCACCAAGCCGTAGTGGTGGAAGGGCTGGCGTAACAACCGGGTTAAATGATTTCGCAGCAGGTGGTAAAGGAAAATCCAAGAAAGGAACGTCTAGTGGTGGTAGTCAGAAATCGGATGCTGATAAGCGCAAGAGAGAAGCTGAGCAACTAGCTAGAGAGATTGCTCGGATTGAATATGAATACTCCAGTGCTGAGCAAAAAAGAAAGCTCAAATTAAATGATGAAATTGATAAGCTTCAAGAAAAAGGAATGAGCAAATATATTCCTCTAGCCAAGTCAAGGTATGAGGAAGAAGAAAAGCTTATTCAAATGAAGTTTGAGTATGAATTAGTTGAGCATCGACTTACTGAAGATCAAAAACTTCGCTACTCAATGAACATTAAAGAACAGGAAATTAAATCTGATGCTGACCTAACCAAGGAGCAGCGCAAGCTAAAGCTGGAGTCGCTTGACTCTCAATTTAAGTATGAGCTTGATCAAATCAAGCTAGCAAAAGAGCAGCGTATTTTTGAAGCAACTGCATACCAATACACAGAGATGGAAAGGATCAGAAAGCGTTATGAGTTTGAGCGTCAAGAGATTCAAAGAAACCAGTCTTTAAGCGACCAAGAAAAGCAAGCTAAGCTTCAGGGGTCATATGTAGGCCAATCCCAAGATGAGGCTAGTGTTCGTGATAACGCTATAAGTGATTACCGCAGCGTTATGGGTTTTGAGGAAAATCCACTTATTCAGCAACTTGAAGTATTAGATAAAATGCGAGAACTTGATCTTTTGAATGAGGAGGCTTATCAAAACGCAAAACTTCAATTGCAAGCCAAGTCCACTGCGGGATACATGGAAGGCATGCTTGGTGGTTTTGCAAGTCTTGTAGACGAGAACTCTAAAACCTATGCAGTCTTATTCGCAGCACAAAAAGCCTTTGCTGTGGCTCAGGCAATGCTGAATATTCCAGCTGCTTACTCTAAAGCCTATGACGCTGTTGTTGGAACACCTTATGTTGGCCCATACATTGCCCCAGTGGTTGGTGCGGCTGCGGCAGCTTTACAGGTTGCACAAGCAACTCAAATTAAATCAACCACTATGTCAGGCTTCAAATCCGGCGGCTACACAGGCAACTATGGCACATCTGATGTTGCAGGTGTGGTGCATGGACAAGAGTATGTATTGAATGCTGAAGCCACCAAGCGTGTCGGCATCAATACACTTAACGCCATCAACAACGGTGGAACGATTCAGGCTGAGAAGGTGGCTCAGGCGAGTGTAAAGGCACAATCCCAGGCACCTCAAGTCATTGATAACCAGTTACGAGTGATCATGGTTAAAGATGAGAGCGAGGCTAAAGATATGTTGTATGGACCTGATGGTGAAAAAGCCTTTCTATACCATATGAAACGTAATCGCAGCAAAGTTTAACGGCCCACTTCGGTGGGTTTTCTTTTACGAGGACAAAATGAAAATACAAACTGAACAATATGGCGAAGTCCACGTATTAACAAATTGCCCTCTGCTTAATTCAACTGAGCGCCTGGAGTGGATGACTGAAGTTCATGAATCGGATGATGGTACTGAAGATCGTTATCCACTTCGTGATGCACCTCGGCAGATCCTAAGCTTTAACTACACTCAGATGCGTAAAGCCATGGGTGACATGTTTCATATGCTGTCTGCCAATCTGCGTAAACAGTGGGGCATTCCGCTGCGACAGGTGAAGCGAGCCATTCCTGATATGCTGGATGATGACTACATCATTCTCGATACGACAAGCACCATAGCCGACCTTAGAGTCGGTTTTGCTTTTATTGAGAGCAAGGAAGGTGGTCAGGTAGTCGAGATTATCGAGCGTGGCAGATACATCATCACCCAGGAAGAAATCCGTGACCCGGAAACCGATGAGGTTATTCAACCATTAATCACTGAATACCAGGACGGCTTTCGGTTAGCAGCAAATATTACTGCAACCAATGCAGTCATTATGCCGCTGCGGATCTGCATTATTGATGGCGATGCTTCAATCAATGCCGGTGGCTTCTGGTCCAATGCCTCTATGGTCTTTCGTGTACTGGCAGAGGATTTGCCAGAACATTCTGGCGATGTTCCGGACCATTACAAAGACCAGGATATTTACTTTAAACCGCTCCTTCTTGATGGCGACTCTATCGAAATCACCATGAGCCAGCATCAAAACGTGGTGGATAACAGTATTGGTGGATTTCAGTCGTTCACCCATCATGCCAAAGCCAAGCAGTCCAAGCCGTTTAAATCACTGATTCGAAGCTGGGATGAGTTCCAGGAATTTCGCCGGTTCCTATTCCGTCGCGGTGGCCGTTATCGTCCATTCTGGTTGCCGCTATATGAGCAACATCTCAACATTTTAAACACCGGCAATATCACCACCAGCTTAAGCACCAATACCAAATACCTGAATGAAGCTGGCCGGAATTACATTGCGGTGAAGCGCAAGGATGGCACCTGGACAGCGCATGAAATCACTGCACGGACGGGTGGTTCATTAACGGTTTCACCGGCAATCAATGCACATCGGAATGACATTCAAACGATTTGCTATATGGGGCTTTATCGCTTTGATGCTGATCAGATGGAGTTTCAATTTTTGGGTGCGGGCATTAGCCAGGTCACGGTGCCAATTCTGGAGTTAGAAAGCTAATGGATATTCGTGTAGAGCTTTACCAGTTCAAGCATGGGGATAAGGCTTGGTATTTCACCAACCATCGTAAAGATGTCGTCCATAACGACATCACATATAAATCAGTGCGTGGTTTAGACCGGGAATCGATTGAAGATGCGGACATTGACAAGTGCGAGATTGAAGTCACTTTCCCTCAAGGCAGCTTTAAGAACGAAGCTGGTGACAACTTCACCGGTATCTTCTTAAACAAGATTTACTTTGAATCGGTGTATTTGACCATCCTTGAACTTGAGCAGAATGAAACGCTGGTCTTGTTTATGGGGCGCGTGACTCAGCCGAAATTTAATGATTCAGAAGATACAATGACGCTGGTGTGTTCTACCGGTGAATCATATTTAAACCGGACCATTCTGACACGGAAATTTCAAAAGACTTGTCCAAATTCCATTTATGACCGTTGGTGTGGATTGAAATTTGAAGACTGGGCATTCGATGTCACGGTGACAGCAATCAATGGTTTGACAATCACATTCACGGTAAATCCAACCCAGGTGAAAGATGCAGAAGGCAATCTGGTCTTTGAGCAGATTCCTGTCCTGGACGAGTTAGGGCAACCGGTTCTGGATGTAAATGGACAGCCAACTTATACAGATGGTGATCCGGTGATGGAAACCAAAACCTATGCCGCAGGTTATCTCAACCGCGGCCTGTTTAAAAAGATCGGTGTCTATACATTTATTGTTGGAAATACATCCAACTCAGTCACTCTGTACCGAGAACATGTCGGATTAAAAGTTGGCGATGTGATTCAACTTGCACCCGGGTGTGACCAGTCACATAAAATGTGCCATGAGAAATTTAACAACGCTGCACGATATGGCGGGCATCCATATATGCCGAGTGAAAATCCGGTGATGACACAATTGATTAAGTGAGGTGATACATGCTCATTCCAGTTTGGGCGATCTATGCAATGTGGGCTGTGGTAATTGCGACCGCAGTCTATACCTATGTGCAAATGCGAAAAATGCAGAAGAAAAACCGCCAGTCTGCCAATCAACTGGACGGAACGATTGCTGACGAAGGAACCTCATTTTCTGATATTGTAGGCAGTCCGCATATGTACGGAAACATTACCCACCTTTGGGGACAAACCACCACGCCAATTAAATCGAAGGGTGGTAAATGAAAATTTATATGTCTGATATTCGAAAAGCAAAAATGTGTGCTCGCGGATCGCGAGCATTTTTTTTGTCTCAAGGTTGGGATTGGCAGGATTTTTTAGCAAACGGCATCGACTTGGAAATCGTCGAAAAATCTAATGATGCAATGGTACAGCAAGTTATTAACATGCTGCGCTGTGACTTTATTTTGAACTTAATAGTGTGCGCGGTTGAGGCTGTCGCACATGCTGACAGTGAAATTGAAGCACTTGTTTTTATTGACTGTGTGATGGTGTTGAAAAAATGGATTAGGGGTGAGTAATGGGCGGAAGCAGTAAACAAGTAATTGGGTATCAGTATTTCACAAATCTCCTTTTGTTCATTGGTAATCCGATTGAAAAAATGCTCGGCATTAACTTCGATAAGCGCGGATGGCTATCTCCTTTTGTTGATGAAAACGGCAATGCTTTAGCACAAGGTGTTATCAATTCACCGAGTTTGTTTGGTGAAAATGAAGGTGGTGTTACTGGCGTAGTCCATGTGCAATATGGCACAGAAAATCAAGAAGTTTTGCCATTTTATAAAGACTATATGGAGTCAAAAGAGCTTCAGGCATCTGCATATCCTTATCAATCCTATTTGGCTTTTACAGGGCTTGGTTCTGTAAATACTGGAAATGGTTTTATAGATGGTGCTTTTAGCGCATTAGCAGGCTACATGAATGATGCTTTTTACGTCGGCAACTCAGGCTACATGAAAGAAATGCTGCTTTGGCCGAAGCGCATCCATGTAAGAAATGATGGTCGTGAGCAGTGGTATGATGCGAAAGCTGAAATTGGCGATAACATGCCATACTCAAGCGTTGCAAATAACTTCATACGTGATGGCATTACTTTTCAGGTTTCAAGCAAACGCGATATACCTGCAGGTATTGAGTTGCAAGCATATACCGATTGTATTGGTGGTGTTGTTGGAACTTACGACCCTGTTGTCTACACCAGACAAGCCGCAGCTGGATCAGGCTCACTCATCACTGATGATCTAAAGATAAAATACGGTGTGTATGATTTATTAAAAGATTTAGATATTAGGGGGAGTGGATATACTGGATCATCTGACGGTGGAATTACTTTAGAGCATGCTCATGCCTGGTACCCAAACTGGGACGCTGTTAAAACCAGAACAATGAAAAATTCAGTCATTGTTAATTCAGTTGGTTTTGGAACGATTTATCTTATTACGCTTAAATCAAGAACAAAACATAGAGATTTTAAAATTTTTTTCGGGTCTGAATCTAGTTATGTGATTACTAATAGGCTCGAAGATTTAAATGATGGGTATGTTGTAGGCAGGAATTTGGCAATCTTTTTAGATGCTGGGGACACTGCATTTATAGAATTTAGCACTGAAAATGATTTAGATTCAGGCACATATCTATTAATAAAATCAGCCATACAATGCATTGTTACTGATTATGAGCTAAGCCCAAGCCCAGCAAGACAATTATTCACCGGTCCAGATATAAACCCAATCCATAAAATTAGAGAAATTCTTACAGATGACACTGCAATGAATAAGCCGGAATCATCTGTAAATGAAGAAAATTTCATTAAAGCTGCTGATCGAGCGTATGCAGAGCGACTTGGTATTTCATGGTCTATCACTGAAAAATCATGCATCGATGCAATTAATGAGCTTTGTTATCACATTGAAGCTGGCATTCGTGTAAATCGTCAAACTGGTTTGTATGAAATGGTCTTGTTCCGTGACGACTGGTTTGAAGAAGATGAAATTCACACGATTTCTGAAAGCAAAATCAAAAAAGGCAGCATGCAGTATGAAATCACTAATGCCGATGAGGTAGTGAACAAGCTAAATGTGAACTACTACGACCGGGAAAATATTAAGAACTCATCTTTTTCTCTTTCTGAAAGTGGCTTAATTCAAACATTAGGTCGTGAAAATGCAGAAACTGTAGATTTCCCTTATTTCATGAACATGCGAAATGCTGAAATCGTAGCGAACTGGAAACTTAAAATACTTTCAACCGGCGTTTTAAAGGGTTCATTTACAACAGGATGGCGTGAGGCTCGTAAGTGGAATCGCTATGACTTGATCCGGTTGCCGTGGTCTAGGCGCTGGGCTGAACCTATTTTTGTCCGCATCATGAACATCAAACTTGGTGGCCCAACTTCAAATGAAGTTTCGATTGAATGGGTTGAGGTTGTTCCATCCACCGGAATGATGAACACAACTATTGTTGCTGACGATCCAGTTGATACGCAACCTGAAGCACCAAAACCATGTAATGCCAAAGTTTTTGAGTTGCCGTACTTTGAAGCAGTCCAAGCTTTGGGTGAGCGTGAAGTGGGTATCGAGCTTGCCGATAACCCGGAGGTTGGCTATTTATGTGCTATTGCTGAAAAACCTCAAAACAACTCCCTAAATGCTGCTTTATATGCTGATAGTGGAAATGGTTTTGAAAGAGTTGCTGCGGTGAATTACTGTGAAACAGCTTATCTGGACCAAGCTATTGATCGTATAAGCAGTTCATTTGTAGTTAAAAATGTTGGAAATATCGCATCCGTTCGAGTTGGCAGTCAGATTTTTATCAATGATGAAATCATGGTTTATCAATCTTATGATACTGAAACCAAAGTTTTAACTGTGAAGCGTGGAGCATTTGGGATACCGCAAATTCACGCTGCCAATTCAATTCTATATTTTGCTGATGACTTTATCGCGGTTGATCAAACACTTTATGTTAAGGGTGAGATCATTGATGCAAAAGTACTGACCACTACCCCAAGCGGTATTTTGGCTTTAGGTGATGCTGTAAATCATGAGGTAGAGTTTAATGCATGGGCTATCCGGCCTTACCCTCCTGCAAATGTAAAGATTAATGGTGAGTATTGGCCTACTGAAATTGAAACTGACTTAATTATCACATGGGTTGATCGCAACCGTGCGCAACAAACTGGTGGCGAGATTATCGGGTGGTATGAAGGCGGGGTGACAATCGAACCAGGTGTGACATATCAATTAATTTTGATTGAGCGTGATGAAAATACAGTTGAATTGCGCACACAAAACCTAAGTCTTGGCACTATGAATACATACACTTTTGCAACTTCAGCAATGAATGCAAATACACGTACGATTGAAATCACGCTGAAATCTTTGCGTGACGGATATGAGTGCTATCAATCATTTACACATACAGTTGAATTGTCGCAATTCTTCTCAGCACCATATGACTTGACAGTTGAGTTTAAAAATGACTAATAGACTCGAATTGAATTGGAAATTAGACGGTTTTGTTGATGAGCAGCGTTATTACTGCTCTGAAACACAGATTAATCTTGAAAATTTGCCATCACCAAAAGCCGTTTTAGCGGGTGATGTGCGAACGTACGTAGATACCGAAATCGAAATAGGCAAGACGTATTATGTACTTGTTGGCTCTGTAAAAAATGGTGTTGAAAAGTTGAGTGATGAAGTAACAGTCACAACAGAAAATTATGTTGTTGATATGCGTGTTGTTAATGGGGCGTGGGTTAATACAGGAGTAGTACCAATAACCATGAGTTGGGTTGGGTCGCCAACATATGATGGTGATGTAATGGTCTTAAACGATACACAATATCTTAGTGTTCCAAGTAATGAAGTTTTCAACCTTGGTACAGGTAATTTTGAGTTTTCTTTCGAGATAAATTCCAGCTTGTTGTCAATTTATCGCGTATTAGTGAGTGGAATATCTTACTCATCTGGCTATGTAAGTATTGGCACAAACTATAACAACATTTATTTTCAAGATACATCGGGATCATTCGGTTCTAATCTGGTCGCATCTAACGCAATGGTTGTTGATACGTGGTATGCAGTTAAATTGAAAAGAACGAGTAGCACACTCATTGAGTTTATTATTAATGATGTAGTGGTTGCATCAAAAACAATCCCATCTGGAACAATAATTAACTTTAATCCAAACAACGCGGGCACTCGATTCTTCAACTGCACTTGGGATCCAGATGGGACGAGGTTCATTGGTAAAGTGCGCAGAATATCGTTGAAGCGATAGCACCCAAGTGGGTGCTTTTTTTATGAGGGTATTTCATGAAAATACTGCAAATCATGATCGCTTTCGATCAATTAATTAACACGATTCTAGGCGGCATGG
>JAEAMF010001454.1_pt1 | contig 16872 bp, 10 predicted proteins | sample 8958721 | NCBI WGS metagenome assembly JAEAMF01 (sample SAMN16933255, study PRJNA681124) | bioreactor sludge metagenome | isolation source: anaerobic bioreactor treating anionic surfactant - SDBS | place: India: Bengaluru | collected 2019-02-28
CCCTCCGCCAACCACAACGGTGGCCAGCTGGCCTTTGGTCCCGCAGATGGCTACCTGTACATCGGGATGGGCGATGGCGGCTCGGCCGGGGATCCGCAGAACCGCGCTCAGAACCCCGCCGAGTTGCTGGGGAAGATTCTACGCATTGATGTCGAGTCAGGTTTCCGCCCGTACGTCGTGCCCGTGACCAACCCCTACACCCGGACCGTGGGCTATCGCGGGGAGATCTGGGCCCTTGGACTGCGCAACCCGTGGCGCTTTTCCTTCGACCGGCAGACGGCGGACCTCTACATCGGCGATGTGGGCCAGGGTGCCTGGGAAGAGATCGATTTTCAGGCCGCCGCCAGCCCCGGCGGCGAGAACTATGGCTGGCGCATCATGGAAGGCAGCCATTGCTACAATAGCGCCACCTGCGACCAGACCGGCCTGGTGCTGCCCGTCGCCGAATACAACCATTCGTTGGGCTGTTCGGTTACCGGGGGCATGGTCTACCGGGGACAGGACTATCCACGAATGCAGGGTGTCTACTTCTACGGGGACTATTGCACGGGGACGGTCTGGGGCCTGCGGCGTGCCGGGACGGCGTGGCAGAGCAACGTGCTTCTGACCACGGCGTTCAGCATCAGCACCTTCGGCGAGGACGAGTCCGGCAACGTGTATCTGGCCGATTACGGCGGCGATATCTACCTGCTTGGCGATGTGCTGGCCACCACTCCGACCCCTACTCCAACCGCACTCCTGACGCCGGCCCCAACGCGCACACCACTCCCATCGCCCCTGCCAGGCCGGGGCATCTACCTGCCCATCATACTCAAGGCGTGGCGCGGGTAGCCCAGGGTTTGGACTGGGACTGCGCACTGCGATTTCGCGACCGGGGATGACAGCTTGCGCCCCGTTGCGAGCCTGCAATTCCCCCCAACGTAAATGTAGGGGCACGATATGTCGTGCCCCTACATTATGATGGTTTAGCCCCGTTATCTTGCCCGTTTGCGCGTGTACACGTCAAAGATCACGGCCAGAGCCAGCACGGCGGCGCGCACCAGATACTGCATCGAGATGTCGATGCCCATCAAGTTCATGCCGTTGACCAGCGCGGCCATCACGAACGCGCCGATGATCGACCCGGTAATCTTGCCGACGCCGCCGGCCGCCGATACGCCGCCGACATAGGCCGCGGCGATGGCATCCATCTCAAAGAGCTGTCCGGCCGTCGTCGAGGCCGAGCGCAGGCGCGAGGCGAACAGGATGCCCGAGAGGCCGGTGAGCAGGCCCATGGAGGCGAATACGAGGTTGGTCAGCCGCTTGACGTTAATGCCCGACAGCTCCGCGGCCTCCGGGTTGCCACCAATGGCGTAGATGTGGCGGCCCAGGACCGTCTGCGTGGTGATAAAGGTGTAAACGGCGACCACCGCCATCACGACCACAAAAGTCCACGAGAGGCCCTGGTATCCGGCCAGTACCCAGGTCATGGCACCGATGACCAGCGACACGAACACCAGTTGCAGGATAAACATGTCCATGGGCACGACTTCAAAGTTGTAGGCCTGCTTCTTCTTGCGGTCGTTGATCTGGCTGTAGATGAAGGCAATGATCGCCAGCAGGCCCAGCACCAGCGTCAACTTGTGCATCCCCGGCAAAAAGTTCCCCATCTTGAGAATGTCGGGGACAAAGCCGTTGCTGATGGCATTGAAGGTATTGTCGGCAATGATGATCGTGCCGGTCCCCGCGGTCACGAGCTGCAGGGCGCCGCGGTAGCCCAGCCAGCCGGCCAGCGTGGCGACGAAAGAGGGGATGCCCATCCGCGTGACGAGAAAGCCGGAGAGCAGTCCCGCCAGGACTCCGAGGACCAGGACCAGCCCGATTACCGGCCAGACCGACCATTTCCAGAAGGCCAGCGCAATCGCCGCCACCGCGCCGAGAAAGCCGGCGCAAAAGCCCACTGACAGATCAATATGACGGATCACGATGACCAGGGTCATGCCGACCGCCAGGACCGCGATGTAGCCGGTCTGGTTGATCAGGTTACTGATATTGCGTGCGGAAATGAAAACGCCTTTGGTCGTGAAGGTAAAGACCACCATGATGACGGCCAGAGCGATGTACATGCCGTATTCACGGATGTTCTGCTGCAATTGCTTCTGTACGTTCTTGAAAAAGGACATGGTGTGCCTCCTCAGCTCGTCGCCAGTTGCATGATCTTTTCCTGCGTCGCCTCGGCGATGGGCAGTTCGCCGGTGATGCGGCCCGCGGAAACCACATAGACCCGGTCAGCCATGCCCAGGATTTCGGGCAATTCGGATGAGATCATGATGATGCTCATCCCTTGCTGCACCAGGCGGTTCATGATGGTATAGATTTCGTACTTGGCGCCCACGTCAATGCCGCGGGTGGGCTCGTCCAGGATGAGCAGCTCGGGCTTGACGAATAGCCACTTGGCCACGGAAACCTTCTGCTGGTTGCCGCCGCTCAGGTTGCCCACCTTCTGCTGGATGCTTGGCGTCTTGATGTTCAGCGAATCCTTGTACTCGTTCGCGACCTTGATCTCGGCATTGGCGTCAATCACGCTGCGATGGGCGACCTCCTCCAGATTGGCCAGGGTGATGTTTTCCTTAACATCCTGGATGAGAATCAGGCCGTCGCCCTTGCGGTCTTCGGTCACATAGGCCATGCCGGAGTCAATGGCTGCTTCGGGATGGCCGAACGTCTTTTTCTCGCCCTTGAGCGTCATCTCCCCGCTGACCCGGTAGCCGTCCGGGTTCCCGAACAGGCTCAGCGCCAGCTCGGTGCGGCCGGAGCCCATCAGTCCGGCAAAGCCGACGATCTCGCCTTTCTTGACGTTAAAACTGACATCCTTGAGGATCTGCCGCCCTAGCACGGGGTTGTAGACGCTCCAGTTCTTGACATCCAGCACCACCTCGTCCGATGGCTTGTGCTCTCTCGGGGGGTAGACATTGTCAATGGAACGCCCTACCATGTTGCGGATGAGCACGGGCTCGGTCACCTCACCCTGGCGCGCATCCAGGGTGGTGATGGTCTGGCCATCGCGCAATACGGTCACCGAATCGGCGATGCGGATCACTTCGCGCAGCTTGTGCGAGATCAACACCAGGGTAACGCCATGGCTCTTTAGCTCGCGCAGCAGGCTGAACAGGTTCTCGCAGTCATCCTCGTTCAAGGCGGAGGTGGGCTCGTCCAGGATGAGCAGCTTGACATCCTTGCTCAACGCCTTGGCGATCTCCACCAGCTGCTGCTTGCCGGTGCCCAGATCTCTGACCTTGGTCGCCGGGTTGGCATCGAGACGCACCTTTTGCATCATTTCGGTCGCCCGGCGGATGGTCTCGTTCCAGTCCACGCGCATGCCATTGCGGATCTCGTGGCCGACGAATATGTTCTCGTAGATGGGCAGCTCAGGGATCAGCGCCAGTTCCTGATAGATGATACCGATGCCGGCCCTTTCGCTGTCGGCAATGCCGGCGAATTTGCATACCTGGCCGTCGAAGACGATGTCCCCCTCATAGCTGCCATAGGGATAGACGCCGCTCAATACTTTCATCAGCGTGGATTTCCCGGCGCCGTTTTCGCCGACCAGACAGTGGATTTCACCCTTGGCGACGCTAAAGGTGACGTTGTTGAGGGCCTTGACGCCTGGGAAGACCTTGGTGATATTCTTCATCTCTAGTATGGGAGTTTCCATAGCACCTCCGTTTCCCGATGCTTACCGAACGTATGCGGCAAAGCGCAGGGACAGGGATGGCCTGCGCCATCCCTATCCCTGCGTGGAGCTACTGCTGTGTTATTGTAGGCCGGTAAAGTCGGTGGCTACATAGTAGCCGGAGTCGATCAGCGCGGCCTTGACATTGGCCTTGTCGACGCTGACGACCACGGACGGCTTGGCCGGGATCTCGGCCTTGCCGTTGTTGTAGGTCGTGGTCTTGGGCGGCTCGGAGCCCTNCGTCCTGGAAGCGGGTCTGGTCCTGGAGCCAGCGCGGCTCGTCCTTGGTGGGCAGTACAATGCCCACGGCGAGCTTGGCTTGCGGAACAGGGGTCGGGGTGGCCGCAGGCGCCTGCCTGCAAGCTGAAAGAATGGTGGCCACCACGAGCAGAATGCTGAGCACAGCAAACAGCGGACTCTTCCTAAACATTCTAATCTCCTTCATTGGGCTAAGATGACTCTTCACAGGAGTCTCTTTGACGCAACTTCGGGTCTCTAGGTTCTGCGATCACCTCCTCGTAATCCATGGTTACAGGTTGTATAAACAACTGCGACATTGGATCCGCCATTGAACGAGAAGCAGCCGGGCCGCAGGCAGACCTGTTAACTTGATATGGTAACACAAGTATATATGATTGTCAAAATGAGTACTGCCGGCACCTCGGCCGTTCGCTTGACCGGGTGTGCGTTGTGTGATAGTATGGTATCAGCCTGCCAGATCACGGCCAGCTCGAACGCTCTGCCGCATCGCTGCTACCACCTCTCCTCTGGCAGAGCCTTCGCTGGCTGGCCACAGCCCACCCCTCTCCTTGTTCTGGCGTAAGGGCAACCGCCAGCAGGCTTCTCTTTGCGCATCCGTGGGTCTGAGACTCGGAGCAGGCATCTCTTCGCCTGCGGCACAGGGCACGACCGTGTGGAACATCACGCCGCGAGACGAAAGGAGGATGGCAGGGCCCGCAAACATCCACCGCCACTGCTCTTCTGTTGGAGAGATCATAGCGACCTCCCATCAAGATTCACCACTTCCTGGAGGCTAAGTCCGCAAATCCTGAATCGAACAAGGAGGTCAGAAATGCAACGGCAGCGGGTTCTTGTGGTTGTTTTGGCACTGGCTGTTCTGTGGATGCTTAGTGTGCAGATGACTCACGCCGCTGAGCCTCCGGCTCAGGCGAATGTTTCCGTCGGCTACGCAACGCCCCTGGGCACGGCCTTTACCTACCAGGGTCAGCTCCAGCAGGGCGGTAACCCGGTCAATGGCACTTGCGACCTGCGTTTCGGGCTCTGGGATGCCCTCAGCGGTGGCCTGGCGGTGGGCAGTCTGCTGGAAAGGCCCGCCGTTAACGTGACTAATGGCCTGCTCAGCGTCGCCGACCTGGACTTTGGGGCCGCCTTCGCTGGTGACGCCCGGTGGCTGGAGGTCGCCGTGCGCTGCCCGGCGGGGAGCGGCAGTTACACCACCCTTGCTCCGCGCCAGGCACTCACGCCTGCACCCTATGCTATCTATGCCAGGAACGTGCCCCTTGCGGGCAGTGGCTCGGCCACCACGGCAGCCCGCAGCGATCACAACCACTGGGGTCAGAGCTGGACGAGCAGTAGCAGCAGTGCCGGCCTGTCCGTGACCAATTCCGGTGCTGGCAGCGCGTTGAGCGGTGCCAGCGACAGCGGCTGTGGGGTCACCGGTGACAGCACCGCCTCTTACGGTGTCTACGGCACCGGTGGAGCCGTCGGTGTTCACGGGGAAGGGCCTACCGGCGTTGAAGGCAAGGGCACGGGCGCCGGTACCGGTGGTCACTTCTTGAGTGCCGGCGGCAAGGCCATCCAGGCGGATGGGGATGTGCAGGTCACCGGAAACCTGACCGTCACTGGCCAGATCTCGGGCTTCCCGCGCCCCAGTTTTGACAGCGGTTGGGTGCAGGTCGCCCAGGGCACGTCGGTGACCATCACGCACAGTCTGGGTGGCGATCCCGAGGACTATGTGGTGGATATGACCTTCCGTGACAACTATTTCGGATCGGGTATCCACCAGATCACGTACGGCGGCGACGTGCGCCCGGATGAGGGCGGCAAGGGAGTGTGGTGGGAGGCATTGAACGCCACCACCATCAAGGCCGCCCGTGCGGTGAACGATGCACGCTGCCAGGAAGTGCGCATCCGCATCTGGGTCTACCAGTAGGGTGGCGATATGGACACGAGAAAAGCTTCGATCGCACTGCTGGCTCTGCTGTGCGGCCTCGTTCTTGCCAACGCCGTCCTGGCCCAGGATGGCTATGACCTCTCCTGGTGGACGGTGGATGGGGGAGGGACCGCCAGCAGCGCTGAGGGCTACACCCTGACCGGCGCCATCGGCCAACCCGACGCCGATTTGCTCGTCGGCGGTGGCTACACCCTGTCGGGCGGCTTCTGGGCTGGCTTGCTGGCACGCTATGAGAGCTACCTGCCGCTGATCATGCGTTACCTGAGGTAAGCTCCCGTCATCAGCCAAAGCTACTTTGGCCACAGGCAGGGCGCCTGGCTCGCGTATGCCTGGCGCTCTGCCTGTTCGGCCCCCTGTGCATCACATCGGTTTCATAATCAGCGGCAGAAAGATCTGAGGCACGAGCGAGACTGACTCTCCAGGCCGATAGTACAGCCCTCCTCTGTCTAGCACGGCCACGTTCCCCGCGCCGTCAACCACTTGTACGAAGAACTCTGTCCCGGCGTCGGCAGAGAAGTCGCCGGTCCAGGAGCTCTCGCTGTGGTTGAGCGCAGCGCTGTTCCATTCCCCATCCCCATGAGTGTAGGCCACGATTGCAGTGTGGATTCCTGAGATGTCCTCTGCTCGCACGTTGACCGTGGCAGTCGCCTCAAGGAGCTCGCTCGACATACTCAGGATGCGCGGAGGCACCCAGTCCTCTGAGTCCGGGTGGTAATAGACATCAAGGCTCAGCCGATCGTAGAGTCGCTCTGTCTGGCTGGACGCGCGGAATTGCCCAAGCACCGCCACCAGCCTGTCGCCTCGTTCCAGGTGGTTGAACTGGAGCACGATGGGGTGCCATCCAGGTGCGTCAAAGGGCGGCTCGTCACGAGGGCCCGACTCGGTCAGGGGGTGGTCCACGAGCGGGTCAACGGGGGTCAAGTCGCTGTAAACGCCTGCGGCGAAGACCACGCCATGAGCCTTCGTTCGCGGGAGTGACAGGTCGGCAACGTACTTGGGCTGCACTGGCTCGCCATCGCCGCCGTGCACCTCGCCGCCCAGGCTGTGGTACACCCCGTCCGGGGTGCTCTCCTCAGTGAAGGGCGGGAAGCGGTAAGAGATGTGGTTCACAGTGAGTCCGTTGCTCAGCGTGGCAGTACGCTCCTCTTTGCGGGGCTCGGTTCCGCTGCTCTGGCTTTGAGCGCTCACAGCGATCCCCGTGACAGCCGGTGTCCAGTAGCGAAACATGGGTAAGCCGTAGAACACAAACTCGATCATGGATTTCTCGGACACGTCGGCGAACCGGTGCAGGTTGAGATAGAATTCCTGCTTGGCGGCGACCAGCACCTGTCCGATCGTAGCTGACCGGCCGTACACCAGTCGCTTGGTCAGGTTAAGCATCAACAGCTCTGAGTGGGCGATCACGGATGATCCACGACCATAGCCAGTGTTGCCGGCGTAGTTGGCGTGCCGTTGCATAAGCGCCTGCGCAAGGTCGAGCGGCCAGCTTGGGTTGTCTGGAGGGACGTTCAGACCGGCGGTACAACCGATGCTGTAAAAGAGCGCTCCGGTATGATCGGCAGTGGCAGTGACCACGTGACTGGCGAACAAATCGGACATGCCTGGGCCGCGCATGAGAAAGTGAAAGGCGTGAACGTTCACAGAGACGAATTCGTGGCGCGTGTTCAACATCCTGGTCATAAAGTCACTCAAGCGCCAGTTCTCGCCGATGAGATTGCAGTCCGTGGCAATACCATCGAGGCGCAGCGCCTTGCACATGGCCCCTGCCGAATCCTTGAGAAAGTCGTAGCCGATCACGATAGCATCGGTGACTGTGACGCTCCCCGAGTTCATAAACGCATCGATCTGACCGATGATCTCCTCGGGCGTTTCGATGAGCCTTCCAGTGCCCAGGTCCGGGATGTACAGTTCGGTACCATGCCAAAGCCCGCTACTTGGCACCGTAGGCACCTTGTCGCCATAATAGTCATCTGTCAGGGTCATAGAAATGCAGACGGCCGCTCCCGTGACGCCGTTGCACGACAGGAATGGTCCCCATTTGAACGCGTATTCACCCTCCCCGTAGCCGCGGATGTCCACGCGGCGGAAGGGGATCACGCGGTCATCGCCGACGATAACCAGATACTCGAGGCCCGGATGGGCGGCCCAGTCTGCCAGCACCACGTCCTTGATCGCCGCGCTCACCGCGTTGGCCTTGTCCATGCTCGTGGGGTCGGAATCCCAGGCAGCATAGGAGGTGCTGACATCGGCATCACTCTCTACCTCACGCACGATTCCCTTTACATCTGGGTGCTCCCGCAGGGTGTTGACTTTGGTTATCAACAGAGACGCCTGGGCGCTTGAGTGTATCTCCGCCAGTTTTCGCTGGTTCACAAGGATCAGGGTGCGCACATCGGGCTCAACAGCCTGCACTTTCAGTGTGGCTGTCACCGCTGGTGACCACAGACCTTCGTCGTCCTGGACCTGCAAAACGATGGCATGGGTGCCGACCGAGAGCTCGTTGGCCGGAACTGTAAAGTCCTCCTTGGCCTCCAGCGGGCCGTCCAGGCTAGAGACCCAGGTATAAGCGGCGATATAGTCTCCGCCCTCATCGAAATCTTGGCCCGAGCCCCTGAAGTAGATGGTATCCCTGCCCTGCAGGGCTGGGTCTGGGTAAGAAGCATACCAGATGTCGTCGATCTGGGCACGAGGGAAGGCTGCCTGCGAGGGCTGCCTAGCGGCATATATGCCGCGACCGGTTGGGCGACGGTCCTCCCACACCGCATACACATTGCCCTGCGAGTCCACCGCGCAGTCTGCGTACAGGTGATATACGTCGAAGGCGTCATCGTTGACCTTCGAGTTAACATTCCAGGTAACGCCGCCATCAACGGACTCGGATGAGTAGATGTCGCGCCGGGGGTCGTGGCGTCCGTCCTCCCACACGGCATAGAGCCGGCCTTCGGCATCCACTCCGATGCTGGGGTAGTCCTGGAAGGTCCCGCCGCCGCTATCGTCAACCAGGTGGTTGGTGCCCCAGGAGACGCCTCCATCGACAGAGCGGGCGAAGTAGATGTCGCTAAAGGCGGATCCCTCATTGCGCCCATCAGCCCAGACGGCATAGACGAGGCCAGAACCCCAGGCGGTGATGGCCGGGTGGTCTTGATAGAATGCACCAGTGTCGTCATTCACTCTGAACCCCGTGCTCCACGATGCCCCGTCCGCGGACCAGGCAGCGTAGATGTCCCCATCGGCGTTTCGCTCGTCTCTCCAGACGACGTAGACTCGGCCTGAGACGTCTATGGCGATTGCAGGATTGGTTTGCGCGGCTGTGCCGGTGTCGTTGTCCACCCGTCGGTTGCTGCCCCAGGAGAGGCCGCTATCGATGGAGCGGGCGCAGTAGATGTCATCATTGCCGTTGCGCCGGTCCGACCACACAAGATAGACGTTGCTCGAGCTATCAACGGCGATGGCAGGCGCGTTCTGCAGAGCTATGCCGGCGTCGTCATTGATGCGGTGGTGGTCGGTCCAAGAGGCGCCACCGTCGATAGAGCGAGCATAATAGATGTCGCGGTGGTTGGGAGTGGGCCCTTCCCGCTGATCGGCCCAGGTGACATGGATGATACCCGCGTCGTCCACAGCGATATCGGCGAGCGTCTGGCCCGACTGGAGCTCATCAATTTGCGCGTTGGTGCTCCAGGAGGCTCCCTGGTCGGAGGAGCGGGCAAAGTAGATGTGTTGGACCATCGTGCGCGAGTCGTTCCAGACGGCGTACACGTGGCCTTCCGTGCCGACGGCGACCGCGGGCATCGCTGCGCTCGGGATTGGCCCATCTGTGACCCTGACATTAGAGCTCCACGGCGCATCCAGCACAGATGCATCGCCGAAAGAGGCATCGCTGATTTGCAGGTCTGTAGCCTCCTGCGGCCCGGCCTGCGCATACATGGCCAACAGGAGCGAGGCCAGTAATCCCAACGCAAGCACACCGTAAACAAGTATTCGGGTTCTCACGTTTGTCCCTCCTCGTGTGCCAGCAGACTCACCACGCTAGGCGTCTGTCCGTCGAGTTTCCGCTGCCAACAAAAGAGCGCCAGACGCAATCGTACCCGCCGCGTCTGGCGCTGAGATCTGCTTCCAGTCTATGAGGATAGGTCGCTCGTTCATCTGGCTTACCTGCGGCCAAGTGCGCTCTCAGGAGGCGAATAGGCTCGGCCTCTGAGAGATCAATGTAGCCACTGGGTGACAGAGTGCCATACTGCGAGTATACCACGGGCGCTCTCAGAAGTCAACGACCTCGGTTTCTGGGGGCACGCGGCATCCGTTGGCGCATAACGCTCAGCAACCGGCCTCAAGCTCAGCTAAGCTGTGCTTCTTGCCGATGAAGCCGCAGGGACAGTCGCCCGATTGACGCCCATGCCATATACGACAGCTTGTGGTATAATTGCACCGGGCGCGGCTGCCCATCGCCAACCATATGGTCCAGTCTGCGCTGGGAGCCAATGCAACAACCCCCACAAGAGGGGGGTACGCAGTACCTAAGTGAGAGGGTGTTTGCCAGGTGTTCAAAAAGGTCCTGATCGCCAACCGAGGTGAGATCGCCGTACGGCTTTTGCGCGCCAGCAGGGAGCTGGGCTTGCGCACCGTGGCCGTGTATTCGGACGCCGACCGCACGGCTCTGCACGTGCGCTATGCCGACGAGGCCTATCCCATCGGTGCTGCGCCGCCCCGCGATAGCTATCTGCGCATCGACCGCATCATCGACGTGGCGAAAAAGGCCCGCGTGGACGCCATTCACCCCGGCTATGGCTTTCTCGCCGAAAATCCCGAGTTCGCCCGCGCCTGCGCGGCAGCCGGTCTGATCTTTATCGGACCCGCGCCCGAAGTCCTTGAGCTGCTGGGCAACAAGGTCGCCGCCCGCCGCGTTATGGCCGGCTCAGGCATCCCGGTGATCGCCGGATCGGGCCAGCAGTCCGGGGAAAAGGACTTGATCGCCGAAGCGCAGCGTATTGGATTTCCGCTGTTGGTCAAGGCCGCGGCCGGCGGTGGTGGAAAAGGCATGCGCGTGGTGCGGTCGGCCGCGGAGCTTCCCGAGGCGCTCTCGGTAGCGAGTCACGAGGCCGAGGCGTCTTTTGGCGATGGCACGGTGTTCCTGGAGCGTCTGGTGGAGGGGGTGCGCCACATCGAGTTTCAGATCCTGGCGGACAAGCATGGCCATGTCATCCACCTCGGCGAGCGCGAGTGCTCCATCCAGCGGCGCTTTCAGAAGCTGATGGAAGAATCGCCATCGCCCGCTCTGGACAAAGAGCTGCGTGAGCAGATGGGGCAGGCGGCCGTGGCGGTCGCGCGCGCTGCCGGGTATACCAATGCCGGCACGGTCGAGTTCCTGCTGGACCGGGAGGGCAAATTCTACTTCCTCGAGGTGAATCCCCGGCTGCAGGTCGAACATCCGGTCACCGAGATGGTAACCGGCATTGACATCGTCAAGGAGCAGCTACGCATCGCCTCTGGCCGCAAATTGCGCTACCGCCAGGAGGACATCCGGCGGCAGAACTGGGCTCTGGAGTGCCGTATCGTGGCTGAAGACCCCGATGACGGCTTCCTCCCGTCCATCGGCCGCATCGACCGTCTGTTTGAGCCCTCGGGCCCCGGCGTGCGCGTGGATAGCGGCATCTATGAGGGCTGCGAGGTGTCTCCCTACTACGATTCCCTGATCAGCAAACTGATCACCTGGGGCGAGACCAGACCCGAAGCGCTGTTGCGCATGCAGCGTGCCCTGCAGGAGTACCGCATTGTGGGCATCAAGACCACCATTCCCTTCTACCAGCGTATTCTCAACAGCGTGCGCTTTATGATCGGGCACCTGGATACGGCTTTTCTGGAGCAGACCAGCCCACCGGTTGAGGAAAGCCAGGCTGGCCATCTGGAGGCGGCGGCCATCGCCGCAGCGTACCTGTTCCATCGCCGCCGCCCGAGCATAAGCAGATCACCCGCCCCCGACACCGGCATGAGTGATTGGCGGCGGTCGGCACGCTGGAGCGATGCCCTATGAAATACGTGGCCAGCACCGAGCTCCAGGAGTTTACGATCGAGTTTGTGGATGGCACCAAAGGCGTGGTCATCGACGGTGAGCTCCATCACCTGGATATGCAGCCTATTCCCATGGAGGCAGGGCATACTGGCAGCCCCGCAAGAGGGGGTAGTAACCCCGCAAGAGGGGGTAGTAACCCCGCAAGAGGGGGTAGTAACAGGGGGTAGTAACCCCGCAAGAGGGGGTAGTAACCCCGCAAGAGGGGGTAGTAACAGTAGCGGCAATCATGCGCTCTTCTCCTTGCTGGTGGACAGCCACTCCTATGAGGTTCTGGTCGAGCAACAAGGCGAGGAGTTTCGCGTCCTGGTGGCAGGCAAGCTGCACACCGTACGGGTCGAGGACATCGAGCATCACCGCCTGTCCGAGCTGGTTGGGCCCCGGACGGAGCCCAGGGTGGAGACGGCCATCACCGCACCCATGCCTGGCCTGGTTGTCTCCGTTCCGGTTCGGGTGGGTCAGACCGTCGCCACCGGGGAGGTCCTGGTCGTGCTCGAGTCCATGAAGATGGAGAACGAAGTGCGTGCACAGCAGGACGTAGTGATTCAAGCTGTCCACGTGGCGGCGGGGGATTTTGTTACGGGCCATCAGGTCCTGTTGCGGGTCAAGTAGGAGAATAGCACTCCCAGGAGAGCAGAATGCAGCGACACAGCACGGTCACTATGGAGTTCCACGTCTCGCGCACGGCGCGTGACACCTACGGGTTTGACGAGTCCCTGTTCGCCTTGAACGGCAACGTCATCGTGGCCAACTTTTACGCGGCGCGGGTGTTTGCTCAAAAGATGAATGACAAGCGCGACCTGACCCGCTTCCCCGAGACAGCCGTCAAGGCCGGTCAGATTAATGCCATGGGGTTGATCGACGAAATCCTGCACTCGGTCATCGCCCTGTATCGCCAGCAAAGAAACCCCCAGGTGTTGGGACAGGCGCTGCAATGGCTGGAGCAGAAGGTGGGCCGCCAGGCATTGGATGAAACCCTGCGCCGCTTCACCGACGAGTTCCCGCCGCTGGCCGTCTACCGCCGTGAGGTGTCGCTGGATGACTATCTGCGGGGTGCGACGGATGGCGTGTCTCACCGCGAGCTGGTGCTGGAAGAGCTGCTGATGCTCTGGCTGGCCAACGCCAACCCGGCTTTCTCACCCTTCCTGGAGCTGTTCGACGATAGCCGCCTGGAGACAGAGACCGCTTACCGGCAGATCATCGCCGGTCTGGACCAGTTCTTCCACACGCAGCCCGGTTTTGGCCCGGGCGACCCGGCCCAGGGTGGCACCGGGGGCCAGCAACACCTGCTGGCGATGCTGCGCGAGCCCGCGCTCAGGTCGCCTCATTCGCTCGTCGGCCAGCTAGAGTACCTCCGTGAGAGGTGGAGCGTTCTGCTGGGGCGCTACTTCTACCGTCTCCTTGGCGGCCTGGATCTGGTGCACGAAGAGGAAAAGATGCGCTTCTGGGGTCAGGGTCCCGCGCCCGCCCAGCCCATCGAGTTTGCCGGAGCGGAGGTCGAGCCCGAACGCTACAGTGCCGACCGCGCCTGGATGCCGCGCGTGGTGCTGCTGGCCAAGAGCACGTACGTCTGGCTGGATCAGCTCTCGAAAAAGTATCACCGGCCCATCACCTACCTGGATCAGGTTCCCGATGAAGAGCTGGACACCATGAAGCGCTGGGGCTTTACTGCATTGTGGCTGATCGGCGTGTGGGAGCGCAGCAAAGCCTCGCAGCGCATCAAGCAACTGTGCGGCAACCCCGAAGCTGCTGCTTCGGCCTACGCGGTATTTGACTATGTCGTCGCCGATGAGCTCGGTGGCGAGGAGGCCTTTGACAATCTTCGTGTGCGCGCCTGGCAGCGAGGCATCCGCATGGCCGGTGACATGGTGCCCAATCACGTGGGCATTGACGGCCGCTGGGTGATCGAGCACCCCGACTGGTTCATCCAGCTTGATGCAAGTCCCTTTCCTTCCCACACCTTTAGCGGGCCGGACCTGTCCCGGGATGAGCACGCCGGCCTCTTCCTGGAGGATCACTACTACGACCGCACCGATGCCGCCGTAGTGTTCAAGCGCCTGGATCGTCGAACGGGCGACACCCGCTATATCTATCACGGCAACGACGGCACCAGCATGCCCTGGAACGACACTGCCCAGCTCAACTACCTCAACCCCGAGGTGCGCGAGGCGGTGATCCAGACCATCCTGCACGTGGCACGCAAATTCCCGGTCATCCGCTTCGATGCGGCCATGACCCTGAGCAAGAAGCACTACCAGCGTTTGTGGTACCCCGAGCCGGGTACAGGCGGGGCCATTCCCACGCGAGCCGAGCACGGGCTGACCCGGGCCGCGTTTGACGCTGCCATGCCCCAGGAGTTCTGGCGCGAGGTTGTGGACCGTGTGGCGCAGGAAGCTCCTGACACCCTGCTGCTGGCGGAAGCGTTCTGGCTGATGGAGGGCTACTTTGTGCGGACGCTGGGTATGCACCGCGTCTACAACAGCGCTTTCATGAACATGCTCAAGGCCGAGGATAACGCCAAGTACCGCACGACGATCAAGAATGTGCTCGAGTTTGACCCGGAGATACTAAAGCGCTTTGTCAACTTTATGAACAACCCCGACGAAGAGACCGCTGTGGCGCAGTTTGGCCGGGAGGACAAGTATTTCGGCGTCTGCACGTTGATGGCCACTATGCCCGGCTTGCCCATGTTCGGCCATGGCCAGGTCGAGGGCTTTACCGAGAAATACGGGATGGAGTACCGCCGCGCCTACTGGGACGAAGTGCCGGACGAGCACCTCATCCGCCGCCACGAGCGGGAGATTGCCCCGCTGCTGCACCGCCGCGCGCTTTTCGCCGAAGTGGCCAACTTCCGCCTGTACGATTTCTATACCTCCGAGGGCTACGTCAACGAGGATGTGTTTGCTTACTCGAACCGCCTCGACAACGAACGCGCGCTGGTGGTCTACCACAACAAGTACGCCGAGGCGCGCGGCTGGATACATCGCTCCGCGGCCTACACGGTCAAGACCGGAGACAATATCGACCGCGCCCTGGTGCAGACCAACCTGGGGGAGGGGCTTGGTCTACATAACCAGGACGGCTACTTGTGCATCTTCCGCGATCACGCCAGCGGGATGGAGTATATTCGTAGCAGCAAAGAGCTCTGTGAGAAGGGCCTGTACATCGAGCTGGCTGCCTTCAAGTGCCACGTCTTTCTCGATTTCCGCGAGGTGCAGGATAACGCCTGGCACCACTATGCCAACCTGTCGGCCTACCTCAATGGGCGCGCTGTGCCCAGCATCGAAGAGGCACTCAAGGAAACCTTCCTGCAACCCGTTCACCAGGCCTTTAAGGAGCTGGCCAATGCGGACATGTTCCACCGGCTGATGGCCGCGGGTCTGGCCAAAACCGAAACTAAGGCGCAGGAGGTGCTGCTGCAGGAGGCGGAGCAGAAAGCCGCGCACCTCCTGGAAGAAGTCCAGCGCTTCTCGGGCACGTCGGCTGAGACCGCGGCACTGGCGCAGGGCATGCGCCAGGAGCTGGCGGCCCTGCTGGAACTGCCGCGCCTCACCAAGCGTGTTCCCTGGTCCAGATCGACCGAGTTCAAGGCCGCTGCGGCGTACCTGACCGCCGGTCTGGATGGCGACCCGTTCGAGTGGGGGAGCTTGCTGGGCTGGTGGTGTGTCCACTCGCTGGGCCGGGTCGCCGGCGAGGTCAACTTTGCCGGCCAGAGCCGCAGCTGGATTGACGAGTGGCTGCTGGGCAAGGTGCTGGCCGGCGCGTTGCACGACCTAGGTTTGGAGGAGGGCAAGGATTGGCAGGCGGTAGCGCTCATCAAGCTGCTCACCACCCATCAGCGCTGGTCCGAGGACTCGGCACTAGACCCCGCGCGACCGAAAAAGGCGGTTGTTCGGGATACCCCGCGCCTGCGCGCTTACAGGGTACTGGAGACTCTCCTGAAGGACGGCGAGGTGCAGCACTTTTTGCGCGTGAATCGCTACGGGGATGTGCTCTGGTTCAACAAAGAGGCCTTTGAGGAGCTGCTGCGCTGGCTGCTTCTGGTCGGAACGATCCAGGCCGTGGCAGCGCAACCGGCCGAGGAAGCGCTAGTTAGGGTAAATGCGGCCCACAGGACTCTCAGGCAAATGCACCGGGCCGAAGAGCAATCCGGCTACCAGGTGGAGGAGCTGGTGCGCTTGCTTCAGTCGAGCTCCGCCTGAGCCGTGAGGAGGAAGCGTGTCCGCAGAGTGGGAGATTGACAACTGGCCAGTGCGGCCCGAGCGTATGTTCGACCTGTCAGAGCGAGTAGCGCTGGTTACCGGCGCCGCTTCGGGCATCGGCCGGGCCATTGCCCTGGGGCTGGATGCCTGTGGTGCGCGTATCGTGCTGGCTGACCGCGACGCAGCCGGCGCGCAGGCGGTCGCGGCCAGGTTGCGCCATGAATCGCTGGTGGTTGAGGTCAACGTCACCCGCGAGGCGGACGTGCAGCCCCTGGTCCAGCAGGCGCTGGCCCGCTTTGGTCGGATCGATATCTCGTTCAACGTCCCCGGTATCAACGTGCGCAAGCCGGCCGTGGAGCTGACGGTGGATGAGTGGCACGCAGTGGTAGATGTCAACCTGAACGGGGCCTTTCTCTGTGCCAGGGAAGTCGGCAAAATCATGCTGCATCAGCAGCACGGCAGTATGATCAACATCGCCTCGGTCAGAGGGCTGACCGGCGGGATTAACCAGTCAGTCTATTCGGTGACCAAGGCCGGCATGGTCCAGTTGACGCGTTGCCTGGCCCTGGAGTGGGCACCTCACGTGCGGGTGAACGCCATCGCCCCCGGCTACCTGGAGACGCCTCTGGTTAAGGGAGCCATGAAGGATACGGCCTGGTTTGAGCGCATGCGCAACTTGCACGCCATGAAGCGCTTTGGC